>Ga0210059_1000991_pt1 | contig 40798 bp, 33 predicted proteins | sample Ectturendosymbi2_FD_188042 | JGI IMG/M metagenome (GOLD analysis project Ga0210059, IMG submission 188042) | Ecteinascidia turbinata endosymbiont from Florida, USA - Sample 2 (SPAdes) (version 2) | ecosystem: Host-associated > Tunicates > Ascidians > Unclassified | place: Key West, Florida... | reverse complement strand
TTTTCACCTGTCCTTGTAGCATTAGTCTACTGAAAGCTTTCTGGTCTGATTGTTTTTTGGTTTTGACTGATCTTTTGAGTCTTTTTTGAATGGCTTCACACTCTGAGATCAGTTCTTCTATCTTTCCGTGTTTCCACCATTCCATTCTTTTGTTCAGGTATTTGACATGTTCTCTGTTTTTTGATTTGAGAGATGGCTTCTGGAGTATTAGTGGCATAAGTACTTGAAGCATGTATTGCTACTGTCTCCCATCTTTTATTGCTGTTAAAGAGTCTTATAAGACGTGTCACCTCTGCAATTAGTGTTTTTCCAGCTTTTCTTCTTGGGATTTGCATATAGTTTTTTTTCCATTTTACAATTTTTTGATATGCCGAATCAAGACTTATTTCTGATTTTCTTTAAGTCTTTCATCTTGCCCCATGTGATAGGCATTTCACTTTGGGTGGTTTCCTTATTCTGCTCCTTGCAGCTATCGCATAGCCATTGCAACACGTTATGTCAACCATAGTCGTCACGAAATGTCTCATATTGTCCACTCGACATTCCAACACATCTGCAGTGGTACCATTTTGTGCACTCTCCATCACACTGCAGGGCCTACTGTTTGTCGAAGACAGTGTCCTGACACACTCCACATTTATTCATCCTGGCTGCCCCAGCGGCCTTTCAGACAAGTAGCTTTAGCTTAAATCTACATTATATTTCTGAAACTTACTCAAATAGAATCTTCTATAATAGCGTAGTAAAGCTGTTTTTCTTTTTTTTGTGATACCCTCTTTGATTCTTTCATCTCTATTCCATTGAAGATCAGTGAATATAGGCCTATTCTCATATAATATATCACGGTTTGGATTTGTTCTGTAATATTCAACCTGTGGGGTTTTTTGCTGAAAAATATATCATTTTTGGTGAGACATTTTGGTCACTGAGATATTTCGGTCATAATTGTCTCCCAGTTGTGTTAAAACTAGCAGTGTTGCCAGTGCTGTTTTTCACGAGATCTGTGGTTTTTCTGTTTCATCTTCTGGGTTGTTTTTGACCCTGCTCTGGTAAAACTTGCTCTGGTAAAAAAAGGCAGTGTCTATTTTGCCGCCAAGATGGCAGCAAAAGGCTTGGTAGAAAAGAAGTAAATATAACTAGTAAAAGATAAACCTACAACCAAACCCTAACCGCAGCCTTAAGCTAACCTTAATCCTAACCTAACACTAAGCTAACCTAATGCTAAGCTAACACTAACAGTAACCCTAACATAACAATACTAACCCCTAAAGGTAACACCTAAGCGGAGCCTGGAAAAAAGTAAAGAAAAAACAAAATGAAAGTCGGCAAGCCGAGAGTCGAACCGCCAACCATTGGCATAGCAGTCGTAACACCTTACCATTACACCATGAGCAGGACAGCGTGTTCCTGACAAAGCGACCTTTTTGTTTGTATTGCATCATGCCACGAGACCGAATGTTCGACTGCCGGCACAATAGCTCCAGCTGATCTGTTGCCGCTAACATCTTGGCGGGTAAAATAGACACTGCCTTTTAAGTTTTAGAATTGTATGTTGTATTCTGTATTTTCTATGCAAGATTAGAGTAGTTTCACAGGCGTAATGTGCAGAAATGCCAGAGTCAACCGAGTGCAGATGAGTAGGACTAGGCTTAACCAAATTGTTTGAAATATAATCAGTGATTTACAGATTAAGCACTGACTAGGCATAGGTAGGTAAGCACTCTAATCTATCACTGATATGTCAGTGGCTGCTTGTGCATGATTTTAGAATGCTTTTTTCAGTTTTGAAGAGGCTGTGGTTGAGAATCTGTTCATTGTTTTACAGGCGCATTGTGAGATCTGTATGAATAGTCTGCTGACGAAAAATCATTATTTCGAACGGATACATTATTGTAATGTATCCATTCAACGAATACAGCTAGCGTGATTGTGAAATTATAATTGCTACTTGAAAAAAAGTTATATCGTATATTGCTAATACCATTACAAACCACAAAAATGATATTATCATCGAAAAAATTAGAGAAATAACTTGTACGCTAAGTTGTTGTCCTTATTATTAGTGAACACTGTGCAAGTCAAACAGTCTATAGCTTTGGTATTAAACAGTGTTCTAGTAAGTGTCAAGTTACAAGTACATGAAAAACAAAATAAGCAAGGTTAGCCTATCGGAGGACTGAAGAGTACAGTATTTAGTTCTATAAATATTATTATTTCATTCATACGATACTGCCATGACCCATGACATATATCTGCCTATTGCGCACCTAATCTTAGTACCATGACATTGGCACCACTATCCCACTTTATAAAATTGTGGGTCTAGGAATGAAATTGAAGTCAATGTCTGTGAGACCTTAGAGGTGAGCGTCAAGCCGTTTACCTCGAAAGCCTTTGCAAAAAGGATGCTACTCAGCAGTGCAAATCTGAGCTTTGTTCTACATGACAGATGCATATGGCTCTCTTCGTTTTTCAGCTATTTTTTCAGCCAGTCTTTTGTTGACTCTGATACATTCCGGTGCCATCCCTCTACTTGTTGTGAAGATAAGGGGATTGAACACACCTATAACTAGCTCAAGGGACCCCAATCGTATTGGTCCAGTAAGCATACTGAGAAATTGTTTGAAGAGCTTCATCATGTGTGCTAGCAATGTTTTTTGCACAATGAAGTGAATGTTTCACACAAGAACTTATTACATGCGTTATGGTTTTCATACACTGTAGGCAATATTATGTAGAAAAGCAAATACTAGCAAATTGAACAGAAAGATGTTCACTTAATAAATTGATGTACAACATGCAAAATTGGATTTTTACAAAGCCCATAATTTTTTGAAAGTTTAGGAAACCCTTATGTTCACATTTAAACACTGCAGTTAATGAGTTGCCATTTTTTATTTAAGACAGGCTGTTCCGCTAATGCTTAGCATAAAGCTATGGCTACAAATTTTGCTCATAAAGCTTACCTTTATAAACTGTTCGAAAAAATTTGAAAACAAGCAATGTGGAAGCTTCATGAAATTAGAAAGAAAATAACATGAAAAATAAATGCATTGTCAAAAAGTATTCTTTTAAAAAATGTTATTTGAAAATCCTGTGCCATTGCATATCTACTTATGAAGTACGACACACCCTGGATCTGTCACCGTTGAAAAAATTGCTGGTATTTTCTCAAAACACATCTGTCAGCCCTAATTTCATACTTTTCAACAGTGTCCTTGGAAGTGCCACAAATTTACAATAAGTGGTTGTTTTATTTTTCCTTCGAGCATTATTCTGGAAAAATCCTTATGTTCGTCTTTCTATTGACATGAAACGTCATAGGAAGAAGTATTGCATTTAATAGAGAATCTCTCGGAAGGTAAAGCTGTAAGTGGAAATGATATACCAACTAAGGTTATTAAGTTGTCCAAGTTTGTTCTAGTGCCAATTCTTGCACATATTTTTAATAAGTGCATTAACGAATGTTTTTATCCTGATTGTCTAAAAGTGGCCAAGGTTATACATATGTACAAATCTGGAGAACAAAATATTTGCTTTATTATCAGCCAATATCTATTTTGCAACAGTTGAATAAAACTATTGAAAGAATTCTATATGACGGTGTAATTTTATCTACAGGAATATAAGTTATTATCCAAATATCAATTTGGTAACAAGCCTAATATAAACTATTACATATAGCAATTTAGATGTCACATTACACTTCTGCATAAGTCTCTCACTGGGTTCCCACACCGTAGTGAAAGTATTGAATTTCAAAATTGGTTTTCAAGACCTTGACAAAGTATTGAATTTGGCCAAAATGTACATAAAGTATTGAAAAAGCGTGGAAATTTCAAATGGAAAAGAAATTTGATGTATCTGAGCAGAATTTCACTGAAGGCAAAGCACTTCATTATTCATGCAGTCTTATGCAATGTGCAAAATTGAGTCTCATGATTAAGAATTTGGCGTGAAGTAGGAAATTCATCCCGAAGCTTTTTGTCTGACACTCTTCAAGGGATATCGTCTTCTGACAGTTTCGGCTAAAAAAAAACAATCCTATCTTTTTTCTCTTACAAATTCTTCACTTATCAGAGCAGGCATACCACTTATGAGAGCATTTAGACGTGTAGCAGCACCATGGCTTGCACGCAGTTAGCGCATGAGAAATCCATAAAATGCAGAAAGTTAACGCAAGAGTGAACAGTGTCTACCACAACAGCTACTGTGCAATACATTATGACAAAAATATTGCAAAAATACAGTCTTTTCTTTTTACAATACTGTGTACAGTGCTCACAATGAGAATAAAATACAGTGCCCTGGTATTGATATGGTGAACCCCTAGTGTGAATGACGCCCTATTTTTATTGCAAGAACTTCTCATCGTATAAAAGAGCAACTGTTTATTAGAGCAGGTTTTGCTATTCCTGAGGGTGCTCTATTAAGCGGTTTCCACTGTATTGAAAAGGTGTTCAAAAGTATGGAAAATTATTTTTTTAAATGTGTGGGAACTATGCCCTCAATATTCTGAAAATTCACGATATTTATAAATTTGAATTAACTTGTAACTGATGCATAAGTTTCATCATGAACTGTTGCCAATATCATTTAGAGATTTGTTTCAGAAAACGGCGGACATTCATTGTCATAATACAAGATATGCAACCAACGAAAACTGTTTCATACAACAAGTTCAACAAACACTGGTAAAAAATCAATTTCTCATTGAAGAGCTAATCTTTGGGCAAATGTAGAATAACAATTCAAAGATAAATTCCACAGCACCTTTAGCGAGCACTGCCAGTCATTTCTATTGTTGCAATATTAATGAATTGCTGAAAGATTTACTACGGGATACATCTTGTTAAATTTGTAATAAAAATACAATCACTTCATCTCTCTTATCATATACGCATACATTTGATATGCATATAAGAAATGCATGCATTTCTTTATTGCTTGGGTGGTTTGTAGCGTGGCACTTGGCATTTTGTAGAAAGGCATTTGAACTATTTCCATGGTCCTAATCTCAGGTTTGTTTCACTGTTATGTGTGTCTTTGTTTTTACTGTAATATTACATCTAGCTATCACCAAGCAGTTTCATTGTGCTGGGCCACTTCGACTCGATAACCGCTTGTTTGTTTTCTGAAATAAAGACAACTCATGTTCAGTACAATGCTTATATATTGGGAAGTTGCTTCTTCTACATCGCCAGTAGCTTTGTCTTGTATGTGTTGGGGTGTGTGTAATTCACCTTGAGTATGTATGCTCGAAGTTTTCTTACAGCCATTGCATGTGTTTTGTTTTCTTTGTGTGAAGTTTTGCATGTGTTTCTTTGCATCTTGTGGGCCTTGCAGCTAAAGTAAAATGAATGAATAATAGCCCCCAATTTTTGCTGCAGTTGAAAAATCCTATTTGATCAGATGCTTCAGATATTAGTGGTTTCCTGCTATTCCTCTGGGGTGAAGCATAAAATTTTTTGTCACTGGACAAGCTTTTCAATTGCTTCATTGACCTGTGTTTGATTGTGTTTATTTCTCATATTGCCCCATGTAATGGATGTTATTTTTAGTCCATGTTTAGTAAGCCTCCTAACATTTCCAAGATTTTGACAGCCTAAACATATCCATTGTGATTATCTGTCGAGATTAATGGTCTTTAGTTCCTTTTTTGTTTGAGCAGAAGCATCATGGAACCATTAGCCACAAGTCCCATCACATTAAATCATACGTGGATCACCACTGCCTTCTTAGCACACGCCGTACTTCTGAAGTCCTATTCTCCAGTGGCCATTGCTATTGAGTCATTTAGGAATTCCATTGGTTTTTACATGCATATTCATTTTTTGTGAACACCTTACCTCATTGAAAAAGCATCATCATTCATTCGTATCATTATTACTAATTATGATTTTTATGAAATTTCAATATTAGCGTAAAGTCACTAGGCAGTGTACATTTTGCTTCATGAGGCAAAGGCACTGCTGGAGCTATTTTGCCACCAGCTGAACATGAAAGGTTGAAGTAGTAACATGAAAAGTTCAGAATGCATCATCTGCTTAGTTGACTGTGAAATCTGCAATGGCTCAGTTCAACATTCATGGACGTAAGTATTGTAATGGTTTCAGTACTGGCAAGGTTTTAGCACCTTGACTGCGTTGCATAAACTGTAGGCCAACTGAAATCTTGAAAACTAAGCTTGAAACCCTAAACATATATTATAGCAGTTCAGCTGCGATGCTTACAGAAACTAATCTTTGTAAAAAAAGCTGGCTTGTCATTCATTCTGCACCCTTTACCCATGTCGATTCGTCACAATGTTGTATGCTAGTTCAGGGGTGGGCAAACATTTTCTGTGGAGGGCCACATTGAAGATTTTATTGCTACCGGGGGCTGCATGCTCGTATCACATATATTACATATACAATCACATTAGTTAGCACAAAATGAAGGTAACAATAGTCACTTCCGGTTGAGTAAAAATGCGGTTTCGAATGAAACGTGTGGGAAAAAACTTGATAATTCTAATCTGAACAATAAAATTACTTTAACATAGACTCCACGTACATACTATCTATGCATGTGTGGCTGCCCTGTGGGCTGCACAAAATGCCCTCGCGGGCTGTAGTTTGCCCACCTCTGTGCTAGTTGATTAACAAATGATCATGCAATAATTTTATAAGGAATTAGTGTTTGACTACGATTTCAAAGGATGCCGTTTCTCCCCTTGAAGTAATCATGAGTCGAATCATCTCCTGTGATCTACCTGCTCTTAAACCTCATTGATATTCTATATTAAAACTTCAACTACAGTAATGTACTGAATTATTTTGCTGTTACACAGAGCCAAGAATTTGAGGTAAAAAATTTGGTGTTAAATTTTTTGTGTACTTCTGGATATATGTTGGGTTCTATGGTAAAATAGAGTAAACAGATTTAATTGTGAAAAAATGGACATGGATCTTCAAGTTAATGTGCAAAGGAATGCAACAAATTCTAACAAGCCTCTTGAGCAGTTCTTGCTACTTGCAAAAACTGCTCGTGGTGCAGCATTGAGAACATTAGTTGAACAGGTCTTGGAAGCTCCTGATATATATGTTTTTGGTGACCTGTTGGAGTTGGCTTGTGTTCAAGAGGTATGTTTTCAATGTGTTTGCTTATGGACATTTTGTAAGATTTGATGCAGTGCTTCTTGCAGTCAATGTGTGTGAATAAATGATTGTCTCGACATCCCAGTGTTTGTGACAGGCCAAACAATCATAACTTCGGTTTAAGAATAGCTGAATTATAGCTGTTCTTTTTATTTTGTGAGTAAACTTGTTGCAATTGGAGAGCCTGGGCGACAAGTGCATAAAGCTTCACACTGTGGCAGCAAGCAACAATAAAGTTCACATGCTGTGCTCACTCGATTAGTGCTTGTTGACACAACATACACATACTATAGATGGTATTCTTAGCACACATCCCATCCATGGTGTGACTCCACATTGACTGCACAGCTTCATCAGTCCCAAATCTAGAATGATAAAGATATCTATGTTTAATGCACACCCTGTGTTGTGATGACCTGTTTAACCCATGCTCTTGGACAGAAGCATTCTTGTACAAAAAGAGTGTTACATATGTAGCGATTTTGCTTTTATCATAAATTAACCAATACAAGTTATATGTTTCTGGTGCAAAACAACCATTTTTTCTTCATAGTTCAATGGTCATGGTGTATGTAAAAGAATCAATTGTACCATTTACTACTTTATTTAATCTGATCTTTACTATTTCTAAAAGGCAAGCTGACGATGAGGGGGTTTGATTCATAGCATTCACTGAAAATCTGCTTTTTGACTAGATTTAGTGTGAAAACATATAATTGTAGCAACTGCATCAAAGCAAGCTTCATATTCTTACCTTTGACTTTTGCAAATATTATGGAGATTTTGCCTGTTTGAAACTTTAACATCCATGGATTTGATGAAGGTACATTTTTTGTTTGTGTGTGTCTGTTTCCCAAATAAAATGAATGAATGAGTATACTTCTTGAGCTTAGTGCTGCTGACATTACTGGAGTATACTGAAAGGAAGAAAACACTCTATACTTTGTAGGTATTTTGTACCAAATATTGCTACTTAAAAATTAGTTCTAGTGTGGAAGTTGTTTAGATGTTCGGTGTGACTTGTGATAGACAGGCTGCTTGGTTTTTAGTTCTCGATTCAGTTTTGTACATTCTGCAATGTGGTGCTTGTCATATCTATAAAATCCTTTAAATCAGTTATTAACAAAGTAAAGTGTTGGAAAGAATTTATGTGCATTTAAGTCCATTGAAGTTTTGCCATTTTTATCAAGCAGGCATGATAGGTAAACAGTTCTACGTTACATATGATGAAATGGCTGTGAACATAAATAGAAAGTTGTACTAGTGTATTGTGTGAAGCAGACTGTGGGCAACTGAAAGTTGAACTTGTATAAAAGGTGTATGTGTGCTGTGCTGTGTAGATGGAAATTGATCCAGAGGGGAGCAAGTATTTGAAACTGTTGAACATATTCACTTATGGAAGATACAAAGATTACACCTTGCAAGCTGCTCAGCTTCCACTTTTGTCACCACCAATGTCAAAAAAATTACGACAATTAACTATTGTTAGCTTAGCTGCAGAAACAAAGGTAAGAGTATTGTTTAAATTATCAAGTTTATTTGTAAAATTACTATATTATGAGTGAGGTTGGAAGCATTTTCTGTGTGAATTTTTATGAGTCAACTATTTCAATTTGACTTAATGGAAGGGTGAATATTGGCTAATCCAGGGGTTCCCAACCTGGGGTACATGTATCCCCAGGGGTACATTTGCTTATCCGAAGGGGTACGTGTTAAGGTTAGCAATAGACGAGAAAGTGTATTTGCATATTATTTATTTCCAAATATTTATACATATATCAGTGATCAATATTTTCAAAAATAATAATGCGTTCATTGTTAAATATACATATGAAAAACCATGATAAAATATTTTGTCATAAGAAATTTTAGCGGTACATGTTCATCTATCGAAATGGTAACAGGTACATGCTTATCTGTTGAAACGCTAGAGGGGTACACGGTTAGAGAAAGGTTGGGAACCCTTGGGCTAATCAGCATGCTGCTCAAAAGTAATGCAGTATGCTTGCTATATTGATTGATTTTGTGTAAGGGTAGTGATAGGGCTTCCATTAACTCAACATAAAAATTTTTGAGACATTTATTTGTTTGTTAATCTCTTTTTCCAAGCAATGTTAGGTAGTTTTGATGTCAAAAATATAGCAAAATAAATCACCAGTAGACTTCACCGTTTGAAAGTGGGCCTGGTGGTGACTGCTGCAAGTTCAACATAAGTCATGGAAAAGACCATAAATTTTTTTCATCTATCGTAGCTTTCTGACTTGGGTGCCACAAGCAATGCTTTAAACATTTCAAATATTTGATTGAAAAATAGGGCAATTTTACAAGAAAGCAACTACAACTAATGGTAATAACCAGAAAAAAATTGATTTACGTCAGTGGGTGCAGAATTAAAAAAGTACAATTTCCAAGTCAAGCTTTGCTTAAAGCAGGGATTTACTGACTAGTAAATCTTTTTTTGCAAACATGCAGTACATCCCTTATTCGATCCTTCTGGAAGAACTTGCTTTGGAAAATATTAGAGAACTAGAGGATTTACTTATTTCTGCAATCTATTCGAATGTGGTGCGTGGCAGACTGGACCAGCAAAACTCAAGGTTGAGATGAAAGTCAGAGCTTTGCTATTGTGAATGTAACTTTGCTACTTGACGTTTACTAAGCTTCATGTCTTCTTTTTAGTGTAGAAGATTTCCATTGCTTTTTTTATTAAAACATTTGCTTGTGTAAGTTGGGTTTTGAAACATAGCTCACATGATTTCATAAATCATTTGTGCAAACACGTTGCAGTGTGTATTAAATACATAACCCTTTCCTGCTAGAACTGCCAAATTACACTGCACATGTGTGAAAGTTTTATAGAAGTGAACTAGTTGAGCAAACTCACCTATACATAAGATGGTCTGAATTGGGTTCTTGGGGAGTTGTAGGGATGCTAATCAAACTGCCAGTGCTTCCTTAAAAGCTACGAATTTGCTGACATCTGCACAAAGGTGACAGAAGTAAAAGTTTCCTTTAAAAAAGTGGTTTCTAACAAGCAACTAACAGTTATTCTGAAACCACCCTGAGATACCTCTTCTGTTCACACAAAATAAGATGCTTTCATGCCACACCCCAAGTAGGAATTTCATTAGATTTGCATTTTGCTGAGTTTTAATATATCCTGGTAAAGACCGATAGACGTGAGCAAACCTTGATAGAAAGGTGTGTGTTTGATAATAAATAATTGTGGTTAAGAGCTTTCAACAACATGCAAGTGTTGCATGTCCTTGTTTGTTGAAGGCTTGAGGTTGACTGGACTATAGGCCGCGACTTACGATCCGAAGATGTTGATTACATCATTGATACGTTATCATCATGGTAAGCTTGTGTTGTTACTGAGTGTAGATACTAAACTTGTGACTAGTGGAAGCCCTTTCATGTGTCTGGTGTTTGAAAATAACAGTACCGTGTTAAATGTGAATTTGTGATACTTGCAGACAATCTTTGCCTTTTTTTCTTGTGTCATATTTGAATCAATCAAACATGACTCGTCAAAGATTTTTAATTGAAATTTATACAAATTTTCACAAATCAGCATTGATGTTTTGGTCTTGGTTTGCTACATGTGTTGTAGTATAGACCAGTGGTGCCCAACTTGGCGTCCTGCTAAGGTGATGCAGGAGACCAGTAAAAGCCTTTTCAATACAATGCATGATAACATTGGTATTTGCAACAGCTGTCTGGGATGGTGCAAACGGAGAGTTGAGCTCAAGCATCACGGATAAAAAGTCAGAAAGTATTACCACAAGACCAGAGAGCCACCTCAGTAGCCCTGCAGTTGCTACTGCTTATCATACATCAATTCTACTTCTTACCATTTGTTTTACAGCAGTGTAGTTTTGGGTAGCAATTGCACTGCCAAAGATGATTTCATTTTCCTGATTCATAATCTGACATCAGACTTTCTTGATTATGTCGCATGTTTGAGGCATTTCCTTTTTTTGAACTAAACGGTATCAAGTCAAGTTAGGGGAGCCAATCAAGGAGATCAACACCGAAGGGGTCTGCAAGCAGGAAAGGCTTGGTACCACTGTTTGAAACGATTGTGTGTTTGTCTGATGCATATTACAATGCTCAGGTAATTTAACACATGCCAATACTAAAAGCCTGTTTCACCAGCAAGAAGTTCTTGGAGAAGAATAACGTTTCTGCAGCACTGCGTAGTCAACTGCGCCCTTGCATTTTCCGTTCAACAATTTGATTTGTCTAGAATGATAGAATCAATGAAAATGCTTGTCCACGCGCTTTTTCGCCGACACGTTGGTAACAGTACATAGTGGTGGCTACGAACAGCAACACATAGGACCAAACAACTTTAGGTAAGTTGCCAGATGCACTTGAAAGTGAAAACTTGGTTATGTTTTTCGTAGTTATTTCAAAGTGAAAGCGTGCTTAGTGGTAAAATGAAGCATTTCAAAGACTTTTGGGTACGTTCGGAGAAGAGAAACTGTTACGAATCGGCTAAAACACCCCTTGCGTTTAAACAAAAACCTAATCTTGCCACACACCCCATGACAATCCCGCGCTTTTTCTTTGTCAGGTGTTCAAGCTGCGAAACAATTTTACGGAGCATCGGATCGCAAGTTGTCAGCGCTAACACTTATCTGAGCGAGGACGCCGCCAAGAAAGCTCAAATCAATACCGAGGTAACAAGCGCCGGGTCTCGAGCGAAGGCCCGTCTACACTGTGGACAGGCAAAGGCGTAGCCAGGGGGAGCCATGCCCCCCAAAAAATGTTTAGCATATCTAGTCACGTTGTGCTTGTGAAGCGGGGTCCCAAACAAAAAGGGTGTTGCTCGTCTAAAGGCAACATTTTGGCCACCCCCCAAAAAGATTTTGGGCTGGCCACGACACTGAGGACGGGCCAGAAGATGCCAGGAGCAATCAATTGTTTGTTTCATTGCGTTGCGACTCCAGGTCGCAATAAAACAAAGGATTGCCACCACTGGCAATTCCTGGCACGCCCCCCCCCAATGTAGACGGACTTTAAGGTTTTCGGGAACACATTAAACGGCAGATTTCCTTGTCTGCGCGTGCGGTAGTTGTGTCCCGAACAGTACTATATGTTAAAAAACAAACAGCGGACTCTTTGACTACTAACGTGATGCTGTTATATCTTTTTGGCAAATTTTCGTTACTCAGCGGAAGATGTTGAGGAAAACGAAGTTTTTCTGCCATCGCGGCAGCCTCACGTGACCCCTTCGATACGCTTGACTGAGCATGTCGACTGCGCATTAATTCAGTCACACATTGGCGCAGGTCGTCAACATCCTGAGCACAATAAAGAAGGCGAGTGAGCACGAGCTCGCGCTGCCGCAGCAGTCGGACTCGCACTTGTCGCTGCAGTCGGCGCAGTATCCCATGCCGTCGTCCGGCAGCGACGCCAAGTCGCGGAAGTCGAAAGCCAAGGGGTGAGTGCGTGTTGACGCCGACTGGTGAGAGTTATACGTGTTGGCGCCGGCTGGTGAGTGAGTTTGGTGCGTGCAGATGCGCGCAGCACAAGCGAGACTAACGCAAACTCGTCTTCGGAGGCAGGGACGCCGGAACAGCGGTAGGCAGTGGCCTAACTAATGGGGGCCAGACGGGCAAATCGCCCCCCACTGGCAAGCTGAATGTAAAAACCGGGCCCTCACTTATGTTTCGGTGTTGGTATTGTTTTGGTTTTGTTGTTTTTTGCGTTTTTTCGGAGTGTTTTCCGGTGATTTGGGGCTTTAGTATAGACATCAACATCTGGATTCACCATCATTTCTCAAGTTTTTTTCTGAGTGTTGACCAGTGGGCCCCTTTCAGCTGAGTTTTCCCCCTGGCTCAATCAAACCTCTAGTTGTTGGCGGCAGGGACGGGGAGGCAGCAAGAAGTTCAGGGCAATGGAAACTTGTAAAAAAACAAAAAATTCTTTACAGATTTAGCTTGTTTCTGTTCAGTAGCCGTATTGACGACCTCGAAAATAACAACAGAAATTGTTAAAAAAACATTCTGAATTTTCTGGGTGAGCGAATAGCTGTGATTTCGGTACTTATTTTGCCTTTTGCGTGAAGTTTTTTTTACGCCTACCTTGGCTGTTCGTATTGTCGGTAAACAATGGCCGCCGCCCTTAGTTCGCAATTAATTGACTGCGTTGCCTTTCCGCAGGTTGCGTGGAAGTAGCATAAAGCTTTGGTCGCCTAAAAGCTGATTCGACGACGCGGTCGAGTTGAGCGCCATCCTTGAAAATTGCTTTGATCACAAAAGGCGTGCGACAAGCAACAACGCTGGTACAAAACACATGCTGTCTGGGACTGAAGGAAGCTTTCTCCCGGATCACAAATATGCGCTTGATTTAATCGCTTTTTATTCGCGCCGCCGATCTCATTTGAACGGGTGCTGAGGGCTTTAAATTTATCGGAAGTGAAGCAGCATCACTTGAGCCTTATTTTCTGAAGGGCGCAAAGCTTTTTGGCCTCAGCAGAGACATGTTTCTTTTGGAGTTGATTCTGCGCCAGGAAGAACGTATCTCCGCGATTTCGATTGTGCTCGCTGTGGTCCTGAAGAAGTCGTTAGGACAGGGGGTTCCCAACCTGGGGTGCATTTACCTATTCTTGGGGGTACATGTATCGCACAGCCGCAACATATTAACTTTGAGACATTTAAACTGAGACTACTTCATATTTCTGAAAATAAGAAAGTTATATTAAATTCAGTGGGTTTTTGTTGTTTCACTCCGTCTTATGACAATAAATCGGGGGTGTGCATGCTGGTAAGTCGAAATTTTGAACATCATTGATACGTTATTATCGTTACATCATTGATACGTTATTGATACATAAATCGGGGTTTGATACATAAAGGGGTGCATGCTGGTAAGTCGAAATTGTGAACGGGTTCAAGGTCAGAGAATGGTTGGGAACCAACCCTTCCTTAGAATTTCCTTCGAATGTGTGGAGTTAATTACCGCCACGTTGTTCTTGGCATCTTATTTTTCCATTTATTTTTTTCGCATAATATATGGAATAACTTACTTCCTTGTCGACGCTGTTTATACATAACTCTCTCATAACTGTAGAGAAGGACAGGGCTGCGCGCATTTTCATCCTGAATGGAGTCTTCGTGTTGTGTTCTGCCACAGCGTTCTGTTCGGAAAGACTTGAACATCGCATAGCAAGAGGAGTTAATATGCAACGCTCTTCACCTCGTTTATTGTAAAGCAACGCAACCGGCAATAAATAAAAGGCATCAGGCAAAAGTTGTACCACCAGACGCGCCGTCGAAACAATACGACATTCTGCAATGCAACTTCTCTCCGCACTTATGTTTTAAATACAACGGCCAATGACAAACATAAGAGATGAGAGGCCAAACAAAGATCATCTCAACTTTATTCCAGTGTTACTAATTAATCAAAGCTTTAGAGCGCAAAAAAATGACAAAACGCTTCATGTTGTGGAAATATTCTAACAACAAATAACGATAAAGATGATGAAACATCTGTTGAAGAATTGCATGATTTCATTTAAATCATTGGTTGCCACAATTTAGGCCCCAGAGCTTTGTGGTGGCAAACCTCCAAACACGGCCAAGTGCTTTTATGTCAGTTTCAACTTAGCAGTTTGTGGATGAGGCTGATGCGATTTGCTTGAAACATTGCTGGCAAAAAACAGAACTGCGACCCCATCGTTAGGGAAGATTTTCAATTCGTGTCTCCCTTTGTAGCACACATTATTATTCTTGCCGTTTTGAAAAGCGGTCCTCGCCTGTAAATGCTGGTGTCAGGCCAAGACGAATTCGGCCTTTTCGCACGTCCACATGTAACTGGGCAAATAGACTCGTGGCCGGCTGGTCTCGCAGATTGCACAAAAAACAAAGCCAATTTCAGGCGAAAGACTGATCGAAAGCACCGCAAGCAAACAAAACAGGAACGCCTCATCAACAAAAACAGCAATGCCGGTTTGCTGGATCGCAAATTAGGGTCGTTGATGTGGTGCCAAACCAACAACTGTCTGTCCGACTCCGGATGTCCGATTGGATCATTTTTTACATCGCACTCCTGAATGGGGGAATTCCTGTTGAAATGGTACAATTTCTTTTGAAACTTTTGTTGAAACCGATTGCTTGCTGTGCACCACGATTCCATTGATTTTAGCAGCCAAATTTCATCCCCTTTTTGTTGAGTCGGACATTTAAAGAAGTCGGGAGTCGGAAATTTTACCTCCGACTCCGCAACCCTGGTTACCACACCAGCGATCAAATGTCTTGGTTTGCGGGTTACTTGTTCCAGGCGAGAGGCGAGGCGCAGCACGCCTATTTCACAGCGACTTTACATATATTGCACCAGTTGCTCTGTGACACCAACCCGCTCGCATCATCGATTCCAACGGAAGGTCTCAAGAGCTGTTGCGCATTTACTCACTGCAACAGAACAGTACAATGCTCAAGAGCGCGCAGTCGCTCCAAAAAGACAACAACGAAATAGAAAACCAGGCTGGCTTAAATTAAGGGACGGCTTACATCTGTTAGCACTTTGTTTCGAAGAGATAAGCAGTCACTACTGGACGCACATCACTTTCGTCCTCATGGACCACAAACAAACTGTCATTCCATTCACCGACCCCTTATTTCACGAAGACTGTTTGATCAAATGACGTCATCGGCAACACACCAAAAACCGTGCACAACATGGCAGCAAAGAAGTTCGTCGAAATGTTTCTTGGTCGATAAAACAGCACGCGGCCAAAACTTCTACGATCGCGTCCCGGTGCTCCTGACGCGAAGGCGCTTTCGAGCAGACAAGAGAGTTTTTACTGTCGACTCGCAGGCGACGCAACCGCCTCTAAGAACGAGTGCAGAAAACAATGCGTCAGTTACGTCGCGTTGGAGTTAAAGGTATGTTTCGCTATTGCTGGCCGCATTACGTTTATTTACATGAATCACGGCCGCCAGTGAGTTTGAAATATTTTTATTTTTTGCATTTCTTCTGTTCCGTTTCTACACACCTGTTCAACTAAGCATCTTAATAGAGTAGACAAAGAGGTTATAATGTACGGCCGCCATAACTTACATATTCACGGCCGCATAAGTTCTTATCGAAGGCCGCATGTTTGTGCACCTCTACAATAAACGATTAGCGTCGCTGGACGGATGCGAGGTTGGGTGAAATATGATTTGGAAAAAACAGGGTCGTTCAGAGACAACGCAGAAAAGCTTGAAAGCGAAGCTGCAGCGGACGAGAGTTTAGCGGAACATCGCAACGCGCGGTCAGACAAACTTTAACTGGAAAGGTTTCACTCCCGAGAAATTTCTAATGCAACAGATCAAAGTTTGGTTTGAGGACTGTCGCCTAAAACCCCTCAATCATAGGCCAGACCCAGTGTCCCCCCTCAGCAGCAGAACACGCCACAGATACAATGTATATCAACATGGGTCGGCAACCTACGGCACGTGTGCCACACTTGGCACGCCAAGCAATTTTTAATGGCACGCGTAAGCTCCGAGTCTTACATATCTGTTTTCTTGTTTCACACAGAAGATATATTGACTTGACCTAACATATAAAAATGAGTACATCGTTGGGGCACTGAATGATTTGAAACCTTACGTTGGCACACAGTTAGCAAAAGGTTGCCAATCCCTGGGCCACACCAGTAGCGCAGCCAGCCCCAAACACTGGGGGGGAATTTGGGTGACCAAAACGTTTGATTTTAGGCGAATAACACCACAGTAAACCTCGGTTAATCCGGATCTTCGCCAAAACCGGTGGTACGGATGATTTCTTACGTTTTTCTTTATAAAAATCTTCGGTTTATCCGGATTTTCGCCAGTATCGGATAAAATCTGCTCTTCACATCTCGTAATCCGGATTTTTCAGTGAAGTAAGTGCACTGACTGGTCTTTAAGAAAGATTTGGCAGCTTTCAGACGCAACACATACGTGATCACGATCACCAACGAACGTATAGAATTATGACAACAGCGGCCGTAACTGCACGCAACATTCGACTGATCGTAGAGACGACTATTGCGTCACACGCGAGCATAGCATGTCACGTTGAACATAACAATGAAGGAACGCCGCCGCACCAGTGTTTCCGTCTATTGATTAGTGTTGAGTTTGCGTGTGAAGTGTTTTTTCATCTTACCGAATACAATATCGCGCATTATCCCTGCGTATTGTATTCGGTATGATGTTTGGAGGGCATTACCTTTCAAATGGAGTAACTGCTTAAGGACATTTACGTCAGTCCAAAATCTCAGATTTTTTCGCAGCCAAGTAATCTAAAATTTAAAGATTGTTCATAACTGCTTGGATATGGCGGTTACTAATCTGATGTACCATTGTAAATACATCAATAAATTCGTTTTGATTCTGCGAAAATCTGCTGTTGTGCCGTAAATGTGTTCAATTTAAACGATTCTCACCGATATCTCAGTGCCGAAATGACATCAGGCTAGAAACAACCATCTTCGGTTTATCCGGATCTTCGCCTAAACCGGATAAAATCGTCGGTCAAATCGAATCCGGATTAACCGAGGTTTACTGTATTTTGTTTGGGATACCGCCTGCCAAAGCACAAAAAGACTATACATTCTAAAAATTTTAGGGGGCATTGCCCCTAGACCCCCCTGGCTACGCCTATGGGCCACACTTTATTTCGTGCCGCACGGTCGCGTGCGTGCTGAGTGCATTCCGTTCACTTGCTCAAGCGACGTGAACCGTGAAATTTCTTGCACGCTTGGCCTCGCGTGTGCAAGCACACCCGAGACTTGCAAACGAACGAAAAGAGAATGGTGGTCGAAGTTTACGAACAAGAAACATTTCCCTGGTGGTTTTCGTAAAGCTGTGCCGCGTATTCGTACGTCTGACGTATTGCGTGACAGCACTCAGTCGCTGGTTGCGCGAAACGGGATGACTGCGTGAAACTTTTAACTTCTCACGCCGAAGGGTTGAAGGAACTGTCCCAAACGAGTGCGGGCTGAAAATGGCGAATGGCAATTCTGCCTATCGTGCAACGTACAGCACAGGAACGTCTGGCACCAACAATCGGTGCCAAGCTGTGGGGGGTTTTCGGCCTATAGCCTCTCACGGTTCTAGAGTAAACCTGTAATTTAAGAGTTGGAGCCTAAACGCTCGTAAGCCAAGAATGCAGGTTTACCCATGGGTCACTTTTAAACTGCAGTTACAAGCGGATTTTGTTATTATGTATTTTTAAGGCTGGCTTTTGGTGTTTGCAATGGACCTTGATTTTGCTGCAGCAGTCAATGAAAGCTTTGCTTTTTCCATCTCTCACAATGGCCAATCAAAGCAAAATCTGAGCAAAAACGAACAAAAACGATCTCCACGTCCAGTGTCATCGCCAAAGCCTGCTCTTCATAACTTAGCCACTAACGCACGTTTGTATATAAGCAGGCAAGTTCAACCGGTGCTTCTTCGGGAGCCAAGTCCGAATCTAGAACCGTGTTCGAAACCCACCAGATCCCACGTCGTGATCGCCAGCAGATACCACGTCGTGATCACCACGTCTGCGGAATCAACTCTCTTCTCATTTTCGGGAAGAAAAAACGCACTTCTAATAATACTTCTAACACACCAAAAAAGCCAACGATCTTGGCGTGCTTCCACTTGGGGCAGTGACGAAACCGACATGACGGCCTGCGTGCTACTGCAGCAATTTGGTGACGATGCAAGCGGCAATGGTGGATCCCCCATACCGCAACGTGAACCGACCCAGCTCCTTGAGGACGGCGTATTCTTCGAGGCACACCGGTCGCGTCGTTTGCACTTCGACCAAGGCGTTGTGGCCCTGAAAGTAAATCAGTGTAAGTGTTGCTCTTTTGCAAAGCGATCGGTCCGTGGAAGCGGTTTCCGAGAGTCTGGACGCCTGGACTACCAGGCCCGCAGCCAGATATGAAGTTTTTTTGGGGGAATTATATTTTTAGGGGGTCAAGATTTGCTTTTTTCACATGTTCCACTAAAAAAATTTCGGCGCACAACACAAATTTGGGGGACACTGCTCCCGGTGTCTATGGGCCTGAGTGGGTGTCTATGGGCCTGAGTCCAACCGGAGGTCGAATTGAGTTTGAGACTTCACAACACGATTTAAAATAGCGACTGAGTCCACTATTAACAGCAGCTGTGAATTGGAACAGTTGGTCGGTGCAACAGACCATGACACTTGGCTTAATTGCTGGACACAAAGTTCGTGATGGCGCTCAGTGAGTAATTAGTCCCCGCAAAAGTAACACAATCGAATCAATCAGCAACTTTTTTCAATAGGCGATCAGTTTCACGTGACTTTGCGAATCCACAGACCGGAACTTTGCAAGAAAAGCTTAAAGAGTGAAATGCTGAAGAACTAAAGCAAACTAGTTTCACTAAAGCTGGAAAACTACTGGATGTAATTACGGAGCAACGAAAACACAGCTACGAGGCAATGACACAACTATAGCGGGCAGTGGGACGCACAAGCAGAAAGGCGGCCTTAACGTTGACTGGCGTACTCCTGGGAGGGCGTTTAAATGGAACGCATTGAAAAGGCAGCCACTTTTAAAGTCGGTAACTAAAAAACTGGATGTGTTGCAAGAAACGGGATCAAGCAATCGGGCATTGCGAAATCACAAAAAATGAAATCCACTTTCTATCTTAAAAATTTGCGTTGACTAATTACTTGAAGATAGGCATGTGCGTGTCTTGCGCTGGGTCTACAACATGCCTGCACAACTCAGAAAGCTCGAAGGGTCAAATTGACCAACAAAAATTTGCCGCGGGCCGCAAAAATATATTTCGTTTCGTTGTAGTTTGGAAGGAATTCTGAAACGACAATTAATTATCCGAAGTTGTAAGCCACAAAAGTGGTGAAAGTAAGCCGATCATAGTTTATTTCACAGGGAAACTAATCTAGCGTCAAAAAACGCGTATGAAACCAGGAACAAGCAGGCAGACTCGTCAGAAGCTTGCCGCGAGGCTACACTTGGTTCTGTTGTTAATTGTTATCCGAAGTCGAACTTTTGCAACATTTTCTGCAATTGACAAAGCTCGCTCGCGCAGCAAGAAAGGCTCTCGCGGGACGCATGTGGCCCGTATGTTGTGCAGGCCTGCTCTACAATGTTGCCGTCAAAATCTCAGCGCGGCCTTAATAAAATAATAATTGAAGAACAGCCGCACATTAACAAAGGCACCAACCTTTGAAATAAACTTTGGCTTCTTAGCCACCACCTCGCCGGTACTCTTGTGCAGCTGACTGACCAGGCGACGAACCACCGCAGGTTCCGACACGGCCTTGTAGTGAAGCTCGACGGGGAATCCCGGCGTGATCGGCACTTCAATGTTGAAAACGATTATCCTGAAACGTGACGTGGACAGGCGTTTTTGTGACAGTTTCTGAACGTGACGTCAGCATGTGTTTTTATGACAGGTTTTGATGATGGCTGTCATCTGATGGATTCACAAAACCCAGGTCGTGCTCATGGGCATCGGAAGGGGGTGACAGGGGGACCTTGGCCCCCCCTGGATTTTTAAATTTGACATTTTCCTATACAATTTTCAGTAAAAGGTTGATTTCTTAGTTTCGAGTGGGTAAAATGAAATTTCACCACTTTTGGCCCCCCACCCTGGAAAATCTTTTTTGACCACCACCTGGAAAAATCCGCTGTTAGCCCTCCCCTGTAAAAAATCCTTCCGACGCCCACGGGCGACTTCTCAAGCGCTTCTGCACTTTTCTGCGGATTCAACGAATAACAGCGGGAGAAGGCGCGCTTGTCGGTTGAGTGAATTTCCTCCGAATTCGGAGAAAATTCACTCAAAACAAGATCGGAAGTGACGCAACCGAAGCTCGGAAGTGACGCAAGCAATGCTCGCGCAGTTCTTCCACAACGACGGTTCGAGCAACGCGGCGACAACGACCACGTTTTCAAGAATTACGCGAAGGAGTGTCGAGACGTCCTTTGAGTGGTATGTGTTATTTTTCTGCGTCTGAAAGAGATCGCAGAAAACTCAAGCATTCCAAATAAAACGTTGGCGTCAAACTAAACAGATGCTAGGAATTAAAGTTGTGCCGGGAACGTCGTAGTATTTGTCTAAAAATCCAAAAACACTGAATCAGGATCGCGGCATCGGACACAGTTCAGCGCTGGGACGAGCATTTCGACACTTTCATCAACACCTCTCGGTGTCACGTTTGTAAGACGTACCTGGCCTGAAAGCGAGTGACGGCGCGCACCGGCGACGCCGCGTCGCACACGACACTTCCGGTTGTGACCTTCATCATGTCAACACCACTGAGCAGCAAGGTGGCGTGCTCGCCGGCGAAGACAAGGTCGGCCTTCTCGTTTTCTGTCCCCCTTTCGAGGCTCTTGACCAGGCCCCGCTCTCCGGCCGGCATCACGATCACCTGCAACGCACAAGCGTGTCACGTCGGCATAGCAACAGGCACAGTTGTTACAGCAACAGGCACAGTTGTTACAGCAACAAGTACAGTGGTCATAGCAACAGGCACAGTTGTTATGGCAACAAGCACAGTGGTTATGGCCACATGCACAATGTTTATGAGTATGACACAGTTGTTGTGTTCAGGCTGCGAGTAAACAGTTATCCACCTTTTCAAGAAAAGATAGACGTTTTCGCATTCTGTTGACTAAATTCCCACTTTCAAACAAGCTTCTGTCACAGGAAATTGAAGGGGGGCGCCATGGGCAGCGAAGGCGCTTACGTTCGGAACGCCAACGGCGTGTCGAAGCGGTTTCCAACGAAAGTGGCGCCCCCCCTATTTGCTTGTCCCTCTACGCTGCGCGGCTGCATTTATTTTGTTGTCACTTTCGTTTTTCTTTATAAGTCCCGAAAACAAGGTTTGACTGTAATTTATTTCACTTATAGTCCTCAACATAAATACGGCGATTTCTCCTTTCTCCTCGGAACCACATGCGACGATTTTCAACAAGCTCTCTCTTTTTTTCTCGGCTTCCTGTCACTTTGCATCAAGTTCATCGGCATACAGGATTTTTGGGGACTTGAAGTTTGTAACGGGTTTGGGGGTCTTAGGGGGGCGCTGAGTCCAAAAATCGTGTCCATTTTTGTCCATCTGGTCAGGATTAGCCGCTACAGGGCATACGTTTTGCGGTTTTTTTGCAAAACATTAAAAAACCTCACTAAAAGTTTCAAAAGTTATCTCCCGCCATTTTCATCTTGAAAACAGATTTTGTAATCACTAGTTGTGCTTTTAAATGCTGAAATGCTTTATCAGCTGTTGTTGAACGGCGTAGGCCCACAGGGAGTGAGTTAGTGGTAGCCTGTTATAAGCGGTAACTACAATAAAATCCTATGTCAGAATAGTCTGTGCCTGGTACCGCAGTTGATGAGCATGACTGGATGATTTGCAGTAAATTGGAAGAATTTGTGCATATTGGTTGGGCCACAAAGTGGATACACAAACTTTCCGTGTTTCTTGTGTCTGTGGGACAGCAGGGCTTGCCAAGAGCATTGGACTAGGGATAGTGGCCAAAGAGAGAAAGACTTAAGATTGGTAAAAGAAATATCATATACTTCCCTTTGATTAATCCAAACGAGGTATTACTTCCTTTCCATATCGAAGTACGAAAACAGTTTGCAAAAGCTTTAAATAGGTAAAAGTGACTGCTTTGCAAATTTGTGTGGAAAGTTCCTTGAACTGAGCACTAAAAAGTTGAGGGCTGGAATTTTTGATGGTTCTCAGATATGACGTTTAAATGCAGGACAAACATTTTCCACTTCCCATGACAACCCTGGTAAAAATGCTTGGCGATCACTTACAGCAGCTGTCGAAAACTTCCTCGCATATTTTAAAGCACCTAAATGAAAAATTAGGATGCAATATGAGTGTGAAGGTTGATTTTCTTCGTAGTCAATCACTATGAAGATCATTTAAAATAAAGTCATGAAGATCATGACTATTAGTCATGTAAACTATTTTCCTGAAAACTATTAGTCATGTAAACTATTTTCCTGAAAACTTAGAAGCAATGATTGAAGAGCAAGGAGAGTCCTTCCACCAAGATATAAACACAATAGAAAAGATACCAGGGATGCTGGAACACCAACATGATGGCAAACTATTGCTGGCGCTTAGAAAGAGGTTGCTGGCAGCAGCTACTCCCGAAAAACACAGAAAAGACAATTTCTGGATTAGCAACTGTGCAATCTTTTCTGTCACGAAAAAAGAGTATGCTATCATGTTTGGGCTATTCTTTGCATTTTAACGTTGTTTTGTCACCACAGTCTTTGCATTGCAAGGCCATAATATCTGTGTAGTTTCTCATCTGTGTCTTGTAAGTCACAGTTGCAAGTATACAGTATACACTAACTGAAGTTTTGGGTTTGTTTAACCTTTGTATGTTTTCTATGCTGCACATTGCTCTTCATAAGCGAGTTTACAAATCACGGTTATTACAAGAAATCACTAGTGCTTAAATAACATGTTGGTCAGTTTAACAAATCACGAAATATGCAACAGTATGCTTAAAATGGTACAACTGCACAAATTTAAAATATTAAATAGCTCAAAAATTTGACCAAATAGGGAGAATCTGACAACAGTTTTGAAATCAGCGCCCCAAAATTATCCCAAAAACGCTCTCAAACCCCAATCCCCATGAAATTCATTTAAAATTGTAGATCAATCACTGTGACGATCAGTGCGAATTTACACAATTCACGCTGCAAATACGGTTAAATTACTCCGCATTGTTCGGTTAACGTTTTGAACTCTCAGACTTTGGCAGCAAAAACAAAAACACTGGGATTAAAGACGTTAGTGGACAACTTTCGTAAAATCTGTTTAAAACCAACAGCATAAGCATCAGCTGGCCATGCGAGGTAGTACAACCTTCAACGCAATACTTCATGTTTACTCCAACACGTTACCTTAGTGTTCCGGGAAATTCCCCCGGACTCGACTTTCCCACTGACGGAAATACCACTCCCTTGGCCGCGGAACACGTCGTTGACGCAAAAGCGGAGAGGGAAGTCAACTGGTCGCGGTGGTGGCCGGAAGCGGTCGATCACCTGAAAAGCCAGTCTTGGAAAATGATCGGAGAAGACATCGCAGAAGATCAAGTTCAACAAAAAAATCAGCTGTCCGGGCAATTTGATTTTGCAGCACTGTACAATGCTTGGAACACAAGCATGGCTTTTGCTCTGAACCGACTTGGAAAACATGTACATTTCTATGCTGTGGGCTGATGATTGTATTGCTGATGCAACCTGGTTAAATATTTATTATCAATAGCCTCCATAAACGCAGAAACTAAATAGCAACCAGTGGCAGGTGAGACGCTACAGCAGCTTGCGTTCTAAGAAACCCAGGGGTGCACTTGCTTTCAGACAAGTGCAAAAAAACTTCGATAAAATATGTCGCCGGTCATCGAATATATTCGGTACCGTTTCTGCTACAGACCAGACGTGCAGACAAAAATGCCAAGTTTTTTTTTTACAAATTTGACGAAAATGAATTGGACCATTCGAAAATTATAATCTTACTTAACACCTGGCAGCATTAGCTGTACGTGGGCGGCATCTTGCACGTAAGACTTCAAACGAATCAATTTTCAAACACAGCTTGAAAGCAATTCGGAGTAACTTGGAATGTGATGCGGGGGACCAGCTACTCTTGATCGACGTAGCAGTCAAAATTTTTTTTAATCCAGAACGTACTTGCCGTGCAGCGTACGCTGTATAAGGCGAAAAAAGTCAACTTGTTGATTCAAGTTCGAAGGCAACAAAACCTTTTTAGTGTGCCAGAAGCTATAAGGCCGCTGAGGTTTGTTTTCAACTGATTGTTTTTAGCTTTGAAATGTTTATTTGTCACTCAGGGCTTTTAGCTTTGAAGTGTTTAGTTTTCACTACGGGTTTTTAGCTTTGAAGTGTTTATTTTCACTCAGGGGTTTTAGCTATTGAAGTTTAGCTATCTGGATGACGAGACAATCGAATGGCTGCTCAACACTTGCCCCGAGATCTATTGCGGCCTAGCCGTGGATTACAAGAACTCCCTCAAACGATGAAGAAGCTACTGGAATGTTTATTTTTCACTGAGGGTTTTCAGCTATTGAATAGCAAAATGATTCGAATCGAGTGTCAAGAGAAAATACTTTTTCTGACAAAGTTCTTACTTCTATCAGGCTCGGTCCTTTGTACCAGGAAGTCAGGGCGGGATCTTTGGCGGGCCTGACGAGGTTCTCGCCGACCAGACCGCTCACTGGCACGTAGGTGACGTCAGAGTCCTTAAAGCCGGCCTGCTTGGCCAGGAACTGTTTCAACTTTTCGACTATCTCGTCGAATCTGAGGAATGCAATATCTTTATTTTTTCGCCGCGTGATCGGATGGATCGCCCGCATAGGGAACGTGAAACGCCCTGCTTCAGAGTGCAAATTGAGTTTTGGAAAATCAAAGGGAGGGGGAGAAATTTTCGCGAGCTTCCAAAGATAGAAGAGAGAAAAACAAAAAAATATCAAAAAGAGAAAAGCAAAAAAAGAGAAATAACGCAGAGAAAATATTACAAGAGAAAGAAAAGAAAAAAGGTTAAAAATAGCGAAGAAAAAAACAAAGAGAAAAAATAACTAAGCTTCAACTCTCAAGTAACGCTGAAACTTGCAGGAACTTTGCGACAAATAACATCGCGCAGCATACAGCAACAGGCGCCTCCCACCTTTTCTTGCACCAGTTCGCGGTGTCCAGCTTGTTGACGGCGACGACCAGTTGCGCGACACCGAGCGAGCGAACGAGCAGAGCGTGCTCTCGCGTCTGGCCCCCGACGCCGAAGCCCGCCTCGAACTCCCCCGTACTGGCGCCGACCACCAGGACCGCCACGTCGGCCTGGGACGCACCTACAAGAGAACGCACGCGTAAACGTAATGAACTGTGCGATTGTCCTTCTCAACGGAAGAGCTTAAGGGGTTGAAGTCTCTGCCGCGTGAAAATCACTTGTTGCAGTTGATAAAACAGGCCAGCCAAGCCTTGGCAAGCCGGGAAAGTTAAAGCAGCGTCGACAACGCCAACAATTATTATTCGTTCATCACAATTGAAATCGCGCCGAGAGCAAAAGCAGCGTGTGTTGCGTTTACTTCAGAAAAAAATCTCGCAATAAAAGGAAACTCGTTGGAAATTTGCGACAGGCCCGCTACGTTTGCAAATTACTGCGCACTGATTGAAGCTAACATATGTGCGGTAACAAGGTTATTCCATCTCTGGCGAGGCCAGACGTCTGCGTGCTTTCAAGCAGTGTTTCCCAACCTTTTTTAGCTTGCGACCCACTTTTATTGAAATTTTTTGTGTGGGGGTCGCTATGAGGTACTGCGGTAAAACAACATTGCGGATAAAATCGAAATACGAAAAAGAAACAAAATATAAACAAAACACGCCATGTACTGTTTATGGAGAACTTGAGATTGCTCATTGTATATCACAAGATTTCCCAATCTAATCACTAAAAAACGGATAAATTTTAAGAAACGTTTCAGCTGAACACCGGAATATTGTAACAGTTTCTGTTTGGCGGCCCTCCTGAACGAACTTCGCGGACAGCCCAGGCCCACTGGTTGAGAAACGCTGCTCTAATGTATTGTTTGTGCGACATTTAGCCTGTATCTGCCACTGCGCACAAGTTCTAGTCCATCTCATCAAGCAAAGAAAGCCGGCACGCACCACTTATCATGTTCGGAATGAAATCCCTATGCCCGGGAGCGTCCATCAACGTAACGATGTGACGGTCGGTTTCGAAGCGATTGTGCGCGATGTCCATTGTCACGCCGCGCGATCGCTCTTCGCCGGTCTCGTCGAGGACCCAGGCGTAAGCGAACGACGATTTGCCCAGTTTCTTTGATTCCTGCACAAAAAGCACAACGGCGTGCTGGCAAGCTCTCGTTAAATTTGCCACCGAACGCAGAGTTGAAAACTTTGTGTCGAAACCTGACATACGGATGTGAGAACTAGAGATTAAAGAAAAGAGCCTGGATAATAAAACCTGAGAAAAGAGGTTCGGTTCGAGACTCGACCCCATCTACTCCCGCAAACACTGGACCACTGGTCAGGATTTTCTCGCGGTCGGAATATTATTTATGGACAAGGTTGAACTCAACGAAAATCGTTAGCAAAAATATTAACATTCTTTTCGGTTCGCTGTCGCCCTCTGATATATTTTCAGAGAGGCCCCCATGATGAGCACCAGGACCCGACCCTCTGGCAATTTTAACCACCGAAGTATTGATTGATGGCAGCTTCATTAATTTTTGGTTACCAGTTACGTGAGAGCGTTTTTACCATAAAAATTAATGGCTGAAAACAATCATGCTGCAGATCTTATCCATCTTAACTCTCACACAACTGTCCAACACATGAGATCAGACTATTTTCCAAACCTCTCTATTCATTTCATGGGGCAACAGCGCACGCACAACCGAGTGCTATGAGCTCACCTTAAAAACAATCCAAGTCTTCAATTGTTATATTTTTGGTCATGAAGAACCAACTTTATTCAAGAAAATCCAACGGTTAAAGCCGTAGGCAGGTTTTAGGGTTTGGGGGTCAAGATACATTTTACGGGGGAAGGATTTTTGTTTTTATTTTATGTTTATAACAATTTTTTCTGAGCACAACAAAATTTGGGGGACACTGCCCCCGAATGTCCCCGTTAAGTGTCTACGGCCCTGTGTTCAACTAGAATGGAGACTTTCCGTTCCACACGCTTCGTTCTCGACATGCTTTTTGGTTTTCTGTCTATGGAAAGAGATCCTTTCTCAGGATAGAATCGGACACTTTAAGATCTTACAGAGTACATATTTCACCTACGTCATCAGCTCTTATGCAAATAGAATCTTTTTGCTTGTTTTTTCTTTCAGCGGCGAGCGATCTTCGCGAAACGATCCATGCAGGTATAGTTTGCACCAAGACTTTTATTCAAGGCGCGACGCAGTCACCGTTTCAGCAACTGCCTCGCCAAACCATTCCAAATACTTCGCATATCTTGGTCCAGCGGAAAACCGAAGCATAAAGTGAGGGTGAAAAGCTACCCTGGGTGGAAAGTAATGGTTTCTGTCTTCTGAAGGTGTATATAACATTGGGAAAACTAATGAATTTAATTGGAGCCTTTTCTTTGTCTTTTGTTCAGACGAACCTTCACAATTAACTGATTACCGTAATAATTCACACTGACAAGTGGCAAACCAAATACATGGCTTAAAGAAATTTTAAATTTGTTTCTAAAGAAAGATCGATATAATTATTGTAGGAAGCTGGAAACCACGATATAACTTTTTTGAACGATATATATCTTTTAGGAAGCTACAAAACAAACCTGTTCGTATTTGTGGATAAGGCGCTTGGGAACCACTCCCTTTTGATATAACAAATGACCCATCATAGTTGATTTCCCAGCATCCACGTGGCCAACGACCACCATGCTTAATTGCTGCTTTCCAACTTGTTGACGTTGCGCGTATTCTTTCTGAAAACATTTTACACAATGCAACGAAGTTTTTTTCCACTGTGACAATCTTAGCGGGTCACTCCCGAAGTCAGTTTCGCCTGGGTCCTCGACGAGAAAAACACCCCTTTTACAAAATTTATGCTACTTTTTTGCTTTGCACGAGTATTTTTTGTGGTCAGCTGCGTAGATCCTGTCAAAAACAGAATCACCTGAAAAAAGTTTAAAATCTGTTAGTCAAAAATAAGCTAAACCATTCATTTGAAATGATGCATTTTAAAAGACCATCTTCAATTGAGATAGAGCTTGCCTGCCACATACGAAGACAAAATTACCGTATATATCTTTCTCTGAAATAGAGTCTTTATCTGAGAACGTATAACACTTTTCGTATGACACTACATTTAAATCTTTATTTACCGCTCACTAAACTTAGTCGTTGGCCGTTTCGTGTTGCTTACCCTGGTCCCTGATCAGTGTTCATTTCAACAAACGCAAGGAGTGAACGACCAGGATAGTTGATGCTACATGCGGAAATGTCTTTGTTAAATCACACAAAGGTTGTACATAATTAATCGGTAATAATCGGCCACTTCGCTGTTTAACCGCTGTTGGCTTTTTTGGGTCGGTTAATCGGATTTGGCTACTCTTTTGGAAATATGTCAAAGCTTGTTTTGAAGGTCAACCTGTTGTTTTTCGGTTATTTTTCGGTCACAGACCGAAACGTTTTTGAAATGACCGAAAAAAATCAAGTCATTTCGGTCAGAATGTTTGAAAATATAGACTAAAAAACATTTTTACGGCGGGTTTTAACACAACTGTGAGACAAATGATCGAAATGTTTCCGTGAACCAAATGTCTCAGCTAAATATGACCGAAATGTTTCAGCGAAAAAAAGACAGAGGTGAACATGACTGACCACAAAATTCTGCCTGTCCGCAACATTAACCTTTATTACTCAACCTATGTAATATGCTAAATGATCTTCAGGGCTTCGCTCTAGTTGTATATGGACGATCTCCTTCACTATGGATGCAGCACATTTCCTCCGGGTCTGAGACCACAATGATCATGATTATCGGTTATCAAACAACAACATTTTTTGTCAAACAATTGTACTACTTGTCAGAGAAAGAGAGCTAACATAATCCACGGATTTGTAGTTTGAAGGTTTTAGGTCTGTGTTACAGACAGCAATTTCTTGAACTATTTATTATAAAGTTAACGTAAGTGGTTGAACTGGAAGAGAACACGAAATCACCAACATTGGCGAGGCAAAAAGCGATTGGCATCTTCAAACAGGCAAAAAGCGATTGGCATCTTCAAAAAGATGGCCACATCAATGTGATATGCAGGCCGACATGAATTAAATGCTTTCTCTGAAAAATAAGTTAATATTAATTATCAACTCCTTTGTTTACGGAAGAAAATGAGGTCTTGTTAAAGTTTAAGCATTCACAGTCATCTGACGCGTACACACATAAATGACATCGCATTGCCAACATGCATTATCTAATCAGTACGTCATTGCCTGTTTTTTTCGCTGAGACATTTTGGTCATTTGTCCCACAACAGTATTGAAACTCGCTGCAACAGTGTTCACTGGCCTACCTTTTCGGACACTGACCGATGCAACTTGGTGTTTTGTAGTACTTATTTTTTTCGGTCATTTCCAAAAACAAGCGGTCTGCGACCGAAAAAATAAACCCAGCGTCATTGTACATTGCGAATATAATCAGACGATTTGTTGGTAATCGGCCCATTTCCTCATCAGTGCATCTCTACATCACACACATTTTAAACAAAATTTTGCAATGTCTACGTTGTACTTGAAGCGACCTGAGGGAATGTGCCTCGCAAATATGCACCCCAACTACATAATCGTAAAGATTTTTTCACTTCATCTTATTTAGAATTCGTGATAACCATTGCCAGTAAATATAGCAATGCTGATCTCACATGAGCCGGTGCTCACCATTGAAAAAGTTTTGCAAGTCTGGCAACCAAGAGATAAGGAATGTCGCCATGATACTAGTTCGGTATTGGAAATATTTTTTGCGAGTAAAAACGGTTCGGTTACGGTCGCACCAAAACTACAGTATATATGTTTTTTCAGTTAGAATTTGGTTTGTTTACTTGTAATTGAAAACTTTCGACTTTGTTAGCTGCAAACGCAAGCACGTAATTCACCTGATAGTTGACCTGTATCTTTGCACCTTTGCCAGGTGTAGTTGAAAAAGAATCTGTTTGTAGAGGTGTTACTTTCTGCTTGATTGTAGGCTGAGCTCCTTTGGATATATCTTTGCTTTCGGTTGTTCCTGAAACTTTGATTCCGTCAGACTCTGCCACATGATCAGCAGTATGCAGTTTTTCAACAAAATCCGTTGGTTTTTTAGCGCCACGTTTTGGAAAATCTGGACCTTTTGATGTCACTTCAAATCCACTTTTTACTGGAGTGTTGCTCTGTGAACCAACTTTGGTAATGTGCACACCATTAGTGCTTGATTCTATCTTCTTTGTGGTGCACTTTTGATTCTGGTCTGGAGCATGGCTTGCGTTCTCCTTATGGTGAAAAAAAACAAACAAGAAACGTTGGAAATCCATTAGTTTCAATCAGCAATATACGCCTGCTAACTTGCCATTTTACCTGTATTATTTTCTAGACCACCAGTTCCAACTAAATTCTAGTTTAGGACACAATTGTAACATTAGCCATTAAAAACAAAGATTTTGTGAACAAAAACCAACATGGATTTGCTGCAAAAACGTTGGCAAAAAGAAAAAACGAAACTTTCTACTTGTAACGAGGTTTTCCAGCACCAAATGAATACAAAATTAAAATAAATAAGTTTCTTGCAAACAAGTACAATGTCATGAAGATAATCTTTTTTAAAATAAAGGCAAAACTTTTGCAAAAAACATGACAACTCATACCTTTAGTAAAAGAAGTAGAGCATTGCTTTGGGATGTACTTAGCATAATATAGCATGTTAAGGCAATCATTTTAGCAGAAGTTTCATGAAGCTTTGCATAAGAATAATAAGGATGAAAAAGCCCATTAATTTTCCACCCAGTATTTTGCCTCAGGAGACTTGGGGGCAACAGCCCTAGAAAGTCTCAAAATACCTCAGGCTCTCATAACCTTCTGACAGTTCTGCTGGCTGTCATCAGGGCACACACAAACCAGGTTAGAGATGTGGTCATGCCACATGCTCCTCAAGTGGCAGCCTGGGTATTTTACTGAGGGTGCATCCATCAGAACTTGTCTCACCAATCTGTTTTCTTCAGCATTTTGGTTGCATAGTCATGCAGTCAGACTATCACAACTGGAATATATCAGCTCAAGGAAAAGACTTGGAAATCAGGGCTTCACAAATGTTAGGATTCAAAAAATGATTCCCAAACAAAGAGAAAATCAGTAAAACTCATATTGTTTTGCAATGTAAGTAATTTGAAAACCTTGAAACATAAGATTTACAAAATTTTACACCTTATACACACAAGAATGATCGTTAGCTGCAAAACTTAAGAAACATGATTTATCAACACCACATTTCACAATTCATAGTCTCTTTCTCTTGTTTTTTTTTTATCTGAAAACCTTGAAATGCATAGCTATGGAAAACAAGCAGTGGAATGCAGTTCTATGAACTGCAGGAAAAATATCTATACATCAACTTCAAAATAAGATGACTGTCAAGCTGATCTTTCAGTCCAAAATCAAAAAAATGTTGGAATTATAGACCCAAACAAATGGGCCTTAAACTTAGGAGACACATGCAAACAAAACCTTAACCTTTAAAAAGTTTCTAAAGTAACTAGTGAAATCAGTTTGTACACAAAGACTTACAACAATTTCATAACAATGCAAATTTCCATATTTTACTATAAAATAAATGTCAAAACCCATTAAGAACCAACCCATCTTTATAAAATTATGAAAATGCCATTTTTAACACTTTCAGAGCCGGGGTACGATATATTCGGACTTTGTAATCGGCCTAAAACCAGCAGTTGTCAGTTGCCTCACCAACGCCATAGCTCCTCTGCCAATTGCGCTAGAGAGCTGTTCAAGCCCTCAAAAGATTCGGCAAGTCTCCTAGTCCACACTTGAATTTTTGGTTGGGGGTTGTGGATTTTTTGTGAGTGACGTCATGAGTGAAGTAGTTTTTGGGCCATTTTGGCTCATATTGACTGGCCTAGCGCCCAACCACTAGGCCAAAGTATTTCGCTGAAGTTTTCATTGGAAACTAGGCTCGAGTCTGAGTCTTTTGAGCCTTTGATCAATGATCAATTTTCTAGCGTTTCTGGTTCAAAAGTTGTGATATAAAATAAACAAATTAATTATCTAATTAGTCAAATATTTTTATAACTTTTTATCATAACTTTTGAACCGGAAAGCCCAGCAGGTCATCCAAAGTATCTAAAGACTCGGATTGTAGCCTAGTTCCCAATAAAAACTTCAGCAAAATACTATAATCTAACAGTTTGGGCCCAGGGCCAGGTGAAGTGGGCCAAGGTGGCCTAAAAGTCTTCCACTTATGACATTACTCACAAAAAACTGCACCCAAACCAAAAAAATATTTTTTCATTGCAAACTACAAGACTTGCTGAGTCTTTTGAGCTTTTGACCGGGTCTGTAGCACTTACCCGGCTGGAGAAATTCCTGCCAAAGCCACGTGCGATCCGGTTGTTTTGGCATGAGCCGCTTGATTTAGACCGGCTTCGAAAGTGTTAATGCACTTTGCAGTATCTGAGGGTATGTTAATTTTAGCATACAGTACAGATTATGCATCCTGATACCCCTCTACAAAACACGATATTATACTTAAAATGCCTGAATTCTATTTCTACTTTGTGCATCTTCATGCTATAGTTGCAGATTGATTTCATATCTTTTACCTCACAAAACACCAATACATATTTTACATTAGCTTGTTTCTGCAGTGAACTTTTTCAATCAGCATTTAAATGAGCTAAAGCAAGGAATAAAAAGTTTCATCAGCTAACACTATCTCCACTAAAGCCTTTCTCAGTTACTCACTATTCTCAGCTTGAGCAGTTTCCAACTGAAGCATACATTAAGAAGCTGGTTGGTTTTGGTCATTTGTCTCAGCCATTGACTGAATTTTCTTTAAATGACTAAACAAAACTTTTAAGGTCAATTCGGTCAAAAGATGTCCAAAAACGAAAGATAATAGAAAGTTTTTAAGCTATTTGGGACAAACGACCACAATGTCTCAGTGAAAAAAATTGCTAGAAAAAGAGTTATTACTTAGACTACCTAAAAACCATAAGTTTTTTTCAGTGCTACAGACTAGTACCTGGAAATAGACAGATTATTCTAGAAAACCAATGAGTTTACATTTGTAATATCATGGAAGAAACCTTGACTTAAACACTACAGATTTCATTGGAATAATATCATGCTTAAATGCAAAAATGTGTCAATTCTAAAATATTTGCCCTGGACATAGAAATAGTAACTCACAAAACAAAAAAATGCTTACACTGCTACAATGAGTCACTAGCAATGCAATCACTGTACATTTCATGGAAGATCGCTAAATTGACTTGTCTTATGTATCAATTGAAGTTAACTTACCAAGTATCTACGTGATCTTCTGTTTCTAGTGTGAGATCTTTGTGGCATTGGAATTGCAGTTGAGTTGGTAAGGCATACAGAGGAATGTTGTTCTAGGTTGCCTTCTTTTTTTGGCAATTCACCTTCAGATAAATCTTTAGGATTGTCAGTGCAAGAGTTCAGCAAATAATTTGCTGCTCGATCTACATCTCCGTTAAACTTTATGGCTGCTTCTTTAATTTGGTTCTCTAAATAGCATTCACCAACAATACTGTGTATGGCTTCAATGCATGCACAAATAGTTTCACTGCTTGGACAAGGGGGTGATGAAAAACTGCAATCTGGTTGAATTTCACATGTGTCAATGCAGCTCCCTTCCTCTGAAACTTCTTCAACAACTTCTTCTGATGGCATATATGAGCTGAATTGTATATTGTTTCTTGCATAAGAGTATTGAGCCATAGTAGCAGGGGAAACACAATAATCATCTTCATACGATTGGCCATATACATCATAGTCATCATCATAGTCATAGCTTTTGGCATTCCTTATATTACGATGTCTTGCCATTTTGCTATGCCATGTACTAATAAATAATACAATTATGAACAGATAAAACAATTAATGGCATAGAATGAAAATACCTGAATTTCCATGCTTGGAATAAACTTTTTAATTTTATATATACATATTTATTCTGCAAAAAAACAGGGTTGTGACAAAATCTTACCATAAAATTTTAGACAGCTCTAAGCGTATAACATACCTAGGTGGTAGAATGACACACACAATAAATTACTGTGCATTTACCCAAATTTTCACTGCTTTATCTACACAAAACACTACAAGCAAACAATAAACAAGTAATATTTTATAAAAACACATGAACTTATTTTCACCTTAAATGTTCCAACCTCTGTGCAAACAACATTATCCCACACAAGGTGTAGCAGGGGGGCCAAGCCCCTTCAAATTTCTATAATTTATTGTTGTTTTGTGCTTTGAGAGGTGGTTTCCCAAACAAAATATTGTTGCTCACTTAGATTCAAAATATTTGAGCCCCCAAAAAAGTTTGGCTGGCTACCCCACTGAATTCCCAACTGTGGTGTAATCTAAATTCCATCTCAACCCTTTCGCTTGCAGCTGACATACATCTGTGCTGTTTAAATTTTTTAACTTGTTCTTGGTGGACATAAATCTACGTCCTTATCAAAAATTGTGTTTAAAGGCACTGGTTATGATGTTTTTTGCTTGGAAACTGTCTAAAATCGTTGCCCTAGACTGAGTCCAAATAATATTAGGCCTTGGAAAAAGAATCCAAACTCTGTGGTTCAGAGGCTGTTTGAATGCATGTTTTTGAGTTAGTCCAACTAGGCAGTTATGGCCAAAAGAACAAAATTTGGATAAAGTACCTCTTTACCCAAACTTGTTTTTTTACCCAAGTTCGTTTCTTGGTCATAAATTTCGAACCAGAAATGCTAGAAAGCTAATCAAGGACTCGAAGGACTCAGATTATAGCCTAGTTTATCAAAAAATTGGCTCTTGTGGTTGGGGCTCAGGGCCCAATGACCTCGGCCAAAAATTCTAAAATCTACCCCACTTAATGTCACCCACAAAAAACCCAAAACCCATCCAATTTTTTTCAATGCAAACCAAAAGCCTCACTGAATCTTTTGAGTGTTTGAACAGCTCTCTAACCCAATCGTCTGGCAAGTTATGGAGTTCAGAAGACTTATCCAACACTGGTAAATTATACCTTTAAAAGGGAAAATCCACCTGGTGTCGAAGGTGTTAATGGAAGTTGAAGTCATCTAGGTTAGTGGTTCTCAACCTTTTTACACTCGTGGACCGGTAAAAAACTCAAAAAATTTTTACGGACTGGTAACATAAAATCGCAATGAATGCAACAGATCAGGTTTTTTAAAGGTGTTTTAGGGACCCGAATTGGGTCCCTAGAATCAGAGAAATTAGGTTCATACAGGTCCATACCAGGCACCTAACATTTTCCTTAAAAAAAACCTGCAACAGATTATTATAATCATTTTGTTAACTAAAGCTGTTATATGTGGTTTAATTTCGGGATCCTCATATTGAGGAAAATAATATAGTCAAACTGGTAAGTTAACTCCTACAACTCCTACACATGTTGACTTATTATGTCTAATTATTCTTTAGCAATGACATCAACACTTTTCAAAAATTATTTGAAGTCGAAAGCATCTCTGTATCTACCTTCTGCACCAAGCATTCCCAAAGAGCCATCTTCTTTTTAGATGCGTTTGCATTATTTCTCAATACTAAGATATTTGAGTAAAGCCCCAGTATTAAGCTTGTTCAAATGGCAAAATATACCCACCAAATATGCAAGCTTACTCATCCACATTTCATCCAAAAGAAATACTGCTAATGGAGTATTCCTTTCTCTCAAAAACTGTTTTGTTTCTTCTTTTAACTCAACAAGATGTGAAACAACTTGCCCTTTTGACAGGCATCTTACTTCTATATGGATAAAATGTTCATGCTGCAAATCTATACTTTCACACCGGGCTTGTATTCTGGAGTTCAAGGGTCGACTTAGAATTTCATTGTCAATTTTCACCGTGTTGTTTAGCATGTTTTTAAATCAGTTTGTTTGCAGTTAAATGCTCTAGGTAGATTACGCAATGAGCAAACAACATTTCTTTATGTGCTACTTCAATTTTTGCAATTCACCAACACAATAATCAGCCATGCTTGCAGTCCCATCTGTGCACACTCCGACACAGATTTCCCAGTCTCTCTTTCTCACAAAAGTATTCTTTAACACCTTGGCATCTGGGTGGTTTTGGCGATTTTCGCAAAAAAAACAGTAGTTTTTGGTTGCCTTACCAACGCCCTAGCTCATCCGCCGATTGCGCTAGAGAGCTGTTCAACGGCTCAAAGGGATCGGCCAGTCTAGTAGATTGCACTCGAAAAAAATTTTTTGCCTGGGGTTGCGGGTTTTTTGTGACTGACGTCATAAGTGAAGTAGTTTTTGGGCCATTTTGGCTCATGTTGCCTGGCCTAGGGCCCAACCACTAGGCCAAAGTGTTTCACTGAAGTTTTCACTGGAAACTAGACTGGAGTCCGAGTCTTTTGAGCCTTTGATCGACTTTCTAGCGTTTCTGGATCAAAAGTTATGATCTAAAATAAACAAATTACTTAATTAACTAATTAGCTAATTAGTCAAATATTTTACTAACTTACATCACAACTTTTGAACCCGAAACCCCAGCAGGTCATCCAAAGTATCAAAGGGCTCGGATTGCAGCCTAGTTTCCAGTAAAAACTTCAGCGAAATACTACCGCCTAACGGTTGGCGCCCAGGGCCAGGCAAAGTGGGCCAAGGTGGCCTAAAAGTCCTCCACTTATGACGTCGCTCACAGAAAACCCGCACCACCCAGGCAAAAAAATTTTTTTCGAGTGCAATCTACTAGACTGGCCGATCCGTTTGAGCCGTTGAACAGCTCTCCAGCGCAATCGGCAGAGGAGCTAGGGCATTGGTAAGGCAACCGAAAATTGCTGTTTTTTAGGCCAAAATCAAAGTACGAATATACCGTAGGCCGGTTCTATACATGTTAATAAGTCTAATATCTCTGATCCAGTGGTACGTCCTGGAAATTACATGCAACAAAGTGCTTACTTGAAATCTTCTTTTCCCAAATAACGCATGAAACAAAGAAGAATGGCACAATTAGTCTCGTCAGTTGATTCGTTGAGTTCAATTACAAAATACCTCAACTTTTTAATTGCCTTATCTTCAATCTTTCACTGAATTGTGTTGTTAGAAAATACACTCAAGTTTCTGAGCTGCTTGGGAAACCAAAACCTGTTTTTCTGCAGATAGGATGCACGGCTTTTCTAACTCTTACCCAGTGGTGAACAATTTTTTGTTTTATAAATTTCAAGAAAATTAGATACAATGCATGAAGAAGATATTCTTCAATAGTAACCAAGCCATCATTTTATTTTGCTTTCTAGACTATACATCTCATTTAGTCTTTGAAAATAATCCAGTGGATTGCCTTAAAGATTGCTGTGCTATGAAACAGGGGTATCAGTATAGGTTTATTCGCGGGAACAAGTACAAACAAACAATAACATCAAATCATGCACCACATGGTTACGTTGTGGAAAGAAAACAAGCCACATAAGAACAGTGTTTATTTTGTTCCCAGGACATCTGAAATAACCATGTGCAGAGATCTGGTGATGCTTGGGGCAACTGCTTCATTGTTTGCCCCCCTCCTAAATTCTAGTATTGAGGAGTATGAGAAAAAAAGCAACACGTAAAAACTAGTGTTGATAAAACAAGTTTCAAAAACTTAAATCCATGCAGCATGTGTCAGTAGCCTTACCATACTAAGAAGCATCTAGGTACAGAATTTTATTTTTTTAATTTTAACTCTTTGGATGCACCACTGCCTTGGACGCCCAGGGCTGTTTGCCCGTTTGCCCCTCCCTTCTGTACACTACTGCTTTTAAAGCAAAGTGACGATCAACTGTCGAAGGTTGCGTTGTATCATTTGAGAGCATTTGGGTGCATACTAAACACAAGGACCAGGGCATCTGTCCACTACATGGAGCTACAGTAAAGCCAAGTATTTTTATCATATGATATTGTCTGACAAATTTTCTTTTCGGTTTTTAGTTCATCCTGCTGCTATCAACGTAATGTGCACATACTCTTTTCGCAGATTGTTGTAAATTTGAAGTACTGGTACTTGCTTCATATCCACTTAGAGAGTTATTCTTTTCTGAAGGCTGAAATTAGTCCTTGTTGAAAAAGTGCTAATTGCCTGTTGCTTTGTTGACTGCATCTTAAATCTTCAGCAATATATATAATACAACTCCTACTCCTGTGGCGTAGGCTAACATGAAGTTTATGGTAAAAACAGTCTCTCAAAATTTCCTAGCGGTTACAAAAGCAAAATCTCCAAAAACCTGTTTACTACCAAATAGCCACCATTGTACTTTCTCAAGAAAATATTTATGAAAGTGCACAAGGATTTTACGTGGTAGTGGCTACGGATACGCCTGTGGATCTTGAAATTTGAAACTTATTCATACGCCACCTGTGAGTGTGACATAACAACAATAACGCATGACGAGAGTGTAGTAGGCTTGGTAGAAACGAACTAAACATAAAAGATAAACCCTTTGTGAAATAAATGGGTAGTCTACTTAGATAAGATAAGCTATGACTTTTTGTGAAACTATACCTTAGAACTAAATAATTCTCTAACATACTAAACCCCTTTTTTTGTTGTTTTGTTTTTCATGTACCTAATACTTATTGAAATCAATAATGATTATATACTGATAATAATACTGTAACCAGCTCACATCCTTTACTCTTCAACTTGATTCAGTGACAGCATGCATCTGGTTGGGAACAACTCATCCATGCAACCCACTCAATTATGGTCTGTGGGTAAATCTACTTTTCTTCATGATGTGTATTTATAAACATTGTTTTCCACCCATGCTACTTGTTTGTTTTTGCTATGAAATGTTACACTAAAATGCCTTGCCCTCTGCCTCATAACCATTATTGCTGCTTACTTTCTTCACCTATATGCTTGCCTCACCTGCTCATCTGTACATGCCTCATCTTTTCACCCATTGCTTGCCTACCATCATCTGTGTTATGTTGATGTCTAGCGCGTTTTTTTAATTTTTCATATATGCTACATTTCGATTTCTTTGTGACTCCATTTTGGATTGTTTGTGTACATATTTTTGTCTGATTGTTTTTTTTTATACCATATTATTTTGGCTGTGTGTTTAATATATGTGTTTGTTTGGTCCCTTCTTTCTAACATTGTTTGTTGATGATGTGTAAATGTGGCGTAATCACCATGTTACAACCATCCTGATTTTTCTTGTTGCGCAAAAATGTTGACCCCCAAAATTATCAAAGATAAACCCTAAACCTAGCCTTAACCCTAACCGTAGCCCTAACCCAGGAGTGTACAACCTTTTGCTATTGCCGGCCGCATTACTCAAAATATGTCATTTATATTGAAAGAAGCAAAAAGCAAAAATATGTACACAAACAATCCAAAATGGAGTCACAAAGAAATGCAGCATATATCACAAATAGAAAAAAAAATAGAAAAAATAAAAATAAAAAAAACGTAATAGACATCAGCATAACACAGATGATGGTAGGCAAGCAGTGGGTGAAGAGATGAGGCATGTACAGATGAGCAGGTGAGGCAAGCACACAGGTGAAGAAAGTAAGCAGCAATAATGGTTATGAGGCAGAGGGCAAGGCAGTTTGGTACAACATTTCATAGCAAAAACAAGTAGCATGGGCGGAAAACAATGTTTACAGATAGACATCATGAAGAAAAGTAGATTTACCCACAGACCATAATTGAGTGGGTTGCATGGATGAGTTGTTCCCAACCAGATGCATGGTGTCACCGAATGAAGTTGAAGAGGAAAGGATGTGAGCAGGTTACAGTATTATTATCAGTATATAATCATTATTGATTTCAATAAGTATTAGGTACATAAAAAAAACAAAACAACAAAAGAAGGGTTTTAGTATGTTAGAGAATTATTTAATTCTAAGGTATAGTTTCACAAAAAGCCA
>Ga0210059_1000990_pt1 | contig 40808 bp, 27 predicted proteins | sample Ectturendosymbi2_FD_188042 | JGI IMG/M metagenome (GOLD analysis project Ga0210059, IMG submission 188042) | Ecteinascidia turbinata endosymbiont from Florida, USA - Sample 2 (SPAdes) (version 2) | ecosystem: Host-associated > Tunicates > Ascidians > Unclassified | place: Key West, Florida... | reverse complement strand
CCCAAGTATCGTCGTTGTATATTGTGTGAACCAGAGTCTCAAACCCGCTGCTTTCAGGCTGATTGTCTGTGGCCAAATGTTGCCGCATTTACGTTTGTGACAATATTGCATTGTACGGTCAATGACTCAATTTGGAATCAGAATATTAAGAGGCTTACCTCGTTGATCATGTCACAGAAGCAACCGGCAAAGACGTGAAAGTAAAAATGGCTAGTGTGGTTAACAAGCAGTGCAAATACTCAATGGCAGGAACTCACAACAGGTGCAAGAACATTGTTTCTCCCTGAATAAGTGTGGTAAAAATGCAACAGCATGGTTGAACTACTTTCTTGTATTTGATGCCTCGTACACGATTCCGATAGTTATGCGCATCGTGAATTGGCCAATGCAGATTTCATTTCTGCATCACCTTGGTCAGTTCATGAGTTATGTTGTGGCGAAGTCAAGATCGACAACAGTTGCGTAGCGAGACGAAGTGCCGCCCGTGACCCACCATAAAATTGCCTCCCTTTTGACACCTAAAATTTGCTTACAAGAATTTAAAATTAAAGACGACCATGTTTCGTGCTTGTTTGAAGAGATTTTTTTTCATTTAAGGATTTTTCATTTTCGATTGCGAGTCTTTCTTATTTGTGCTTGTCGCCACATTCCTCATAATTACTTTTCCTATTTTTTCCTATTTCTTTACATATGCATGCATAGAACCGGCATGTTTCTTCAAATTTTCTTCCCTGTTGGTTTTTGGTCTCCGCGAAGCCCACCACTTGACTTTAATCGTTTACTCATTCCAGGGGATCAAACAAATAATGTAAGGGGTGTGATGATGACATACCTACTTTGCAGATTTAAAATTTTCTTTATGTTAATATTTCTCGTAGTATCCCCATCTTTAACTAAAAAAAGCATATGCACTGCATAAAGCAGGCTCTAATAATAAATTTGATAATATGATCTCAGTGATGTAAAGAACGTTTCATTGTTTACTTCACGTGAGCTTAATCAGGGACGCCGGAACAGCGATAGGTTAGGGGAAGGCAGTAAAAATGTTGAGGGCAATATAAATTTATAATAAGAGAATCGTTACCACTTATGTTCGTTTCTGTTCAGCAGCGATGCTGACCTCAAAAATAATGCCAGAAATTATGGAAAACCAGCTTGAAGTGTCTGGGTGCGCGAATAGCTGCAAAAAGTTTGTTTCAATTCGATCTTGGTGAACCATGGAATTACTTACGATATTTTTTATAAAAAGGCACCGCTGCCCCGTTGCCCCCTTTATGACAGGGCAGGGGGATAATGCCCTGTCATGCATCCGCTCTCCGGAGTCTCTGGGTTTGCTTCTCTTAGAATATAAAAAAAATTCAAATGTTATCTTTGTCGGCACTTGCGTGGGGCCTTCTATAGATGCGGGACCCATTTTAATGAAATAGGTTTGAAACCGGCTCTGGTTGGGCACTGGTTTGCAACCTTCATCGTAACCTGCAAACTTGGTCTAGCTGTTAGGCTTGAGCAAATTACGCGTGCAATCATAGTTTTATTGCTTGCCTTTGTTCGTTGCCAAGGTAGGTGTGTTTGGAAGCTGTACGGTATTACGAAACCGGCCAGGTAGGATAGGCCTTTTAATTTTCAGTAGTGCAAACCAATTTTTGTTTGTTGTCTAGTTTTAGCAACAAAGAAAATTAGTTCTTTAAACATAGCTTTTATGTTTATCGTGGGTTCTAAGAAACTCATGCCAAAGACAGTTTTTTTCCGTAACTACTGACGGTGTAACCGCCCTTAAAATCGTCACTATCACAATACGAGTATATTTTATTTAAGAATAAATGCTTTTTAAGAATATACTTTTTACGTTGATACAGCAATTATGACACAAGAGCTTACTTTTCAAGTTCATGCTGACTGTCCATAAACATAGAGCATATTTTTTAGAACTGTTTTCCAAGTTCCAGTCGGGTTTTAGAAGCATCAAAGTGCTTATTGAAAGTCAGAAAACCGTTCTGATGTCGTGTCAAATTTCACGGCAATTTATACAAAGTTTTCTTGTTTCTTTCGTTCATCTTCTAGGAGCTGGGTCTCATGTGAGCATCATGTGTGCTTTTTTCTAAGTTTGTTTTTTATGAGTTGTTCCCTGGTTCCTTCATGGTGTAGTTCGCCAAGTAGCCTTATGTGGGTATGGTAACTTTGCTTCCGAGACGTACTCTGCAGGCTTGACTAGCATGCGTGTGCTTAAGTGTCCATATTTGGTCCTTTTCCGTAATCGTCATCTTAAGTGTTGTTCTCTGAGAGGTGTATCGTTCAGTATATCATAGCCATGTCCTGCATACGAAGACGTCAGTTCTCTTGAGACGTGGCAGATTTGCTCCTATGGTCTTGGTTGCCTATTGCTCTTGCGAGCTTACGCAAGCGTTGTCGTCATTCTTCGTTCATGTGACAAATTTCCAGTGATATGCTTCATCCATATGTCTTCATGTTGCGTAATTGGGTTCGACTTTAAGTGTTTTCTTGCTTTTCTTCAACGTTTGTACTTTTATTTTTTATTTCTTGTATTTTAATACTCAGTTTCTTTATAAAGTTTGAACTTCTTCCCAAGATTCTATTGCTGCATAAATGTTCTCTTTTGGGGCTTTTGTACCTTCCGAGTAGGACATTGATCTTTGAAGGCTTTTGTTTTTCAGCTTATGTTGAGGTTGGGAAGCTATTTGCGAAGTTACCTCAACAGTAGTGATTACAACGTCTTACGTTCGACGGTGATTGGGCTGAACAACTTTATTCAGTACAGCAGTTGTGCAACTGTTTCGATTAACGCCCCTTTTCATAAAAGCCTTCACCACAATCATACCTAAACATATTTTTTGCCTCTGTTCTGCGTTAGGTTTTCAGACTAAGGTTCATGCCTTAAATTCATTAAAATGATGGCAACACCTTTTTTAAGCTATTCTTGTTGAAATGGCTTTTTCTATAACTGCAAATGTTGCGTGTACCTTTGAAGAAAGGAGACTTATACGAAACCCACATTGTCTATCGGCTGGCTCTGATTCACTCTACTTGCAGTTCAAACCTACAATCTGAACTCTAAGTTACCTACGCAAACGAATTAACTGCACCATCTCGCTTCAAGAACGGCATTTTCCAACAACATTACGTCACATAGAAAAACAGCAGTTCTATTGAAACTGAGCAACGTTACCTTTGCAGAGTTCGTAACTTCAATCGCCAACATTTAATATTGATAAGCCCACCCAATGATTAGGCCAGCGTGGGCCAGTTACCTTTGACTTACGGGCTATTTTACAAAAACGTGGTAATTCCGGATCACTTCCAATAAAATGATTTAGGCTTTAAAACAACAGATTCACAAGTTTTAAACTTAAAAAAGGGGTATGTGTTTCCAAATGCCCAATGCATTTTTAATTCGAAATCTTTCAGTTTGGGAAATCTATCTTCGTTGACGAATTTCAAGAAGCTATCTACAGTCTCTAACACCTTACTCCTTACTCTTGTACATTTTTATTAAACGAAGTCATGCTTGTCCTAATTAAAATTATCTAATTACAGGGACGGTCAATTAATTTGACTCAAGGGCCACTTTGAGAAGACCACGTTTAGCGGATAGATAGACCAATTTATTTGGCGGTACAGAGTTCATTGCACCAGATGTACTCTTCGAGACAACGAATGCCGAGGCAACGAGCTCACACGCTTTTCAACAAATTTCAGATTTGAAGGTTTTTCCTAAATGCTTCCGCGGGTCACTCATAACGATGTAGCGGGCCTGTAGTTGGGCCACGTTGGACTAGGCTATAGCTTGTGGCACTTCTTGAAAATATCCCACTGAACATTAAAAATGGCATGATATGTGCCAGGAAATGTTCTTCGTCAATGCCTGGGTGCCAGGTGATGTAATGATGTGTCGTTGGGGCGTTGCTAAGAATGGAACGATAGGAGAAAAAGGATGAAGATAGACTCCGTTAATTCATACAGTGCCTCTTTTATCAGTTTTTGAGAGGAGTGGCAGTATAAACCAAGAACTAACGGACCAGTAATATTTGATAGTTTGCGGTCGAATGTCGCCTCTTTCGTTTGCTTGAAGGACTTTTTACTAAGATAAGGGAAATGGCTTGTCTGGAGAAAGGAGTAGGGACTGGGGAAAATTGCCGCCCAGTAAGCGCGCTAAAAAGCCGATGATTTTATGATTAACAATGAGGTACTTAAGCACGTTAGATTTGACCCATATTTTTGAAAAAAATTTCATCAATTTGCTTACTTCACAACTACATTTCTTGTATTTCCGAGGCTAGCAGTCCAGTCTAGGTCTTCCAAAGACAGAACCTTACAAGTACACTTTTAAAACTTTAAAAAATTGTTTTAAAAATAAAAAAGAAGAGTTATAACTTTTAAAGTCCTTTCAAAGATTAAGTTTTAATCAACAAGATGCTTCCCCACAGAAGGTGCCGCCCGGGACTTTGGGACCCCCTTGCTACGCCACTGCTTATGACTAAGCTGAAACGTTGCATAAATTAATATATTCAATATTTGTGGCTATATTTTTCGCAATAGAATCTACACCAACTCCGTGCATTTCTTTCATCAAATTAAAGTTATTTTCTCACAAAAAATGCGGTCTTCTACAAAAAAACAAAACATACCATAATATCATAACATGCAAAATGTGGTTATTGTTTGCACGTTACAAAAGACTCAGTTATCTCTAACTTAGCGCCCAACAGCAACAAAGACACTTTTTAAAAAACATCTTTTTCCGCTTGAGCATATTCCACTGCCCAGTAAGATTTCCGCCATGCACAGTTGCACACACGCAAATCACACAAAACGTTGGCTAAACAAGAAACATCTGGAAAACATCTTGACTTCATACACAAAACGTTGTGTGAGATATACAATTAGTCAAAACTTTTTTTGCTTTTGTTTCTTTACAAACACGAAACCACAATCAAACATTTCTGTTGTTAGAATTTTGCAATTGGCAAAAAACTTCAATCTGCAGTCTGTTTATGTTGTACTGCTTGAGATGCGTTCTCATTTGCATTTGCCACCATTTGTACAGAGATTGGAAAAAGCACCAGAATGGACAAAAAAAGAAAGGGGTGATTTGTGTTGTATGATCGATTGGAAACACCGAGGCATTGTCTGAAGAACCAAAATGTCATCAGGAATTCAGTCCACCTGCAAAAAGTTACCGTGCTTTAATACATATCAAATCTCAAACACAGAAAAAACAACATTACAGAAAATACGTTCTCTGACAAGCAAGACGTATAGACGTTTGACAAGCAGTGCATCACAGTCGTTAATGTCATCCTGAAATACAGTAAACCTCGGTTAATCCGCATTCGGTTAATCCGGATCTTCGCCAAAACCGCATAAACTGGTGGTACGAATGATTTCTCACGATTTTCTGTGTAAAACTCCGGTTTATCCGGATCTTTTAATCCAGATCTTCGCCAATACCGGATACAATCTGCTATTTTCACATCACGTAATCCGGATTTTGCTGCACTTACACGGTGTTGTGTTCTTAAGTGCACTGATTGGTCTCTAGGAGAATCCGCAACTGAGCGTAACATCCGACTAATGGTAGAGACGATTCTTACGTCACACACGGGCATAGCATTTCACGTTGAACATAACTCTCACGGCGCGCCACCGCACCACGGTTTCAGTCTATTGATCAGTATTGAGCATGCGTATGTGGAGCATTATCCCCGAGTGTATTGTACTCGGTAACGTGTCTTAGTCACTGCTTGTGGACCAGTTGCAGAAATCTGTGTCAGTCCAAAACCCCAGGTTTCGTCGCAGCCAAGTAATCTAAAGTTATGAACTTGAGATTGTTCATAACTGCCTGGATATGGCGGTTACTAGTCTTTTGTACCATGTAAATACAGGCCCGTCGCCACGGGAGGGGGACATTCGGGGGCAGTGCCCTGCAAATTTTTTTGTTCTCTCCAAATTTTCTTGTTCACAAAAAGATTTGTTTTATACAATATAAACAAAAATGTTGCCCCCCTAAGAATGTATTTTCCCCTCCAAACCTTAGAACCTGGCTTCGGGCTTGTGTAAATACATCGCTAAGTTCATTTTTCTTCTGCGAAGGTCTGCTGTTGGGTCGTAAATGCGTTCAATTTAAATAATTTTGAACTATATCTCAGTACTTAGATGACGTCATCTAGAAACAACCATCTTCGGTTAATCCGGATCTTCGCCTAAACCGTGTAATATCGTCAGTCAAATCGAATCCGGGTTAACCGAGGTTTACTGTATAGAGTGCTAATGAACTAAAAGTTTTTTCATGATAAACTGAAACATTAGCATCAGATTAATATTGCAAGAGGCCAGGAGCATTTTTAGCACATTTTTATATTTGTTTCATCAACTGATTACTTAAATCATTTCAACGTTTGCTGTGTGGTTGTAGAGCTGCATCATCAAAATAAGGTCATAATTGCATGAGGATTCATGTTCATGGCACTAATTGTGGTTTAAAGTTAATACTAGACTGAGGTGCAGCTTCAAGGTAGTCAACTGCTGAGAAACATTGCAAGAAATCTGCGAAATTAGGTACATAAATACTTTAGACACGTTTACAAAAAACGTCAATGACTCAATTTATGCAAAACGTTTGGAGTATTCTACAACACAATGAAGGAACGACACTATCGACAACCTTGTTTCACTCTATAACATTTTAAAAGCAGATGGAGATGGATTTTATAGCTGAGTAAGTAATTTTAAAAATTACACAAATGCGAAGAATGCTGAACACTGCATGAGAAACTATACTATTAGCAACGAACTGTTTAAGGTTTATTGAAAGCTCTCCCGTTCATGATGGTGGTTTCCAAAATATTTCGGAAAAGTTACTGTAACAAAGTTCATCTGTACTTTGTTTTACGCGCTCTTACAACCGGGATTATGTTTAAAATATACATTTGACGCTTTTGATCTTTAAAAAATTATTAGTGGAATATGAAGGTTATACGGTATGAATGATAATACATTTTAAGTTTTGGCTTTGTAGGTTTAACCAAAAGCCCAATCTTTCAAAGTAAGAACGACATATCCCTGCATTTTGATAGGTTTTCCTACTACATCTCAAACATTTCAGACAAAGTGTTGCAAAAGTCTTTTAATTTTGCTACGCCAACTTTTTGATTCAGTAAGGAGTATTTTTGTCTAAACATGAGTCAAAATGCAAAAGATGAAACATGATTTTGTTGTTTTTTAATTTCTGTTTCACTGATTTTTTCTGGTTTGGTTTCATAAAAATGCTTTGTACTTTTGGCGCTATTTTCTATTTCTACGCTATGTTCTTCTCTCTTCATTCACCGTGGTTGATTGACAGCCGCAAATATTGTGGAACACACATTCACGACACTGCTTACTTCTTACAATTTTTGAAAAAGAATGCCTAAAAGAGCTTTAATGTACGTACAGTATTGAAACTCTCATTTAATGTCGCAAATTGATGGCTTTTGAAGTAAACTTTTCAATCAGTTCTACAGTTATTCCCGGCAAATGTTTGAAACCAGATGTTTTTCGGACAGTTCCTGTTTAACCATATTTTTCATCTGCAAACTGTTTATCTACTTCAAAGAAATTGTGACCATTTCATAGAAATTTCTCAAATCTCTACGATTCATTCAGTATTTCCTCGGTCGTTTTGACATATAACAGTATTTATAGTTTAGAAAACAGGTTGTGGGATGGGGAAAATCAAATGAAGATTTGATTACTGAAAATCTCACCTAGAATGACAATTATTAGAAGATTTGAAAGCAAAACAAAAAAGTTAAATTCCACATCAGTCAAGTCGACAAATGCTTTCTGGAAGCTTGCGTCCAAAGCAAAACAAACGCAAAACATCAATGGTTAGAGATGCAGCCAAAATACTGTAAATTTACAATGCCCCAGCAGGCGTATAAACCAACTAGGCTGCCGTTGGCGACAAAAACCAATGATTTTACAACCTAACAATCTGAAGTGAAGGGGTTTCATATCTTATCAATAGGGAATAACAAAGAGTTGACTGCTGTAGCAAGATCTCGTAATTATCAGATTTCAGCTCGGAATTACACAACTTGATTATTGTCAAATATTTCTACACTAATTTTTATAAACAACTGTAAAGTGATAATGACTTATCCGTTTGTTTAGCGCTACAGAAACCTGATGAATTTTTTCATTTACTGAAATAGATGTTGAACTTCGTGCACCATAATGATAAATGTCTAACTCAAACCTCACCAATTGTCATATTTTTTAATTTGTTAATTACCCCCTAGATGCTTATCTCTGTTGCTAATTTTTTGTAACCCATCGAAACGGATTTTTGTTTCTCGGAAAAGAAGGTATTTAAAGACTTTTCCAAACACAGAAGTTACGGTTTTTTCAAGTAAGGCCTGGATCAAAGCACTCTATCATGGTTTCATCAGAACTCTTACAGCAGAGCCAGCATTTGAGTTGATTGAAAGTGCAACGTTACAACATGCATGCTGTAATTTGCATGAAAAAGTTTAACATTTGCAAAGTGAAAAATACCTTTAGTAATTTTTTTACACCCTATAAAAAAGCAGCTACATGATGGCTTTCTTGAATTACGCAGTGGAACATCTTTATCAAGCCTAACTGCAAAACGCACATTTTGAACGCATTGACAACTAATGCAGGACAAATTGATAAACACTGACATTTGATAAAATCAAAAAGGAATATTCAAACCAGCCAGTCAACAACATAGAATTATCAAAGATATTCACAATATTTCATACCACATTACTGAACGATAAACAATGTTTGCGTTTAAATCATTGAATTTAAGAAATGTGCGACAAAGCAGTCTTACGTCGATACCACAGTACTTACCGATTTCGAGTTTAATCCAGGATAAAGCGACAAAGTGGAGCTCCGTATTTGAAGTTCGAAGACGCCGTCCACATTCCGGAATCGACCTTGCTCGCCTTCGTGCCTATTTCCCACATCACGTCTGATGGACTTCTGTTCGGATATCCAGGATACCATTTTGTGAATCCTTCGTGTCCGCTTGAATTTCGAAATAATCCATCTCTATATGTTGAAGCAAGCCAGACATCAACACAGTTCCGTGTCGGTGCATCATAATAACCAACCCATTCCTCTTGAATATAAGCGTAAAGTGCGTTGTAATGTTCTTCGTTTTCGATGTCTATGAGTTCTCCACCACGATATGTACATTGTTGCGCACACCATTGCTTCCCCGAGTTTTCGCTGGTTTTCAGAGCTTTCAAAACCAGTTTGTAACAATACCCGTGATAAGTGACTCCACTGCAACGGCGCAGTTGGGAATTAAACGAAGCACGTATTCGATTGTCAATTCGCTGGTCAATAGAATTCCAGTTTAATTTCGCCTCAGGTCCCGCAGGACCAACAGGACCAGGAGGGCCAGGAAATCCTCGAGGTCCTCGCTTGCCTGGCGGACCCTGAGGTCCTCTACGATTTGTTGAGTTACTGTTTTCCCCAACGGTGGAAAACAAAGTTTGGATTGGTTTGCACATGAAATAATCGGAGTTTTGTCCAAACACGCCTGTCACAAATGATACTATTATTGCGCACCAAAGTAGGTCCTTAGATTTCATGATGGAACTTCTGTTCTGATCTCTAACAGCAGCCAAGAGGAACTGGTTCCTTCAGGACAGTGACCTGCAGCTTTTGAAGGAAGGCAGCTTTTTTCTTGAACTTTTATTCGTTTTTTTCCTAAACTTGTGGATTTTTCTCCAGGCTATCAAGTTACAACTTGCATCATCTACCAAATATAAACTGCTAGGAAGCATTCAAACATGTTTTGTCTGTGAAAAAAAGGTTTTCTAGAAAATCGTTGACCCAGAGAAAACATCAAATTTTGACGTACTAACTTATTAAGATGTCCAAAGTCATCTCGGTTAGCAAATATTTCCTTCACGTTGTTCTTTTGTATAATTGAAATAAATACTGTAATATTCTAGAGGTCCTCGTTTTCCGGGCGGACCCTGATGTCCTTTACGATTTGTTGAGTTATTGTTTTTACCAACTGTAGAAAATAAACTATGGATTGGAGCAGTTGGATAAATGCTATACATTTTGACTGTCAATATCAGTGGTTCGCAAAGCTTTTTTCATATTCCTCCCTTGCAAATCCAAACACTGTCAATTTCTCACCAACGAAAATCACAAAACGATAATAACGGCAAGAATTTCACACTATCTACTGTGAAGAAACAACAGACGCTTATTAAATAAACAGACTCTTTACAACATCAGTCACTGCAATTAAAGCAGTTAGTCCTTGCGTACTGTACAGTGGAATTTCCCGTCTAAACCAACCTTGTGGTGAAGATTTTTGTGCTGAACAAACAATTAATAAATACGTGAGATTTTCTTCATCCTCTTTTTCCACACCAATTCCTCCCTGGAACAAACTTCCCTTAGGAAATAAAAATTCCTCCCGTAGTGAGCAATGCGGCACCCGTTTGAGAACCACTGGTCTATATGTTAATCATTGAGATTTATGACAGTTTTAAAATTTCTTAAAATAAATTTACCGGTTTTTACAAAATTTTGCCCGATTTTTCGCAAATTCGTAAAGTGTGCTGGTGATGAAGCCCATCAATGATTTCGACCCTATCGGATGACTCGCAGGAGGATGTAACTTAAAATCGCCTGTGATTGTCATTCCGTCCGATCATGATAGTCGATCACGCGATTGGTTGATTCAGCCACAATATCTATGACGCAACAAAATGTCCGTTCCTGTTTTTTACCAAGAAACCAAGAACTTGCACGCAGCTAGATTTTCAGGACATCTTAAAAAAGCATTGGGTCTAACTGTGCTGCATATATTACCTTTGAGTTGAAATATCTGACTTCAAAATATAACATTTGCGTGACACGCAGAGTACGTTCATTCATGTGGAACGACGACAGATTTGCCTCTCACGTCGACCAAAGTTTTTGCACTTATTCGGAATCATTGATGAAAATACGTCCAGTCGATATGAAACAATTTTCTGAACCACAAACAACGCACTTTATAAAGTGAAGGTCTGGGGAACTACAACCTTTGTTTTCTAAGTACCGAAAACAGCAGCGTGTACAGTTTGACAGTGAAAGGACACCACGGGGTTGATGAGTTCCATTTCAATGTCATCGCTGTTAATTTTCTTAAAGGCAATATGTTTGTGTCAAATTGTGCTGCAACATTGCACATTTATATGAGATTACGGTCTGCATTCCATTTGAATATAAAAACACTGACATGGTGACATTGATGGGCCACGACATGACACACAAAGGTGTTTCATTCCACAACACCAACAAACATTTTTGTTTAGCAACAAAACCAATGTTTGGGGGTGACACTGATGAACAACATGTAGTATAATGCCATGGAACACGATATAACGTTCATAGCAAAACAGTTGATTATCTGTAGATCTACGTTGAACAGGACAACTGTTCCTCAAAATTTTGTCGCAAATGTTTTACACTGAAAACATTACGAAACTCAGAGCTGCATAATTGTTAAGACTTGACACAGGGCTTCGATTTATTTGCAGTCGAAGAGTATCTATATTTAAAACAAATTTAGTTGTCTGTACACCACAACTCAAACCGGTGAGTGTACTTCAATTTTCCAAATATGTACATTCTAAAATTCGTGTGTGGTGGACTCGCGCACAGCTCAGAGGTAGCACTGCCATCATGTGCAGCCGCCTGAAAAGTCACACATTTTGAAGGCCTTGACGATCAGTTCGCAAGGCTTGTTTTCAGCGCATGAAAGAAGAAAATGTTAAGAAAATTGCAACGCAACAACGCATGTGCGTACATTGACAAAATCGCTGTCTGGGGAGAAACAGAGCAAGAACTCGATGAACATTTGAAACGTTACTTTTGATGCAACGCAGCAGTCCAATCGAAAATTACGTCACATGACATTTACGTTTTCATTGCGGGCAATATATTTGCTAGGCGTCGGGTGGTAAAAGGGTCCTCATGGCTAGGTTATCGTGATTTTTGGGGGCAAATTTCAAGAAAGAGGCTCTGAAATTACAAATACAATCGAAACCTTGGCAATGACACACTTTAGAAGACAATATAGAGTGAAACAAATTTTCACCAGTGTTGGTCGAAACTCCGAAATTTTCTGCGGATGATCATAAAATTGTTATCACTTCTGATGAACGAATTCGGTTCAGTTTCGTTTATACTCGCTTTTATGTTCTTTCGGAGTACCACGAGTGGTTCGCGGCGCCCATCTTCGCTTGCTTGTGCAAGCGGAGGCGAGTCAATGGCAACACCGCGCGTGATCCGTCTCCTTGTGCCCACAAGTCAACACGCCAAAATTAATAAAACGTTCCATAAGCAGCAAAATTCCGCCGAAAGTGTTGTTTTCAAACTACATATCAAATGAGGTGAACTGATTCTAAATGAGGGCCTTACTACCACTGACAACGGCAGTAGACACAGCATTGCTCTACTTTCCCGATTCAGGTTGTGTATTTAAATCATCCAAAAAGGCAAACATATTATTGCCGTGATGTTCATGACGTTCAGAGGTTCTCGGATTAAACTTAATCAATGGTACCCAATTGAGGAAGTTCGGCTGGTGATTAAAATTTCTGATGCACTTATAAGTTTGAAAAGGCTGTAACGTGAAATTACTGTACCTTGAATACGTTTAACAAACATTTGAAATATGACGTGAAAAGAGATCTTCAGAAAACGGTGTGGGAATAACGTGAAGTAAGAACAGCATATCTAGGTAGTTTTCGTTCATTTATGGAGTATTTTCTTTTTGCGCAAATCAATCCTGGCTAAAGGTCAGTTCTTGCAAAAAAGAACATGAAAACTGAATGCACCCACTGACGTATCTTGAAAGGATTTGTGCTTGTGCAAAATTTGTCACCTCCTCGACATTCACTGAAAACTGTGTCATTCCGAAGTAAAATTTTCCTTATGACTTAAAGTAGATACGTAAAACTATTTGTGACTGGCAAGTTTGCCCTTACATGAAGCTTAACTCTGTGAACTTACTGTGAAGTTCTTTTGATTAAAGCAAACCAGTTCATCGAACGGTTGACAATTTTAAAGTGCCACTGCCTTCAGTTACAAAAAATATTAGTCCACATTTTCACAGCTGTCTTTTGTTTTTCCAGATAAAAGTTTGGATACGAAAAACATTTTAAGCAGCATGAATCAATTGTTCCTGAATTTTGTTTCATCTTTGAAGCATTAACGTTTACCTGCGTTAACGCAAGCATTAAAGTTTAACTTTAGAATCATTCGTTAGAGGTTACAAGGAAGGCAGAGGTTTTGTCAGCTGATGCCATTAACGAATGTATGAAGCGTTTTCAGGGCAAGTCTGCATACGCGGTCGTTACAGATTTCAAAGAAACGAATGCAATATGACGCACGTTACTGAAACACTCACCCAGCCTTATTGTTTACTTGATTTTGTTTGAAGTTGGATTTTTTTACGTTTGAAAAATCCTCGCAATTTCAGTCGATTGAGCACTCGACCGTATGTTGAGTGTGAAAAATGTGAAATGAATTTGAATTTTCGGAAGTTGTTCCACCACTGACGCAAAGCAGAGCGTGGGAACTTTCATCAGTTTTCAAGCTATGAACCTGTCTGCACATACTTGCTCAATTTCCAACAATAACCGGTTTTCTAAAATTAATATCACATCCAGTTTCAAAACAGCAGGGAAAACATTTACAAGCATCATCGGACGTCAGTGGCAAGGGTTCTGTTGTACGAAGGGAAAAACATTTTTTCAAATGCATTGGTCAGCAGAAACACAGGCATGCTGCTTCTTCAGCTTCCAGTTTGAAACGTTCACTACATCTATTATTCCTGATTATTTTCAAGCAATCAAGTCAATCCACACAAAAGTATTTCGTGGAATATAATTTTCACTATTTTTCTCTGAACTTTAGACCCGATTCCAAAACAATGTTGAGTTTCGCCAGTCAACACAGAAGAGCTGAGACGCTGCGCATATGTCGCTTTTCATAATTCTAGAATCGCTTGGCAAGCGATCTTCTGAATTTTGAAAAATCAGTTTCATTCATTCATGCAATGAGTGGTTGCTGCAATTTATCTCATTAGTCAGCAATCGCTGGAGTGTTGCTTAAATTCCCTACAAGTTACGAAATGTGATATATAGCAACTCACGTGAAAACTACTTTCACAAACCACTTGCTGTCTTTCACTGCCTGAAGTTTGAAATTGTTCTTTGATATTTACGTAAAAATCAAACCGAAAGGTGGCGTAAACTCGCACACAGCGACATATGTTAGCTTACCTGTTAAGTGGAAAATCCATTCCAAGTTATTTGCACCCCAAATGTGAAGTGGGAACATGCGAATGGATAAGGTCAATTGTACAGCAATGCTTAACGAATGATGCATGGCTGTAAGCTTGTTAAATTTTATAGATTAACTACGTAAATATAATACTGTGATTCTTAGAACATGCGTCAAAGGAAAAGCTAAGATTGTCTATGTGCGCCACTTAAACGTTTTGGGTGTTAACTTTGCTTTCTATAAAATTTTTGCAACATATGAACGGTAATTTTAATCTTATGCTAGTGTTTCAGTTGACTATAGTCTCAGTAAAGGCAACTAAGTCTAAATCAATCAACAAATATTAAATAAGAAATCCAGTTCATGTATCACTACGCATCCTGCCCTGAAATCCTATTCAATGTTCCAGTTGATCATGCAAAGACTTGCAGTTCATCAATATTCTATATTTCAGTATTACATCAACGACTGTGATGCCCCGATTGTCAAACATTTAAATTTTTGCTTCTCAGCGAATCTATTTTCAGTAAAGTTGATTTCTCTGTGCTGGTGTTTTGATAAGCATTAATTCAAGGTAATTTTTTGCAGGTGGACTGGATTCCTGATGACAATTTGTTTGTTCAGACGATATACATGGATAATAAAGTCTTCGCTCAACTATTGTAAAAGTAAAAACGACACCAACGTTTCAGCCAACTAACAACAGGCTTTCATCAGGGCAAATGGCGACTCGAGCAGGGAAGGATTGAAATCCACTAAACTCGCGTGATTGGATGACGTGGTGATAACACTGACTGCGTTGAAGAGGCACAATAGATAAGGGAGAACAGATAAAGCGGAATAAAATAACAGTAAGGTAGAAATAAACTAAAATCTAAAATGGGGATAAAACAACAGCAATAAAAACAAACTGTACGTTGAGTCTAAAAAACGAATCAAAACATAATCTCATATCAAGTCAGTCACAGCCAAATGTCGCTTTATAGATATAAGGGAAAAGGTCTGAACTTTTTTCGTTAATGACGTTGGGCGTGGAATTAATAAACTATGATTCAATAAAACGTCTTTTCCTAAAATCGTTCTAAAAAGCAACAATCTGAGTTTTTGACCAGTTCATTCGGTGATCCTACATGGATTTTCGCAATCGATTATACAACATGAATTATCCTGTCTCTTTTCGTGTCTATTCCAATGCTTTTACAAATCTTTGTACAAATTCTGTTAAATTGCAAAAGACTCTAATCTGAAATGATATAAGGCAAACAGAATACACGTTGAACTGATGGGTGTTGGAAGGATTTTTTCAAGGTGCATCAATGGTGGATTTTTCCAGGGGGGAAATATTTAAAGGTCATTTTACTCACTCGGTGGCGATACTAAGAATACCACCTATATATGCCAATAATTTAATAGGAAAATGTCAAATTTCAAAATGCAAGGCTGGCCAAGTTCCTTTGCCCCCCCTTCTAACGCCTATGGTTGAACTTATTTGACCACTACAAAATACTAACAAGAAAATTTCAAATGTGCTTTCACATATTTATATAAAAAAAAAAAAAACAGATCCAACTGATTGTAAAATTTCTAACGACGCTTTGTGCATGAAGTCAAAACCTCAAGATTCTTTATAGATGGTGTATTTTGTCGCACGTTTGTGTAGTCTGTGTGTGTGCATAGCGTAAACGTTACCGGGATGGACTATGTTTTGGTAAGAACAGGACTCTTATCAAAAGGGTCTTTGTTGGGAAATATAAGCAATTGATCATTGAATCTCTCACAACGTGTGAACAATCACCCAAATTTTGCGTGCCAGGTTAAATGTGCTATGTTTTGTATTTTATGCGGACGTCCGCATCTTTTTCACGAGAAACCAGCTATTGCTTATTGAAGGAAAAGATAAACAAGCTTTTACTCAGCTCTTTCATGTTTGATGTTGTGAAAAACATTCATTGTTTAATAGGTGCCCTGCTGTCAGCATTAGCAGTTCAGGGCATTGATCCTGACAAGCTGTACACCAGTTTTACGTTGATATACAGTACCACATGGAACTAATGAGCGAGTTGTTGCCACAAACACTGGCGTGTCTTCAGTTTGAAATGTTTAAGATAAAGCGAGGTAAAAACTTCGCTATGACGCCAGTATATGTCAATCAAAATTTTTAGCTGTGGAATTTTGCTTATATTTTAACCATTAGCGCTTCATTGGCATATATACACGTACTTCAAGCAACATATACCGTCCTTGTTCAGATACCTTTTCAAAATCATTGTAGGAGAATTTTTTCAAGAGGTAGATCTTACCATTGTGCATGTAATGGATGCTGATAAAGGGTCTACAAATCAGTGGAAGTTTTTCCTGCTTTCGCGGAGTGCAGACGTATGTGGGTAATATTCAGAATAAGCTACATATATAAACTACTTCATCTTCCGTTTGATGGCAATTCTACTTTTTCGCGAATACAAACACATTTAAAGGTAAATGATAATTGTTTTACAACCAACAGAAAGTAAGGAGTCTTCGAAGAGTATCAACAAAAATGTACTTATCTTCCAACCAAACTAAAATTCAACAGGATTTCAAGCATAAGCTATCAGTGCTGACGGACTCGAGTGAGGACTGCGTACATTTGACAAACAGAGCACTGCTTCGTTGTTTTCTTGCATGTAAGGAAAGTACAAAGCTAAGGGACTGAAGTATTATAGTACGTGTATAGAATCTGTTTGTTTGACTCTTGACGCAGCCAGATACCCTGGAACAGGCGCATGTTGAGGACATTGCCCATGGCCTCAGTGTAGATGGGCGATGAGGGTTAAAAACACGTTTTTTAACAAGGCTATTGGTAATTTTTCGACGATTTCAAAGACATTTACTGCAACGTGGCACGCAACCCCAAAATTGATATTGTTTCGTTGAAATTTTGCATAACACGTAAAAGCAAAAATTTTATGAAACCGTATGCGTACCATTTTCTGCAGCTACAGCCTTAATCGCGAATTGTGGGGCGCTGACACTCACAGAGGGTTTGAATGTGTGCGCAGCGACGTTCCCTGCATGATACCTCACGAATTTCGCGCATCAACACGACTGCAGATTGTTTTGCAATCGGTTCTGAAGTTCAGACAAAAAATAGTGAAACTATTACTTCCCCGATAGACCTTTGTGTGGATTGACTTGATTAGATTGTCTGATTACAATCACGAATGAAAGATGCAGTAAGCGTTTTCAAATTGCAACCTGAAGAAACAGCATGCCTGTGTTTCTGGTGATCAGCGCATTTGCAGTGGCATAACTGACTGGAGCGCAGGGGAGCGGGCCGCCCACCTGGCAAAATAAATGTAAAAACTCGGCCCCCTTCCGCTGACGTTTTGATTTTTAGCATTCGTTTGGTTTTCAGTAGGTTATCATTTTTTTGGTTTTTCGGCGTATTTTCGTTTTTTTAGCTAGCGTAGACATCCACGACATCCATATTTACTATCATTTCTTTAGCCTTTTTTCCGAGTGTTGATTAGTGGCCCCGTACGGTAGCCAGCGGGCCCCCTTTAGCTAAGTTTTGCTCCCCGGCTCAAACCTCTGGTTATGCCACTGTGCGTTTGGCAAAGTTTTTTTCCTGTCCGTGCAAAAGAACTCTTGTCCCTGACGCCAAACGATGCTTGTAAATATTTTCGCTGTTGTTTCGAAAGTGGATGTGATGGTAATTTTAGAAGATCGGTCATCGTTGGAAATTGAACAAGTAGGTGCTTGCAGCGCAATAGCTTGAAAACTGATGAATGTTCCCACGCTCTGCTTTGCGTCAATGGTGGAACAACTTCCGCACATTCACATTCATTTCGTATTTTTCGCACTCAATATTGGCTCGAGTGCTCGATCGACTGAAATTGCGAGGATATATTAAAAGTCAAAAATATCCAACTTCAAGCAAAATCAAGTAAACAACAGGACGGTTCTGTAACGTGCTGCGTCACATCAAACTCATTTCTTTAAAGTCTGTAACTATCGCGTATGTGGACTTGATATCACAACGCTTCATACATTGGAGAAGGCCACCAGCCGACAAATCGTTGTGATTCGTGTAATCTGCAGGTAACATCAAATTAGAGCATTGGATCATATTGTAAAAATTAACCTTTTTCGGAGTGAATTTTCTGTTTGTGAAAATAGATTCTCAGTTGACTCGTTTTCGCCAGTAAGTTTCATTTTCATAAGATTAAACCAAAAAGAAACCAAGACAGAATACAATGCAGCGGCAATTTCATGGACGGGGAATATGTATGTCTACTCCCTTTCCTCTTGGATACTGTTCTGGTTACAGGAAGCCTTTAGAAATGTTTAAAATCGCAGAAAGCTTTCGAAATCTGGCTTACACTAAGAAGTTTGTGGCAAACGGATGGTGCCCTTGAATACGGCAGAGCAGGTAATTCACAACAATTTCCATAGAACGACGCATTAAACACAAACGGTTTTAAAATGCACAATAAAAATTAAAGATTCAAAAATTAGGACGCGGATAAATATTGGGGCTTCAATGATGAAGGAAGATTTAGCAACAATTGATTCATGCAGCTTAAAAACGTTTTCGTATGCAAACCTTTATCGCGAAATCAAATGAAAGCTGTAAAAATGTAGGCTAAAATTTTTTGAGGCTGAGCGCAATAGCCTCTTAAAATTGGTAACCATTAAAAAGACCGGGTAAGTTCAATGAAACGATCTTCCCAGTAATTTCACAGAGATAAGCTTGAGGCAAAGGCAAACTTGCCAGTCGCAAACAGTTTTACGTATCTACTCTGAGTCATAAGGAAGCTGTCACTTCCGAATGACACAGTTTTTAATGAATGACGTGGAGATGGGAAATGTTACAGAAGCACAAATTCCCATCAAGAATATATCAGTGGATACATTCAGCTTTCATGTACTTGTTTTCACGAACTAACCGCTGGCCAGGGCTGAGTCCGTGAAAAGAAAACACTCCATTAAAATGCGAAAACTCCCCATATATCTTGTTCTTACTTCACGTTATTCCTTGACCGTTTTGTGAAGCATCTCTTTTCGCGCCGTATGGTAAATTTTTTAGGCGTAATGAAGGTACAGTAACGTCTAGTGACAGCTTTTTTCAACCTCATAATTATATCAGAGTTTCAATCACCCATCCAATTTTCTCAACTGATACAAAAGATTTTGTTTTAATCCTAGAAGCTTTGAACGTAATGAATATCACGTGAAAAATTGAATGCTATCATGTCTTATGCTTTACATGCGGAATCTGGAGCGGGAAAGTAGAGTAATGCTTTGCCCATTGCCGTTGACAGTGGTTGTTGGGCCCTCATTTCGAATTGGTGCACCTCATTTGATATGTAGTATTAAAACTGCCTTTTCGGCGGAATTTCGTGGCTTATGGAATGTTTTATGGTTTTGGCTTGTTGATGGATTGGCGCAATGAAACGATTCATGCACGGTGCTGCTTGACTCGCCACCAGTGCAGCAATCACTGCGAAAACAGCCGCGTGTCCTGCAGCGCAAGCAAGCAGAGATGGGAGCTGCAGACCACTCGTGACACACCGAAATAATACAAAAGCGAGTATAAAAGAAACTAAACTGATTTTGTTCATCAGTGGTGATAACGATGGTTTGAGCCCTCTGCAGAAGATTTCAGAGTTTGTTCTAACACTACTGATAATTTGTTTCACGCTTTATTATTTTGCAAAGTGTGTTTCATTGCAAAGGATTCAATTGCATAAATGAATGCGGAGAGCCCTTTTCGAAATTTGCTTCTCCAAAGAAAAAGTAAACCTGGACGCCTGAACCCTTTTACCATCTGTAACCTAGCATACAGATTGCATTCGATGAGAACGTAAAATTCGTGTGACGTAATTTCTGGTTGCACTGCTGCGCGATATCAAAAACAACGCTTCTAATGTTCATCAAGTTTTTGCTGAGTTTTGCTCCAGACAGCGATATTGTCAATGTAGGCATATGCATGGTTACGTTGTAATTTTCTCACCATTATCTTCTTTTACGGACAGAAAACAAGCCTTGAGAATTGATCGCCAAGGCCTTAATAACGCGTGACTTTAAATGTGGCTGCATTTGATGGCAGTGCTACCTCTGGACTGTGTGCGTGTGCGTCGCACACGAATTTTAGATGTGTACACGTGGAAATGTGAAAGCAATATAACGTTTGTTACGTGCAAACTTTATATTGTGCGTTTTGGCGTTAAACCGCATGTGCATGATAGGTCATCAGTGTCACCTCCAAAATTTTGCTTTGCAGTGGAAAGAAAACCTGTTGTCGTTCCACATGAATCCACGCACTCTGCCTACCAGGCAAGAATTATATTTTGAACTCAGAAGTTTCAACATGAAGGTTAAGCCAATCTTTTTTGAGATGTCGTGAAAATCTAGCTGCGTGCATGTTATTGGTTTGTTGGTGAAAGAACAGGAACTGCTTTTTTTATTACGTCTTCGATGTTGTGGTTGAAGTGATCAACCTCGTGATCGACTACCGTGGTCGGACGGAATGACCATCACAGGAGACTTTAACTTACATCCTCCTGCAACTCATCCGATAGAATCGATATCATTGACTGACTTCACTCCCGCGCATCTCACGAATTTGCGAAGAATCGGGCAAAAGTTGGTAAAAATCGGGCAAAATATTTGAACAATTTTTTAAGTTCCGTTATAAATCTCAATGATTAACATATAGACATTTAACATTGCAATTAGTCAACTGCTGTTGGGCGATCCACTATTGAGGAATGTATCAACAGTGATGGCCTTTAAGTTTAGTGGACATGTTCGTCTTTACGACCTAGGATGGGTATTAAGGAGGCCAATGAGGCGGTAGTCTTGTACCCCTTTTTTTCAGAGATGCCGTGGGGCCTCCCTTTGAGAGTTTTGCACATAGTTTTTGCATTGATTTGTTAAAAAGTTTATGAACCGCTCTAGAGACACATTTAATAAGCACTGAAACAAGTCATTTGTTTTGGAAAATAAAGCAAAAATTTAGTGTAAATTTGCCAAACGGGGCTCCTCGATAACTTAATCATTTTTGTAGAAATTAGTGCCATTGCAATAAAAATTACCATTTTTAGCAGTAGCCAAAATATTATTCAAACTTATCGTGGAATCAGAGTCAAACTCCTTGCCGTCAAATAAGCTGCACAGCTCGAAATAAGATACATCCAATCTATACTTCCCCCCATGATTTCCGGACTGAGTTAACCCAAAATATACATAGCTTTCTCTGATGAACTCAACTCAAGCAACGTTATGTCCGCTCTCAATGTCAATGAGAACAGTACGACGCGAAAGCCGTAGACCACCTTTGACATTGCGATGTTTGATACTAAATATTTGGAGGTTGCGACCAGCAAAAAGTATAACTAATGAAATTTGCAGGGATCTAAAAAGAGAAACATGTTGAGAACCAATGCACTAGTCCAGCTATGTCCAACCCGCGGCCCAGTCGAAGGTTTTGTACGGCCCAGTTTAGGTTTTCGCTGTAGTTAAAGTATCCTATGTACTGACAACCTCTCCTGATTTTGACAATCTTGAGTTTGACAGTTTTGATGCAGGTAGTCTTCAGTGCCACTTTATCATGTCTGTTACCATTTCACTTGGGATTCGAACGCTTTCTGTAAGTTAGATTAAGCTAAATTTGGTTTGCTAAGATCAAAGTAAGCCATTCACTGTGCGGCCCTTAATATGCCATTCAATCTGCGGCCCTGGTTAAGAGAGTGACACAATTTTTGGCTCAGTAGGCCATTTGGGTTGGACATAGCTGCACTAGTCTGTACATCCGTCTTAAAACGTTACACAAAAAACACGTTAGTTTCATCTGGAAGGCACTTTGATCACTCGATTAGAGCCCGGCCTACGGGTACGCAATAACTACCACAACACACGGGACACGTTTTTTGCAAATACATTGCTGTAGCAGGAATTTCAAAATTACTGATCATTCCAAAGCCATTATTAATTGTTGGCGTTTATCAAACGTTCAGCAAAAGTTCTTTTGAATCATAACACTTCAGTTGCGTTGGACTTGAAAAAAAATCAGTGAAACGCATGGGCGTTGGTTTATCGTCACCGGTTTTGACAATGCACCGGTATGTGGAGATGTTATTTAGTTTAAATGATGCAAAACAACAGCGCGAAGAAGCATTTGCTATCAGAGATAACTTCCTGTCTACTTGATAAATTTGTACGTCAAAATGTGTCGTTTACACTGGTTCAAAGACTTCCTACAAGTTCTTTTTTTTCATAGCAAAAATATGTTTGAATACTTCCTAGCAGTTTACGTTTTGTAAATGTTGCAAATTTCAACTTGATAAGCTGGTGGAAAATGCACATAGTTTAGGAAAAAAATGAATAAAAGTTTCAAGAAAAAAGTTGCTTTGCTTCAAAAGCCGCAGATCATTGTGATGAAGGGACAAGTTGCTCTTGGCTGCTGTTAGAGATCAAAACCGAAGTTCCATCATGAAATCTATAGATCTAGCATGGTACGCAATAATAGTATCGTTGGTGGCAGAAGTTATTGGACAAAACTTTAATTATCTCATGTGCAAGCCAATCCAAAGTTCGTTTTCCACCGTTGGGGAAAACAACTCCACAAATCGTAGAGGACCTCAGGGTCCGCCAGGCAAGCGAGGACCTCGAGGATTTCCTGGCCCTCCTGGTCCTGTTGGTCCTGCGGGACCTGAGGCAATACCAAACTGGAATGCTATTGACCAGCGAATTGACAATCGAATACGTGCTTCGTTTAATTCCCAACTGCGCCGTTGCAGTGGAGTCACTTATCGCGGGTATTGTTACAAACTGGTTTTGAAAGCTCTGAAAAGCAGCGAAAGCACCGGGAAGCAATGGTGTGCAGAACAATGTACGTATCGTGGTGGAGAACTCATAGACATCGAAAACGAAGAACATTACAACCTACTTTACGCTTATATTCAAGAGGAATGGGTTGGTTATTATGATTACCCAACACTGGACCATGTTGACGTCTGGCTTGCTTCAACATATCGAGATGGATCAGTTCGAAATTCGAGCGGGCACGAAACATTTATTAAATGGTATCCCCGATATCCAAATAAAAATCCATCAGAGATGATGTGGCAAATAGGCATGAAGGCAAGCAGGACCACTACCGGTATGTGGACGGCGTATTCGCACACGCAATATGGCGCTCCGCTTTGTCGCTTTGTAATGGATTAAGTCGAAATCGGTAAGTGCGGTGGCATCAATAGAAAATCGCCTTGTCTCATTTCTGAACATATGTGATTGAGAGCTGAACATTGTTTAAGGTTCAGTAATGTGTTCTCAAACACTGCGAATATTTTCATCAAGTGTATGTGGTTGACTGCTTGGTCTAATTGTTCACTTTCTGCGATTTTATCAAATATCAGTCTTTACAAATTTGTCTCGCAAGTTTGTCAATGTGTTCAAAATATGAATTTACAGTTAGAATACTTGATGAATATTTTACACCGCATAGTTCACGAAACCTTTTTTGATAGAACGCTTATAAAATCGTTCAGCTTTGTGGAAACAGATTAATACAGATTTACAGTGCTTGTTAAAAGTGAAAATTTTCTGTAACGTTGCTGCTTTATCTAACTCAAATGCTGCTTCGATTGTTATTATGCTGATGACGCCATAATAATAAACGGAAAAGTCATTATCACCTTATAATTTTTACTTCGACAAATATTTATAATAAATTTTAGCACCAGTCAAACCAAGTACTTCCGAGCTTAAATTTGGAATTTACTTAATCCTGCTATAGCGACCCTCTCTGTGCTATTTGTTATTGATATCATGCAACTTCCTCATTTTCATTTGTAAACTCATGGTTGCATGTCGCCAACGGACTTGATTTATACGCCTTGGCATCATTAGGCCGCGCAGGGGTGTCCAACGTTTTGCACGGCATGTGTCAATTTCTCAAACACGAGTACCGATGTGCCAGTACAATCGGCTCTTTCTTGTAACCATGTTATTTCATATCATTCGTGATTTGCCAGGAAACATTACTAAATGCAAAAGGAAATCTTGCAAAGCAGCAATTAAACTTATATTTTTTTGCTAGACGTTTGAGTTTGTTTGGATTTTACCAGTTTTTCAATGTTTGGAGTTAAATTTGTTGCTGAGAGCAATAGAGAATTCTTCAAACTACGATCAGTAAGGTGCGACTTCGTTTTGCTTTCAGTCAAATCAATTTTATGGACGAGAATGGTAGTTGGCATGTGTACTTCGTTTCAAAACGACATACATAACTCTTATCAAATTTTCGTAGTTCTGGTAAATTTTCACAGGGCAAGGATCGCCAGAAATTAACGCTAGGTTTCACGTCCGAAGCACTAGGGACTGAAGAAAACCCATCAAAACTCGTTTGCAACAATGAATATGTGTTCAAGTCAATGAGGTCCGTTTGTATGTTACTTGGCGTTTTCATTATCTTTTCTTCACTAAGTGAGAATGGGTTTATAAATGCCAAAATGCAGTCTTCTTCAGCAAAATCACAACAGCGATTTTCAAGCGAATTTTGCAATAACGTGATCACTACAGTGCCTTTTCTCAAACTGACATTATCAACAGCACATTCAACTGCTCTTTTTGAATTTGGAAAATGACTCATATCCTCATTTTCTAATTGCGAGATGAACAGTTTTAACTTCATCTTGAATGCAATGATACCAATTTTATTTGTTCTTGCCCTTGGTGTGTGTGCATAGCGGAAGCGTTACCGGAAGGGACTATGCTCGAGCGCAAAAAGTACTTTGTTTAAAAAGTGTCTTTGTTGGGAAACAAGCTAGAGGTAACTGAATCTCTTGTCACGTGTAAACAATGACCACATTTTGCATCTTATGGGAAATTATGGTATATTTTGTACTTTTTGAGGACGTACTTATCCTTTTGGTGAGAGAACAATTTATATTTGGTGAAAGAAATGGTTATGCTGCTTTATATGATAATAAACATTTGCTCAGTTCTTTCAACTTTAATGTTGTGAAACATATCTACAGTCAAGTAGGTAACTTGTTGCCAGCATTAGCTATTCAGTTCATTATTAATCCTGAAAATCTATACACCAATTTTACGTTGATATACGACGTGGAACAAATGCGATGGTCTTTACAACAAAAGTTTATGTGTCTTGAGATCAAAATGTATAAGACAAAGCAAGGGAAAAACTTCCATATGGCGTCAGTAGTCTACATACCAATCAAAATATTTGGCTGATGAATTTTGTTTATATTTTAATTTTTATCGCTCGGTTACCATGCATGTATTTCATGCTACTGTATATACGCAGTCCTTGTACAGATAATTTTTCAAAATATTTGCTTGTAAAATCTTTGAGGAGGTTGATCTTGTGATTGTGCAAGTTTTGAATGCCAACAAAGTTTCTAAAAACCAGTGTAGTTTTCTTCCTTTCGATGAGTGCAGACGTATGTGGAATAACTTTCAAAACATGCTGCATAGGAATAAAGTCAACTTGAGATTAATTTCACATTTTATCAAACACAAACATATTTAAAGCCAACTGATTTTTTGTTTGTAGCCTGTAGAAAACATACAGACTACGAGGAACATCAACAAAAAACGTACTTTTTCTCCATCTACACCAAAAGTCAAAATTTCAAGCGTAAGCTATCAATGCTGACAGAGTTGAATTAGGACTGTGTTCATTCGAAAAAAGAAACACTGTTTCCTTTAATTGTCTTGTATCTAGAGACGCGCTAACCCAAGGGACTGAAATATTACGTGCCTGGTATCTGTTCATTTTACTGTTAATCTTACAGGCACTCTGGAACAGGCGCAGGGCATGGGTACTTCCCGTGGCCTCATTATATTTGGGTGATGAGGGCTGAAAACGCCTTTTTTGGCAAGGTTGTTGGTAATTTTATTACGATTTCAAAGAAATATATTTCAACGTAGCACACAATTCCAAATTTCACTTAAAAGCAACAATCATTCCCAATGTGTGTGAGCACCTTTCTTTGAATACAATAAAAAGTGATCCGCAGTCGTAAGGTTGAGGTTGTTGCTGAACTATATTCATATTACGACAAAACGACCCAGACTCTTCCGTTACTCTGGTCATTATAACTGGTACTTAGAGTTGAAATCGAAATGAAGACGCATTTTGAAGCTCATTAATTTTCTACATTTAGCTGCGGCGTTTCTTGAAGTCTGGAGCTCAGTCTTAAAGAACATTTAGAAACGCTCCTGGAGGTTAAACACAGAATTTGACTGCAAGTTATTCTATTTGTAATGGGTTACACAGCAACAGTGAATGCTGGTCAGCAGACATGATTGCCATTCGGCGTTTCACTACGAAATAAAGGTTGCTCCGCCGTGGTAACTTATTCATCATCCTTTATCTGGCGGTATTCTCGCAATCACTGAATTGCTTGGAGTGCACAGACAGCCGAAGAAATAAATAATAAACAAAACAATGCCACCCAAGAAGTTAACAACTCCCCAGGTTTTCGATGATTTCATATCCGCCCTCCGCTCGGGCCACCGTGGACGAAACCGCCGCAGAATGTTCGAGCGACAAACTCAGACTTTAATTTTCTTATAAAAACACTTGGCACAAGTGCGGAACAAGCTACAAAAAGACAGTTTCAGCCAGGCACTGTACACTAGTGCAACAAGAAGCCGATAGCAGAGAGCAACCAACAATTTATCACCCTGACGGGAATTCCATACGGACTGAGCACAGCGTAACGCAAGCAGTAAGGCTGCGCAATCGTAAACATTGAAGTCTGAATATTTTCATTTCACTGCATTGCAACGTTTGATCAAACGCAACTGAAAAGCAAACTTTAATCGCAGCATCTTGGAATGATGAAAGTTTTGTAATTGGTGAAGGTGTTTGCATCAGAACATTGTGAAGCTATAGTTTTGCACATGAAGCACTGTATTTGTAATTTGCATCAGGCAGGTCCACGTCTTGTTCGATTCTCGCGGCAAGGAAGTTACTGTCATGTTTCTAAGTTAGTTCACAACCTCAGCTTCCACTGCAGACCTTTCTTTTTAACACCTGCTAGTATCTCCTGTAATTTTGTTACTCAAGCTCTGCTGGTTTCATGTATACAGGTACCACCTAGTGGTCAATCAAGTGAACGGTTGTTATCAACTCAGAAGAGAAAAACGCAAACATGTTCAGTGAATATTTAGACATGAAGTTGAGCATAAACAGCAGCATCACTTTCCATCGCAAACTGTGTTCTTCTTCAAGACTTAATGTTATTTGTAGTAAGATGAAATTTCTAATGGTTGCCAGTAAACTGGTGTTCAACATCATGTTATAAGTTAATTGTATTTAAAAGGTAAAGGACAAAGCTGCCATTCTATAAATAACGTATTCACAGCGACTACCGGATTAAAAGGTTTTAAGTGGAGCAACATCGCTCCGCATTCGGCTGACACGGTCATGGACGTACCGGTTTCTGAGCCCAACACTTTGCGTGCGTAAGAAACAAGACTGGTGAACAATTGCAAAACCCAAGATTGCTTAGTTTGCATTCCTTCTATTGTATCACAATCGCACACGTAAGTTTATGATTTCATCATTGCATTCAGCGTTCGTGGAATTTGTATTGTTGGAAGGGTTTAGATGTAGTGTGAATGTTGGAACACTGTGCTGCATGTGTTGCAATACATAAACCAAAATAAACATCTTCACATCATTCGAGTACACACAGACAAAGACTCTAGATTTGATTGCTACAATCGTTTGTGTCTTCAACAAAAATGTGAAAACACGGGTATCAGGTGAGTGTCATTCCCACAATTTTACAAAGGTTATGATGGACATATTCATACCTATTTTTTCGGAAAGTAAATCGAGATACTATACCATCCTGAGTGAGCTTGAAGTCACAAATATTTAAGCTGTTTTGAAGTGTGAAACAAAATGAGCGTTTTGAATGCCGTGATTTCTGTGCAATCCGTGATTTCCTTCTCCCGTCACGAAACCAAAGCTTCCGTTCGGAGTTTTATTCAGCATTTCATGGAGCACTGTATCATTATTATTGCCACGGAAAAGTTGACGGAAAACAAGTTAAAGTGTGCTATAATGATGCAGTAATTTATTTGAGGCCAGTTAATAAAGTGTATTTTATGGCAGGCTTTGCTTGTAATCACTTTCAATCCTCGGATTTGGTGATGCAGTCACGTTTGTACGAGTTCCAAAAAATGCCCGGTGTATATACCCAAATTTCCCCTAAAATTTGTTGAGAAGCCTGTACTCATATGCCTATAGATGTGTTGCTCAATTCCGTAATCGACTGCGATGAAAAACTCTTGGCGACGGCCGTACCAGGAAGGTAGGCATGTATACACCGGATGTCCTGAGAAAGTACTGTAGTTCTCAGTTTGTGTGCGTCTTCTTGAGTGAAAAAGCTAAGATCATAGTCCGTGGTTGTTTGCGCTGAATCAACCCCAGGGGGTGAAGAGACTTCGGTCTACTGTCTGCCAGAGGTTCTCATGCGGCCCTGTAGTGAAGTCATCCGCTCGCAGTTATGTGGACACGCAGAGAGAGAACATAACAGCCTGGGCGTCCTTGGCCTACATAGACGTCTAACCGCAATGTTTCAATGCAATTTGTCCAACTAACGCTTTCATGCCCATTTCATGTCGTTTCGTCTAAAATAAACGATGTACGTCATAATGCTTGAGCCCTCCGTTGACTTTGAAGCAATTATTTTCGAAGATAACAAACTTCAAATCAACAAGTTCGGTAGTGACTCTGTCGTGAAAATCCATCAAATGCAGAGCAACGGTTTGGTTTGGAGGCAAAAAAATACCTTGATGGAGTATTACGTCAAATATTACGTCGTTGATGGAGTATCACGTCAAAGATTGTATTTAACGTCAATTTCTCGATAAATAAACTTCGTAGAGATATTCAGTTCTTAGCCATTGTTTTTTCCAATCATATTGGGAATACAGAGCTTGCTGGATGTCACACAACTCAAACAACTTTATCAGGTACAAGTTCGAAAAGATTGATTAATTTTCGACCGACACAAGGGGCATGCTGACGAAGTTTGGCTGCATTCCGTGCAACAGCAGATGTGTCCACAAGGTATAAAAAACATATTGCTATCTCGATCCAAGCACACCTGAAATGAATTTGCACAAATTTATGGAATTTAATACTTGTATACATCGATCAATGTCTTCTCCGTCATCAGTGTTATATTTACATCTGGTTAAATTTAAAATACTTTAGGAGAACATAGAAAAATTCATAAATGTTTACTTTTCGTCAAAGGTATTGCTCTTTTTCTTCAATTTTTCTAATCAGGTTTTGCCAGACATCAGCATCAAAATGTTTAGCACATACTATTAGGGATAAAACCAGAAATTCACTGTGGAATTATATCACAAATCCAAACGCTTGTGAAAGTGTGTTTCTGAACCTAAGGTTCACAAAACAAATAGTCGGAAGATTTGATCCATTTTATTTGCCACACTTGGCTTACCTTGCATAGACGTCGTACCTGAAAGTTCTGCAACCGATTGCCTTGGCTTTGCTTCTGGTTGTAGCTGGTTATAGTTACTGAGAAGAAGAGGCAAGACCACAGGTTTCAACATGCGAACATCCAGCATTCTGCTCAAGAAATTTTCATTTTGTTGTACTCACTTCCCTTGCGATGCCACACATATAACCGCATTTATTTCAAAACGATTTTGAGCTTTTTCAAATATGTCTTTGAAAAATAGGTTGATGCGCAATGACTTTTGGGATTTATTTCGCAAGTCTGGTGTTTGCACAAGAGATCGAAATGATTCTTTGTTCACATATAACGATTTCGATCAGAGTTTGTGAAAAAAAAAACTTGACCGTTTTTCATTTTTTCACTTCTAACGCTTAATTTGGTAAATGGAAGAGATCAAAATCTACATGCCACATTATCTTTAAATTTACTATAACCGGCAGAAAGACATCAGCTCAATACGGTTGCATTTCTCAAAACACCTTACTGATTTAGATCGACAATAGGCTGACTCAGTTCCCATTGTCATTTCTTCCTCGTTAGATTGTAAATTGTTTGAAGAGCTCGCCGTTTCATTCCAGCTTGTTATTTTTTCTTCTCTATATCTGTTGTCATGTAAACGTCGTATTAGGAAAACAGTTTTGTTTGGGAAAGCAAACCCTTGGATAATTTTTGATTTGAGTTTGTTAATAAAAGATTAGAGCAGTCACAGTCCCCTTCTGCAAACTTTGTAATTATAGGAACTCCTTTGTTATTGCAGTAGCCTACTTAGGATATCAAATATTAAGGATTTTAAGGATCAGAACTTCCTTTTTGTGTTCAGAACATAAATATTTCTGATTTGCTAACTTACAGGCATGCATTTAAAGCTCTTTTTAATAGACATTTTTTCAGTGGTATCACGCTGGTTGATGCAATTAGAGGTATGCAACTCTTGCAAAAAGTTGTGTTAAATTATACGGTGGTTATAAAGATGTTTTGTTGCTTGCGGACACATACACGCCTTTTTCGAAAAGATGTTTGCATCGGATTATAATCCATTTGTGCGTTTTATGGGCCGGCAACCATTGTTTTACTTGTCTTTGTGAGAATAATAATCAACAGTAAAAATGTTAATATCAACATTTTGCAACATATAAAAGCTCTAGGTGTGCCGCATGTTTTCGAGGAATCAGCCGACTGGGCTATGCTTTAATGATTTTGCGATGACTCAGACGTGCACATGTCTGTGCATAAGCAAATAGTCTCCACACTGGCGACGAAGTTGAATCAATCAGCAAAATTTCTTTGATAGGAAATCGATTTCACGCATCACTACGCGTTCTCAGTCCTGAAATCTTATTCCAATACAGTAAGCTTTTAGGACTGAGGATGCGTAGTGTTACGTGAACCCGATTTCCTAAAATTTGCTGATTTATTCAACTTTGTCTCGATTTTGGAGACTAGCCAATAACAAATATTTATAAGTTCATCAGTTGACTTTTAAGGTTTCAAAATTCAAAAGATTTTAAGTACATTATGTGACATTGTTTACAATTTGCCCAGAAGATTAACATCTTTTATGATAAAACCTTACAAAACTTGGTGACTTGCTAACTTACTCGGTCTATGTTTCTTTTTATGAAAATCTACAAACATGAATTAAATTTGGATATATCTAACCTCTGTTCTTTCTGCACAGCTTCAAACAGAGCGACAGTTGACTCAAATCCACATTCGCTGCTTTTTATCTTTTCTCGCATCACGTCTTTTACTAAAGATTCGCTGAATCCCATGCCTGAATGGAACAGTGATCAGGCGCAAATTGTTTCAACAAGTAAAATGTTTTACAAGTGTCAAGAAGTGGAAAAATAGCGAGAATGAGTTTTACAACAAAGTCAAGTTGCATTCACAAACCTGTTTCAAAAAGCTTTCGGGATTGTTCTTTCATTTTTGAGGAAAACCTCGAGAAAGCATCGACTGAGTAAAGAATTAAAAATTGATAAAGATACCATTATTTTCGCAGCAGAAGAGCAAAGAAACAAACGTCTTTTTAAGAACTCCACATAATTTCGAAAATGTATTACCTCTTTTTCAAATCAACCGATGAAAAACGTTATTTGAATGAAAGATGAAGATGCCTTTTTGTTCCAAGAACCTGAGGGTTCCTCATAGTGGTGTTTAGTGGTTATTATCAATTACTCTATTACCAAAAGTATGTCTTGAAAAAGCAGTCATCCAAAACTGAAAGCATGTTTTCTGCCTTCTGAATTAGTCATCGATTCACAATTTTCTTATTTGTATCTTTTCTATCTCAAAATCAACTGGTAGAAAGCTCTGTGCTGCGTTACAGATAGGATGTAACGGCACTACAAATACTGTTGTACATGGGCGGAGCTAAAGACGTGACAAGGGAGCCAAGGTTTTCTCAAAATTTAGCTTGGTGTCCTATGCGCCTGTATTGATTTTTACTTGACATCGACTTCACTTTGTTTCAGAAACATAATTTGTCCTTCAGGGTCACCCAACCAAGCATGTCTGGCTCCGACCCTACTTTTGTGTGCAGTGAAATTGAAATATATTGGTGTATTTTCTGAGTGACTATTTCTACTGTCGTTGCCAATAACTGTGTCAAACATTTCCGATTTCAACTGCATTTCATGATCACAAGTTGGATTTCTCTCATCGCTTGCAAGCAGGCGGGATTGGTTGTCCTCGACGTTCACAGAAACCAAGGTCTTGGCATCAGGGTTGATTGAGGGTTTTTTTATTTTTTCGTCTTGGCTGTTTGCTCTGGTATGCAGGCTGCAGTTAACATAATAGTACTTTTTATTTCGTTACGTAATTAACCAACTTATTGATTTGAATTGCATGTGTAGCCTAAATGAGAAATAAAACAGTATTTTCTTTGCTTCTATACGCTAAAAATTTCATTTACAAGAATTGCGGCACGAAAGGCTGAAACACTATACTATGTACACATTGAAAGTTTTCTTAATGTTAACAGAGTGCAAAAGCTAGATGTTTAAATCATCAGCAACCAACCGCTAATAAAAATGAAAAACGACTTGTCTCCGTGGTTCGAACAGCTAACAAACTTCCATGCTCCTTCATGCTTGGTTGGGATTTTGACAGTTAGCACTTAGATAGCAACATTCTTGCACTCCAGTTTGTGCATGAACAAAAATAACAGATTTAAGTTGGGTAGCAGGGATTTTGCGCTTTATCCCACAAGTCCACAACACGAACCATTTACATCCTGTTGAAAAATAGATCAGAAGCACTTGAAGCATGTTGACTATTCCAGTTACTCAGTAAATATAAACGATAGGCAAAAGGGTCCTGAATAGGAAGAAAGTTACATGATAGTAAAAACAAGCAAGAAAATAGCTGTTTAAACGCGTGTTTTAATGTAATTAAAGCGTAAATCACTTTCGTATCCAAGCAGTGCTCAAAATCGGAACTACAGGAGGGGGCAGTGGAAAGAAATACCTTCCAACTTTTCTGTTTTTTGTCCTCGTCGAACATTTTTGTACCGCAAAAAGTTTATTTCCTGTGCTTGTGTATAAACGCGTATCTCATTTTTGATCTAACTTTTAAGTGTTAGTAATAGCCTATAAAAATCAAAGTGCTGGCATTTCTTGTAAACAAGCACCACTCCTTGTTATTGCCAAACCATACGCAGCGGTATACAGAAAATGCACACGAATCAATATGTATAAGTGCGGGCGAGTTATAGTGGTGCAAAGTGATGGTTAGCGCAATCGGCGGGCGAGTTTTGGTGTTGCAAAGTAATGGTTTTTACGTGGCTCACGCGGGTCTTATAGGTAAAAACAGCCCGGTGCCGAAGTCGGCAAGGAATGCTCTGTCTAACGTAGTAAATGTTTTAGCATGTGCATTTAGTTCTGAACTTGTGACCAGCATAACTCTAGTAAGAAAACAGTGCGCTCGTACAGTTAGCTCGTCTTCTTTCTTGTTTATTTGCGCCAGCAGGAAATTAAAAGTTTACCGCAAGATCGTCAGGTAAAAGTTAAATCAACTTCAAGATGTTGACACCAATTTCAAGGTGCCAGCAAAAACAATGGCTACTTTTAAGGAGTATAAATATATTTTCACGTTCTGTTGAGTTGTACGAAATCAGGAATTGATTTCGAAATCATTAATCTAACATGTCATAGCACAATTAGACTTTATGCCGGTTATTTTTGTTCGTAGCTGTGACAGTACAATCAGCTAAAAGACTTAGTTGCTTTTATTATGGGTGCATCTGCGGTAGCCTATGCAGCTTGTGAAAGTCGGAGGCAGATTCTGATTCTTTATTAAATGAAGGTGCTGCGTCGGCTTCTGTGTCCGCTTTGATTCCTTATATAAAATAACTCCACTGATTTTATGAACCACTGTCAGATCCGGGGAATGACCCACCTTGTCAACCTATGGTAAGAAGCCCCAGATCAAGTTTCGGAAAAGCGCTGCGATTTTTCGAAGCAAGCCGGTATGCACAATTCGTCAATCGCTGGAAAAGCCAGCTCAAAATAAAGCTGGTTACTTGGTGCTAAGCACGTTTTAGGCTACTCGAGGAAATTACACATTCACTACCCGTGTGGCAGAGGCGGGCGGAGTCTCATTGTTTGACTCCGCATCCACTCCGACTCCAAAAAATTTGCTGCGCGTCTGCGCTTCCTCTGCAAATCATGGAAATTCTCAAGGCCGACTGCGCCTTGACTCTGCAACGTTCCAAATTCTATAGCAACATATATGCATGCTGCTTGACAGTTTTACATGTAATTCCGCTTGAAACAACCAATTTCAAGTAAACTATCATAAAACTGATTTTTCATGGTTGGTGTAACTTCAGGTATTATGGTAATATGTTTCATTATGGCTGATTTTAGTGTACTGCGAACTCATTTAAATCAAAGCACCATGCCATCCAAAGAATACCCTTTATGCTTTCGTTGTAGCAATTTAAATCATTCCTTTGTATCCTGTTGTAATACAATACCTCCAGACTAGGCTCAACATGCATAGAGTGTCACTACAAAACTTTCTCTTGATGTAGTTTTTGGATCTTCACTTTTAACTTTGTACTGTTTCGCGAAAGGTGCACCCTTCCGACAATTATGACGTCAATGATATGTCTAGAATTCTAAGTAAGGCTCAATCGATGGCTGTCAGCAATGACTTCCCTTTGCTGGTACCTCATTCCAGTATGATGCACCAACATACGGAAAGCGTCGCAGACAGTGGCGTAGCGAGGCTAAGTGCGGCCCGTGGCCGACCACAAAGTGTCGTCCTTTCCACCCAACAAATTTACTTACAGAATTTGAATTGAACGAAGATTAGGTTTCGTGCATATTAAAGATTTAAGGAACAATAAATCCTCTTTAGCATCACAATCAAACACTCACAAATTGAAGTACAGTAGATCTTGTTTTTCATTGTTGATTACCAGTCTTGCTTTTTCTGTATGTCTGCACCTTTCTCATCATTGCTTTTCTTATGTTTATCTGATTTCATTACATATGTGTATATGGACCCGGCACATATCGTTAAATTTTCCTCCCTGTTGGCTTTAAGTCTCCAGTAACCCGCACCACTTGATTTCAATCGTTTATTCATTCCAGGGGTTCAAGCAAAAAATTAAGAAAAGTGATGCGGCATACCTACTTTACATATGCAAACATTTGCGTCTGTTGATATTTCGTGTTGTAGGTTATTTCCGTCTTTGACTAAAAACGTATACATGCTGTAGCCTACATAGCAGGCTATAATAATAAATTTAAGTCATGAAAAGAATGTTTCATTGTTCACTTCAAATTTTAGTTGTGGTTGAATTCTCTTACGTTACCGGTATATAAAAGGCTTCAAACGTTAACTCTGCTGGCACTTGAAAGGGAGCTCTTAGGTTCAGGACCCATTTTGATAAAATAGGTCAAATAGGCTTAAAACTGCCTCTGGTTGAGAAGCGCTTGCGGTCGCCTTCATCGTGACCTGCAAACTCGGTTTAGTTGTTGGCAGGGCCTGCGAGAGAGGTTACAAGAGGTACATCGTATTCGATCCCGGGAGAATGAAAGTACGCACGCAAAGTTTTTCTGCAATCAAGCCCAAAATTGCTAGTTCAAGCCAGTTGTAAGTATAACAATTAATATATTTGTAAGTCTTTGCATGGTGACTGTTTTATCTATATTATGCTTACTATACAAACAAGCTATACAAGCTTCCACGAGGATCCCAGAAGCTAGGAGGGGCCGGTCTCGGTCTTTGTACCCCCTGGTAAAATTTCAGAGGCCCTGGCTGTTGGGTTGGGCTTCTTCCAATTACGCGTGCATTGTGTTATCCCTTTACTGCGTTCGTTACCAACAGACGTCTATTTCGAAGACTGCATCACCAAATCCTACCACGTAGGACATCTGTCTTTTTATTGCTCAGCAGTGGTTACGTCTTAATTTCAAAGGTAATCGCACTGAACAATTCCATTCAGTACAGTCATTGCAAAGTTGTGCAACTAAACAGACGGTTCGGCTAACGTTCTTTTAAAAAATCGTCACCACAATAACACCTAAACATATCGTTTGCTCTTGCGTAAGGCTTTCGGAACAAGCTTCATTGCGTCTAAATTATCAAAATAACAGCAAAACCTTTTGTAAGATTTTCTTGTTGAAATGATTTTTCTATGAATGCAAATGTTATAGCATCGTTAAACAAATGAGTTAAACCTCTGAAACCCATATTGCCTATCGTCTGGCACTGATTCACTACTCTACATGCTGTCCAAGTCTACAATCTGAGCTCTGACATACCCACGCAAACACACCAACTGCATTATCTCGAATCATGAACGTCATTCCCGCATTTGGTCCACAACCACCAGGCTGCGACCTCCCCAGAAATGCCTGGGTTCAGCTGAGGACTGGTGTTGGCCGATTTGCGGCCATCATGAAACTAATGGGCCTGTGCGGCTCAGATATGTGTGAATGTGGCAAGGTGCAGACTGCACTCCACATCCTGCATGATTGCACCAAATTTAAACCTCCGTGCCACATCTATGAGTTAAGACAATCTTCCTCTTTTGGAATATCTTGCTAAATGAAAGTTCTGACCAACATGTACTCTTGTTTATGCATACGAAAGGAAGAAAAGAGAAGGTCATTATCATCGGTTCTATTTAATGTTGATAAGCAAACTCCAAAAAAGAAAGCATGTCATTAACTTCGCGTTTCAGAGTTCGTGAGAGTTGATGAGTAACCAACTGCTACAGAAAATTTGTAGAAGTTTGCCGCATGAAAATTGTTCAGGCAAATTTGAGGAAATTTGGGCAAAATATCCTTCGCACCACCAACATTTGCCTGCTCCTACACCTATGTGGTAAGCCCACCTAATGACTAGGCTGCACAACTTGTGGCACTAATTGAAATTTGAAAGTATCTCACTGAGCATTAAAAAAAGCGTGAGACGTGCGAAGAAATGTTTTTCGCCACTGCCTAGGTGTCAGGTTATGCAATGATGTGCCGTTGGGGTGTTGCCAGTGATCTAACCATACGAAAAGAAAGATTAAGCTAGGCTTGACTATTTAGCGTGATTTCATGCAGACCCTTTTTATCAGATTTGTACTGGAGGGTAAATATAAGAACTACCGGACTAGTAATTTTTGCTAGTCTGCAATCGAATGACATCTCTGACCTTTGTTGAAAGGACTTTTGACTGAGGTGGTGGAAATGGTCTTGGCTGGAGAAGGTGTGGTGTCTGGGGGACAATTGTCTCCTAAGTAAATATGGTAAAAAGCCCTGATTTAAAGGCAAACATTGGGTTACTTTCGCACACTGGATTTGACCCCGACGTTTGGGTATACTTCTCATAAATTTGATCGCTCCACATCCACATTGCCTATGCTTTGCAAGCTACCAGACTAGAGCTTCTAATCACAAAAACTGAAACGAGTTAAAACTTTCAATTGTTTCAAAACTTAATTGAAAATAAATAAAAGGAATTAGAAGTTAACTACTTTCAAAAATTAATTTTAATCGTGAAATTGCCGTCCCCAGAAGGTGCCACCCGGAGCCCCCAAGGCCTCTTTGCTACGCCACTGGTCGCAGGCTAGACTACATTACGGAATCCTGGCAATAACTTAAAACTTTGAATTGATTTCAAAACCGTATAGCTGAATGAAGGTCGTAGATAGGCGGCTAGGAAAGTACGTCCTCGATTTTGCACGTCCAACTCTTACTAGAGCTTGCGTACCCTTAAGAGAAGCAAACGCTAGCCTTTAACTTTGAAAAAGTTCAACAATGTTATGTCAGTAACGCGCTTTCCAAAAAATGGAAAGGAAAAAACAAACTCCTCCTCCGCCAACAAAAATCCTTCTTAGACTCCGCCTCCGCAAAAAACAGCTCCGCTTTTTGTCCACTTCGCCTTTTTGTCCACTTCGCCAAACAAAAGAAAGCTACGCAAGGATGGGGTAAGGTTTGTCGTCATGTGTATTCCACCGACACTGCTAGCATACCTTTGAGCTATTGCTGGTGTCATGAGATTTGATATTTTGCATTGAAACTAATCTGAGGGGCGATCTCGGCGGTTTCTCTGGACAGGACTTCGCTACACATCGAAATAAGCTTTCAAACCTGGATGCGGCGGGCCCGACTGTGCTCACCTTTTGATGATAATGCAAAACGCAGCTTGTTGGCGCCACTGATAGAAAATTTATGGAAACTGTTAAGTATTTCCTAAGCTTACTTTTTCTGATGGAAATTGCCATGATCTTGGGCAGGTAATACAGGACAGTTGAGATTCGGGAACATTGAAACGACAGCACGGACATATTCGGGACCCTTCCGCTAATGTAGAAACTCACAGCTTGGATAACACTTTGCATATTCGTGCCAGGGATCATCATCTCGATTCCAGTTATGCAAACCTCCGTTGCAGTAAAAGCACTTCACGCAGTCCTTATCGCCTGCAACAGATGAGAAAATTGATCAATGTAAGACAACAAACACTTTAACAATATGGAAAACGAAAAAAATATAAACCTAAAAAACCATTCAAACAGAGGGATTGAGCTTAGTGAGTTAAAACATGGAAAAAGAGAAAAGTATATAGCTTTTCTAGAAGCGGATGTGGTATCATTTTGGTTGCTGTTACATAAACCAGTGCTCTTCAACCTTTTTTGTTATGGTGCACCCTTAAAGGTATTTTGACGAACTCATGCGCCCTATTTACTGACACTTCCCCCGTGTCCCCCACCGAATTGCGCGCATGCCTGTAAGTACCCGGGTCTAAATAAGCAAGTCCCCTAATTCAGTAACTCAGCTACATAATTCAGTTGATAATGGCTCATTGTCCGTTGCTTATGAATCACAAATAATCATCTAATTACAACAATTAGCTTGAAATGGTCTGATACTTATGCACCACAATTTGGAATGTGCAAAGTCGCGGTTATATCCTGAAAGTCATTGGTTGGTTAATGGTTCATTTTTGCTAACAAAAAGTTTTGTAAAAATTATCTGTTTAGTGTGACAAGTTTGTGATGCACCTTTGTGAACCCTCTGTTAGTGGTGCACCTTACGTATATTTTGGTGCACCCTAGGGTTCACCGTGCACACCGGTTGAAGAGTGCTGACGTAAATAATCAAAACCGAAGCATCAAAACTAAAGCATCTTGAAAAGAGATATCTACATAGCCTTGTTTTTCCAATTGACTTAGATCTGTGCTCAGTCCCCAGTATGGAAGTTCCTAACACTTCTACTCAGCTGTGATGGTAGTTGGCTATTACGTAACTAACCAAGAGCAAAGAAACCAGCTTGTGCAAGCGTCTGCGGTGGGGCTCGAGTGAAATGCCAGCGACTGTCAAAGGTTTTCACTCTTTCGTCCACGGCTGTCATCCTCGGTGTGATCGGAAACTTGCACGGAAATTCGACACGAAGGTTGGCTCTTTGTTGATCGGATAACTTGGGAAGAGTCCTTGTCGGCAACCAAGCTGCCTGCATCGTAGAGGCGAAATTAGTTCTATAACTCACGCGTAATGCAGAGCGCAGTATCTTTTGAATTGCAAGTTTGTTTTTGTAAGATTGTTTGCCCTGGAAGTTAGAACTAATGATCGTAGAAATAGATATCGGAAAGTTAAGTGACCAAATACAATCTGTCGCTGTCAAAATAGGTCATGGCTGGATTGAAATGTGTCATTGGCATTTACTCTCTCATTGCCTTGTGAACTACAGTCTCGTTTGATCATGAGATTAAGCATTGGTAGAACTGCCTACTAAACATAACCAATTTACTGTAATTTTGACATAAAAAAGATGAATGGTGGTGCTGACAAACTGAAACATTCTGGTATGATATTACTGCAGTACTGAAAGCATGGTCACATAGCTAAAGGATGACACTTCTGTAAAAAGTACATGTATACGTTCACAGCAAATAGTTGTTACAGACACGTGGGGTGTCTGCATTTTAGGTCAATCCCCCAAGAGCACTGGTTAATAAACGAGGATTGGCCAAGGTGCGCCCGAAATTACAGTGAAGAAAATCAGACCCGCCCGTTACACTCGACCCGCTCAGTTTATCACAAAAGGATTGTATTCACTCATGATTTTAATAACAGAGCTTTAAACAATGCGCAGTTACTTTCACATGCATCATATATGCATAACAATATCATAAACAGGGGTTATAATAAGAGTTCAGGGGTTACCGCAATACATTTGAATGGAGAGAGTGACCCGAATTATCCTAGGACATCAGGTATAACCCACGTCATAGGGTTATAAATCTATTTTTGATAATCTAGTCCATTGGAATGCCCACTTGGACTTTTAGTGCTTGGAATACCCACGGCTGTTTAGGTGATAAGCTTTGTTAAGGTTAAGTTGAACCTTAACACGTTATCAGAACTGTTTCATGAAAGATCATGAGTATATGAAACACTCTTGAAGGATTGTGGAAAAAACAGAACATAGACAATCTTGTGTGGAACATATTGT
>Ga0210059_1000989_pt1 | contig 40824 bp, 35 predicted proteins | sample Ectturendosymbi2_FD_188042 | JGI IMG/M metagenome (GOLD analysis project Ga0210059, IMG submission 188042) | Ecteinascidia turbinata endosymbiont from Florida, USA - Sample 2 (SPAdes) (version 2) | ecosystem: Host-associated > Tunicates > Ascidians > Unclassified | place: Key West, Florida... | reverse complement strand
GTAGTTCATCATAAATAGTTGTAATGGCTAGCTCTGTTGAGTGATTTTCTCTAAAACCGTATTGTCTTTTGTCAATTAGATTGTGTTCTGTCAAATAAGAGTATACTCTGTGATAAACAACTTTTTGATCCTATAGCGACCGTATATCGCGTCTCGCACCACAAGATTGTTCGTCTCAGCCATACAGCGAATAACGCAGTAATATCAAATAACAGTTCTAGTTTGGTCTGCCGTAAGTAATCTTCTCTGCGCGTGGGTTTCGCACGCTACAGCGCAGGTCATGCCCGTAGCCACGGGGTGGGGGAAAGGGGCATTCGGGGGCAGTGAATCCCAAATTTTGTTCCGCCCAGAAAATATTTTTTACACATATAATAAAAAACAAAAATCTTGCCTCCCGAAAATGTATTCCCCCCTAAACCGTAAAACCTGGCTACGGTCCTGCCGCACACGAGTTGCTCTGAACTCCAAATAACTTTGCATGCTGGTTGTAAGCTCGGACTGTTTTCATTCACGTATTTTTCCCAAATTTTCTTCCAAACAACTCTACCCTCAGCAGTAAACTGGGCTTCAATTTTTTTGATAAAATTTTTGAAAAGATCTTATTACGTGGAGGGATTTTAATTTGTGTGCAAAGCGTTGATAAATTGCGTTTGGATGAATCACAAACAATCAACTGAGCCGTATTTCAAACTTATGGTCGACACCAGTTGCACTGAACTCAAGTTTCTTTTCGCCAATCCGCATAACAACAGTAATCAGATCAACAAACTTAAGAAAACAAGAATGCAATCCTCGCGCATAAAAATATTTTCAATGAAATTCTAAACTTTTTGGTGTAATTCACCTTTTTTCAATAAAATGGGTATTTCCTCATTTAGTTTTTTTTTCAGAACCTTTGGTAATCTAATGTGGAAAACGAATTCTATTCGTTGCCATCCTCTGCGCTTTGTTTTGAAATAAATGTTTGCTTTAATTTCGTAGCTCTTCAATTCGGATTTCGAGTTGATGTCAACTGCCAAATCTCATTGCAAGATCAACTGGTAAGAACCCCATCAACTCCTACATCTTACTGCTTGCTTGTTGATTTGTGATTTCAACAGTGGTTTTACGGTTAAAACACTTTGGGCAATTTTTTGTTGAATTCGACCGAAACAAGTTAATAATGGACTGATGTGACATTTCACTTATAAAGACTTCCAGCAATTAAACATTTTGGAATTTGGAGTATTTGCCGAAACGCTAAAAATGCTACGAATTTGTTGTTCTCGTTGTGGACTGCTAAGGACGTGGCAGGAAGTTTTGTTCTACTCGTAAAAAAACGTGCTCATAATAAGTTCGCTGTGTCGAAAATCAATTGAACTGACCGGCTGCAGGTCAGGATTTGCCGTCTTTTTTTGGGATATATCCAGTGGATGGAGACCAGATAGGTTTATCGTTTCTAGTGCGTTGTATGACGTGGGGTAATCTAGCAGAAGAAAACTGGATCGTTTTCTTGAAGGGAGTGTCGCTTTCACTGAATGCAATGTTCTTTGAGGCAAATTGTTCCGAATTGCAATAATTACTGCTCCAGCCACGTGTGCTTCCAATTTAAAGTTTTATTATTTGCAAGAAACGTTTGTTTTTCGTTCAGCTTGTTGTACAACGAAAGCAGATCGGAAGTCGTGACGGCCGGTGCTGGAAACATCACGGTAAGTTGTGCGCAGAGTTGAATGCTCGAGGTTTGCTGTTGATTTTTCGAGGAACCTGCCTGCCGTGCTCTGCTTTCATAACTTTGCGATTATTCGGGGCCACACATATCCACACTTCAGCAACAAGCTTCCATAAGGGCGACGCGGCCAAATCTGCTTGCAAAGTGTTTTTTTTTTTATTACTAGTCGTTCAACTTACCAAGAAAGTTCCTGTTGCTTTTTCCAGACTTGGTGCTTCAGATACGGGAGCAGGTACTTGATTCCCCACCGAGTGATAACCGACGGGCTGACGTGCCGGGACGTGTTTGAAAAGATAATTGTCGAAAATACTCGCAGCAAGACGCAAAGGTGCTACGTTGTATGTGGAACTGCCGTGGCAGTAAGTACATCTTTGACGTGAACTGGATTTTTTGACGCCGTAGCGCGTTTTCCGCACTGTCTCACGCTCGTTTTTTCCTTAAACAACCACGCAGTGACAGGATGTGTTGCAGTGACATGGTGTTTTGCAGTGAGGCGATGTGTTACACTGATCTTTAACGGACGTACGCTCTAGTTTATCTGCGAGTGGTGTATGATCACGATGACTTACTTTATTGGTGATTTTTCGGCGCTGTACAATTGTCATATTTTGTAGCCCCAGGCAAGATTTGCTTGATTAACATGCGCAATTGTGGAAACCATAGAAGCAACAGTAGAATGCAGTGTTCAGACCAGCCCGTTGTCTGGTGATTGATGCGTCCGCTTCGGTGCTGTAGGTCGAAAGTTCGACTCTCGGCCGGGTCTTATCAAGACCTTTCAAATCGGTACTGTAGCCTTCTTACCTGGCGCAAGATGTGCGGAAGAACTGCGGGGACCTTCTCTTACGTGTGTTACTATTCGTTGTATACTGATAACATTGAAGAACACAGTTGCTTTTCGTTATCTTATTTGTGCGTAGAAAAACAGTAATATCGAAGAAAAGACGAGAATTTATGTAAAATCAATGTTATATCTTACGCCATGTTTTTCAAATGTTGAGTGGTTTCTATCCAAAGAAATTAATGGTAAATAATTCTTATGACATTTCGTCAAGTATCCCTGAAACATCCAAGTGTGTCTCGTAGTTCCTTCACAAAGAATAAGTCCTTACAGGTTATAAGCATAAGTTTCAGTTGTTCTATGCCACGCATGGAATCAATGTAGTTTCATCATTGTATAGCAGTGTAAATGCCCACGATCCCCTTAAGCTGCAAGGACTTCACTGCCTTTTCTGCGACTTCTTGTGATAACTCTTCCTTTCTACGTAGGTGTTCAACTTACACGATGCCGTCTTGTTGAATTACTACAAAGACTTGCATGTGAGGAACATCACAAGGTATGTTGATAGGCGTTGATTGAAGAAATAAGCTACCTCACACTTTTGATTAAAATTTTATAGTTTTTAGTCGCGACAGGTTAAAGTAGCAATGTACGCAACGCGAAGTGGTTGACACCAAAGCTACGCCGCATACGCTGTACCGAATTTTACCTAACTTTTGCTCAACCGCAATGTAGGCTAATTTTGTAAGGGATGCGTAAGCATTGAACCCTTAGAGCAGTATTTCTTAACCTGGGGTGCTAGCACCCCCAGGGAGTGCTGAAATCAATTTCAGGGGGTGCTGGGGAAGGTCACATATGTGGCGGTCAAAGGTAAAAGGAATACGTTTGGACATTGGACAAAATTGTTAGGCAATGGTAGGGGGTGCTGGACTGCTTAGGCGTGAACAAAAGGGGTACTGAGGTAGAAAAAGGTTAAGAAACGCTGCCTTAGAGGGTGTACACAAAACGTTTTACCATTTTTATAACACTGATGTACGCTCCTTTGGGAAGGTTGCGTAAAATACAAAGAGTAAATTCTTGCAGGTTATTTCTTGTTAATACTAAAAACATTTCTGACAACCTTGGAAGCTTTTCGCTGAACACAGACTTACACCAATTTTGTGATTGACAATTTTTGCTCGTTCACTCATTCTTTTGGTTTTGCAGCATTCTGTTTTTTAATCCACTCAAGTATGTCGTGACTGGTTCAAGAGATGGCTCTATCAAAGTTTGGGACGAAAACTTCGGCATACAAATTGTTTTTGTTGGTCATCACGGTCCAATAACGTCACTGAGCTTGTACCCTCAGGTATGCATACCCATATCAGAGTTTTTCATTTTCTTATGTGTTGGGTATTTTAAATAGGATACAGTAGGAGGATACACAGAACGCTCATAGATTGTGCAAAGTTACAGGTAATCAAAATTTTCTTTGCTGGAATGGAAAGCAGTTGTGTTTATTACATTGGAAACTGATACATTTCTGCAAAGCAGCTTTGCTTTCTCTCGATACTGAACTGCTAAGATTGATTTGATTTAGTGAAATTTACATTATGCAAGAAAATGAACAGTTAATAAAGACATCATTGAACACTGTGTTTTAAGTAAACCTACGGTGGAAACTAAGATGTCACCAAACTGTGTTAGCAACTGAAACACGGCCGCTCTTTGTATTAAAGTGTTATTAGGTCTATCAGTGATTTTTTCGTACTTTTTCAATGCAAAACAAAACGAGTAAACTTAATGAATCTTATGGTTTTACCTCGCAAACAAGCGACTCACATGTTGGACATTAAGACGAAAATTATCGTTCAAACCTTCTTGGTGATACATGACTGCATATATGCACACGTTGCAACAAAACAAAATGATACATAATTATGAATAAAAATACTTGCGTCACGTTTGTGTGTTGACAGTTCGAGCTTGTTTCTGTTTGCATTTCTAAAAAATGCTGCTCCAATACACAGTAAAAGTATATTGTTGTTTTGCTCGAAAATACAAGAAGTTCCTAAAATGTTTTCGTCTATTGATAAGGCATTATCTATACCTGAAAAGATAAGCGCATGAAACGTGTAATATAAAATTTTGAGTTGTTTCGTGACCTGCTACTAAAATTTGAGTTCATTTGAAAAAATGTGGGCAAGTTATAAATTGCTCAATGGTAGCACATTTTTTCAAACAACCTGCACAAAAAGTACTGCTTTTTGCAAAAATCTATAAGCATACTGTTTTTTTTCTGGGGTATCACTTATATCTCGAATTAATATTGTTTAAACGAAACCATTCACCTTTGGTTCAATTCAACCCAACTGTGGATCAACGCAGTTTGTTTTGTAGCTTTGCGTGATCTCACCGATACTTTGCGTGATCTCACCGGTACTTTGCGTGATCTCACCGATACTTTGCGTGATCTCACCGATATTTTGCGTGATCTCACCGATACTTGCGGCTCAGCGTTGCATTGCAAATTATTTGAATTCAAGCAACCCTCAGGATGTTCTGTAGTGCAAACACGGCCAAAAAACGAAAAATACACTTTGGATTTGCTAGGAAGCTCGAAGAATGACTGGTAGCTACAATGCAATAAAAGTGAAACGTTTAATCGAGTAACAAATCTTGTTCTGTAGCTTTAGTTACTACACAACTTCATCTTGCGATAAAAGTTAGCCAGAACTGTTTAAAAACCACGTTTGAGTCAAATTTCGTAACTTTTAATTTTCAGAGTTAGTTTAAAGGGGCTGTCTTTCTCACATTCAATGAAAAGCAAAATCTCATCATTGTTCTGCGTTTGAAATGCTGGATTCCCAGTCAAGAAAACTGTTCTAAATTCGTGCGACCAGTTTGGTTTTGCACTTTTGCCAAACTTTCTAATCAACAACAGGCAGGTTCTTACTTATCGAACCAGCAAGAGTAAGTGACAGATCGTAAGTTAAAGCCTGAAATTAACAGAATGTTTATTCTGCAGGGTCCTTACATCATGTCATCATCTCTCGACGGCAGTATTCGCGTGTGGAGCATGGAAAGTTGTGATGAAGTAGATCTGTATGTTTGCTTGTTTTCTGCTTTTGTCGTCAAGACGCGAATTTTTACTTTTATGGTGAAAGCTTTCAAACAATTTAAACCTCAACCTTCTTGTAAAGCTTCCTCTTCCGAATTTATTTGAGCGAATTTGCTGTATTTTTAAATCGAAAATGCAGTTTTGACTTATTCGGAGATACAAATATTCGTTGCGTCAACATTTATGATTGACAGAGAATATAACGTTTGTTGCATTACACGAAAGGTTAGATTGCGTGCATTTAGCATTGTCATACGTACACACTGCCATACATTCAGAAGCACTTTAAATGAGATTGCAAGAGCCGGTAATGCGAACAATATAGCTATACATATCGACTACATTATTTTATTCAACGTTTCAGCTTACGACTAAGCTGAAACGTCGAATAAAATAATGCATTCGATATTTGTGGCTACATTGTTCGCAATAAGAATCTACAGCAACTCCGTGCATTGCTTACCAAGGAACAGGTACGATTTTATGTATCTTTAATCTGCTTATTTGTAGCATCTGTTTTTAAACTCGAAATCGAGATTCTTCTTCACAAAAACGCCAAGTGTGGGACCGCATTTGAAATTTTGGAGAAGTTGCCGTCGATATTAAATTAAGTTACTGACTTCTCCCTTTCAGAATCAAGATGGAAGACCCTGTGTTGGGAATGGGCACCACTCCTCTTCACTCCGCTTTCTACTCATTTTCGGATTACGTCGTTGACCTCTGGACAATCACTCACGTCCACCAGCTCTTCTGCTCAATAGGGTGACTGCTTTGTTAAATACAACTTTCTTAAGACTCATTGGCAGTTTAGTTTTTTGTAGTGTGATGTCAGTTATGCAAGAATGTGACAAAAACATGCAAACATATGGAACTAATTGACCAAAACTGAACTCGCAATTTAGCAACGAATAATTGAAAAATGAGTCAGGCGCGAATAGTATTGGACCATTTTTTGTCGAAAAAACTTAACATTGTGTTGGCAGCAGGAACTTCCTTTCGTTCAATAGTGGATTTTGTTGAAGACAATAATAGTCGATTTTGTTGCTTTGAAATTATTTGTTCTGTGTCTTTTAACAGGGAAAATGTGCAGAAGTTAAAGACTACAAAATATCCAGAGGTAAGAAAGTAATCCTTTTGCGCAAAAACTTTGCTGTACTCGTCTACAGGCTATTTGTCTTTTCTACTATTACGTCACACAGCTTGCCAATCGCGTCGTGTGCCAAACCAAAGATGGCATGGTCCGGCTCCTTTCACCTGTCGATGGTTCCGTCCTAACTACGCTTGTACCTCCGAAGCGACCATCTCGCTTACCCCCTGTGAGTAGCGCCACAAGTCGATCTTCGAGTGCGTCAACAATTGTCGAGCCTGAAAAGTTCCTGCACGATGCAGTCTACTGCCTTCCCCTGGAGGTGGTGTTTGCGGCTTACAGTACTGGTTGTCTGATCAAAGCCACCACAGTCACCAACCCCTCTCGCATCAAAGCGACCTGGGATTTTGCGGGAGGTATGCCGTTCTTGTTTTTCTTGCGCTGATTTTTTTTCAACTGTTTTTTATTTTTAAACACATTATGTGGTTTTGCGAGTGGGCTCGCTCATGTTTATCAGTGTCATGTGAAATGTTGTTTCCGTTTCGCAGTTGTTTGAAAAGTCCATTTTTCCGCTTAGCGACGAACCACGGCTTACTTTACTTAAGATAACTTAAGTAGACCACGGACGAACTAATCCATGTTATTTTTTATCTCCTCGTAGTTGCGTTGGGTTGACGTGAAAGCGAATGTTCGAGAAAATTCGATATTGCTGTTAAAGTATTTTCAATTATTTTTATTATTTTTTATGCAGGCAAGTGCTTGCAGAAAATGATTTAAAAAGAAAGACTCTCTGAGAGACTTAGTTTGGGACCTTTCGTTGTAATGACTCAAGTTAAGCTCGAATGTTCAGAATAAGTTTTTTCGAAATTACTAGAACGTTTTATTCAACACATTTTTGGCTTTGAGATTTTTTATTTACTCTGTTTTTACGCTACATTTATAGTGGTGTAAAATGCAAATGTTTTGCTGTTCGGTAAAATGCTATGTTTTGTTGTTGTACTTTGGTTTAACCTGCATTTTTACGAGAAAATGTTATTTTTTGCATTTTACGGAAAAATGTTATTTTGACATTTGTGATTTTTTGATTTAAAAAACAAGCATATGTTTGCACGTGCACAAGCACGTGTAGGTCATGGTGATTGTGATAACGGATGGAGTAGAAATTCCTGCACTTTGTAAATTCATCCTTTCGTTCAACAAGCACTAAATTGTCTCCGTCAACAGTACGCGCCTTTGATCAATTACGCCTGAAATTCAATCTGCGTTGTCGTTGCACGTGGTTTGGGAGTGACCGGCCGAGTGCTTCGCCTCTAATTTTTTGTTATTTTTCATCGTTTTTGTTATTCTGGCCAGACTGTCTAATCAACTGCTTGTGCATGTACGAATACATCTTGAACATCACCGAGCTGAGAGAAACCTGGCAGCAAACAAAAGGAATGGCCGCTGCGTTTGTCAAGAACAAGACGAACAAATCAATGTACGTTGGTTCGTTTATTTGGCGCGAACCTTTACGAACCACTGGATGTTGTTTGGTGCTCGATGCGATGAACTTAAGAACATGTTGATGAGCGGCTTAAGCTTCTTTCAAATGAAATTGTAAGTCGTTTTTACTTCTTCCCAGTCTTATGTGAGGAATCTAAAAACACACTCCTCGCTGTGTCGTTGATCAAGCTGTCTATTCCGAAACAGCCATCACAACCGAATCCTGCACTGAGCGTTCGACACCGGCTCCAGCAATGTTTCGATAACTTGATCGATGCTTTTCAGATTCGGCAACAAATACCTTTTGCTCGCTGGGTGTCGCGATGGCTGCATACGCAGCATCAACATTGAAACGGGCCAGGTCCTGTACCAGACTGAGGCCCATGGGGTGAAGGGGGTGATTGGATTGCTCGCAAACGTCAGAAACGATCAAGTGATCAGCGCTGGACGAGGTACTTCTTTTGGATTAAAATTCCATGCTTTCTAATTTTTTTAAGGCAGATCATGTGCTGTGTGTGGCATTGCGCGAATGTTTGGAAAGGTTAAAAGTGATTTCTCAAATGTCATCTTTTTGTGTATGGCCAGTACCCTGATTAACATCGACCTGTTATTACTGTTTTGCAACAATCTTTATATAGTCTTGCGCTTTTCCGTCATTAATGTCACGCCAGAAAAAGTAGGCTGCATTTGACTGTGTTAATTTTTATGTTAAACGACTTGAGATATAAGAATTTGCTCCTATAGATTTAAGTTCATGAACATTCCGAACTTTCACTGGTGTTTGCTGATACTGTAAGTTCTATGTTGAATATGTTGAAAGTGGTTGGTTTTAAATCAAACCATAAAACCTGCTTGCCAGCTTTTACCTCCTTTAGAAACATAATTCTGATAGTGTCTCGACTTGCTGCGTGCATCGATATTGTAGGAATCCATTCGCAAAAAACAGGCATTTTCAAAGCTGGATGAGACTTTCTCATTTGTTTTTTTGCCTTCACATATTCACGCGTGTTTTGTCTTTTCCCAGACAACGTGGTCAAAGTGTGGCGAATTTTCCCGAACACCCAAGAGTCAATGAGTCTCCTGATGTCCTTCTACTGCGCCCACACTCCCCTGCACATGAACATTTCGGGAACGCGACTCGCCGTCGCCTTCCAGCAACTCGCTACTGCCACCTACACGACAGTTGTCTACGACCTCGAGACCAAAAGTGAGTTGCAAATAACGCAGTTGCAAGACAGTGCTCGAGAGAATACGTAGATTGTGATGAAAAAGGGTTTTGCAGTTTTTCCAGTGAAAATGGCCTTTGCTGCTTCCAGCTCAACGGCATGTCGTAGCCCCACTATTAATAGAGCGCTATTGCTGCATGTATATTGTGACGTATCAATTGCTTCAGTGACGCAAAGGATCATAGTTGTTTGTCAGTTGTTTAAATTGTACAGCTGAGCCTTCCTATTTAAAGAGCACTGCACTAAATAGCTTTCTGTTTTTATGTCTCTTCTGCTCGCAGAGACAAGCTTAACATTGCTTTTGTGGTACATCAGTTTGGCAATTTTGAAATGCTTCATTAACAGTTGAGGTGTCATCTTCTTGAAAAGCACACATAAAACAATGCGGCAGGAAGCCATGACCGCAGTGAACTTATTTGTTCAGCGGTAACCAAACTAAGTTTTACGGAAATTCTAACTTCCTGAGGTATCTTCATCGTAATCGGCCCAACGTTGTACGCAACTTGCGACTTTTAAAACGATAGGAATTCTATCCTTTCGCAGTGACACATTTTATGTTTTTTATTGTAACCAGTGTTCACTCTAAGAAAATTTTTCACTTAGAAAATGTTTTTAAGTCCGAATGCAATTGCGCAACCAAGTGGAAACACAACCAGTGAAGCGTTTCAACTGTTAAAAGGCCTATGCGATATATACACGATATAAATTGCTCGAAAATCAGATTTCACTGCGCAAATCGTCTGGTGATATTGCGAAGTTGCGCACCTTAGAGGGATCATTGATTGTATCTGAAGCTTTGCTTGGCTTGCGTTTCGTTTCATCAGAACGATACGACCATCCACCCAACCACGACCACACCGACGAACTGACCGGTCTCGCTTGCTGTGCCAGACTCAAGCTTTTCGCTTCAGCCAGCAGAGACGGAACTATCAAAGTCTGGAATGGCAGCAACGATCTTGTCAGGTGAGAATCTCCGGTTCCGTTCTGAAATCACAAACCGACACCTTGTTCGCCTGTAAATGGATCGATTTCAATAAAAACTTGCAATATCTGTTTTCCGTAAAACGTTCCAACTTTATGCTCTACTAGATGTTTATTCACTTCCGCGTGTGTCTGTTCCTATTCCCTCCCAACTAGCAAAACTTGGCTCTTTTTAGTTTTATTTTCTTCATTTTTTTTTTCCGTGGGTGAGGGGCTACGTCGAAATTAGTTGATTTTTTCAATTGGTTCTCTTACTTTCTGGGTAATTCGCATTCTAAACATGAGCGTGATTTTCTGCTTGACTGTTACCTCCCGCCTTAGCCATGCCGTGAGAATTTATTTTTAAACCGCCCGAGTTGGGACATTTCCGGGTTCTGTTTCAACGCTTGTGAAACGTCACTACTGTCGGCGCAATAAAGGATTGTTCGGTTGCACTTGATTTATTGATCAAAACTGAGCAAATGTAATCCTGTTTGTTTTACAGAATATTGAAGATAAACGAGGAACCGAAAGCGATTGATTTCTGTGATCAAAAGGGCGACATTTTGATCGGGCTGGGTAAGCATGTGCATCATGTGGACCACACGGACTACCTGCCTCGTGTACTTCTCTTCAAAATGGTTTGCATGGAATTCCCGGAAGCTGTCAAGGAAGACCCACTGCCTGTCAATAAATTCGTACTTCAGGGAATAGACGATGATTTAGCGAGGAGAGTGCTGAAAGCCAGAGGCTCTTACATGAGGTATAACGTTGATAGTGGTTGTCGCTTGACCAGTGTAAACCCCCTGGGTGTTCCCCTCCATAATGGCTTTGATGTATTGTCTGGTTTTCCTGGCAAGGAACGCTAACTTGAGGCTCCGTGTTACTCTTTCTGTGTTCCTGGCTGTAGCACGTTTGTCAACGTTCAAACTTTGTTGGATAAAAAAGACTTTTTTATCATTCACGAATCGGTAGCACGTTCTCGTTGGGCGATGGTAAGTTTTTAATCTTCAAACAAACAGAAGGTCGCACGTTTTTCTCCAGTCGGTGACAGTTTTCCAGACACAAAAGCTACTTCAGTGTTTGGCAGCATTTTGTCTTTAAACCAGTATGACACATTTTTATTTGAAAGTTGTGCAGATTAATATGTCGGTTACCAGATATTTGCGTTTTTTCTCGCTCTTTGTTCACAATAACTAAGGCCTCAGATAAACCGTTTAAGCGCGCCTAGTTAGAAAAATATTGGAAAGCCTTTGTTAAGTAAACAGTGACGTAAGCTCCCGAGTACTTCACCAGCTGAAATTTTGAATGTCAGGCACACTGGAGGCGCCAGAGTCTTTCTATGCAAGGTTTCTTTCCAACATGACCTTCCCTTGTCTGTCTCTGTGTTTAAACGGGCTCCATATGTTCTGCTGTGCTTAGTATAGTAAAAGTCCCTTCGCAACACAGAACATTAGGGCCAGTGTTCAATTTTCGTTCAATCACTGTTTTTACCACGTGCTGCTTTTGTTTTTCGGGAATTGGTTTCGCCGGTGCTTGCCAGCTGAGTCAATCCGAGCGAACCGTCGATAAACCAAAAAAAAAAACCGTCGCACAAGTTTGAAATGTAACAACTTTTTGACCTACTGCAATCAACACGTGGTGTCTGAGAAATATTTTTCATTGTTTCGTAAGTGCAACTTCTCAGCGAAGATAAAATAGATTTGAATAAGAACTGAAGATTCCTACTCAGCAGGCGAAATTTATACTCGGTAAACATCATTCTGTCTGGTTCATTGATATGGAAGGATTCCTGTCAATAAATAATGTTTCTACGAAATTTACCATTTTGTGATATTTTCGTTCATGTTTTTAAAGACTTTTCCCCCTTCATTGATCAAAATGCTTTATTATTGTTTAAAATTTTGCGTTAATTTTATGTAACCGTCCGCAAGTCTGCTTTCGGACACATCTCACCGATCTTCTCTTTCGCGTCAGCTTCGTGCACAGCGTCGCAGAGACGATTATCCGCCTCTTGTTGTTACTCACATCATCTCTGCCCTGCTTCTTGACACCAACATGTTTTGATGCGTTGCATAGAATGGAGTACGCGTGGGATCCTATGTCGTACGACGAGCAACAGAGACTGGCGCGTGAAAAACAGGAGAAGATGGGAGCTTTTGCTCTCTTGACCGCCAGAGAGGCTGAGTTGACCCGAATAAGGGACGGCTCGATCAAGGCCAAACGGGCGTCACGGAAACCGAGCAAGAAGGTCGAGTCGATCGCATTCAAGAAATACATGGCCCTGTTTTGGGACAGGCCGAAGAAACTTAACGTAGGTGTTTTTTTTCAAAGAACAGTTATTTCGCATGTCAAGCGAAAACTGACAAGTATTTATTCGGGTGTTGTTAACGCAACAATGCTTGTTTGTTTGAGCGTATCAATCAAATCAGTCACGTTTGTATCTCTTAAGTTGCAACTAATCATGTCCGTTGTTATGTCACAGTAAAAGTCACGCGTTGTCTTTCTTATCAACTTGCGTTGGCAACGGCATGTGCTTGCTGGCTTTAAATCACTATATTGTCATAACGCAGGTCTATAAAAAAAAACTTTTATTCGTCACATTTGGTGCGAATTAATGTGATTTACATCTATGTGCTGTTTTTTTTGAAAAAATAGTTTTTTTCACACTTGCTCAGAACTGCATCAAGTCCAGTCGAGCATGCGAGAAAAAAGTGGTAGACGTTTTTTTCGTTCACAGTCTGTGTTAGAATTTTTGCAATGTTTCGGTGACCAGTCGTAAACTAATAAGCACGTGCTGTCTAAATACAGCCTCTCGAGTTTAATTTTGAAACGTTGCTTCATTTCGCTGAATGCGGATGGTCACTTACGTGAGCCTTGATGGAAGCTGAAGTTTTCTGTTTATCCAATATTGAGGAAATATCTGCGCAACGTTGGCTGTGAAATGATTCATCCACGCCATGAAAATAATTTAGTCCTGATAGAAACGTTTGGTTGAATCGAAAGACAGTGCGTATTGGTTTCTTTTTTATCTTGGCTTCCAAGTTAGTTTATTATTACAACGTCTGTGCGATTTCCCCATTTTTTTAAGATTCCCGACGAAGATGATTTTGACCCTGATCTTCAGCCTCCGCGACAACTTAGTAAGTTGCCATGACTACAAGCATTTTTAAAAAATAGCAAGATGTGTCTTCTAATAAGCGGAGTACTGGTTAATCATATGGCTTAGTGACATTTACCAGAGCATTTATCAATTTTGAATAAATCGTAACTGCTCTGGACAATTCTGGCCATTTATTACTGCATCAGATGAATTTGTGAGCAACACAGCACAGTGTACGATGCATCAAGTACCAGTGACTGCAAGCGAAATTTTGTACTTACTTGACCATGCAGTTGCCTGCAGTGCTGACATGTGAAATAAAGAGAAGCTTTTTGTGCTGCTATTTGCACTGAATCTTTTCCGGTCAAGTGAGTTTGTATTTTTAGCGCCGAAGTTGTGGGAACCAGAGAGAAAGATTGGGTTCTTTCCCCCAATTGATACTGCAAAACCGATCAAAGACATTCTCGAATCTGGATTAGAGAAAGGAAAGGTAAAGATGTCTTTGTTATTGCTAATGAAATAAGTTAATTTTGCACGCAAAATTTTTTTAAGTTGACGTCCCTCTCAACTGTTCCATGTGTTGCCTGCAGATCATTTTCGTTTTGTTTTTCATATTCTTCTGCAGAAGCATCACTTTGTTTTCTATGTTTAGGTTGATTGTTGGAGTAGTTGAGCTGCTTTTTTCTGTTTATACTTTTGTGGCATTTGCACAATTAAAGTCCATATTCTTGCAATCCACTTCGCAAGAAAATACTCTTCATTCTTATATTCTGTGTTCAGCCACTCCGTGTTAACCTCATCTGTAATCAAACAATTTATTACCAATTGTTTTGTCAACTCTCGAAATTGTTTGGGGGGGTTTCCCCTCGAAGTACATCTGTGTTACCAAACATAGTTGTTGTTTATGCTTCACCCAACTGTGTTATCTTTTTTCACATTACTTTGAGGCAATCCTGTTGGTTTTCTGCAGCATTACACAGAATCCGGGCCGGATTACAGTCCGCGCAGCAAATACATCATAAATCCGAGCGGATTCATTCCAAACTCTATCCTTATAAAATTGCTCTGGCCGCAAACAGAGGTTGAAAAAATGGCCTCCGAAGTCTGGAAGCCTCCTGTCCTCAGCGACGAACAGTTGGCCATGATTGAACAGGTGGAGAAACGCGCCAAAGAGGTAATCATGAAAAGAAATGCACTGAGATTCTTTTATCAATACTTTCTATCGCATGTTTTGCAAAACTTACGCTTATAAAAAGTCAAGATCATTTAAAGCAGGGATTGGGAACCCGTTTACTATCACGGGCCGTACAAATAGTGGATAACCACTGGCGGGCCGCAAATACTAATTAATTTTATCCTTAAATTCTACCTTTATCTTAATACGAGAGATAGAGGCTTCTTATGACAAACTACCAAGGGATAGAAGCTTCTGGCTTACTGTCAAAATACATGGAGCTTCGTTTTGACGCGATCTTGCACTCCAAATTGGGTAACGAAAATTCTGATGCGGACCATATCAAATGTTCACGCGGGCCGCAGGTTCCCCACCCCTGCTTTAAACTGTCATTTCGCGATGGCATCTGCAGCATTGCTTGCAGCAAGAGCGTGATATGAACGTTGCGAATATGATGATTCAGCAAAAATCTCCGCCATTTTCGGTTGAAACAACGCCCACTGTTTTTGCTGACGTCACCTGTTTTAAAAACTGCACGTGCTGTTAACAAGGCCCACTGATTATGACCACACCGATTTGTCCGACCGCAACCATCAGGTCTTTCGAATATATTATTCAGAAATCGTACACCGATAAACTGCTGAATGTTTTAATGAAGGATGAGTCTGTGCGTTTCGTGAATTATCACTTACTATGAGAAACAGAAAAGAGTGTCAAAGTACGGAAAAAAACAGAAATCTGCTTCCATGCTTCGAAAGTTCGCGCAGAAGAATATCACGTTGTGCTGATCATAGGCTCAGGTCTAACACCCGGTTTTGTTTCAGTTGTGCGCTGCGAAGGTATATCGTGACAAGAAATGTTGATTAAACTGCTGATTTTCTTTGACAGGAAGAATTTCTACCGAAATCTGTGCTTTTCTCAGTTCCAGTTGTTTCCCAGGTGACAGTTCGTAGTTGCAAGTTCTGTTCAGTTGATTTAAGAGCGAAAGGCTGAGACAAGTTCAGTTTCTACCTTTTTTTTCTGAAAAAAAGTGTTTCAATTAGTTTCTTCGGTTCGACTAAACTGCAGTGACTTCGCCGTGAATTACGCGAGTGTAGTTTTGAGTGCTCTTTGATGCACGCGCCACAAGTGGTTTGGAGAGAACAGAGAAATTGTTTTGTACACAAATGTTCAAAACAGTGGAGATAGCAAAGTTCAGCTTGAAGTCTCATTTATGAGTAATTTGTTTTCTTTTTCTGAATGCATAAGAAGTGGGTAGAATAAGAACAAAAGTTCCTAAACAATCTGACAGGTCTTGATAGTTGTTTTCACCGGTATCAGAACTGCAGCCTCTGAAACTTGTTCGAACGAAACGAAACAGCGTTTCGTAGAAAGCGCTTCATAATAAAAACACGTTGGAATAGTGTTTATTCCTTCATAATTGTCACAGTGTTCGTTTTACTTGCAAAGGTCGAAGAACTAGCCACTGTCCTCCGGCCATGTTTGACCGTAGTTTGCCAGTCACTATTTGCAGCCACTTCAGATCCGGCGTACGATGTGGACAAAATCTTTGTGGTGTTTTATCGACTGCGCATTGGTCAGTAGCAACAGGCAGTGTCAACGCGTTAAAAAAGCATGTTAAGCTAGCCATTCCTTATGAGCAATGCATCTCTGTGAGTTGCATTCGTTTTATTAACTTGCAGAGAAATCCATCCGAGACGGAGGACAACGACGACGATGTGTATTTCGTGGGATCTGACTCGGAATCGGAAGGAAAGATCGAGTCGGAAATGGAAGCCGTGATTGAACCCTCTGGTAAGAAACGTCGCATCTTTTAGTTCTTTCCTGCCTGTACTGACAGTCTCTTGTTTTACTGAATCTGTTTTTTATCCATTAATGTGAAAGACTTATTACTTAGCGACCATTCTCTTGCTGTGCTCTGTCCACCCGCTGCAGCATTGCTGTTGCATGTTTGTTTCGCAGCTGTGTTCCATCACTCCTGTAGTGATGACTGAGATTTCTGTACCTGGTTAACGCTACACCAAGTGGTAAATAGCAACTCCTCCTTTTCATTTTTGTCGTCGCTGCGAGTTTATCCAGTAGCCCGGCCCCCACAAAACATAGCAGGGTTTTGATGCGCTTGACAGCTTTTTTTCGTTTTCGGAAAAACAACGCTCATCTTTGATTTTTTGTTGCTGTTGCCAGCCAGTGATAATTATCAGTTGTCAAGTATCACCTAATCAGCATGAATGTGCAGCATATTCTCGTTACGCTGTTGGTCCATTGAGATACGCAGTAGATTGGATGCATTGTGGAACTGCGTCAACGACGCAATGAGTGTGATTTGTCATACATTATTCTTTGCAGTAGTCCTCTGGCAGGACTGGCTTTTATTGTTTGAAAGTTGTGATAGATCTAAGCCAGTCGTAACCAGGTTTCAAATTGACATCATTACGGAAACATTTGTACATTTTTCAGCTGGAAGCGAGAACGTGGTAAAAGCCAAAACTGAATCAAAGAAGAAGAAAGATACGAGATTCATTTCAAAGAAGCCTTCGGCTTTGATGCAGAGATTGCAGGGCGCCATGCGCACTCCAACTCCTCCTCCCAAAGAGCCCACTCCCCCTCCTACACCACCTCCTGCACGCAAGGGTGAGTAGAAGATTTATCATGATTCAAATTCATTCGAAGTTGCGATGCTTCATTCTTCTGAAATTAGCTGATGAAATCTTGTTAAAGTGTTCCTTTGTCGTTTACCCGAAAACGTCCACATTGGGCTCAGTCGAAAACAATAAGACCATGATTTTGCGGTGCAACGAACATTCTGTTTGTGACGAACAATTTGTTTGTGAGCGCATAAATTGCAAAAAGTTTTATATTGTGTTATGACGTAGAAACTGCGCCCAAAGCTCCAAAGAAGCCTGTCAAGCCTGTGGTCAAGTTCGTGTCTCGCCCACCTCCCACTCCGCCACCAAAAGAACCGACCCCTCCTCCTCCTACTCCTACTCCTCCCCCAACACCCCCACCGAGTTTTCTGACACGTTTCGTTGGATTGCCTTGGTACGAGAAGCACAAGGACTACATCGAACGGGTAACTATTATTACCTGTGGAAATTGTTTCAATTCGAGCGAGACGCGGTTGACTTTGAGGATGTTAGCAGGCTGAATGTGGCTGTGTTGAAATTGTCTTTGGCGCTAAAAGATCTTTAACTGTTTGGTTGAGTTTGAGACTTGATTTTATTTTATTTGATCCTGTCAGTTTGAAGCAGCTAAAAATTTCTCAAGCTGGAAACAAACTTGAGCAGATTTTTGCACCTGTGATTAATTTTTTGGCCTGCTGGTCAAAACAAACCTACACTCCCCGAACCTGCGTCGTTTTTTTATATTGACTGACAAATTAGTTGTGGTTTACATGAAGTTGATCTCGTTTGCATGACCGTTAAGTGCACTTCATTTCAGCATCAACCAGTGGTTTCGAAACTTTTTCTATTTGCAGACCCCCTCAGTACATCAACCTTTTTCAATCAGACTCCAGCCCCTTAAATTGATCAGTTTAAGAAAATGAAATGTGTTGAAATTCTGACGTGATGGAGAAATTCCGGTTTCATATTCAATATAATCAAGCTATGCAATAATCATGTAGAATACGAATAGCGCAATTTTTGCTTTTAACTGATACCGATATTTTAGTACAAGTGGGATATTAGAGCGGTTAGCTCCACGTTCGCGAATCCCCAGGGGTTTATGAGCCCCAGGCTGGGATCCACTGACTTGATCTAAGCGTGATTACGACATTTACAGCGGCTCTCAAAACCCTATTCTGTTTCGGACTTCTTCGACATCATCTGCGACCTCGTCGGAATATCCATTGACTGGGAGCATCGATGCGGAATCATCGACGCGTTGCTGTTGCTGTGGCAACAGGAGCAATTGAAAGATGCCCGTCACGTGACAACCGCGCTGGATTCGGTTCTGGAAGCTTCCGTGCCTCCGAATGCTAAAGTAAGGAAACAACCGGTGTTCTGCAACTGAAAAATAGCCGGCGCTGTAGACTTGAGTGGGCCCTGGGCAAATTCTGGGCCTCGGGTTGAAGATCGTGTGGGTCAGGGTCAAGATGGGTGTGAGGCCCTCGACCTGCGAATCCATTTTTGCACATTCTGATGTGAAAAGTGCGATTTCCATGTTTTTAATTGAATTCTTGCTTCCCTGGAAGTGAGCAAAAAGCATTGTTTGTGGAATATAAAATCTTGGGTCGCGACCCTGCTTTTCAGTGCGTGTGAAACGGGAGGTGCTGGCGAAAGGTTTAAGGAGTTTGTGCTTGGCAATGACCGACAGTTATTAAGTTGGCCTGTGCGGGAGTTTCTCTTGCACAAGAGCGATGCTCAATGTTTTTGACTTGCTGGCAGTAACTCACGATGGAAATTCTTTCCTCAACACTTTTTGAAAAGGCTTTGTACGACACTGAAGCCTCGCTTTTGTTATCAGATAGCACTCTTTTTATGGTGAGGCAACGTGTTTTGAAAATACCTTTTTTTTCTAATTTTATTTAGAGTTTCTTAAACTCTGTCGTACTCTTTACTACTTGGGTGTGATCCGATGAAAGATTAGAAGTCCTATTTCGTGACTCTCACGCTTTTTTCATGCATTTAATCGCTTGCCTTTTATTTGAGTACTCTTCAAACTTTGATATTTGGCGATGTATGATTGGTTCACACATTTCGTTTCAATAACAAGCGTCGCAGAAACTTCGCCCTTAGATACGCGCACATCCCTTTGTAAATGTTTATTCATTCATTTCTGAGCCCCCGCTTTTCCTCTGGGGGGGTCGCGGGGACGGCAGCCCCAGGATGATTCGAAGTAACTCACGGTCAATAGCAATCTCAGATAATGCTGCTGGCTCCACACCAAGACGTGGCCAGGAAAGGTAGGAGATGCAGTGACTCCAACTGTTGCTTGGACGACCTCTTGGCTGCTGTGGTGAACGTATGGTTAGCTTGTCACGTTGTGGCTCCCGCAATGTTGCAATCCTTTGATTGAGCTTCGGTGTTCGCCCCGCGGCTGTTGTGTTATGCTTGCGATTTCTTATTGCAATACTGCAAAGTGTCCTGTTAGTGCAGCATGCCCGACCTGGGAAGCATTCGATAAGCTGCGCTGTTGTGTTCGTTTCACGTAAGAGTTTATTTGCTCTTCTGTTCATTGTATCTCTTCGCGCAGGGCGCTTCATGATGGAGCGGTGTCTTTAGTGAATTAAAGCCTGGTTTTCCGTAAATAGTGTTTAGTGGGATTTGCAGGCAAGAGCGTGGCAGCTGCTTTCCCGTAGGTACAGCCCCTTTCCTAAATAGCAACATCGTAAATTTAATAAGCATATAAATTTCCAGACATCTTACTTGGCAGGACCCTCACCAAAGCTCGTTCCTCCGATCTGCCACCAAGCTCCTCCAGGCTGTCCGCGGAAATTCTAAGGAGTTTCTTATTGAACTCCTCACGCAGTACCTTGATGGCGATTCGTCTCACAAGTCGTTTGTGAGGCTTATCCTGGTGGACATCGGTTTGCAGGTGCATGCTTACTGTGGTCGACGATGACTTCATGTGTTTCGTGTTGTTGCTTGAATTATCCTCAGTTTCCTGGGAGTAACCGATTCTCCTTCCCAGCAGTAGCTTAGACAAACGTTGTTTTTAACAGAAAAAAAACAACAAAAAAACGTGTGAAGTATTTTTGCTTTATCGACATACACAACAACCAGGAAAAGAGTCTAATTTTAACGAACAATTCCTAATTATGATGCTCTGATTCAAAGAAATCGCGAAAACTTTCACAATCTTGCGACATTTCTTGACCCGAAGATTCGACACCGTGCAAAGTTCATGTTTTTTGCAACAGGATTCTCGCGGCTACTTGAGGAAAGAACTCGACAGCTGGGAAATCTGGAACCTGGATCCAACCAGGTCGTCCCGGTCGCAGCTGAAAGACATGGTGTCGAAGTGGTACGATGACTGGCACATGAGATTCAAGGTAAACGTTCATCACTTTTTTCCGGATAGTCAAGGAACGTTCTTTTCTCGACTACACCAATCTCAATCCAGTTGATACAGTTAAATAAGTAAAATTTCTGCGCGAGGCTGATGTAGCATTTGGTTTGTCGTGGTGATTATAAATTCCACTTTTCAGTGCACTTCTTCACTTCATCAGTCAACCGCAGGTTGGAATGTATGTTTCGTGGGGACCATTGGTGAAAAATATTGTCATCACACATTTTCTTTTAGTTGCTGAGTTGTTTGCTCAAAATTATCAGTCTCCGTAATGCTTTAGCAATGAAATCAATGCCAAAAACCAGTTTCAAATCCTCTTTTCAACTGACTAGAGTGGTAGGATATCTAAACACTAAGCAAGCGATTTTCTACTGACCAGAAACTGCTGCAATGAGCTTGGAAGCTCAAGTGAAATTAAATGTGTTGCTTGCAGTGCAACAACCTTAGGCAAAGTTGCATTCAACGTTTTGTGAGGTAATAATCTGTCAAACAGCGTTTTGTTAAAAACATGCAATATCAGTGACGTGGCACTTGTGACGTGTCACCTGTGGCGTGACACGTGGCATTTGTGCAGCAACCTCAACGGAACCTTTTTGGTTTTCTGGCCTTAATCGTCGCTTCTGGTAAACATGTCGATTTACAGATTTATTGATTCAACTTTCTCACAAACTTATCGGAAAAATAACTATTAGTTGCAAGATATACCTTGTTGGGAACAGGATTGGCTTTGACGAATTTATTGCTTGACTGGAGGTTGAATGCAGAAGTAGATCGTGGCATGAAAATGTTCTTCTGCAAACAAGAGTGGACAAAAATGACTGTGCTTTATTTCAGGTTCATTTGGAGCAGACACTGGAACAACTCAAGAAGGGCGAAGTGAAGGGCAAGATACGCAGAAGTGGTGCGAGCAAAACGAGCGAAAGGAAGAAAAGGGTGCAGTTTGCCGTTGAACCAACCGAGGCGTCTCTACAAAACATCATCCCTATCGAGGTGCGGGTCATGCTTGAGCGACTTGTGACCAGTGGGAAAACGAGGGAGATGGCATCATCAAAGGCAGCTTTTCAGCAAAAATATTGTTGAAATAGGAAATTGTTTCTTATTTGTGGTGAATGCGTCGAAGATTTACATCCTCTTGTAGTTTTGAACGCAAAATATTACCATACGCAAACTTTTCAAAATTTTTCATACTTTATTTTATACGCGCTTTTAACGTTCTCTAGTGGTTTTCTGATATTTCGCTATGTTACCCGCAGGTTGCGAATTACTTCTGTGAGATGATGTTGGAAGCAGAGCTTGCTGAAGCAAGGCTCGCGAACATGAAGCCTGAGCCGACAAAGAACACGGTCTTGGTTTTGCCCAAACTAGAAGGACCCCAGGTGAGATGCTCTCAGTGTGGGAACCTTTAGAAATCAACATTATGCCTATAATTTCTTTGCATGGCATTTATTGGTTGGTAGAGGTTGTAAGTGGAAAATTTAAGCAGTTGCGGTCTGTTAGTAACTGACACGAAATCACATGGTCAAGTGCAGGGCATTTGCAATTTACTTCTATCGACTCACCTCAGCAAGCCGCATAACATTCTTGCCATTGTTTGGTCATAAGCGAAGAGCACTGGTAGCAAAACTGTGTAGTGTTCAAAAAGCGATCAACGAAAGATACAAATTTCGATCAAAACGTCGAATTGCTCAATTGATCTTAAAACCTAGAGATCCATTCAACTGTATCGAAAAAAATTGCGGTTATGAATCCCGGAAAGTTTTCGCTTTTTTGAGACCTGTCTGCCTCCTCAGAGGCTTGAGACGCTCTGTTTGGCTGAACCATGACCTGTGACGCTATTTTTATTTAAATGACGCAGATTTGTCTTGGTTGTTTCAAACGGCCACGTCACGGTTGACGTCACGTCAGGTTTGACTTTTGCCAACGAGCTTGTAAGTTGTACCGTGACGTAACCGCCGGAAGCTGGAAAATTTTTCCGCTCTTCACAAGTTGAGATTTTGTGTTCAGGCGATCGTGCGGCTCGGAGAGATGCACACTGCACAGCGCGTCAGGCATCGCCAGGAGTTGGCGTTCGAATATCGCATCAATCCGTTCGTCCGACCTTACCCTGACCTGATGAGCAACTTTTCAAACAAGCTCAACCTCCCGGTCACTCAAATCGCTCTCAATCCTTTTCCGAGCGATGTAGACCAGTAAGTGAATAAATGTAAACGGCACCTGGTTATAGAGCCGTCGGTTATAGAGGCAGAACCGTCGCCAGAATCTTTTCAATAGGCTTTGCAGATCTGCGGGGGGCCTTGACATTTTAAAATTAACCAAAACTCCACTTATCTATAGTGTTTCACGTTTCAATGTGGGGGGCTTGGAGCTTTGTATGGGGGGATAAGCCCACCAAATCCCCCCCCCCACGTGACGACGGGACTGTATAGGGGGACATGGCCTGACGAGCGCCTTGCGTCGTTGCTCGACGTTTTGGCTGAAAACTAGTTTTTTTTCATTCTTGTGGTCATCCATGCCATTTCTGCTGGCTGATGGAAGTGAGTATGTTGAAGATATTGCTTTTATTCTATTGATGATGTTTTTTTATCAGTTATGAACGAACGCGCAGAGCTTCTATGCTTTCATGCAGTAAATCAGTTGCTAAGATGCAAATTTGCGAACATTTCGTTTAGTGCCCATGCACTTTAGCAAGACGGTAAAAGTGTTGAAACAATACATTTGTGGAAGATAGATGTCAGTTGCGTTTATCTGAAAAACTTCGTACAATTCATAAATTTGCCGATAACTGTTCGTGGATCATCTGGTTTCACTTGTATTTCTTTTGTCAAAACAGAAAATGAACAGAGCAAGTGCAATAATCAGATTTAGATAAAAAAGAACTTTTTAAGAATAAGAAAATAAACAGTTGAAATTTCTCAAAAAGAGCAAATCGATATTCTTATTTTTCAAAGACGCTTTTCGTCAGGTTTTTCGCCACTATCCTCCGTTGTTCTTACACCCCCCACTCACTTATGCGTAAAATCAAGGCCCCCTAGATCAGAGTTTTTTTTAAGGAAAATGTTAGGTACCCTGTAGGGACCCGATTTCTCTGATTCTAGGTACCCGATTCGGGTCCCTAGAACACTTTAAAAAAACCTGCCCTAGATAAATACCTTTCTAGGTCTTGGTTAAACGCTCACAAGGGGGTCTGCTATGACGCGGCGATTCAGTGCCTCATCACGTGAGTGCTGACAATTGAAGACAAACTCGCAACACTCTCAGAACTTTTCGTGATGGAAAATGATCGTATTTTAATGGCAACGAATCCATATAACCGTGAGTTGGATGAAAATCAAGCAATCCAGAACTTCGAAAGTGAAATTGCAAAGCAGCGCCTGCATGTGTTTTCAGAAAGGCATAGTCAAAGCCTCGCCTTCAGAAATTTGTATTTTCTCCGGAATTCATTAATTTGTATGTTTTCCTAGGTTCGACGATTTGAACGGAATGTATCAGTCGGTGTTGATCACACTACGGTCGAACTCTCATCAGAAATACTTCGTTCCTGAGAAGTCCTACGTTCACATGGCTTACTGATGCTCATCTCGCACTCGTTCACTGAGGCGCGGATCGCTTTGCAAAGCTTCTAACACTGTGTTTCACGCAAATCGTTGAGCGTTGTAGTGTCTGTGTCTTGCAAACGTGCATGTGTGCACGGGCGTGCTGTTTTGTTTTGATGTATACATCGACTCCGCCCTAGGTTCGTGCTTCAGCACATCAGCAATAGAATCAGGAGCTGAAATAGAAATGTTGCCCCAGAACGTTCTATCCATCGGAAAAAAATTAAGCAGCAACTTTGAAATAGGCTTAGGCAGTTTTTCTAAAGATGTGTCATGACCGCACGTGCGTCACTGATGAATTGTTTTCTACGACACACCATGTAGATTAACCAAGACTTTCGACCTCAGTCTGGAAAGTTCTATGTAAATAGGAAATCCAAACAAATGACTGTAGCAGCGATTCTAGCTTCCGAAAATATGGTGGTAGATGTCAAATCAGATTATACGTAAAGATGTGGTCACGTGACACCAGGTCCATAACCAGTTTGGGACACCAGGGGGCGAAGAGTTTTCTGAGGGGGGCCCACATTTTGCATCGATAGCATGTACGAAAACAACGATTATGCATACAATCTGAGTTTACACATACTGTAACGTTGACTATCGACAGATGCTTGGCAAAGAAATAAACTAAGCAAAACTAGTACGGAGGCTGTTGTGGTGACTCATGACTTGTTTTTAAACTATTTCCAACACTTTTTTCCAGGTGGGAGGCAAAAAACAATAGTTTTAAACTATTTCCAACACTTTTTTCCAGGTGGGAGGCAAAAATTTTTCCAGGAGGGGCGACTCCCCCTCTGTTCCCCCCTTAGTTACGGACCTGCGCGACACTTGCAGGGCACAGGAAATTAATGGGAACTCTTGTGCGGAGCCGTTGCCAGAAATGTACTTCACTGTATTAGTTGAAATTGCAGGGTAAAATAACGAATAGACGACAAATTAACTTAAAATTCAATGCTGCAGGGTAAGACATATGGATTTATTTCATGTTTGTCGCATTTATGCTGCGATCCATTCGTTTTCTGAACAAGCTGGATGTTTGTTTTACTTGTGTTTCCAGTTCACTCTGAATGACCTACAACATGCGGAGCAGAACAAGCGCCAGACCGCGTTATATTTGTTGGGTTTGTCTAGCTACCAATTAAACTGCATTGAAAGTTAAACACATCCGAGCAGGGTCGCCCCCAGTGCAGGAGCCGATGGTGATGTACCCTTACGTCACTTGCAGCTGCTTCCTATTCGTAGAGAGCGATGACTAGTTTAGGCAAAACCAGGCGAGTCGCTTGATTGAAAGGCAGAGGCGGATCCAGCCAGTTGGTTAGGGGGGAGCGATTTCGGTAATATTTAATAGTTAAGTCTCATAAAAGCTTTGCTACTGTAGGAGAGACGAAGTATACTTCACAACTTTGCTGTGTCAAAACAGTAGGCGGCAAAATGGCCTTATGTGGCGTATGTTGTTTTACGAATTGTACAAAATTATGGTGAATAAAGCTACTTTCGTAGGTTTTAGGGGGGGCTATCGCCCCCCTGGATCCGTCCCTGCGGAAAAGATAATCCCCTAGCAGCGAAAAAGGTTGGTGAACAACTGGCAAATTTTTAAAATGTTTCTAAAATTGCTCGAAAGTTCATTGATATCAGCGAGTCGAAGCTTAACAAAAAACGCTTACCGGTAAGTTTTGGTGAAATCGTTTTTCTGTTTAGTTATTAAAAGTGGACAAGAATTTCTTCCACCAGCCAATGCACAGTGGCGTAGACAGGCCAAAATTTTTGGAGGGGGGGCAAATCGCTAGACTTCAAACGAGCAACAGTATTTTGTTTGGACATCGCCTCTCAGCACAAAATGACAAGGTATGCTAGAAATGTGGGGGACATGGACGTCCCTAGCCACGCCTATGCGCAACGCAGGCTGGCTTTGAGCTTTCCGGTTTATGTGAAGCCGATAATTTTATGGTAACCGCAATGCATATAGAAGCGAATGAACAAGGGAAAACAGTTCTGTGCAAAAGCAATATGTGGCATAAACGCGCGGTTTTTGTTTGTTTGCTAACATTGATATAAACGTGATACATCTGTACTTGCTGTACTGTGACGTAAAAAAGATTTCCTGAACAGGGAAAAAATTCATCCGGTTTGCAAAGGAAAAACCGTAACCTACTTTTGCTGTTAGTTCGACACCCAAAAGCTCCGTTTATAGGCCCTGCCTCTGATACGGTTCCATTAGTGGTTTGCAAACGTCTATCTTCGCTTGCCCGTGAGCCGTGGGACAGGCAACTACTTTCGTAATGAATGGTACAACGTTGGTAACTCAATAGTAGCATCACGCTTGATACCGAAACATAGACGTTGGGGTCAAAATGATCTGGGGATGCTACAGCGTTTTGCACGAATAAGAATGTTCATGCCCCAAAGTGTGATTTTTCAAAACAATTTTAAATTTAACTAAAGTTATAAAAAGACATCCAATGCAATTCTAACCCCATTAATGCATTCAGTTCTTGACACTGTTCCTTTTACACTATAGGCAGCTTCGTCCTTGGGAGATCTGCAGCCAAAATGACCTTTGGTCCTTCGCAGCCTCCCACTCCCTCATGCATTTTATACATCGATGTACTTGGAAGTCATTGCAGTTCTACATTATAATAAGCATGATGGCGTCATTCATGCGTGTGTCTTAATAGCTTGTATTTCATCAAAGTACAGTAAATGCATTAGCGCCATCAAGCGTATACTCTCAACTACCACCATGTATATATCCTCGTCTTCTTTCATGTATTTGTGTATTTCTCTTTACTGCGATGCATGTTTAAAGTCTAGCACCTTGCGTGTGGGAGTGAAGACATTGCACAATATTTGTCACTGACCAGCCCGTGCCTAAGGGATTAGTGCTTCCGCTTCGTTGCTGGTAGGCCTGCAGTTCGACTCAGGATCGGGTCATGCCAAGATCTATAGTCTATACATTGGTACGTTATCCTTTTTCCTGGCGCAACATGATATAGAAAGCTGCGGGAAAAAGTCTCTCAAGTCCTTTCAGACATGAGACATGCAACATCCCGTCGTCTTAGCTGCCTTCCTATCAGAACACCTTCATTGAGGGCCAAGCGCGTGCGGATGAGGCACAGTCAACAACGTCTGCATCACTTCAAACAAAACTTTACCTAGCTGTCGTTGTGTGTGTGATCGTGTGCACTGTACATGATTGTGTCTTCTACTTACGTTCAAAATGATAACCCGTACAGTGACTCCATCGTCGGCACCGACGGGATGGGCCACAGTAGTAGTTCATTACCAGAAGAGTTAATTGACGAAAAAAAAGTTTTACATACCGCTGTAAAAATTTTTGTCATGTTTCAAAAAATTTTCGCCCGAAAGCAAACTAATTGGGGTTTGCAGCCCCCCTCCTACGCCTGTAGGCTGCGATAATCGCAAGTACTGTTTTTCTGGTAAAAAATGATTGATATCTGAATCAACGTTGTGATCCAAGCTGGGAACTAATCGTTGTTCACATTAATTTTTGTTGAGTGGAAGAAACGCGTGTTGAACACAAAAGAAGTTCAAAATCAGCACAAAATGTGTACCTATTTTCAGTTGTTCACCCAGTTTCAATAAAAATACCGAAAACATTGAGCAAATTTGCAAAGTTGTCTATAAATCATTATTTCGTCCTTAGATTACTTAGTCGATCCTCAGTAGGGGATGTGGCGGCCTGGAGATGGCGCCACATGTAAATAAAATGGTCACCGCTAGATGGTGCCCATAAGCAACGAGTCACTGTGATAGTCACCACAAGCAAATTATCGTAATTCACTTATCCCTATATAATGATAGTGCAACCTAGTAGTAGTAGAGTGAACTCGTCGAGGAAGGTCTATTGCTGCTGGTTGCTTTCCTGTTAGTTAATGCCCCGAATTGCCATCTTTCTCTTGTGCTTGCCTCAGTAGTTCAAGGTGATGCAGTCAACTGCAACAGGGACGTGATTCAACCGCAACCATTCAGCCTCTCATAAAACTTCTAAACTAATAAGAACAACTAACCATACCTCTTTAGAAGAATCTTCTCAGCACTTAAAGATCCTTTTCAGAGGATGCATGTTGGATCAAATCTTCTTCAAAAAGCAAACGTTTGATCCTGCAGCTCCCAGCAGTGTCACCCTTGCCGACTCGGCTGTGACTGTCAGAACATACAGGCTATGAAGAGGATACAGCACACAGCCATATAAAAGTTCAACACCCACTGTGAACGGTTGTGATTTAACTCCGCCGACTTTAACACGAACGTCTGAGCAGGAATACCGGGAGTTGACGGTAAATGACAGGATAACAAGCGAAGCCGATTGTGATGGTCGATGACGAAACAGTTTTTTGTTGACTTTTGTTACGATAACGAACTAATTATTAGGTTATATGGAAAAGTTAGATCTGAGCATAGAAGAGGTGGATTCACCAAATGTTATAAAAGTTTCTTATCACGCTCTGTAGCACATAACAAGCTTGATATTTCGTAACAAACCTAATTTCGTAATTGCCTATGACAATTTATTCTCATTTGCATAGGTGTAGGAGCAGGCAAATTTTGGGGGATGAGAAGGATCTTTGCCCAAATTTCCCCGAACTTGCCCGAAAAAACTCCAATGAAAATGACCTCCAAAAATGCCCGAAAAATACTTCAAAATAGTGACCTCCACAAGAAGAAAAAAAGCTCTTCATGTCAATTCGGGCGCCATCATTTTCAATCAAAGCATGCTGGGCGCCATTTTTGCTCAGATTTTCAGGGCGTTTTAGAAGGTTCTCAGAAATTTTTCCCGGATTTCAGAGCATTTTACCCGGATATTCACCTAATCAAAAATTTTGGGGGTGCGGTTTCATCCCCTGCATCCCCGCCTCCAACACCAGTGGCCGGCGGTATTCCCGCATTTTCCTGCCGTTCTGGTACTTTTAGTATGCCCACTTCCACCATTTTTGGTGGAGAAACTATGTTTAGTTTTGAGCATATAAAAATTTTTCGAAAAATAACAAGCTCGTTTCATGGGGCCAGATGAGCTTGAGAATAATTGCTGAGTTGTTGAGAAACGCGTCTGTGCTCCTAAAATATTTCCATAAGCCTTGCGGAAATATTGGGGAAATTTCGTGCCCACTTCGACCAACAATATCAACGGTAAAAGTTTTTTACCTTACCTGAGCAGGGTTTTTAAGGTATTTGAAGAAGATTTTAGGACTGGGGATGCGTAGTACGATGTGAAATCGATTTCCTATAAAACATTTGCCGATTGATTCACTTTATTCTCTTTGCGGAGACTAGTTACTTGAATACCGATATGTGCAATTTTGAATCATCGCAAAAAGAAGAAAACAGAGGCCTGTCGGCCGATCCCTCGAAAGCTTATACAACAAACCTAGAGCTTCTAATCGTCATTAACATTAAGCCTCATTGTTTCTTCTTTACTGCGAAGGTTACGTTTGGAAGCTCCTCGTCGGTAATATTCTTATTACTTGCGCTGTGCGCTAAATATTGTTGGGTCGTTAGATATGATTTCTGACCGTTGTGCTTGCATTTCATAATCTTCTAGACAACGCCACTCCAAACATCTGCGAGATATAGGAAGTTTTCACCTGCAGCAATCAGCCTAAACGGACAGGAGCGTACAATTTGATAGGTTTGGAACCGTGCTAATGCGCGCTCTAGCTGGTAGATGATGAAATGGATGCCGATTTTGTGCATTTGACCTAAAGTAACCTCACGCGATGGAAACGCTGGAAACACTGCTCGTAGTCATTAGGGATCCGCCTGGCATGACGCGGCTCGTATAAAAAGCTGAGTTTATCAGTAAGATGGCAGCGACCTCGTAGCCTAACAGATATGTTTAAGAGCTCGTATGCCAATGCTTTTCGGTTCGGCTCTCAGCTTTACGACTTTCGTTTTGGTAGTAGTTGTTGCATAAGTATCCACACTTTTCTCTTCATTACGTTGGGGCTTTAGGTTTAAGGTTTAGGGGTGTAGGTTTAAGGGTAAGGTTTAGGTGTTAGGTTTAATACTTTAGGTTTATAACGGAATCAGTCGAGTACAGCACAAACTTCCCACCGGCCCGCTACCTTGCAGTGGTGTACGGATATGTAAATTTTGAAATCGGATTGGATCCGAAATTTTTTCATAAACTCCATATCCAATCCGTATCCGAAATTTTAAATTATGGACTCCGATATCCAATCCAAATCCGAAACCGCCCACTCAGTTGCACACGAACCAAAATATTTGATAGTGTCTATTTTGCCTCATGAGACAAAAGTTCTGGCTATTTTTGCTTTTAGTCAAACACAATTGGTTGAAGTGGTCACGTGACAAGTGGGCCTATGATACACACAAGAAGACATGGGTTAGAGTTAGGATTTAGATTTAGGTTAGTCTTCAGTTCACCCAAACAAGCAAAAAGACACTTACATGGCTTGCCAGCGGCAGCACTGAAATCATGACAACACTCGTCCATTGGACAAAGCCGTTACAGATGTCTTTATCAAGTGAGGTCATGAGTTTTGAACTTGTCAAGACCATTTCAAACAATTGTGTTTGTCTAAAGGTAAACGAGCTCCAGTAGTGCTGTTGCCTCATGAGGCAAAATAGACACTACCAACATACTTTGTCTTGAATGCCATGGCTACAACTGCCTACCACAATCAGTTTATAAGAGATCTTGACAAGAAATGCACAGTTCTTTTTCTATATGGTAGCGCAAGTTATAGTTGTGCACGATTCTCATATGCTCTTTGATGGAGATGTTTAAATCAAATGATAATCTGCAACTAGCTTACATTTGTGTACCCTTAAAACCAAAACCAAAACACAAACTGTAAAGCTGAACAGAAAAGTTTGGAAAAATTTGCAAAAAGGAAAAAAGTGGTCCCTTGACAAGCGCAACCAGACCATTAGACTGCTACCAAAGTAAAAGGAGCCAAGGTGAGAGTCGAACTGAAAACCATTCACGTAGCTGACGTAGACGCATCCGCTACACTACCACAACGGTGCTGTTAAAGTGACAAGTCAGCATTGCATTCTAACCGCATCACTGTAATCGAACCTAATCCAAAAGCCACTTCCTTTCTGAAAAACAAAGCTTTACCAAACATAGACCGGGAAAAGTAAAAACACACATAACCAAAAATGGCACTAAAAGCCAGATCCAGCAAATGCAGTCAACCAAGTTCGTGCAGTGAAACATGAAGCTGAAAGCAATATTACCAATTAAACTTATCATCACAAAACAACTTAAACTTGCAAGACTTGCTGCATCATCCAATAACAGTAACTGATGATTAAGCCCTAACCGATAAGTAAATAGGCACTAGCCTATGATATTGATGCACACTAAAATAGATATTACAGCAAAATTGGCTCAGTAACCCCACATCTCTAACCTCAACAACTCCACAATTTACAAATGTAATCTGATACCATGATGTATTGATCGGCTCAACAGAACCTGACAATAGACTACTGCTGCCGCAAGCTTCCCTGCAGAGGTGGCTGGAGTCACTTTTTCAGACTCCGACTCCGCTCCTGTACCAAAATTTTTGAATCCGGGTCTGGCTACAATCATCGATCCAACCGGAATTTACCCATGTTTTTACTTAAGAAATGACCACACAGACTCCTGCTACTGTGGAAATTGAAAAGTGACTCCGGATCCGGGTCCGCTTTTTCCTAAATTTTTGACTCCGGATCCGGGTCCGAAAGAAAAACGCAGAATCCTGCCGGAGTCGACTCCGGTAATCCGGATCCGGTCCCACCTCTGCTTCTCCGCAAAAATCACTAGATTCACAAAAAAATTCACTAGATTTGAAAAAAACACTAGATTTAACATTTTTGCGTTTAATTCTGCAATTGTGCTTGAAATGATTTAGTCATTTACTTTATTACCCAGTATTGCCCTAAAACCTTCACATCATTTGCAAGTTTGTTAAAATAGATGATGCTGAAGTCTGGAAAATCTCATATTAACAATCTTCAGGCTTTTCTCAAGAGCTGAAAACGACACAACTCAAGAGTATTTTAGAGCAATCAGCCTAACCATAGTCGCTATATAACTGTATATATAGCGACTATGGCCTAACATTTAATTAATTATCTTCACTGCAGCGTTCCTGTAAAGAAACGAAAATACCGTCATGGCCAGTAAAGCAGCAGTAAATAGCAGAGGTGTACGAGTCTGAAATTTTTGACTCCGACTCCGCTCCTGCTTCGGCTGAATATACTCCGATACATTTTAAAGTTTTGAACTCCGACTCCTGTTCAAACTCCAAAGTGAATTATCTAAACTTTTGGCAGAGTCTAAACGACCGTATCCGGTTTTCGCATTAAAAAGACTAAAAAAACGTATCAAACGAATTTGCTGATCACTGCAATACATGCCAGTTACTTCTCTGATAAACAAGGATTAAGGTGGCCACAATTCTTACACCTTATACTCTAACCATTTACCTTAACTGCAAATCCTAAGCATCATCACTAAACGCTTATCCTAAATCCTAACCTTAGACACTAACACTGAACCCTGACCCGAAACGCTAACTATAAACCCTAACTAAAACACTAACACAAAACCCTATTCCTAAAATGCTAAACCTAACCCTAGTCCAAAAGCTTAATTTAATTATAAACACATGTCTGCTTTTCGAAATGTACATCACAAGGGGTCCAAAAATTTTGACTTACAATCTTGTGTAAGTACATCAAAAGAAAAACCAAATACAACAAAGGAGTCACTCGAACTTAGGATTGTCTAGTCACTTCCCACGCGACCACGTTGATTGCAGTGAGATGTCCTCCAAGTCAGTTTTATATCTGGCAGAAAACTGGATGCGGGTTACGGTACTTTTTGTCCTTCGAAACAGAAAACTGGAAATGCTGGTTGTTGAGACACTACCTAAACTTCTTATGTGAGCTAAATTTTATTGGCCAACATATTTTTAACGCATCACCATGAACAAGAAATTGTCCAAACCTTTACACACACAAAACTCACCAACCTAACCTTACTTACATCCAAGCCGTATTAAAATTTGAAGACTCGATGATTTTTAGAGCAACAGCAAAATCTTTGCAATATTCTTTGTACCCTGCATGGTCATGATTTCTCGTCAGAGCAGATTTGTAATGAACAATGCAGTTCAGACAATCTTTTGCCAGAGTTAAGCCTTTTCGTCCGAAAAAAGCCAATTTTTTTCTGGCTTTTTTTGTTTTCCAAAAAAGCCAAAGGGGTTCAAAAGAAATCTGGCTTCAAAAAAGCCGAATTGGCAACCCTAATCAGCAATTCAGCGTCTTCATTTTTGCTTATACATATACAGGCCTTCTATATTACGTATTGATACGCTTTTGGTGCAGAGCACAAAGCATAATTGCTAAGTTCGCACATATTGCTCAAATTCAAGTTGCGAACTTAACTGGGAGATTACTGTACATAAAAAACTTGGTTCTATATTGGTTATAACAGTTACAATTCGTTTTCGCAGGATATTCTAGTTCTGAGTAGTTAAGACTGAATCATATGACTAACTGAGCTCCTCAGAGCATTGCTGCTAAAAGTGAGTACGTTGAATCTTTGAAGTGTCAACTATTATGGTGTTGTAAAACAAAGGTACAGCGTAATTTATTTTGAATTATGATGCAAAATTTTTTTCTCGAATCATACTGAGTTGGATTACATGTTGATTAATAGAGGAGTGATAAGATTTCGGATTTAAACAAGATTTGGATCTTAAAACGGTCTGTTTTCGGATTTGGGTTTTGAAATGAAATGTCGGATCGGATTGAAAAACCGAAATCCGTTAATCTCTGCTAGATACACCACTGGGTTAACTAAATCACCGTCACGGTCCTTCACCAATCCTATGTGACACAGTGACAATTTTTGTTTACATTGATCAGTTATTCTGCCATTGTGTTTATTCATTCAAAATCATTTTCCACTGACAGCTGGTTACTTTTTTGCATGATGGCTCTTTGTATTCTTTCTGATTATTACCTGAGTCATATATTAAACAATGCATCAATCAAGTCCATAGAAAAGCAACCACAAATACAAGCTGCAGTTCAAAGGAGTGGAAAACTGGATGAAGATGCTGGTTGAGCTTTTGCTGCAACCCACGAAGTTAAAATGTAAGAAAACGTTAACGGAAAAAAATTTAAGACTCATAATATAAAATCTTTCCCCATACAAACGGTAAGGCGAAATATCCAATAAAAACGTTATAAATTGTGCTGCAAATGCATAGAAAATTTTGATAAATACGAAAAAACATATTCAAGAAGTGGATAGCAAACGAAAGCGTTGAATTTAACCAACGCACTGGCCAGAAGGGGAGCGATCAATGCAATACGTCACAAAGAAATTCACCGCTGCCTAAAATGCACGGTTCAGATTCAAAAACCAACTTATACTCGCACAGCGAGTATTCAAGAACTCGCAACAACTCATCCTCACACAGCGAGTATCCAAGAACTGGTACGTCGGTCACATGTTTCACCGAAATCAAATGAAGACTCTGCTGGACTTACTCGCTTTAAAACCTCACTTAGAAAAGCTTTAAAAGAGCGCATGCGAAATAGCGACTAAAAACGCGACCAAGACCGGAGTGCTGCAGAGGCAATGAGAGAGAGCGGACTTGCGACGTATTGCGTACGTCACTCCACACAGTCGTAGCAGCAGTGTGATTCCGCTCAGAGAGTACGAAATAAAAATTAAGATCTCATTGGGAAGGAAGCATTTGCTTGATCGAAACGAGCTTGGAGAAATGGACATCTGGAAAAAAATTTAAAGGTGAAGCACTTTGAATTGCTAATCAGTATAATATTGTTACCCATCATTCGAAAGTATCTTTAACTGGTGCTAGGCCATTTCAAGAATATGAAAACAAATGTAGTTTAGCCAGAAGTTAGTGGCATTCGTACGCGCGAATGGCACTAACTGTAACCAGGGCCGGTATCCAGGTTTGAAGGTTTGGGGGGAAATACCTTTTAAGGGGGTCAAGATTTTTGTTTCCACTGTATGTTTAAAAGAAATTTTTCCGGGCTCGAACAAATTTGGGGAGGCACGAAAAATTTTGGGGGAACTGCCCCTGACTGCCCCCCGTGGCCACGGGCCTGAATAAAAACAATAACACGTGCGAAAATTGACTACTTCTTGCTGCACTTTTAACTGAAGGTGAATTTTTCTTTGACGTTGCTCAGGAATTGCTTCATAAACATGAAGCACTAAATGTACCCGAAGAATTCACCACTGGGTACTGGTGAATTCCAAACTAGGCTAAAAGATCTTTATTTTCGTTGTTGATCTTTATTTTCGGCTAAAAGATCTTTATTTTCTTTGACAACATGTATCTGGGTGGTGGCAGACGGGATGACCGAAGTGTCTTTTCACCGCCTCCCGGCCTTACTGTGTCTGTATTGTTAAGTGTACTTGCGTTGAGGTAAAAAAAATAAAATTGTTGTTGTTGTTGTTTGGTCAAAAACAAAAGTTTCACTGTAATTTTTGTACTTCCTTTGGCATGACATCTCCGCTTGCCCTGCTCTTAGTAGAGCCACGCGGTTGCTTCTGTAATGAATGTTTCGCAGTGAATGAATGTTGCAACTTTCGCTTTCCCACTACCAGCATAGAACCGAACCAGTACTACCAGCTCAAGAAGCGCGTTCTCAACTCACTGTACCATGCTCAGCCGGCGGTTGTTGCAGAGATGTGCATCGGATTGGATCCGAATCGAATCTCAAAATCGGATCCGGATCGGATTTGATTAAAATTTTCTTTAGTTCACGTGCTGGGTACAAATGTATGAAATTCCAACAAAAATCATTAACTTTTTCCGACTACACCTTCTTCGACTGCACAGAAACTAACCCTGGGGAATGCCATCATCGCACTGCATGTGCGAGTGGCGACTGCGCAGGACTGGGAAGTGTGGTTGTTGCGGCAAATTTTCCCTTCAATTTCGAACTATTCCATTCTGCCCGCGCAATGAAGCATCAGCTCTAGGCACACGGCGCTTAATTGAATTGCAATCCTTGGTTTGACCACAGGCGCTCTGTTGGAGTCAGTAAGTGACTTCGAAGAGAAGCAGGAGTGCATACTTCGGTTCAACCGACTCAGTGATTCACCTCATTCGTTCGTACGAGAGGTCTTGTGATAATCGTTGATAGTCTGACAACGAGGGTAGTACTACTGCATTGTACGTAGTAGCTTTGGCGACGAGGGCTACGCTGCTATTGTGTCCCCAGTTGAAGAACGTTTCGGCACATCCGGGACACCGACGACATTTCAAGCAGGTACTCCTTTTGTTCGCTACGAACCAAACGAAGCCAGAATGTGGCCCGCAATTCATTGTCCGCAGGATCCATCATTGGTTGCTGTCGTAAAACTCGACTTTGTGCTGGAAATTATTTACGGCCCGAAAACTCAAAGGGAAACATTTTCAACAAGTCTTCCTGTTCCGCAGCTTCGAACGCGAGTAAGCTTGGATGGAAAACGTGCGTTGCAGGGCGCTCGAGAGCCACTTCACGTTTGACGCAAGCCGGAAATGACCGGCACAAGCTTGTGTATCCTGCGAATCAGATCGTTCTTAAATGGCTTAAAATTGGTGTTTGCGTTGCACAAAATTCTCCCACCTCCGCAACTATAGTTCTGTTAAGGAATTGTGCCATTATGAGCAAAACTATAAGTTGGCAGGGCAGTTCTTTATAGAAGTAGTTTTTTTGAGGCAAAGAAGATAAATCACCGAGAGACCGAAAACTTTTTGTAAAATTGAACGACCTTGATGGTGTAAAAAAACCTGAGTTTTGCGGGTGTAATTTATACAAAGGATAATTTTTGTTTATATATGGAACGAAGATTATTTTTGTGAAAAAGGTTTGACCCACAAAAGATAGAAAAACCTTATTCTGACTCGTATTGACAAGGCAAGATAAGAGATAAGAGTAAGCAATTCAAAAAACATTGTCGCGCTTACCAGATAGAAGCTCGGATTGTGTCGGTTGCGCCAGCTGTACGATGGGACGGTGATCTCGGGTGTGCCATCCGCGTGCACATAGTGGCACCCATCGTGCGTGTGCCCGCTCAACACAAGTCGTGGTTTGATCAAAGTCAGTACCTGCCGATAAATGCATCGTTACGAGTCACGGTAAACGTTCAACGTGTTTACGTTTAAAACCTGCCATATGCGATATTGGAAATGACATTGCTTCAGTGTTACAAGCCTGTGGAGTCGGAGCCCAAGCGATTTTGGACGGTTGGAGCCGGAGCCTGAAATTTGGATCTCAGTTCCACGGCCCGAGTTCGTGGAGCAAGCGGGTTGTGCAAATAATATAAATGGTTTTGCAGGCAATGCGAACTTGGACCAAATAACTTTGCATCCGTAGCCAAAAACTTTAGATGCTTGGAGCTGGAGCCTGAAATATGAGTTACGGTTCCATAGCCCTAGCCCTGTAAGTTTAACTATCAGCTCCTAGCGTGAAGAATAGTTCTTTTAAATTTTGAGACCTTTTCCATTTTATACGTGATGGCGCAGCAAAAGATGCGTTACCTCTTCCGAAGCTCGTTTCGAGAGAACATCGTAATTCTCACGGAATGTTTTGATTTCATTGGGCGGCGTTGAGTCAACATCATTGCACGAACGATCCGATTCGCGGTACAGAGGAAAGTGCTGGAAAAAAAAACAAATATGAACAAAAATTAGCTTTCAGCGTTCCACGAGGCTCGTGCTTCTGTGCGTCCTTCAACGTTTGCCGCGCAAATGGCGGCATAAACACAAATGTGTTAGCATTGATGATCCAGAAGCAACACGCACGTTTTTAGCTCAAGACGTGAGACGGTGCTCAATAAAAGCAGCGTAAGTGCAAATCGAACCACCGCATACCAGTAAAAGTATAGGTTGTGATGGTGGGTACTTCGGTAAACTTCGGCAAGTTTCACGATCGTTTGTTGTGATCTGAAAATGTAAGTTCAGTTGGGACATCTGAGCAAGCAATACGAATATTGAGTATTCGCAAAATGCGCGAACTGTAGAAAGCGAGCTCGGTGTTGTAACATGGCGCACTTGGTGGAACACAAATTTATAAAGAGCACAGATTTATGAATTACCTACGCGATTTCAACCCACTAGCTTTCTTTTTTGATCATTCGCGTGATAAACGATACAAAAACAGTGTCAACATGGTTTTGCCAGGCTTGTCCATGGGACACTTTTCTGTACCATCACACGGCGGCTCGCGACTGTACCATCCCACGGGATTCCCACGAAACTAGTAACACGAAATACGTCATATCATGTGCATGTCTAATGTTTGGCCTCTAAACAGGCGTGGCTGAAACACCCCAGAACGTTCAACTTGGGGGGGGGCAATGATAACTGTTTTGACTCTTTTCTTAGTTGCCACCAAAAAGAACGCCCATCTGCCTTAATTTCGGGGCCTCGCACCACTGCACCATGGCACTGAACCGCTACGCGATAAACTAACTGCACTGTTACCATATACAGTAATATTAGTATTTAACTTCAGAAAATCCTGCTCTGATGTACAATTACTATCGAAGGGACATGGGAAAAATTTCAAGTCAAATATTCTATTCCACGGACAATCCTGGTTTTCGCGATCGTGGTGTACTCAGCGAAACAGAAAAAGACTAATGAAACAATTCACTATGCGCGTTCGATTGGCTCACGAATATGACCGAAACATGACATCACGCCATACGTCAGCGACACTAGTACTACCAGAAAGCTCGAAGTTTAGAGGCCAAGAAACACATCAGCAATGACATGCTATGAAGAAGTTCAAGCAAAAGCAAACAAACGAACAAAAACAGCCCGAATCGTTTAAACTGCTACCAGTATTATTTGAATAAAACGAAAGGTGAAATACACAGAGAAAGTTGGATAAATAAACGTTGAGCCTGGTTGGAAATAGGAAGAAAGGATAATAAGACCTTTTCATGGATAGTTGCCCCAGGCAATTCAAAAGACGGCCTCAATTGAAATCTAAACTCCCTCATTATATACAAAACAATGGACTCCTGGAACATCCGTTAGTCTTCTACAAGCTCTTTTTAAACGCAACCAACCGCTGCAGAACAAAAGGAGATACCGTAAGAGAGTGGAGTTGTGCGCTGCGTGCGAAGCAGCGCGTTTTTACGCAAACCGACAAAACAGACCATCTGTAGCAAAAGTACAAGATTGCAGAAACAAAGAACGCAGCCAGCTTCACATCAGCAGCGGCAAGCAGCATGAAATCGTTTTTCATTCTCATTCATGCAGGCACGTGTTTTAAGGTTTGGGGGAAAAATACATTTTTTGGGGGGCAAGGCTTCTGTTCCTATTATATGTTTAAAACAACTTTTTCTGGGCAGAAAAAAATGTGGGGAGGCACAAAAAAAATTGGGGGGCATTGTCCCCGAATGCCCCCCGTGGCTACGGGCCTGCACTCATGGCCTTCATGAGTGCGTTCTGACCGTTCACAGGTCGCCTGCCTTCCGCGCGTCACTTCCCAAATCGTTGTTGCGCCGATCAAGGCACTTTTTGCAATTACAAACTGTTTACTTCTTGCGCATCTGTCCGAAGGTCGCCGCAAGTTTCCTGCAACGAAACACACGAACCTGCGAGCAACTCAGCGCCAGCGACAGATCACGGAGCTCCTTCCTGGTCGCGCTGCACATGAAGCAGTCGTCGTCGTCCAAAGCCATGGAGTTGAGCAGCACGAACACGTTGCCGCGGACGCTGATCGCCTCCACGTTGTCGCCCCCGAAGCCCTTGAAAAACCTGCGGTTCGAACGCGAGCAAGAACTGCCGTGAAACAAATGAGAGGCGGTTTTAAGCTTGACGAACATTAGATGGGAAGTGCAGACAGAAACGGGGTGGCGGTGGCACAAACGAAGCATTTTAAAGCGAGCCAAATAGTTTTAAACTATTGTTTGAGTACGAGCTCACGCACGCATGGCGCTAATAAAAAAGGCGTAGATCGATGGAAGGGTACGGACACAGATGTGTTGTGCTAGCAAAAAACAAAAGCATTGATGGCGCCAACTCAATTACTTGATGTTTAGCATTCATGGTGCTAAGTTCCAAGTAGACCGATTCAAAACATGTATGGGGGTGTGGGAGGCTGCGAAGGGCCAAAGGTCATTTGGGCTGCAGATTACCAAAGGCGAAGCTACTTGCAGTGTAAAGGGAGCAGTTGGTTAAAAAAAGTATTTAAGTCTGTTGATTTGAGTACTGTATAACGTTATATATGGGTAATGCGTTAAAGTAAATCGCCAGGAGAAATAGATTAACTTTGCCACATACAATGTTTGCAAATAAGTATGCATTATAAATACGGGTGATAGCTAGGGTTGCCAGATGCGTTTTGTAAAATGCCGGCCATTTTGTCAACATAGGTATTGTATTGTGTAACGTCTTCACTCCCACACGCAAAGCGCTAGGTTTTTAACATGCATCGCAGTAAAGAGAAAAGAAAACGCAAGTACACGAAAGAAGACCAGGATGTATACATGGCGGTAGTATAGAGTATACGCTTGATGGCGCTAATGCAGTTACTGTACTTTGATGAAATACAAGCTTTTTCAGACACTTTTT
>Ga0210059_1000988_pt1 | contig 40834 bp, 21 predicted proteins | sample Ectturendosymbi2_FD_188042 | JGI IMG/M metagenome (GOLD analysis project Ga0210059, IMG submission 188042) | Ecteinascidia turbinata endosymbiont from Florida, USA - Sample 2 (SPAdes) (version 2) | ecosystem: Host-associated > Tunicates > Ascidians > Unclassified | place: Key West, Florida... | reverse complement strand
TTGGTGAGCCTTGTGGACTCGCAGCCCCCGGTCCTCTGTGCCCCGTTCTTCACGAGTTGCGAACCATGAAGTTTGCCGAGACGGGGCACAGGCGAGAGGAGCGTCCAGACCTGCCAGTGAGTTTGTTGATTGTTCTTCACGCCTTGCGGCTGGAGTGTGAGAAATCGATGGAGTTGACAGCTTCCTCCCATTGCTCCTGCCTCCCATCGCTCCTGTTGCGGTCGAGATTGTAGGGACGAAGCGGCTCTATCAGAGTAAGTCCCCACTGGGGCTCGGATGAAGGAGCGATAGAGGCCTTGCATTCTTTATCCCAGCATGGCACATAGTTCTTCCGACGGCCACGTGGGATGCACTGTTTGGCGAAAAATAGTAGGCACTTGCAAAAATCCTGGTATGCCCTCTCAATGTTTGGTGTGCCTGGAGGTGGCAATCTCTCAACGGATTCACTTGTGAGAAGGCAAAAGCGCTTCCAATCAGCCTTGCGAAAGTTCCAACGCTTCACCGGATCTCTGTGGGCAGGTACCTTGAACAAAACCTTGTAAGTCACATGTACTATAAAAATTGATGCCTCTTCTTCCTTGCGTCAAAGTAATGCAAACAGAGTGAAGAAATAGTTGCATAACAACGATAACATGTGTTGTAATAAAATCACGCGTAAACCACGTATTTGAACTCAAAAATAGCACAATGCTTAACCGATTTCATTGCTATTGTTTGTACAACATATCAAACGTCATCCTTGTTATTAAACTTTGCGATAATCAATTTTGCAAATCACAAGGGAGTCGTTTGGCATTTTTGAAGTAATATCGTTTGAAGAAACAACGGAACTTATGCAGATTTGAATGCAGTCCCGTCGCCATAGGGGACTTCGGTTGGTTTAGCTACCCAAACAAAATTCCAAGCATTCCAAATTAAACTGAAATTTGAAACACTATAGATCAGTAAAGTTTTATCACTTTTGGAATGTCAAGCCCTCCTGCCTGCGCAAACGTAAAGCTTTGAAGATTTTTTGGTGACGGTTCTGAATGAATAATCAATGAAACAAAAGTAGTACATATATATTTTTTAGTGTTTCACTAATCACAGGAAGTGATTGAATTTTGCGTTGTGCATGTAAGGCTATATTTACCATCTTCCAATCCACTTTTTGAATGTCTCTTATCGGATGAAGTCCTCGACGAGTCCATAAAACACAATACCTAAAATAAATCACAGTTATCAAAAACATCATACCTCGTATATGTAAAAAACTTCATGCTCTAAATCAGTGATTTTTAACTTTTTTCCACCACCCTCGCTTAAGTAGTCCATTGTTTCAAGCTCCCCTGCCTTTTAATACGCAGTAAAAACAAATGCATTTATTGGTAAATTTAATGATCAGATTTTCGATGTTGTAGGAGGCGTAAGGGCTCCCTCCATGGAAATTTATTGACGCCCCATTGGGTCGCAGGTCGCACCCCCAGTTAAGAACCACTGCTCTATATCATTTGAATTCAGTTTAAGAGAGTTACCGTACCAGCGTACCTTATTCATTTTTTCAAGCATTTCATCATCGATTGTATATTTCCTGCAATTTCAATACAACACAAGTAAAACTTGAAACTATTGGTGGTGGTTTGCAAAATAATTATTCTTTTTAAGAGAAAAGTTAAGTCTTAGATCGCACAAAGGTGTTAAAGAAACAACAACGCAGAAATAACTAGGGATTCAAATAAAACCATTTAAGGAATTACAAAATCAAATTTTCAACTTATGAGAGAAAATCAATGAGTGAAGCGTAATGAATCAACCCGTCACTGGCCAACAAAAATTTTGCACTTTCCATAGGCAAAGACATTTTGAATACGGTTTTTACGCAATTTTGGACTGTTGAGTCCTGCAAAGAAATCCTTTTCTTAAAAGGGGTTTAATTTTTGAGATTTTAATGCATCGCTTTGTAACAAGAGAAATGCTCCATATGTCGAAGTACATGTTTGCTGTTCTGTTGCCGTGCCATTGTCGAAGTACAGTACTTGCTGCTGCTGTCAATCAGAAGCCTTTTTTAAGTTCGTTTCACAGATTTCCTGGTGCAGAAACCTTTGTTTACATGAGGCTTCTGATTAGCAGAAGCAGAAAGTACTTCCACGATGGCACGGCAAACAGAACACCAAACGTGTATCGCAGGCGAGGCAGGAACGAACCGACTCACTCTCAAAATGTGGTATACATGCTATACAGCGCGAATGAAGCGTATGGCACATGAAAACAACGTCACTCGGGGAAATCAGGCTTCCCTTCTTCCAAAATTGATATTTTCAAATTTTGTCTCACATACTGACAACACTAAAGCAACCTCATGACGTTGAAATTAATTCACATTTTATTGTCTGTCATTTTACACATTATGAAAACGTTTCTTATTTTTTATCATTATTTAGATATTACTTTTCACAGTGTTTGTTACAATAGGCTACTCTATAGTCACCAAATGTTATTCAAATAAAAACAGGTCTTTAATGCTTTTTTGGATATTCGAAGCTACACAACGAAAGTACACAATAACGAGAGGTTGAACCAGTTATTTTCTAACAGCCTGTTTACGTTCGTGAGGTACTTCGATTATCACGGGTCCGATGATTAGTCAGCTTGCTGTGCAAGCATGTAGTTTATACTTTGCAAACATTCAAAGCATCTTAGTGCTCTCATGTTGTTCCTAAGAACAGAATATAAAACAATGAAAGAAAAGAAACACATTTTTTTGTGTTTGAACGGATAGCATAGAGATACTCCTCAGACAATGGTACTTGATGCATAGCCTGATCGCTGTGGAGCATAGAACAGGATAAGATGGACAACATTGTAACAACAAACGAGATAAGGATTTGTCTTGTGCTAAAAATAAGAGAGATACAACTGAAGAGGTTTGCAACAACTAATACGCAAAAATTAACCCAACGGGAGCAGTGGCGTACGCAGAAAATTTTCATGTGGGGCGGTTTGGTTCAGGGTCATATGATGATCATTTGGTGTGCATTGTTTGTGACATCACACTTTGACGTCATTTTCATGTTCCCAAACCAACGTTTTAGCGAAGTTTGTTGACATAATATGCATATTTTTTCACACCCACTCCCCTTATTTTATGTGTCATTGCGCTGAATATAAACTATCAGCGCTCCAAGTTAGGCTATCGAAGAAAAACAAACTCAACGCTACGACACAGCAGTTCATAACTGCAAAAATATCAGACTGCGTGTTTAAACAGGAGAGTGAAACACACTCATCACTACTTCAGAGCAATTTTCAACTGCAACATCAGGCCACGCTAACCACTAAGGTCTCGTCAAATACGAGCAGTTAAGTATTGAAGATGTGCGGTTGGACTGGCTGGCGCACACCCTGGTTTGCAAGATCGAACTTTGCTAAACCACACACGAATTGAGAATGTGCATAAAGTACGCAAGAAAACGTTTGTTTTTTTGTGATGCATAGAAGTCCACAAGCCCCTAACCAAGGGGGCGAAGCCTCCCCTAGAAAAATTTTCGCCCCCCCAGGACAAATATGTTGGACGTATTTTGAAACTATTGGACATAGTTTAAAAAATTTGTCCCCCTCTTAGAAAACTTTTCACCCACACCGGTGTCCCTAGCTAGTTACGGGCCTGGAAGTCCAGAAAAGATTTAGTTTCCTTTTTCCTTGCTGAGACATTATCAAATGGCTGAATGCTTCTATGTTAACAACTGCGGTTTTTGAACTCGCGCAACAGTTTTATCATGCTACAGAAATCGCTAATGTAGCCAATGCGGTTAGCGCTAGCGCTGATCAGCCACAGCAGACAAATTAAAGGCAATTGTTTCGAATAAAGTGAACTATCGCGGAGCATTCAGCCATTTGATGGCATTCAGCCATTTGACGAACTGTTTTTTCAGTCATTTGATGAACTACCGCGGAGCACAATCGTGAATATGCGTAGTGGACGAACGGTCTGCAGAAAGTGGTGAGATGGTTCGTGGGACACAGACGATAACGCAGATTCCCCCCGAAGTCTAAATATTACTTTTTGTTCCATTTGCAGTGTCCTTGAAATTTGCATGCTGATTCATTTCGTGGTATTTGCATTACGTCGACAAATTAACAAGCAAGAAGTATGCGAAAACAACTAATTTCCTTGGTGAAGGTAATAAAGTTTTGTCAAATAGCAAGATCAAGGGGGGGTTAACCCCAAACCACCCCCTTGCGCACGCCCTTGCTGAATATAAACCATCAGCGCTCCAAGCTAGTATATCGGAGGAAAATACTATTAACGCTACGACACAGCAGTTCATAACTGCAAAAATGTCAGGCTGCGCGTTAAAACAGGGGAGTAAAACAAACTCATCAATGCGTCCGAGCAATTTACAGCTGCAAAATGCTGCTGCGCTGATGTCTTGTCGAATGCGAGCAGTCGATCATAGAAAGTGTGTGGCTGGACCGGCTGGCGCACACCCCGGTTTGCAAGATTGAATCTTGCAAAACTGCAGAAGAATTGAGAATGCGCATGAAGTACGCAAGAAAACATTAAAATTTTTATTATGCATAGACGTCCAGCAAACGTTCAGTTTTCCTTTTTCCCTGCTGAGACAATATCAAATTCCTGAATGCTTCTATGTTTAAAAAGCTGTTTTTGAGCTGGTGCAACAGTTCTACCATGCTACAGAAATTGCTAATGTAGCCATTGCGGTCAGCGCTTGCGCTGATCAGCCTTAGCAGACAAAATAAAGAAAATTCTTTCGGATAAAGTGAACTATCGCGGAACACACTCTTAAAACATGCGTAGTGGATGGAGGGTTTGCAAAAAGTGGTGATGTGGTGTCTGGACACAGACAACAGCCCGAATTCTCACCAAAACATAATCATTACTTTTTGGGCCATTTACAATGTCCCTTGAAATTTGCATGCAAATGTATTCCGTATTATTTGCATTAAGTTGACAAATTAACAAGCAAAAAGTATGCGAAAACAAATAATCTCCTTTGCGCAGGTAATAAAGTTTTGTAAAATATGAAGCTCAAGGGGGGTGGGATTAGCCCCAAAATCCCCCCTTGCGTACGCTCTTGAACGGGAGAGCGTAGATAGAGTGTTCAGCAACCTGTTACCATGTAGAAAACTCATAATTTTTGCAAAAATTGGCGGCTCATCTCAGCTAAACATGCGACCAGAAGTACAATATATTTTAGTTGCAGTTGTTTTGCAAAACATTTATTTTCAGACGTATTGAAAGTGACACAGTCTAATGGGAGTTGTCGTAGATAGCTTGTTTCGCCGCTGAGCTCTAAAAGTTGCTGCACAACGTCAAGAAAACTGCTAAACTTACCTCAAATATTGTGGTGGTTCAATCGTTTCCTTTTTGATTTTTATCTGGAGTTTCAATAAAAATCTCATTTTACATCTTCACGTAGATAGGTTCATGCATTTTTCTGACTCAAAACGCCAAATAACAGAAATGCAATGAAAAGAGCAAAATACCCAAAGGGCAGAAAGGTTAATTGCATGGTAATAAAAATGTAAATAAGAAAAACGATTGAGATCTCAGGAACTCTGCAAATTAGGGTGATTTTTATATTTGAAACACAAAGGGTTGTCGAAAGACTTTGTGAGTAAACCACTCCGCATGCCTTATTGTTGACCGTAGGCGTAGCCAGGAGGGGGAGCCAAAGGGGCCATGACCCCCCAAAATGTTTAGAAAATATAGTCATTTTGTGCTTTGAGAGGCGTTTTTCCAAACAAAATAGTGTTATTTGCCTAAAATCAAACATTTTGCCCACCAAAAAAATTCTAGGCTGGCTACAACACTGTTGATGTCATAAATCAATACTGAATTGAAGATATTTCGAGTGAAGAGGAAAAATGATGCCACAAAATGCAATACATCGAACATTACATAGAAGCTGTTGACCAAGCACAACATTAAAGAAAAACAAAAAACAGAGGATAAAAACATACCTATTTAGGTGACTTGAACATGCTTTTGAGACTACTTCACTACTACGCTTAAATAAACGAGCATAATATATTTGTTTACACTTGCAAAGCCATTTCAAGTGATGCAAACTATTACAATAGATAACTTCACCTTTTTTGATTTCTTTTGTGCATCAGTTGTTTTATTCTTCAAAAATCCTGAAAAATTCATTTTGTAGTTTGAAGAAAGCTATTGCAAAAAAAGAAGTGTGTCTAAGATTTGTAAATTCAGTTGTACAAAGCTTTGCTAACCTTTTCACAAAAGCATTCGTGATAAACGTAGAGTTTGTTCATCGAACGTTAGGCTTAAAGTTTTTTAATGAAGTTTTTTTTGACAAACCTCATCAGTTTATGTTGGAAAATAGAGAATGGGTAGCTGACGCATTTCAAAATTATGCATCTCTGCTATCGTTTCAGTTAAATATTGATTATGACACAAAAACAGATGGAAACGTTTATACAAGCCTAAATTTGGTGTAATTACACACCTGGGCATAATTAGATGCCGGAAGCACGGCTGATAACGCACAATTGTAGCCGATGTATTGTAAGATCATGGTAATATAACTATTATTTTAATGAAAGTCTGAAAGTAGTCTATTCTGATAACATATATTCTTTAAGCACTCTTCTCTTTTATTGTCTAGAATTTTATAATTGATTTGTATATCTTGTACATAACAAAGTACGCCGCAACTTTATGATGCAGAGTTATACTAAAATCTATGTCAAACCATTTTTGATTTCATGTTGGAGTTATGAACGTGACCCAGACGTTTACTTTCTTTTAACAGAAAATCGATTTCACTTAAACAATATGCATCATCAGTCCTGAAATCTTATTCAAATATAATTGGTATTTGGTAAACTACATTGAATGGATTATACATACAAAGAAAAATAGAAAATTTTTCGAGGTAGCTTTTCAAGAACCATAAAAATATTTAAATGCTGCAAAACAATTGGGATATCAGGTTTTGTGTTGAGACACAGATAAAATCACAAGAACCTAAAGCACATGTTTTAGTGCATTGTGCTCACATTTAAAAAATGCTCTATTGCTGAACAAAGATTAAACATGAGTTTCTACCTTTTCTCACAGACATGGAAAATTTGGCCTTTCCATGAGATGGTTCAGGTTTATCACAAACCTGTTCGTACACAGTTGAACTTGAATCGTCAGAATCTGCAGCATAGTTGAAAAAAAATGTTTGTCTGGGGGAAAGAAATGTACTGTAATATCAGTAGTACTAAAAGGGCCGGCCTTAGCAAGCGCAGGGCCCGATTTGAAGTATTTTGCCGGTCCTCACTCAGTGGTGTGTGCAAACATTTTTGAGGAGGGTCATCAAATCATAATGATACAAATTATGAGTGATTCGAAGGAGCAAGACCCGGAGGGGTAATGCCCATCTAGGGTTGTCTGGAGGCATGCTTCCTCAGTTTCGCTTTTCCAGCAACGACTTTCTTTGTCCGTTCCATACGGACATCTCCGTAACACCCAAATAAATCCATGAGTTACTGCACTCAACACCTCCTTTCTGACCATGTCCTACGGCTGGGTACGGCAGGCCAATTGGCCACGTTTTAAATAAAATTAGCAACCAGTGTTCCCTTGAAGGTGCGCAAATGCGCATGCGCAGTACCACCAGACCATTTCCGCAGTGGAAATCTCATTCTCGCGCACTTGCAACGTTTCAGATTTGAAAGTAAAACATCATTAACATTTTTGGGCAGAACACTCCGAGCAAATCGCATGACCCTTTTAGAAGGTACATGAATTCAGTGTGTACTTTGTTCGTATTTTGATATGATTTTATGCTTGTTATAATAATTCACAAAGTTTAGAAATCATTTAGAACTTTGCTAACTCAGTCCTCAAATGTGCATGCTCACTAAAAAAACATTAGTTCGTGTAAAGTTTTCTTAGAGGGGACACTGTTAGCAGCACTGCTTGATATGATAAACCAGCAAAAATAAGATATGAAAGCTTAGCTACAAAACATCGACAAACGAAAAAGCGTGGCAGCAGGGCATCACACAAACACTGCAGTGTAACCTTGTATTACGTACAGTACTGCACAATAATGACAAAACGGAATGAAACAGATAGGTCAGCTACAAACAAAAACACAATACGGGAGAACACACAAACCAAATCTGCGCACTTTCGACCATGCAGGTCTGTGGAGCCCGAGCCCAAGCAAGTTTGGATGATTGCAGCTGGAGCCAAATATTTTGAACGGTGGAGCCGAAGCTGCAGCCTGAAATTTGGGTTCCGGTTGCACAGCCCTAATTTTGGGGGCAAGCGAGTTAACTCATTGCCGGACGAGTGTGGGTTGCCATATGTGTAAATAATTATCCTCATTTGCATAGGCGTCGGAAGGGGGTGCAGGGAGGGCCTGCCCGGCTGGATTTTGAAGTTTCATATTTTCATATAACTTTTTAGTAGAAAAATGTTATTCTCTTAGTTTCGAGTTGGTAAAATAAAATTTTACGACTGTTGGCCCGATTGGAAAAATGTTTTTGACCACCACCAGGAAAAATCCACTTTTGCCCCTTCCCCTGGAAAAACTCCTGACGCCCGTCGCTCATGCTCGTTTGTGTGTAGATTAGGGCTTCTTAAACGGTAGGCTATTGCACATGTCCCACTGTTTATCAAATATATCACTTCGCGACATCTCATTTATCCTGGTGTCATAATACAATTGTACAAATAAGACAATAGTTTTCAGTTTTCAATGGACCAAATCATTTTGGAGCCGGAGCCAAAAGTTTTTGAGCTCCACAGTCCTGCTTTAGGATATTGTAGCCTATAGCACAAAAATTGCATTTGCTAAGAGAAACTAATTTTTTGTGCTTTAGCATCAGCCACGTCATTCAGAATTTTGTCCAAGTTTAAGCCTCTGCTAATTTCGGATTCAATAGATATAATCGCCAAACTTTAGGCGCTCTTGTTGGATTGATGATCTCAAAAAGGTTTTAATTACTTTTAGCTTAGAAAACTCCTTTCTGCGGGCGCCAACTGGGATGGTCAAGTAAATCCTGCGAGCAACAAACAAATTAGGGAAAGAAAGAGGCTGCCCCATCAGATCTCTCCCACGAAACATTAATAACGCTATTGAAAGACCGACTAAGCAGTAAACGCGCTTTAATTTACGAACTAAACTTAACTATCAGAAGAAAAGTGGCGGTAACTATCGAAACTGCAACAACTGTCGAACCGTATCTTGTAGCAACTATTAAACCTTGACCTGCGAAGTACGAAACGCTTACAACTGAAACAGAAAACAGATCTTCAAAACTCAAACGTTCATTGCCTTAACTAAAGCTGCTACTGAAAAAAACTAGACCACACATTACTGAAAAAGAGTGGCTGCTGTTACGATTCCAGAACGAATTATCACAAATGTGAGGGTGTTAACACCGCACAGTTCACTTTGATTTTCGTTTGCCATGAACCCTACGCAAAAAAATACTATGGTCCTCGCACAGGCACTACATAAGCAGCTTCAATAGAACGTTTAAGTTTGCGTAGTTACCCCTTTCGGCACGGGGGCCGATTGGAAGCAATTGGTCCAATCGGCTGAAGGTCGGCCCTGAATAATGCAGAGCATGACACCAGACACCAGTGCCGTAACATCCCAACTCTATCCCCCCAAAATGCTTACAGGGCCCCCCTAATGGTGATTTATAAAAATGTTTTTGACGTTATGCTACATCTCCAGGTCGAATGGCCTTCAAAACAAAATATCCTAATCGCAGACACAATGTTGGCAGAACCAGGCCCGTAGCCAAGTTTTAAGGTTTGGGGGGAAAAATACATTTGTAGGGGGGAAAGATTTTTCATCATATGCTGGAAACAAATGTTTCTGAGCACAACAAAATTAGGGGGGACACAAAAATATTTGGATTAACTGACCCCGAATGACCCCGTGCCTGGGCAGACCCGTCGCCAGAGAGTCTTCCATTGGGGGCCTTCATGTTTATGCAAAAGGGATAGACATTCTGAAAATTTATATCACAACATGAACAATATTTGCAAATTGTGCAAATTAATTATAAATATTTTCCAGCAAATACCCATAGTAGGCTGGTAGTTTCCACCTAAAATTCTTTGAATGATCTTAACAAAAGGGATTGGGTCGTAAATCATTGTCATTTAATTGACGACGAGTATTTAGAGATGTCGTAATGAAATGCAAATCTAAAAAGCTTTGCAGGAAATCAGAATTAATCCTATCATTCAGTTATGAATACATTATTACCGAAGGAGCAAACACGAGGCCTGTCAAAGCCTGTGCGCCGTGATGAACGTTTTCTTTCATTATCGCCAATTGATAAATTTTACCATGAGCTTAAGTGAAATATGCTTATAAAACGTGCGCATTCGGCTTTTCACTGGCCGAAATACGCATGCACAAACCTTGCTGATGTCTGGACTTGTTAATCTCCTGGTGCATGGCACATGTTTAGATTAATAACATTTTTTATCATAAATCGCATATATATGTTAACAAATATAGACTAAGGCCTGCGTGGACGCAATGGTTAACATCCATAATCCTTTAACTGCACTACTCTGTTATGGCACAACTTAGCAATGATTGCTGAATAGACTCTTCTAACTACACAATTAACTCCTTCTGGCTGTTTAAACAGCAAGCTGCGCAAATATGCAACTTTGGTCATAAGCGCCAAAGGTATCTTGCTGCTATGCAGTACAAAATAAGAGAGGACTACCTGGGGTAGACATAGTACATTTTTTTCAACAATCACCACACAAAACACGTTGATCAACCGGAAGTCTGACTTCTGGAAGTATACAACTAGGCATGTAGGCAGGGCTAGATAAATGAACGCGAGGCCCATCAGGGCAAAGTCGTGACCGCGAGGCCCCAGAAACGTTTAGCGCAAGTGCGCAGTTCGCTCATGTCCGAATTTTTGCCTGCAGAGGCAGGTTGCGAAACTTGCGAGTGGGTTGTTCTACTCTTGGTCTTTATTGCGTAACATTAACACGGCAATAAATCTTCAAATATTCACTTCAATTTACGGCAGTAGATGCTTTGCCGCCAGGGCCGGATTTAACTGATGCGAGGCCCTAGGCTGATCCACTTGTGAGGCCCCTTTTGTATTGTTGCGAGGATAAAAATGGAAAGCGTTGATCAATTTTCGAAAATGATGTTCTGAACGTACGGTCAGTGAAAAATTCTAAATCATTACTGGAATGCAGATGATTACTGCGTTTGTTGCTGCCTTCAACGCGAAAGCGTTAAAATGTACGGACTTGTTGAAATCCTACTTGGCTGGCAGGAACAGGATCATTAACTACCACAGGCAAGTCAACCGAAATGGCCTCAATTGAAACATCAGACAAAACACATGGCCTAGGTTTTTTTATAACAATGCCATCTGTTGTTTCTTATCTGTGTTATAAAAACAAACACACTGCACCTATATAGTATGTGTGGCGGCCAGGCCCGTAACCAGCTTGGGACACAGGTGTGGCGAGCAGTTATTTGAGAGGGGCCCAAATTTTTTAAACTATGTCCAATAGTTTTCAACTATGCTCAACACATTTTTCCAGGGGGGGGGCAAAAAATTGTAGGGGGGCTTCTCCCCCCTGGTTAGGTGCCTGGTGGCTGCAAACAAAAGCACAGCGTGAGGACCACGTTGCAACTCGCTTACCACGGCTGTAAAAATCTCACACACACGAGCAAAACATGTCACGTAAAACGCACCCAAATGGTTGTAACTGTTACATTCACGATTCACGTGTTTCTTTCTTTTTCAGACTGCTAACAATCGAACGCAACTAAACTGTCGCGTGAAAGCTGTGAACTTTAAAAACCAGAACCGTCGTCAGAAAGTCTTGAATAGGGGATTCAAATTTGCGCAAGGGGTCATGACATTCTGAAAATTTGATAAACTCTTTGCTGATTTATAGTGTTTCACATTAAAATTTCGAAGGGCGGAGCTCACAATGCCCACCGTGGCGGCTGGACTGGTTTAAATTTCGCTTATTCTGTCATTATTGAAATACGTATGAAGAAATAAAAAGAATCAAGTAAGGCCGAACATAACATATTAAACTGAAAAAGGTTTTGTCCTGCCTTCTTCATAACAAAATTATCTAAGAATTCATTACAATTTGTTTGCCTGAGTTTGTCACATTTAATGTACCGAATGCTTAGTGTGGACAACCTCTCCGGGAACACTGCGTCCCTTCAATTTATTTTTAACTCTTTTGAATCTTGAAAAGGACCTTTCGACTGAGCAGTTAGTGACCATCAAGCTAGAGAAATAAGGCTTCGCGTGGTTGCATACTGTAAAATAAGAACCACTAATATAAGGCATCAGTCTCAAACGCGCATTTGTCATTTTTTGCTGTTTCCCTGTCTCGTTGGAGAAGAGTTCTGCGGTTGCCAGTTGGTAAAGTGGCTTTTAATTGCTTGCTATTCAAGCTCATCAAGATCTTCTCTGATTTGCTTAGCATGGGAGCAGTACAAACTTGCGTGCGCAAGTACTCAACAGCAATTTGATTTCCGAATGACTTTACTGAAGAAAATTCAAATGGGAAAAAATCACATCTAAAATACCAATCGAGCTTTACACGATACAAACTCTGACAAAACTACTGTATTGCTCAGTCACCTAAGAAACAACTATGCTTTTATTGTAGGATACTGCTGCTAGCCCTACACAGTTCTTATCTGCAGTACAACATTGTTTTGATCAGGTGCAGTGACGTAACTAGAGGTTTGAGCCATGGGGAAACTTAGCTGAAGGGAGCCAACTGGCTAACGCTCAGAAAATAGTTGAGAAACAATAGCAAATCCGGTATTGAATGGCTACGCAAAAACCCGAAATCACCGGAAACACTCCGAAAAACGCATAAAAAACAACAATCTACTGAAACCAAAAGAATGTAAATACCAATACACAGTCTAGGTAGGAAACCAGTTTTTACATTTAGCTTGGTAGGGGAGGGGCGATTCGCACCCCTGCCACCCGTCAGTTATGCCACTAATCACGTGCATTTCAAACAAGGACAGCCACAAAGTTCTTTCGCATGATTCACACGTAACAATCGGTGCGATTCTGGAAACGCAGGACGCAGTCAATGTGCTTTGAATATATCGGCACAATAGTTGGCATGCGGCTTGACCAACCGTCATATTGAGATTCATGGAAACTCGTTGGAAGACTCTGGCGTTATCACCACGGAAGTTGAATAAAACTAAATTTTGTGAATAATAATTAAGACAAATTTTTGACGAAGTTTAATCTAAATGATCATATACCGGCCATTGACTCTATGCGTACCACAGTTTGTTGGAGGCCCCCTTGGATCTTGAGGCCCTAGGCTTAAGCCTATATAGCCTATAGGTAAATCCGGGACTGTTTGCCGCATGTGACCACGGCTCCCACAGAGGCTTTTTTTCCCACCCATATCTGTTTTTTAGTCTACCTGGGTGTCTAGGTTTAACTGTGAAAAATCGTGTTGAATCTGTGTTTTTTGAAGTGATAATTTCATCAGCAACTTCAATGTGTTCAATGAAATAAAGATACCTTCACATTGCATTGTTTACATGTGCATATCAGGTGAGAAAGTACGCATATCAAATGAAGCAGAACGTTTTCAATCGGTTTCATATTCTCATATAAGATAAATTGTCAGGGTTATATACAGTGGTGTGTTTAAGGGAAGGCAAACGAGCACCTGCCGCCGGCTCCCCTCAAGGTATTTCCCGAGTAAATATTCCTCATTTTTGGTGAAAAACTTACTATCTGCTCATATAATATTTTCCGAACCACATCATACTCGTAATTCAGTACTCTGCCTTGAAAGACCCCCACCCCCAAGAGCAACTGCAATGTGTAAGTAGGCTGCTCTGCTTTCAAAGGGCCCCCAACTACAGCTGTAATGTGCATGTACTCTGCTTTACCGGGCGCCCAACAGCAACTGCTTTGTGTAAGTGCTCTGCTTTCAAAGGGACCACAATAGCAACTGTAAGTCCTACGTTTTCAAAGAGGCCCACAATAACGAATGTAATGTGTAAGTAGGCTCATTACCAGTGGCCAGGTCCGATTAACCACTGGGCAAACCGGGCAAATGCCCAGGGCCTCGCGCTTGAATATCAAAAACCTCCTTTACTGTTTTTTCATGTTTCTAGGTTGTTAACACGTGTCAAAATTGTAGAGCTTTTTGATGATTGCATTTAGTAGCCTATATAGGTTAAGGAAAGTGACAACTTTGGCATTTATCATTTTTTAGTGAATTAAAAGAATTGAACCAAACAGCACCACGCTTTATGGGCCTCCAGTCAGTGATTGCAAATAAACCCAGATGGCACAGCGAAAAACAACATATTCGTACAATGAAAACGCAGTAAGCTTGTGTTACGAACAAAAACATAATGAGTGTGCTTATTTGAATTGAAACGATCATTTAATACTGATTTAATAATACAGGGTGTCCACAAACTCTGGGTACATAGGGGTTTCTACTACCTATTTTATTTGTTTAGGTTATTTTTCCTTCCCATAGGTTTATTTAATTTAATGATGATGGCTCTGTCCAAAGAAGAACGAATCGCGTTGGTACTGTTAAGTGGACGAGAAGGATGTTCCCAGACTTTATGTGTTTTTTTACCATGTACCCATACTTTATAGACACTCTGCAGTTTCACATCCAAATTGTCTTCTGCAGCGCAAACATTAACCTTTGGACGTGCTCAAGACCAGTGGTTCTCAAACTTTCATGAGCCGTGGCCCGTCTGGAGTTTTCCTAGCCTGGGAGTACCCAAAATAGATCGCAGTGAACCCTTAAATACCTGTAGCCTATAGCAGCATGGTAGATTGCCAGACCAGTGATTCCCAACCTCTTTAGTCTCGCGAACCCATTCGAAAATATTACATAAGCACTTGGCCCCGGCCATTACTTGCAACTTTAAAGCCGTTCAAATAACAACCAACAAGATAAAAAACACTATCATTTCAGTAGATTATGCTGTTGACCACAACCTGCATTTCGGTGGATGCGACGTCACGATTTCTGCGCGTGACGCCACATCCGATGGCGTCACGGCCGCCATTTTGTCAGTGACATTAAACCGGCCATCATTTGACACAACGGACGCCATTTTGTCACAACGCTCGAGATTTTTCACAATGGTTTATTTGGTGTTGACACCAAGTTGTAATACATGGCAAAAGTTGCTCAATGTCATGCAATGATGCTGTCAAACCACGACAGTTGTAACTAACTACAGACACTTCTTCATTTTTTGCTGCCGTTATTGTCTGTTGTGGGGTGTTGATCGTTCCAGCATTTGTTGCTGCTAATCACAAGGTTTCTATTTCCCAATGGAACGCAGGAAAAATAAAACCCAATACATTTTCTTAAACATGTGGCCACGTTGTCCAATTCATGGGTACTCTGGTTTTCCCTGTCATTACTGCTACTGGATTTGCATTTTCTTTCAAAGGTCTGATGAGGAGTTCTGAAGTAGCCTGCGTATTGAGACAATTCAAGTGTATCGTCAACCATTTCGATGAACAAGCTATGACTGTTATTTATGTCATTCTTTAAACGCAATGGATGGAAATTTCAGTTAATGAATGTGACCAGACAGTTTGACAACCTCTAAACATGTTTTAACGGAAATCTACCGAAGCACGCTGAGATTCTCGAACAATAATTTCTTTCCTGAATCGTTAACACCTTAAATCACCAAGCTCTATCATGCTAGCAACCAAAGCAAACGACTGCACAACTCCGTGGAAAAAGCCAAATCCTCCACCGAAAGAAAACTCAAGCAGTATTGCAGGCCAAATGCGTAAATGTGTTGATAGTAAAACACGCAGCAGAGTGTCCGTGCAGCTCCACCGTGCTCCACCCAAGATGGCTGCATTAAACCACAAGGTTGTGGTGAGACCCGGCCTACCGTCGATCCCCAGATCTGCACCAGTACTGAAATGGACGCATTACCTGCTAGGCCACCAGCTGATTTGGAACTACGGGTCTGCGTTCATGGTGACATACTTATGTTTATTTGATTCCACACGAGCGTGCCGCAAGCATCTTTTGCCTAGTCCCTGAAATTCTGCTCAGTTTTTTACACTATTGCATTTTTATGTTTTTGCTGATGTTACTTATGATTTGTTGCACATGTTTGGCGTAATCAGAAGGGATTGCTTTTTATCAAAAACTCATCGGTTATTGGAAGTATTTGAGCTAAGTCTTCTGCAAGAGTTGAAAATATAATAAAACATTACCGATAGAGCCTTTGTATCAATAACGTCACAATAGATTTCTACGGAGGGCAGCTGTGTTGTTTGAAAAAGGATTTATTTGTTTTTCCTCAGGACATTTTTATCAAAGCAAATCACTTCAAAAAGCAAAACCTTTCATGAAAAATACTTTTCATGGACTTGCCCAAATCGAGCTCGGTGTTCGCACAACTGTCATTGGTGTCAGCTGTTTCAGAGACGACGTCGTATACCTCTCCAGTTCCGGAAACCTCAACAATTTCATAGGACTCATCTGCCTCCAAGGTCCCATCTGAAAGAAAACGTTTTTGTGAGTAGGGTTTGTTGTTAAAATGTTCACCTTACGAATTGTGACGTTTTGACCTTGAGCTGTAGAGTTTTTGATCAAACGTGATTCATTTCGGCAATCATACGCAATTGCGAATATGATTTTAATGAATAACAACCTGTACAATATCCAGAAGTAAATTGTGAGCCAACTCGTTGTTGAACAGATCCTCAAGTGGAATCAACACTGGTAAGCCTTCTGTAAGCCCGAGAGTAGGGTATCAGTTTACTTGCTGCAGCATCGGTCTCCGTGCTGAGCGACAAATTCGACTCAAAACCAGAAGGCGATACCAGTTCTAACCAGTATGAAGCACTGCAGTGCAGAACCGTCGCAAGAAAAATTCAATAGGGGCGTTGCGCTTTTGCAGGGGGGTTTGACATTCTGAAATTTGACAAAAACTCCACTGATTTACAGTGTTTCATATTTCAATTGGTGGGCTTGGATTTTGTTTGAGAGGGCTAAGCCCACCAATTACCCCCGTGGCGACGGGACTGCTGCAGTAGTCTGGAAGCTGGGGGGGTGAGGGGGTGGAAGTGCATCACCAACAGTTTTGATTTGTTGCAAAATTAGGAAAAAATCTGAAAGAATTTGGGGAAGAAAATTCCGAAATTTTTTAGCAATACCAATGAAATTATACTTCATTTTTGTTGAGTGTATACGTAGAATTAGTTTGTTATTGCATGGAAAACATTTCAAATATATATATACATTATATAAAATCAACAGGCTGTTTCTGGTACTTCGTGTTTTAGTTTGTGAGAGGTATCACATAGTGAGACTTGATGAGTATGTGACTCACTTAAAAGCTTTGGCAAAAGAAGGTATTTCATTTATGTGCTTTACTGATTGTACAATGAGATAAATGAGTATGCTGCAGGTGGGCAAGGAATTTGTCTCTGAGGTCACTTTGAGAAGGCCGGGTTCGGCAGAGGTCCGTACCTTCTAATGGAAATAGAAACAAGTCTCGGTTCAAATTAGCTGAGGCTAAGCTGGAGGAAATTCCAGACTTGACGATTTTTCCTGAATGCTTCCGCGGGTCACTGAAAACGCTGTGGGCGACCACATGTGGCGCGGGCCACTAATTGCCCACCACTGTTGTGCTGGGCACCAACTTCATATTAGTAGAGTTTATGCAAAACGAGCATAGAAAACCTTTTTTTTTCAACTTTTTGTTTTCAGCTGCAGTGTTTGGATGAGCTCATTTTTCCCAACTGTTTGTTGCATTTATATATGCAGTTGAACAGACAATGTTGTGAGATTCACGGCATGGGCATAATTAGGGCATTCAAAAGTCAATAAAGTCAAAGTTTTTGCCTTCGTGAAAGTTTATGAAATGTCCACAAACCAAATTTCACCCTGATAACATCAGCCATGTCAAAGTTTTAGGTAAAAAAAAGTCAATATTTATCATTAGGTCAAAATTTATCGTTAAGTCAAAATTTTCTCACAGCAGAGTGTTTTGTTTATTGACATTTTATAAAAATTACAACAACAGATTTTGATATAATTTTACAAATTTAGTTGCAATTCTGAAATAGGAATGGGTCTGTTGCAACTTTTGACGTAATAAACTTGTTTAGTCCACTACTGTACGGTTGAATATTAAGCAGACAAGGCATGGCAATGCAAGAAATGTGGTCTTACAATACTTGGTTTGGCAAATGCTCAATTCAGTATGCATATACAGTCTTTTGACTTTATGATATTCGAAGATTTGACTCTACTATATTTATTTAAATGTACTTATCAACATATCATGTCTAAGGTACAAAAACCAAATTCTTCAAAAGTTCGAAGTCTACTGCATGAATATACTTCTGAGTTTACTTCAACACGTATGGGTCAATTATTTTGCATATTCTGTGGCTGCTTAGTGAAAAGTGACAAAAGGTTTGTGGTGGAAGCACATAGCTGCAGTGCAAAGCATCAACGAGGTTCGTCTCATGAAACTGAAAACAGCCAGAAAAATTTTGAAACATGTTACACGGCCTACAGTAGGCCGTGCATGCTATACCAGATTTTGCAGATAAGCTAATTTTTGTTTAGTTTCAACAGAACAAACTTATCAGTTTGTTTTTAATACTGTTAATGAATACGCTTTGTATGCCACTTTCCGGTTGAAAACATTGGAAATTGATAGGTCCAAATAAAGAAAAATTTGTAAATTATTATGTCAAAATTTTAAGTTTTTAGGTCAATAATTGGTTGCCCTGGTCATAATATAAATGTGATGTTACATGTTACATATATCACAGACTGTGATTCACAGCACGTCTTCAAAGAAGGAAGCAGCTTTACGCCTACATCAGCTAAGTTTGAAGTTCTTTCATGTCATCCTTGTTGACAGCAATAGCTGGAAGTGAATGGAAAGCCAAACTTTAGAACTGTGAGGCAGATACTCACAAGAGTACTGAGCCAGCTGGCTTCTGACAATGTCCTTGCGTAGCTAGCGTACTTTTTTCAAAAGTTATTAGAAACCAGATTTTAAGTGCCAAATTTTCTGTTTTCAAATCTATGCCAACTTTGTAGAGGGAAATATAATGTTTCAGCAGCTACAGAAAGTTTGTAGAGAGTACGTTTGTTCCATAAAAACTTTTCGAGCAAATTACGAAAATTTGGACAAGGTATCCTTTGCATCCCAAAAAATTGCCTGCTCCTACACCTATACGGCACAACATGATCTTGATAAGCTGATTGACTAAAACACTGTTGGCGTATGTGGCGACAAAAGCAGTGACGTGATGTAAATATGTTGATAATCATTGTTGTTTATGAAGTTGTTGGCTCCTTGCCATAGGTGGCGGAACCGGGGGAGCCGCATGGGCCTAGAACCCCACATTCAGTTTTTGATTTTTGCCCAAATATGTTTTGGTAACACAGTTAGTATTGGGTCGATTGTGAAGGTAGCACGTTTAATGAAAAAATTTTGCAGAAGTTTGGCAGTATTTTGTCAATATTCTTTATAATTTGGCAGTGAGTTTGGAAGTACGTCTTAATTGTATGGCAGAATACCCCGTGCAGTTTGTCATCCTGCTATGGCTTGCTTAGGGCTTTGTTTTTTTTTTAAGTGTTGCCAGGTGGTGTAATATAACACAATTTAAAAAAATAGTGCAAGTTTACATGATTGTGTGCATGGGCGTCGTAAGTATTTTTTCCAGGGCTAAGCACTAATGTTTTTTCCAAAAGTTGTTATAGGGGGCTCCAAGACTGGTGAGATTTGTTTTTTTCACTCGAAACTAAGAAAACAGCCTTTTCTTGCTGAAATTTAAAATTCCTGCCCGCCTTCCGACACCTATGCTTGTATGTAGGAATAAATTTGTGCCACACCACTGAGTAATTGGTGTAATTGCAAACGTTTTAACACATTCTAAATAGTGAAATTTTGCTGAATCTTAAATGCAAAAGGAAATATTTAACAGATCAATTTAAATTGTATTTTTGTTTTTCCATTGGCGACACTAAACCGTTGTATTTAATTCTGCATGGTAACACAATTGGTACCCTTACAGACAACTCGCTTGTTACCACATATGGTTTGTCTTGTCTGCATTCCAGTATCTAATGCAGTTGTACAAAGAGTATTCAGTCATGTTACTTTTGTGTTCAAAATTTGGAAAAGTTGTGATTTTGACTGTGTTTAAGACAAGTGTCGACTCTATGTTATTTTTGCCTGTTTTTAAGCTGTGTTTTGTTCATTTTTGAACAGCCTAGTGGCGACTCCGACATACGGGCTCCTCGAACGTAGCCCGAGTCTTCGATTACGATTTATATCGGAGAACGCGAGCTTGCATGCTTTGTATATTTGTGCCACCACTCACAGTCCCACTTCAAAATAAGTTGTTAACTCGGGTTCTTTTCTTTGGGCTTTGTAACTGTTGACATATTTTCGTTTCATGTCTAGTCTTTTGTGTTCATGTTGCAGGTGGCCTGAACAAAACATGTCATTCAGTTCGTTCGCTCGCGTTTTACTCGGTTTCATCCATTAAAACCCGAGCTGCCCCATGCAATTAAGTATTTTTTAAAACATAATTCATACCGGGTGGAATGTTTTTTGAAGCAATGGATTGATATAAAACATTGGATTTGAAGTTCAATCCAGGGACAGTTCCCATTTCGAGAATAACTTCAAATGAACGATAAATTGTCCAACAATTCGGGCTAATAAGAATGAGCCTAGAAAGCAGAGGACTTACTGGGGTTATCATTGCTCTGTGACGTACGGTACTCAACAATGGAGAAGTGATCATGATAACTTCTCTTATTGTTACGTAATTAACTCCACCGAGCAAAGATGATGCCAGCCAAAATGAGAGAAATGGAAATTTTAATGACGCAAGCGTGGAACGATTTTATTCAGTCAGAATGAATCGTATGATGAGCCCCCGTGACGCAATTGAATTGGGTGGTCCCCAGGGTTGCCAGGTCTACTTTTTGCCAAAAGGCCAAATTTAGTCCCAAAAAATGCAGCCAAAAAGAGCCAAATTCTAAATCAAAGGGGCCAAAAATAGGGCCAGTCATTTTTTCCAAATTTATCAGCAGTTACAAAGTTATATGTAGCCATACTTAGTAATTTATCTTAATGGCAATATTCTTTAGCTCAACAGCAAAACAAGTACATGATGAAAGATCGTAAGAGAACAACTTAGTATCCATGTGTAGCCATACACTGAGATAAATTTTCCATCCTCGATAAGTGCTAAAGCGATTAACAACAATCTCAACAAAAACAACAAACACATGTACCACCTACAGTAATTTAGGTAACGTAACAGCTCTCACTGCTACCTCTGCAACTGCAGCGAGTAACAGATATTCTGATGAACTTACTTTCACATTAACTCAGAAACTAACAAAATTTTGTAATCGGAAACCTTGAAAATATAAGAATTTGGTGAAAATCTGCTATCCATCAGGCCAAAAAGTAAAAAAATACGGTTTCTCAGACAGGACCCAGGGTGGTTAGATCTATTCTTGCAAGTGGCCAAGTTTATCCTAGAAAAGTGCCAAACGAAAATTTTTTGAGCTAGAAAGTGTTATTTGGGACCAAATATTTAAAACCTGGCAACCCTAGTCTCTCCTGTCACACCCTATTTGAATTTCAGGTGGTTCACCGATACGTCTTCATAGTGGTGTAATTTTGTCTATGGTGTAAATGTAATGACGTTATATTTCTATGCTTGTGACGTCACAGCTCCCAATTCAAACTACAAAAATTTTCTATAGTTTTTTGACGTGCATTTGTGCCCCCCACTTTCGAAAAGGTTCCGCCACCCACGCTCCTTGGTACAATATGTTTGGACCTCACAGTCAATATCGAATCATCATTTGCATGCAAACTGTACGGACACATGAAATACACACACTTGCCTTCGAGTCCTTTCGCTTTCTGTCCCAATCAGGAGATATGTTCGCGCAACTCAAGACTGCTTTGGCAGCCGCAAGCAGGGGCAATGCACAAACGGCTCAGAACTTGTTTTCGCAGTTTAGACTGTTCGAGGATTTTCTATGCTTTGATTCGATTGTGTTTGTGGAATGCGAGGCAGACCGACCACGAGAGAAAAAGTAATGCGGCTGAAATCTGTGATATTCCCTAGATTTTGACCCTCTATCTGAAACAAGTTGGGTCGTTACTTTGATGCTTGAGCGATTCATGCTGCTTTAAGATTTTGTATTTCGAATCTATACAAATTGATATACCTTAAACTGCGGTATAGGTACCCTTAGCTGGATAATAAAAAAATATAGGGCTACTCTGTGTGTGGAGGAAATCCACAAATCTATCCTTAGTTCGTATATGAACTGGGAAAGCAAATAGTGCACAAGCAAAATGCTTTTAATAAACGCTTGCTTCTTTAAACCCCAAATGCAATAAACACGCTAACACACGAGCATATGCAGAAAAGAGTTTAACGCATTTCTTACCGGTGTTGTCAACATCATTGAGATTTGTGCTAAAATTTCTGAGCATGTTTCTTGGTTTCGGAGTAGGGCGTTGCAGATGGTTAGAAGAACCACAGTAAAAGTTTCCTACAAAAATTTTGGAAACATTAAACATGTCTTGAGTTGTTGTTCCATGAATAAAAAATACAAAACATTTCGCGCTTAGCAAGTCTTGACGAAAACATCTTTGCATGCGTTTCCTTTGTAAAAATTGCCAACGATCTTTAATAAATACAAACGCATGAAATAGTGTGGAAAGGCACATAAACGCACAATTTTACAGAAGAGATGATTGGTAACTGAGACACATGGGATTACATAATTTAAAAAGAAAGAGTTGATAAAGCTTTGTTGAATAATAAACAAAATTCCTATGCCCTTGTTCAAAAATCTTAACGAGTAGGAATTTTCTCCGAGTGGTGTTCGCAATTGTTTCAACAGACCTACGCATACCCAGACGTTGAAGAGTGTGGCGATGCCTTGCGTCACATTCACGTCTCTAATAAGGAGCCGCAGAACGAGCAAATGCACGTGAAGATGTGAAGTCGTTCATGAGCAGTGCTCTTCAACCTTTCGTTACGATGCATCCTTAAAGATGGTTTGACAAACTCATGCACCCTATTTACTTAAACACTTAAACTCATGCACAGGCCCGTAACCAGCTTGGGATACCAGGAAGGGCGAAGAGTGTTCTGAGAGGGGTCCAAGTTTTTGAACTGTGTCCAATAGTTTTAAATTATGTCCAGCACATTTTTCTAGGGAGGGCAAAAATTTTTCCAGAGGGCTTCGCCCCCCTTGGTTACGGGCCTGTTCATGCACCCTATTTCCTGACACGCCCATCGTGCCCATTACCTAACTGCACCCATGCTTGTAATACCCTGGCCTAAATAATCAAGTACCATAAATCAGTAATTCAGCTACCTAAATCAATTGATAATGGCTCATAGTCTGTTGCTTGTGAATTACAAATAATCATCTAGATACAACAATTAGCTTGATGTGGTGTGATGCTTATGCACCACACTTTAGATTGTGCAAAGTCTCGGTGAAATCCTGAAAGTCATTGGTTGGTAAATGGTTCTTGACACTTTTGCTACAGGTGGTCTTCAGTGCCACTTTATCACGTCTGCTACCATTGCAGTTAGGATTCGAACGTTTTCAGTACAGTAGCTTTAAGTAAGCTAAATTTGGTTTGCTAAGATTAAAGTTAGCCGTACACTGTGACATAAGTGACCCTTATGTCATTCAATGTGCGGCGCTAGTTAAAATAGTGACATAATTTTTGGCTCAGTAAGCCATTTAGGTTGGAAACAGCTAGTTTAAAATCCCCTCATTGAGCACAATATTTGCGTGGTACGAACTGCCTCCGCAAAAGTTGAAGTTTAAAATGGCAAAAATAATCAAACTATCTGTCTTGCGCGTAGGTACACCGATGAACATGATATGAGCAAATTGGCTTTGTGAAATATATTGGATCTCTACACAGATCCAACTACGGCATCTTCGCAATGCTCTGTCTTACCAGTCACGACTTTTCGAAAATTTAAAAGCAAAGCGTAAGGCAAATACGATACGTTTCATTTACTAACTGCGGCCGATCGCATGCACCATTCGAAACAGGATTATCCAGTAAATTGAAATAACCCACCTGTAATTTCCGGTGTCTTTAAGCCTGAAAGACGTAGTTGATATTCCACCAAGTTCTCATTGTTCTGTTATGAAAATGCATATGCTATTGTAAAAAGTATGAACACATTTTTCATGATTATTTTTTAAAAACAACGCAATTTTCATTAAAAATAATAGTCAGTAAAATCAAGGTTATAGGTAAAGACTAAAACTGAAGGGCACAGTTTGCCAACGACGCAATATTTTTATTTGCATAAAAATAGAACACCGCTTCGATCTTCTATTGGTGGAGGTATCATCATGCAAACAAAGCTTTTATTTACATTACTTCATAAACGTTATATGCTTGACACCAAGATAGTATTCCGATGGATCATAGTATTCCGATGGATGAAAATTGTTTGCGAAACACAAAGGCAATGATAAAAAAGGAGTGACATTTTCCGGATATTTCCTAATGATGACACTCTACGTTGTAACTATGATATTCAGTTTCATGATGCGGTACGCATGTGAGCCGCTTTGAAGTAACGAGGTGTTACGGGCATAAAACTTACATTTGAAAAATTAAATACGTCATTTAGCTACGGTTTGTTTCGCTGTTGAAAAACAAAGTTAACTTTTGGAATTTTGTGTTTGTCTTTATGTAGGGTCGGTTTAGGAACCAATTACGTGAGGCTGATTGGGAAGCGCTTATGCAGGCACTCGTAAGTTTTGAGCCTAGGCACATTTCGCCTGGATGACAAAGGCTTGCATGATTCCAAAAATTATTTTTTAAAATTTGATTTGTTAGCGCTATCTTTCGAACAACATAGCAGAAATTTGAAACCTCTTCCTGGCCTGCGGCCTAAAATCAAAAAAACAAGACGTTATTCCAGCAAGGACTAAGAAACGCAAAACTGTTTCGTTGTTCACTTCATGTTTTGGTAGTGGTTCGTTTTTCTAAGAAAATACAAAAGACTTCAAACGTTATTTCTATTGCCAATGGCGCGGACCTATTTAGATAAAACTTGTCAAATACGATTAAACCGACTCTAGCTGGGACGTGTCGGCTTGCAGCCTCCATTGTGACAGGTCAAACTTGGTCTAGCAGTTGGGATGGACGTATTCCAATTACGAGTGCATCGTTCTATTCTTTACCTTCCTCCGTTAGCACAGACGTCTATTTCGAAAATTCTGTAACCAAACTGTACTACGTATGACATTCACTTTTTAAATTCTCAGCAGTGATTACAACGTCTAGTTCGACGAAAATCGCTCTGAACAACTACATTCTGTATACCCCGTACAGTCATGCCAAGTTGTACAATTGTTTCGGCTAAAGCCCCTTTTATACCACACCTTCACCACCATCATAACTAAACATATCGTGTGCCCTTGCGTTAGGTTTCAGAATAAGGTTCATCCCCTCTAATTTATCAAAAAGGAAGCAACACTTTTTCTAACCTTTCAAGCCTTCTACAAAAGCCTGATTACTTACCGTTTGGCACTGATTCACTCTACACTTGCAGTTTAAGCCTACAATCTGAACTCTAATTACCTACGAAAACACATCAACTACGCTATATCTCTTCAACTTCAACAACGTCTTTTTCGACACCGCTACGTCACACAACACAACATCAGCTCTATTGAAGGCACGAGTTGGATGTCTAACTTGGAAGTGCGGTGTAAAAAATGATTCAATTGGAATTCCGTAGTCGGGGTCTGATAAAAAATCCTCCTCCGACTCCTAGTGTTCTTAGGATTCCGACTCCGACTCAACACGAAAACCTCCGACTCCTTGTAAATCAAACTCTCCGCAAACCTGGTTAAAAAACCTTGATTTCAAAGCAAAAACAGGAGTGGTTGGTCCCGTTGGATTTGGTAGACTCTTGAGTAATCATTTCATAAACTTGCACACACCAAAACTGCATTGCCAAGGATTTTAGGCTCGTGATTCTCAACAAAAAACTGAACAGAGTTGAAATTATTTTTTAAATAATCAATTTTTAGTCAACAACTTGTCACCTCCAGGACGTGACTCCCTGGACCCGAAGTCCCAGAACCCTTTTGCTACGCCACATGGTCTGAGAATCATTTGACATAACATAATTAGTTCTATTTCGTGATAAGTCAATCCGGGCTACATTGGAGCAACGAAAAATGAAAGGGACTTTCCTTAATCTGTTTACCAACATTTGCACTTGGTAAGAAAACTCTTGACGAACTTGATTTACAATTAGGCAATTTAATGTCGTTGAGAAAGTAATAAATTATGTGAGCAGTTTTGGAATAAAAAACGAACAATGTGTTAACCAAGTTTATATGCCATTTAGTGGGAGGTTTTCTTCTTAAGAGACCAGGGGTTCCCAACCTTTTTACCATCTCCTACCACCTGGCACTCCGTATTGTTAACCCGTACCACTTCTTCCAGAAAAATTAATTTGATCGAATCTTAGTTTAATCAGAAGAATAATACACATTAAAATAACAAAAAAGACCACAACTCAATTTAATGAGATTTTTGTTTCTGTTTACATTCCACCAATTGGTCGATGCGTTGCGTAAATTTGTTCAAAAGTTGTAACAACGCATAGCAAGTCATGATGTTACGATACAATAGGAATAGCATGCTACAGGAAAATTTATTTATCTAGAAACAAAGTCCGATACGCAAGCTAGAAAGCTGTGAATCCAGGTTTTTGTTAAAAAATGGAAGCTCTCGCGTACCACCTGGAAGACCTTCGCGTACCACCAGTGGTACGCGTACCATACAGGTTGGGAACCCGTGTAAAAGACAAATCTGAAGTAAGCAGGAGCCAAACGAGAAACTTTTCATTTCCTTGTTATTTAAAATAGCCTATATAAACAATTTAAACCGAAAAGTTGTTGCCATAAAATTTGTCTCTCAGATCACTTGGTCATCTACTTTTACGCGCAGTTCCTTTCGGGTAAAATTAAGGTTGCTGACTGTTAATGCTAAGGCATTTGGATTATATTTTATCAGATATGAGCAAGAAATGGCTTTTCTTTAAAAACACCACCTTAAAATGTCAAAAGTAGTTAAAAAATCATTAGTGGAATAATTAACATTCTTACGGAGCTCGGGCCCATCTTGGGTACTTTTGTTTCCTTGCGCGTACTCGTTTGATTTTGTTGAATCCGGCGTGGCGAGGAGACTTCGCTTCGGTTCTCGAATTGTTGTACACTTCTAATCACTGAAGGCCTGTTGTCAAGATATAAGAACAACAAAAATTTTATGTAGATATGAACACATAGCAAATACGTTGGAAAATAAGTTTTTTGCAGTTTACGAACAAAAAGCCTTGCGTAGTTGCGTTCAAATGTCAGGATGGAAATATTGAAACAGAAGCCATAAATCGCTTCAATTTGGTAGGGTGCAGGGCCTAACGTTCATGTGCACTATAACTAGCTGAAAAAATGGAGCCCTAAACTATGCGTTATTTTAAGGTAGGCGAAAGTCTACTGTGTATGTGAGTGAGTTAAATAGGTCACCGAAATCGGAGGAAAAGATTCTTGTGAATTAAGTTTGATACCTTGATCTGCGCGCAAAATTGACAAATGCCGCATAAAAACAAAGACATTAAGCACTGAATCACTTACTACGACCAGTGCTGGATTAAGGTAGCGCGGGGCCTGTAGCGTTTCTAGAGCGCGGGGCCATAAATTAAAAAGACACCTCAACACCCGCTAAATCAAAACGTGTGTGGGCAAAGAATTCGTGTTACTAGCTAGCTATACCAGTGGTTCCCAACCGGTGGGACACAGGCGGTTTTAGGTGGACCATGTCGCCATTTCGCATAATTCAAATTCACTGAGTAAAGCACCTCTGGTGAACCTGAAATAACGCTGCCGATGGAATGTCGTTCGTTAAGCCGGTTTTCTGTTAAGGTTTAGTCGAAAACAAATCGAAAACAACTGGAGCCTTAAAGTTTTTCGTCTGCGGACGAATGTCATCTCTTTCCTCTGTGCAAAGGACGTTTGACTGAGATTACTGAAATGGCTTGTCTGGCGAGGAAGGTGTGGGGATTGGGGCACATTTGGCGCCCAAGTAAGCATGCCCGTAAATAGGGGGCACACGAAAATTTTTCGCCCCCTTGGAAAAATGTTTTGGACGTAGTTTAAAACTGTTGGACATAAAAAATTTGGGCCCCTCTCAGAATTCGGGCCCATCACTCTTCGCCACCCAAACATTTTATCAATCCACTCACTCCAAAACCACATATCGTGTTCTTTTAGGCTAGCCTACCAGTTTAGAGCTTCTAAACATGAAATGTGGAAAGCGGTAGAACATTTGAAATGTATTTAATGTATTTGAAATAATTAACGAAAAACTAGAACTTTCAAACTCCTTTCAAAATTTTATCTTTGGTCAGCGAAGTGCCGCCCCCGTTAAAATGCCGCCCGCCGCCCCCAGGGCCCCCTCTTGCTACGCCGCTGAAGACAACCTTTCCTGGAACATTGTGACCCTTTAATTCATTTGTTTGTCATTTTTTGCTGTTTCCCTGTCTCGTTGGGGAAGAGTTCTGTAGTTGCCAGTTGGTAAAGTGGCTTTTAATTGCTTGCTATTCAAGCTCATCAAGATCTTCTCTGATTTGCTTAGCGTGGGAGCAGTACAAACTTGCGTGCGCAAGTACTCAATAGCAATCCAATCTCTGAATGACTTTATTGAAGAAAATTCAAATGGAAAAAAATCACATATAATAATACCAATCGACCTTGACGCGATACAAACTCTGACAAAACTACTGTATTGCTCAGTCACCTAAGAAACAACTATGCTTTTATTGTTGGATACTGCTGCTAGCCCTACACATAGCTCTTATCTGCAGTACAACATTGTTTTGATTAGGTGCAGTGACGTAACTAGAGGTTTGAGCCATGGGTAAACTTAGCTGAACGGAGCCAACTGGCTAACGCTCAGAAAATAGTTGAGAAACAATAGCAAATCCGGTATTGAATGGCTACGCAAAAACCCGAAATCACCGAAAACACTCCGAAAAACGCAAAAAAAACAACAATCTACTGAAACCAAAAGAATGTAAATACCAAAATACAACCTAGGTAGTGGCTCGGTTTTTACATGAAGCTTGGTAGGGAGGGCGGTTCGCACCCCTGCCACCCGTCAGTTATGCCACTAATCAGGTGCATTTCAAACATGACCAGCCAAAAGTTCTTTTGATAGAGTAACACGTAACAATCGGTACGATTCAGCAAACGCAGAACGCAGCCAACATGCTTTGAGTATATCGACACAATAGTTGGCATGCGGCTTGACCAACCGTCATATTGAGATTCATGGAAACTCGTTGGAAGACTCTGGCGTTATCACCATGAAAGTTGAATAAAACTAAATTTTGTGAATAATAATTAAGACATAAATTTTTGATGAAGTTTAATCTAAATGATCATAAACCGGCCATTGACTCTATGCGTACCACAGTTTGTTGGAGGCCCCTTTTGGATCTTGAGGCCCTAGGCTTAAGCCAATATAGCCTATAGGTAAATCCGGCACTGCCCTCAGCGCATTCGTGGAAAAACTTGGCAATTGGAAGTGAAAGATCAAGCGGCAAATTTTGTTATGCTCGAGATGGTTCCGCGGCAGCTGGTGATGAAGTGAATGTTGGTACAGCGGAATTTTTTCAAGACTTTGGAGGGCTTCGTGAGGAATATGTGCTCTACTGAAAAATCTTTTTGTTGTTCCAGTCGAGAATTTTGCAGTATGCAAAGAAGATGATTAACTTTCAAAACGATTCTGGGGCCATATACGTTTTTGAAACTAATACAATTTGCGATTGTTGGCTAAAAGTGTCTGATATTTATCCAAATGTTGGAAAAGAAGCTCTCAAATAAGTTACTTCTCTTCCCCAGCACATATTTTTGTGAATGTGGATTGTCTACCCTTCTGCACGTGCAAACAAATCGAAACCGACTCAATTTTTCTCTAGAAGACGATCTTAGATGCGCTTACTCCACAACGCAGCCAAGAATTGACAATCTGGTCGAAAACGTCACACAAGTGCAAAGATCACACTGAAGTTTTTCTCGCAGTCCGCTTTGTGTTGCTGGTGCTAAAGTTAAACAAAAAACAATTTTTTTATCAGGATTTTTTTACCTGTTAAACCTGCCAAATGATTGGTAAATCTTGCTAGAAAATCATCTAAATGTTAGATTGAAAAATTTGCAGCTAACAGTAAGAAAATCCTGTTAGGTTTAGCAGCCAGTTAGCTCAAATGGCAACATTGCTGACCGCAATCTCATGTTGTTTGTTACGTAACTGTACAAATAAAAATAAATGTACAAATAAGTTCAAACACGAATTTCTGGGTACAGACAGCGTTAAATTGAAAATCTTCGTTTACTACTTAGGGTAAATTTAGCAAAATATTAACTTCTTAGACTGAAAAAAATCTATTTTATATAATAAATAAAATTTATTACCGAAGACCGCGGGACCCCAAAAGCGCGGGGCCCGTAGCAATTGCTACATTTGCTACTATTGTTAATCCGGCACTGACTACGACATTAAAAATTACTGGATAGAAGTATGCATTTAATTAGCTGTCATCATATCATGGTTGAACCAGCAAAGTTATAATTCTGTTACGATTTTGAAAAAAAGCGTAGAAACTGTGACGCACAGATTACGTTGATTTTTAATCAATAACAGGTAAATAAAAAATTTGGCTAACAACGTATGTATCACTGGAAAATATTGTCTTAGTCAGACATCGCTTTACCAAAATTATTGATTGCAATCATTAGATAGCGCATCTGTTTAGTAACATTGCATCAAAATATTGGGTAACAAATAAAGAAAAACCTGTATCAATGTTATGATTTGTTGTTTTGGTAATTAAACCAATTATGCAAAATAGATAAATAACTAAGTAGTAGTATTATATAGTAGCATGCTGCAAAATGCCTAAGATCCGCTGCGCTCTTATTATTACTATGGTGCTGTCAACTGCGTTCTATGTGGTGACTGCGATCAAAACGTATTGGTGAAAACTTCAACTTTTGAAACTAGAAATACTAGTTGTACTAGTTTGTCCACAACACTGCTTTTAAGTGTACTAGCCCTCTTCACAAGACCCTATAAATGTGTACTTGGAACTAGTTTGTGATCATCCCACTTATACATAGTGCAAGTGCTTAACATTTCCAATGTAGTGTGGTTTCATCTGATCAATACGAACACTCATAACTGCATGCGAGTATTGACCACATACTGTATTAGCTTTAACCGATGAGTAGCATCGACATGCAACACTTGATCATACATATTCGTAAACGTATTGGCTGTTGGAATAGCCAGAAAAATGCAATCACAGTCATTTTTCACACCCACAGGTTGTAACTTTACGTTAGACTTCCCAATTTAGTTAAGTTATGTTGTTCAGTTTGTTTTCAATAAAATTAGCACCTTCCATGAAACATTTTTTCACATTTCAAATCACTTATAAAGTCTAGTCAAATTATAATATGGCAAAAAATATATAGCTGTTGTCAGCAGAACCGTCGCCAGAAAGTCATCAAGAAGGGGGCTTTATGTTTGTGCAGGGGGCTTTATGTTCGTGCAGGGGGCTTGACATTCAAATTTGACAAAATTGCCACTAACTTGCAGTGTTTCATATTTCAATTTGGGGGCTTGGAGCTTTGTTTGGGGGGCTAAGCCACCAAAGTCCCCGTAGTGACCAGACTGGTTGTCAGGATGAGTGCGATGAAACATACAAACTTTTCGCTTATTAGGCAAAAGTGCTTGTGCACTTTATTGATGTGTCGTCTGCAAGAAAAAACATATGTATAATTCTAAACTGCTGTGCTGAAATAATAGCACCAACTGCAATCTTCTTTTATTGAGTAATGTGCTGCTCTATCAATGCTAAAGAGATAGTAACGTCAATATTTATCTTGAAAAAAGGGAAAACCAGTCTACTGAGCTAATTGTCAGCAAAATATTAAATTAATTCAAGCAATAGTGCTTGTCGAAGTAACTCACCAGCTGTTGGTTGTGAGGAGATAATCCGCATGTGGAGCTTTACTGTCTGCTTTCGCTGCTTCCGTTTCTTCTTTATTTAACTTAATTCTCTTTGGAGTTAGAGACGACACTTGTATAGAAATTTTGAAGGTTTTTACAAAAAAAGAAAAATAGTTTTGATAAAGGATGAAATTATAAAGCAATGTTTCCTAAACGGTCATTTAGTTTGCTTTTGCTACTGTTCTTGTATCAAGATACAATTGATTATGGACGTTATTGTTATGTATTTTGTTGATGAAATAGAACGATACAAAATATATTTTGGGCTGTGCAATGTTTTAAATACTGGAATGTAATATTCCACTGTACAACGAAATGCTTTATTCGCAGATCAAATGATTATAAACTCTATCTCTTTGCAAGTACGAAAGTATCTGCTGTTATCATGTCACAAAAGTCAATGCTCAACTACTTCCTAAGAACCTTTTCTAAGAACTGGAATAAAGCTAACGTTAACCCTACTTATGACGCTTTTATGAATTTCAACTCGTGTTCTTGTTTCAAAATTTAATCAGCTGCAAACGAATAGCATCTTTCAGTGATGATTTATAATTTATTAGAATTTTTTACAAAAATCCAATTCCTGTTCTATTTCAAACCTTTTGAAGTTTTTGTCATTTTTATCCTGCCTTTCCTTTATTGAGTTTTGTCTCTGTTCAGGAAACGGATTTCCCAGCAAAACATCACACAATTTGATTATATCACTATTTGTTTCGAATTGCTTGTGTCAGCGTGAGAAAGTTTGTTGTTTTCATAATGTTGTATCGTTCTAGATTTATTTATAGTACTCAGACGAAATGCAAAACGGTTTGTGTTTAAAGAAAATTAAAGGAAAAATGAAATTATTTTATCAATTCTAATCAAGGAAAGACGCAGAAAAAAATTTAACAAAGCTAAGTACGTGCTGCCTCGAAACACGCAAACCCACTCACCGCATGTGTTTGGAGGGGTGATGCCAAAAACTGATTCCTGCTGAAAAAAAGGCTTTAGATGGTAAGTGGAAAAGTACAAAAGTGTATACCTTCAGATGCGGGAATAAGTACAAAGAAATAAACATCTAACGGTAAAGTAATACCTATTGTCCTTTAAGTTGGAAAATTTAATTTGACTTTAAACTAAATGCAAGATTTATTTTTGAATTAACCTTTCTACTTGCGTTTTTTTGCTATGATTTTAACCCAATTTATTACCAACAAATTTAAATATATTACCAGAGAGCTCAAATGCAATGAAATATTTTGGACGAACAGGGTTTTTGTTAGATGGATGTAGACCTAAGTAGAATTCGTTTCAAATAGCTAGAAATGTTTTTTTATCAAACACGGTCAACTTCTGGACAGACTACAGCTTGACACAATAACATCCTCCTCATATTCTTATTTTATAATATATTTTACAGGTTGTCAGAGCAGTACGAACGCTGTACTGCCCTCAACTTTGCCATCACATTCAAAATCTTCAACCTGGTTCGAAAGATATATGCATTCACTCACTTAGTTTCCATTCATTCACGTTTTATTTTTATACTCATTTTTCTTCTGGTGACAATCGCTGGGTCAACAGCTCTATGAGGACTCAAAATACTTTCAACAGCATTCTCACATAGTTCTGCTGGCTCTACAACAAAACGGGACTAACTGAGATCTGAAATGTAGTCACTCCACCTGGTCGTTGGACGACCTCTGGGCCGCTTTCCCGTAGGTGTCGCCAGAAGGACTTGTCTCGTCAACCGTTCCTGGGACGTTCTGGACACATGGACGGACCAATGTAGCAGGGATCTCTCGATTCAGAGAAGTTTATCGATTTTAAGAATTCTACGAATTTCGAAGCTTCGCGCTTTGACGTAGTGTCACACTGCATGCATATTGAAAAAATCCCATCTTTGCTGCCTGCACATGAGATGGTATTCTTTCAGTCATTACCCAAGATTCTGGACCATAAGTGAGAATTGGAACAAAAACCTAACTAAAAACTGAGAGCTTTGCTGTGTTTAAAAGCTCCCGTTTTGTAGCCGCAAAGTAATACAGCTCAATCAGAACTGCGTTTGATTTTTGAATCCGTGTTCCACTCTTTTTTTTCCGCTTTCCATCATTCCTAAATACCACCCAAAGTACTTGAACTTTTCAACCTGTTGCAGTGTATTGCCTTTTACTTGCAGGACATATTGCTTTGGGTTTCTGGAAAGACAAAATATCTCGGTCTTTTTAGTGACGTTTTGTGTTCCAGTGCTTCCAGCTACTTTAGATTTCCTCCAAGCTTGTTTGAAAAACAACCGTTTGTATGTTTAACTTATAAGTGTCTCCATTACTTGATCTAACACAAGCCTGCACACCATACGACCCGCGAAAGCTTTTCTTGCGGCCCGAGAGAGCTTTCTTAATTGCAGAGCGTGTTGTAAAAGCTCGACCTCCAATAAGTAATTGTCTTTTCATAATTTCTTCCATTGCTACAATGAAATCTCCACATTGAAATGAAACAAACTTTTGCGGCCTGCGGCAAATTTATGTTCACAGTTTGGCTCTCGGAGCTTTCTGAGTTTTGCAGGCCTGAATTCTAACATAATACCACAAAATCTAAATCTGTATCGAAACGTGAAAAAAACTTGGAAATTGATCTGAGTGACTTTTCATTTTCTGACAAACCATTCATTGGAGTTGCATCTCCTACATGTCATTTGTCACAAAAATATTGTTTTTGATCTATTTCATTGTTGAAAATTTCCTTCAGATATACGTAGAGACAAATTTATACAGTATTTCCTGTATCATACTGCGCTTTTAGGCTAACACTTCAAACGTGTTTATTATTTGTTTAACCAGGTTGAAGTACACATACATCGTTGGGTGTGATTGTGGAAGTATCCGCAGTGGGTTTTCCAGTCTCAGGTTCACTGATAGAAATCGTAGCTGGTTCAGGTTCTGAAATTGTTTAGGAAATTTTTAAATTGTGCTTTTTTATTTAAGCATACATAAATATTGGAGGCATTACACATGTGTCTCCATGTATGAGATATCTAAGTAGAAGTATTTGATGAAAAAGTTTGCTACTTTTGTCAACAGTTAACAAGAAAATCATGCCCTTTAATCGCCCCACAATTTTTTTCCAATATTTACATATTTTTATTTTTCATATTTTGTCGTTTTAAAGCACAATGAGTTTTTCAATAATTTTTTATTCTGCAAGATTTCTGCTTTTCTTGCAAAACAGAACTTCAAACTTACCATAAAGCAATGTTGTTCCAAAAAGAGCTTTTTCTTTTGTATTTACTATCATGTTGGCACATATTGTTTTGTAACAATTGTTACTTTTTGGGATTATTTACAATTGCTTTCTAAGTTTTTTCAAGTTTTTTCAGATAAATATTTTCACAAAGCACTTAAGAAAAAAATGTAAAACTATAAAACAAACTTGCCTGATGTGTAGTTTTGAGGTTCAAAACTTTTCTGTTCCAGCGGTTCGGTAAACTGCCATGACTTTGAAATTGATTTAGCTTTAAGTTTCTCTATTACTTGATCTAACTTACAACCACAATAATCTGCATCGAAAGAAGAAAAGAAATTTTGAAGTTGATCTGACACAACATTCATTTTCGGCCGTTCGTTCGGATTGTACATCCTGCATTTGTGCATTCTTTCTGTCAAAAAAGATATAATTCTTTGATCTTCTGCATTGCTGAATCTTTCCTTCATAAATTCGATAGCTTCGGTGTTGAGTGTTTTGCCTTCTTTGATGTTTTCCTTTAACACGTTTAGTTCTTCTTCATTTCGGCAAATGGGTTTTTGAGTGAGGAGCATGTATAAAAGCATTCCAAAGCTGTATGTATCTTGAGACTTGCGAAGAGGGACAGAGGGGTCTTTGAGGCGTTCAGGGGCAGCATAGATTTCAGTGAAGGCTTTATTCTTCCTTTGGCATTTCGCGCTACTTACCGTTGGTGTAGTCACGCCAGTATGGATGCTAATTTCAGAACAACCAAAGTCAGCTAAAAGACAATGGATATCACTTGTAAGCAAAACATTTTCAGGTTTTAGATCGCCATGAACAATGGGCTGATCAAAAAATAGGTCGTGAATAAAAGCTATGGCGGAAGCAAGTTCGTTTGCTATGCGAAGCAGGAGAAACGGGAACAAGTTGATTTTGCGATTTTGGATAAGCTGCTTCAGATTTCCTCCAGGCTCGTACTTCAGTACCAACGCCATATGATTTCTCCACTTTGTCCATCCGAAAAGTTGACAAATATTTGGATGTTGGGCTTTTTGAAGTAAAGTCATCTCTTCTTCCACTCTTTGCAACAGAAGCAAGTTTTTATCAACTAACATGCGGTATTTACATTTTATTGTTTAAGAGAAACAATCAATTTTTAACGGAATACCGCAAATTTGGAAAAGCGAACTTTTGGAAACGGAAATAACTCATTGGTACAGTGTCTGCTGCTTAAAGAAAATGCTGAGAGAACATGGATTGATTGGTCGTAGCACTCATTGCGAAATAGTGCTCACCCAACCATATCGGCAATAAAAATATTCGGGTTTCGGTCTATCGTCAAGTTTTATTGCCTAACAATTAGACTATTAGTAAAAAAGACTTTCCACTGCTATCATATTCCAAGATGGTGGCACGCAAAACGAAGTTTTGCTTTTTCTGAAACTGGAATCAGCTACGATGCCTTCCATGTCAGAGCTAACAACACACCTCATCCTCAGAGGAAAATCAAAAATCCGCACCCAACAAATCTTATACTCTTTTAGAAGTCATATCCAGCGTTTGGAGGTTGGTTTGATAGTGGAAAAGGTCAAATTTGTTTAAGCTCTTTCATGCAATTGCTTTTGTACAGCTGTTTTCTTCAAACATTTTTACGTCTTTTTCGATTGTCTTCTACGTAAAAAATTAACGAAGCAGTTAAACAGAAAGGAAAGAAAATGGTGAAAAAAATAAAAAGAAGCACAGTGGAAACAACATACAGAAACAAAAATGTTTTCAAATTTGAAATTGAAAGATTCTAATCTTGACAATCAAACTTTTTTCAAAACTTGTCAGTCATTGTTTCACTTGATTTTGCTGTAGTCATTTAAAGTCTTTTTGTGCGTTTTATAGTAAAAACAGGAAAAAACAAGGCATCCACATTTGGTTCTTTGGCATTCAAATAAAAAATTTGCCGAATGCAGATTCCCAAACTTGTGTTGAGACTGCTTAAAAGTAACTCAGATAACATGAAAGATCTCACTGGTCATGCGATATCACCAAAACGTTTACAATTTTGGCACCACAAAAATTCAAAGTGTTTGTAAATACACCATGTATGCACTTTAAACAAAGTTATAAACAGTTATATTGTTCAATTAACAAATTACTCAGACGGTTTAATTTTTACAGCTTGTGAACAGCAGCAAAACAGGTGAGTTAAATTTTTAAGCATTAAATCAATCTTAAAACCTACTGTTCTTCCATCATTTTTATGTCGTTGAGGCCACCTCGAACATAAAAGCATTTGAGAGCGACATCCCCCAACTTCTTATGCTTTGCAAGTTCAACAGTGCCGTAACTTCCACGACCGAGTTCTCCCTGATCATTTGCGACACACGAAAACTCATTCGGTGGGAATTCTTTGACCTACAAAAAGTTGCTAAATATAAACAAAGGTTGTGGTTGTAGTTTATTCACGCATTTTTGTGATTCAAATCACGAAGTGATCAGGGGGTGGGCTGGGCAAGTGGAGAGGTGAAAAATATGAGGGAAAAGTGGGGCATCAATACAAAATTACAGAAAAGTGACTAGCATATAAAATGACAATCAACAGGAATTTGGCAAGATAGCAGGACGTTTTTTTATTGTGTTCTAAATGAATAAGGCGAAAGAGATTTCAAATTTTCCGGAATATCAAACGAAATTTTGGGACCAATGAACTTTAAAGAAAGCTAACCTTGAAACGTTTTCATTCTGGGGAAATAGTGTTTTTGCAAAGCAGCAAGTCTTGTTTGACATTTGTGGACTGATGCAATCTCAGTAAAATAGTTATCACAAAAATTAGGAAATCCACTATTATAAAAAGAGTACATGAATTTCCCAACTGACAGTTTAAGTAAGTCTGTTAAAGCAAACTTTTTAATTTCAAAAGCACAAAAGATGAGGATAGCAAAAGTATTACTCTTATTAAAAACAAAATTATAAAACATAGGCTGGTAATATACTTTTGTTGCGGCTTGTTGTGAGAGGTGCGAACACGCAACGGTAAAAAGCCAAGTCCTCGTGTAATGTGCAAACAGCAAACAGCAACAAAGATTCCCGGATTCCCCGCTCGACCAGGTCCACTCTATTGTTACCTGTGCGCCACCACATTTCTGATATACTTTTCGATTGCCCGCTCTGGTCACGTGGCACAATGCGTCGTCGCAACACAAAAAATGCTTCCATCTGTCAACAAATTGCTTGGGCAAATAGAAAACACTCAAGCGGTCTTGCTCATGACAAAGAAATTGCAGTTTGCAAGATCGAACGGTAGTACTTCTGATGCCAGCAATATTTCAAACACTCTTTGTAAATTGCACTAAAATGAAGTTTTTGAAATCCCCCCACGTATAAATGGCTCATGGAGAAACTGTCGTGAATTATAAGAATGAACATCTATTCCTCCTGAAGCCTAAACGCGGTCCTTGGTTAGGATCAATTAGTGATAGCATTGATCGTTTTTTCGCATTTTATGGTAAAAACTAGTAACTTCCAATTTTATACCGTTGTGCAAACCGGTCGTACCATTTGCGCAGCAATGTTTGAGGAAACAGGTGTACCACGGGAAGACATTGCTTCGAGAACATTCGTATAGGAGAGACCTTGGATTAAATCCTCTGCATGAGCAGGCAAGGCAAGGATGCAGCAATCATTGCACCTGTAAATAAAAGGCTATTTTTTACCCATTCTTTTTTTGTTTAGCGGAGCAGGGTGTACGATTTTTCTTCTTTTCCGCTTCATTACCCCATGTTAGAAACTTCGCTGATCAGGTTTAGGTGAAAACTGACAGTTGTCCACACTGACGAACAGGTATTCGTCAGTGTGGACAAGAATGGGTTTGAAAAAACAGAAATTAGTGACAGTGGCTGTACTTTTCCGCATAGAGACAAATCCAGAAAAGCAATTTTACTTGAGAATGTAACAGTATGCAAGATTAACATCATTTTAATACTGTTGAGGTATGTAAAAAATTACTTTAATAGATATAACGGAACTTACCAGAGTTACTAGTTCTGTAGGATGTTCTTATAAACCCCTTTGACTAGACTTTTGCCGCAAAGCTCCTTGACTAATAAGCACAACAGATCAAAACTTTGTGAAGCTAGTCAAATATCTACTTAATCCTAGAAAACAACTTTCTAGGTCATTCATTCATTCATTCATTTTTTATTCGGGAAAAAACACAAAAAAAAACTTGCAGATAAAATAAACAAGCAAACTCACAGAATAGAAATGTAATCAAAATTATATTTGCATCCTAAATCAACTTATCTTTGCAAATTAACCAGAAAGGCAACAAGAAAACAGATAAACAAGAAAGTTTGACACAATTTTGTGTGGATAAAATGTTTTTGACCTAAGAGAAAAAAACTTAGCTCCTTTCAATTGTGAGTTTTGTGACATCGGAAACCTTCCTGACATTTTTAACAAACCTACTTCAACATTTTGGTAAGTTGGACGAACTGTCACTTTATCACAGGGGTTACCAAACTTTCCCTAAACAATGTACCCCTTCAGTATGTCGACAGATGAATATGCACCCTTTCAGCATTTCACCAGATAAGCATGTACCCCTTCAGCATTTCGGCAGATGAACATGTATCCCTATAATTTGTTTTGACAAAATATTTTGTCATGATTATTCACGGATACATTCAACAATAAGCATATAATGATTTTTTAAAATAATATCTATCACATTCTACACCTTACTGCGACGCGTGCTGACTTGTTCTGATCTTTGAGAAATAAGATCAGATCAGCTCCATGCGATTGAACGTTTTTACAGTGGCGGCTCGTATGTAAGTACTCCCTGCTTACACGGTAAATTTCGGGTTTAGGCCTAGTTTGTTGTTTTACTTTGATAAGAAGAGTTGACAATGTGTCTTCCCTTCCCAAAACTTAATGCACAAAGCTAAATATTAGATATTTATTTCGTTTTGTATGCAACACCCTGCAAATGACGAAAGTCTGGAGCTGTGAGAGCTTGCAGCCGCGGTGTCGCCATACCAAAGTATTGGAAGGGCTTGGCCTGTCAATCAAGCACAGCCAACCTGGAACTGCGAGCTGGAGCTGTGGTTTCCGCAGCATCGGGGTGGCAAAGTGCAGTGGCCTGTGACAGGAAACGGAATGACTTTGTTCATCCGAGTGCTGGTGAGAGGCAACGTTATGGGGCGCCGTTTGTAAAAATATTATATCTGACAGATTTAGCACAAAAACTGCTATCTCTGGCAGAGATAGCTATCTCTGCATGCAGAGATGTTATCTGTGGCAGAGATAGCTATCTCTGCATGCAGAGATATTATCTCTGGCAGAGATAGCTATCTCTGCATGCAGAGATGTTATCTCTGCCAGAGATAGCTATCTCTGCATGCAGAGATAGCGCTGAAGCGTGTCGAAGGGCTCGCTTTCAGCGC
>Ga0210059_1000987_pt1 | contig 40836 bp, 26 predicted proteins | sample Ectturendosymbi2_FD_188042 | JGI IMG/M metagenome (GOLD analysis project Ga0210059, IMG submission 188042) | Ecteinascidia turbinata endosymbiont from Florida, USA - Sample 2 (SPAdes) (version 2) | ecosystem: Host-associated > Tunicates > Ascidians > Unclassified | place: Key West, Florida... | reverse complement strand
GTTGGTCAAGAAGTTTGAAACTCATGGCACTTGTGGAGATCGTAGGGTAACAGGCTCATCGCCCTCTGGGCCTCCAATAACGATTCGAACTCCCGACAATGTCACTAGGGTTCAAGAGTCAGTCGGTTGGAGTCCGAGCAAATCTCTGCGACGAAGGAGCCAAGGAGCATGTACTCTAGGACTCTTCTTGACATATTATTTCTGATTTGAGGACAAACAGTTGCAGATTATAAAATGTTATCTTTTCACCTTTCAATAAATGTAATCATCATTGTGGTATCATTTAAAATCCTGGATTTGTGCCCAATCGCTTTGTTTCAACAATTGTGAAACACCCTGTATATTAATGACATTGTGAAGGCCTCCAACTTTAACACTGTTTATATGCTGATGATATCAATTTGCATATTTCCGGGAAAGACCACGAAATCTTAGAAAAAACAATTAACGATGAGCTCAAAAAAATTGATCACTGGGTTCGTGCTAACAAATTATGTACCAATTATTCCAAAAGCGGTTTCATGCTAATGAACAACCATAAAAATATCATTTTTCAGTTTCAATTAATCGCCACCTAATATCAAAACAAAGCAGCTTAAAATGTCTTGACGTTATACTTGATGATACACTCAATTGGAAGCTGCAAATTGAAAAGTTGGTGACACAGCTCTCCAAGTCATGTGGAATGTTGTTCAAATTGAAACACTATACGAACATTTCAGTGCTCAAATCTGTTTACTTTGCTCTTTTCCATTCCTATTTAACTTACTCGATACTTAACTGGGGAAGGGCCAACAAGACGACTTTACTCCGTTTAATTAGATTGCAAAATAAAGCCGTGAGAACACTTGAGTATAGCAAAACTAAAACAACTGTACTCTATTCCAAGCACAAAATTTTAGAAATACCTGATTTATTTCAATTGGCAGTTGCCAAATTCATGTACTCCTGTAGGGACTCCACTATACTCCGTTTATATTGGTGGATTACCTAATCACTTTGATAACTACTTTGCTGAGATTGTATCAGTTCACAAATATCAAACAAGACTTGCTTTTCTGCAAAAATATTATTTACCTAGAATGAAAACATCTCTGGGTCAGCTTTCTTTAAAGTATATTAGTGCGAAAATTTGGTCTAACATTCCGGAAAAATTGAAATCGTCTTCGCCTTATTCATTTTGAAAAATTATAAAAAAGTCCGCTATCTTGCCAGACTTCCTGTTGATCTTCGTTTTATATGCTTCTTACATTCTGTTTGATCTTCGTTTTATATGCTTGTCACATTCTGTAATATTGCGCTGATGCCACTATTTTCCCTCCCATCTACCTCTATAGTTACTCACCCCACCCCTGTACATAGGCATGCTTTTCCCCACTGTTTTATGTTGTTTTTATGCTTATTTTACATGACGTTGATTTGACGCGCTTTAGTACTTTTATTACTTCTTGTAAAACGTCTTCAATTAAAATTTGGTTTGTGCTAGCAGGAGGGCTGGCTGAGAACTTGACCCAGGTGGTCTTTCGCCAACCCTCTGTGATCCAACATGTTAGAACACGATTTCTAAGCTGCGAAACCTGAATTTTTTATTTTTTTTATTTTTTTATCACCATATAATCAACTAGTGATCTTTGATATTATTGTACTTCCTCTTGCTGCATTCGTGTTATTTCGTGATTTGAGTCACAAAAACGCATGATTAAACCATACCATCAACACCAACTGCAGTGTGTCAGTCCCTTCTACACAGAGGGGGTGGGCTTAGCCCACCAAGCGTAGACTTTGGTGGGGTTAGCCCCCCAGGCAAAGTTCCAAGTCTCCCCCCAAATTGAAATATGAAACACTATAAATCAGTTGAGGTTTTGTCAAATTTTAGAATGTCAAGCCTCCCAGCACAAACGTAAATCCCCCATTGAACACTTTCTGTCGACGGTTCTTTAGTGCGTAAGTATACTCTTCTTTCAAAGGGGCCCCGAACATCAACTGCAAAGTGCAAGTCGGCCTACTCTACTTTCAATAGGGCTCACAATAGCAGCTGGAATGTGTGAGTAATCTGCTTTCAAAACAGCAACTATAAAACTAGAGAAGTTGGGGGCGATGCCAGTTTGCTATCGCTTAACTTTTATGTGTTGCTAGCTTTGTCTTCCCAATCTTCAGTTTTTTTAAGGTTGTGTATCATCAATACCCTTTTGCATTTTTTGTTGTGTCAATCATGGCGTAGTCTCATGGGAACATATCCTTGGGTGGCCCGCATATCCCCTTCCTAGGATTGATAAAAAGGGTCATCTTATCACCTTTTCAGCCTTGCTTTGGGCTCCCCAACCCCAATTCCACCTGGTTAGCATTCATTACTTGGAGTGTTGAATGTGAAGTTAGCCTACATGCCTAGCAGAGGTGGCGAGGTGGCCATGGATCCGGAGTGCCGGAGTCGATTGGATTCTGCGTGTTTTATGGACCCGCATCTCGACCTAGAGTAAAATATTTGTGAAAAAACGGACCCGGATTCGGAGCCACTTTTCAATTTCGGCAGTAGCAGGAGTCTGCGTGGTCATTTCGTAAGTAAAAACATTGGTAAATTTCGGTTTGATCGATGGTAACCGAAATCTGAACCGGTGTCGGATTCTCAAATTTGAAAAATTCCGGACCCGGATCTAGATTAAAAAATTTTGGAACGGGAGCGGAGTCGGAGTCTGAAAAAGTGACTCCGGCCACCTCTAATGCCTAGTTGTATACGTCCAGAAGCAGGCCCGTAACCAGAAAATTTTTCGCCCTTCCTGGAAAAATCTGTTGGATATAGTTTGAAAATATTGGACGTAGTTCAAAAAATTTGGGCCCCTCTCAGAAAACTCTTCGCCCCTCCTGGTGTCCCAAGCTGGTTTCGGACCTGTCCAGAAGTCAGACTTCCATTTGATCAACGTATTTTGTGTAGCGATTGTTGTGAAAAATGTATTACGGCTAGTCCATGCAGTCTTCTTGTATGTTGTACTGCATAGAAGCAAGACACTTTTGTTGCTTACAACCAAAGTTACGCATTTGTGCAGCCTGCTGTTCAGACAGCCAGATAGAGTTAATAGCTTAGTTAGAAGAGCTGGCCCGTAAGCGGATTTTAAGATTTGGGGATGCAAGCTACATTTTTAAGGGGGAAAGGTTTTGTTTTTATTATATGTTTGAAACGAATTTGTGTAGGCACAAAAAAATTTGGGGGCCAATGCCCCGAACGTCCCTCCGTGGCTACAGGCCAGTAGAAGAGTTTATTTACCAATCACTGCTACCAGGGCCGGCCTTAGCAAGTGCGGGGCCCGATTGGAAGCAATTTTGCGAGTCCCCACTCAGTGGCGTGTGTAGAAACTTTTGAGGAGCATCAAGTCATAATGATAAAAATCGGTGATGTGAAACGGCCATATCCGAAAGGGACGACCTACCGCTTCACTAGTTGGCAGTATTTTTGCTGTGAAAGTTATAAAGCTGTGCCCCATCACTCTCGTTTTCGGGGAAAACTTCTGTTGTGATTGTAGGTGATCCTCCTTGGGCTAAATAGTCCCTAGCATTCCGACGCATTATATCCGGCCATTTAGCAGGAGTATTTGCCTTACAAAACACAATTTGAAGTGTGTTGAAGTGCACGAGAAACATTTCCACTGTGGTGTGACTCTTCCAGAGCTTTTTCTGGATTTTCTAAGATGCATCTGCTGCTAAATTCTTGTCCAAGGCATCTCTTTTTTACTGCTTAACGCCTTATTCAGCCTTAGCTTTGGCCCTCGTTTAACTGCCACATAATAGTTTTGGCCTCTGTCTCTTGTTCTTTCACTATGATATTTACCTAAGTTACAGAACCAAAACAACATATGCTATAAGTAACCCAAACTGTATTGTTACAACCAAAACACCACTAAGACCTGCTTATCAGTATATACTTTACATTTAAATAATAGTTACAGTAAAGCACCGGTAAAGAATATAAACCGCTGATAGCAGGTTTTCAATCTCCTGGTGAAGTTTAAAAATTGTTCTCTCTTCTAATGTGAAAAATGTATAAAGTAATTGCAGATTTCCCACTAACTACAAACCTACATTTTAAAAAATTTTCAAAACAACCAAGTACTTTGGTAGCATTGGCGTACGAGGCGGGGGGAAATTGTCCCCCCAGATTCGTTCGGGAAAGATCCGAAATAGTTCGGACAAAACTGCAGAATCATCGCCCTGCAAAACTTTTCTAGATTTACATGTTAATGGCGTAAAAATTCGGGCAAATCGAAAGATTTTCCCCCAAAAGCCAAAGACCCCAGTGCGCCTACGCTTAGCAGCCTCCAAAACGTTCAGGAAAGTCATCACACCTTTTCAAGTTTTCCAAGTTTCGATTTGTCGGGCTATTTCTCAGAAATGACGACGCTCATCTGTTTGAGATTGATGCCATAATGCTTGTTCCGGTAGTAGCCTACTTCATGATGCAACTTTCAACACAAGAACACCATGAGGCTGACTTCGCTTAAAGGCAACTGTCACTTCTGTTTCTTTGCAAATGGCTTTACTGTTAATATTCGTAACGAAAATTTCTTACTTTTTCAAGGAACCATTATTTTTTGCACACCTAATCGTAATTCAGTTCGCATAATTAAAACAAGGTTTATTTCAAATATTTTCGCCAGTCTCAGGTTGCTTCATCATATCTCTACGAGAGAGAAATTGAATGGGACTGACTAAAAAGCGCACATTTGCAATTACGAAGTGAAGTTAACCTTCAGAAGATAAACAGCAGTTACGATTGAAGCAGCAATAACTATCGAACCAAATCTTGCAGCAAATATTGAAACTTGACCTGCCAAATACGGAACGCTTAAAACCGCATTCGCAACAGAAAACAGTTTCAAAATTTAAGCTCTGTCTGAATTAGCTATTGAAAAAACTATGTGCTACAAAACGCACTTTATTAAAAAAAACTTGGCTACACATTAATGAAAAACAACTACCAGTGTTATGATTACAGAAGGAAATGTAAGGATTATGATCGTTAAAAACCACCCAGTTAACTTTGATTTTCATTGGTAACGGATCCCACGCTTAAAAATACTGTCCCGCGCCGGCACAACACAAGCAGCTTCGATTAAAAGTGTAACTTTGCGAGGCTGGTAGTAGGCGTACCCCCTTTGGCGCGGGGCCCGATTGGAAGTAATCGGTCCAATCGGCTAAGGGCCGGCCCTGACTGCTACGCTTGTCCTAAAACAGAGTAGCACAGTTAGTTGATTATGGATATTAACCATGTTGCGTTCACGTGGGCCTTAGTCTATATTTGTTAACATTTATGGCCTATTTGAGATATAAAATGTTATTAATCTAAAAGTGTGCCATGCACCAGGACGTTAACATGTCTAAACATCAGAAAGGTTTATCCATGCGTATTTCGGCCAGTTGAAAGCACGGTGCGCATGCTTCAGTTTATAAATTTGCGCTAATGAAAGAAAATGTTCATCGCGGCGCACTGCTTTGACTGGCCTCAGGTTTGCTCCTTCGATAACAGTGTTTTCATAACTGAACGATTGGCTTGACTTTGATTTCCTGCAAAATTTTTTAACATTTGCATTTAATTACAACATTTCCAAATAATCTTCGTTAATTAAATGACAATGCTTAAAACCCAATTCCTTTTGTTAAGTCCGTTCAAGAATTTTTAGTTGCAAATTACGAGCCTATTATGGGTATTTGCGGGAAAATATTTAATAATTTTATACTTAATTAGCACAATTTGCAAATGCTGTGTTATGAATATAAATTTTCAGAATGTCTCGCCCCCCCTGCACAAAACACCAATGGAAGACTTTCTGGCGATGGTTCAAACGTTAAAATCTTTATTTTAGATATCAACATTTTAAGAAGCCCCTGTAAGCATTTTGGAAGGCTCAGAGTTGGGCTGCTACGGTACTGCCCGAGACCATCGTTAATTTTCGCTGTGATGGTGGTAAACTGTTTCCGGGTGAGTGCAGAGGTCTAGTGATGCCTGGGGCAACTGCTTGACTGCACGATCGGAAATCCCGAGCGGCATGAGCGCAAAGCTTCGCACTGTAGCAGCAAGCAACAATAGAGTTCACATGCCATGATCACTCTCTGGGTACGCTAGTCATAATGTTCAATCGTTCACACGTTAATATCGGCGGAGCTTCCACGCGACGATCACTCTCCGCGTACGCTATTGTTACGTTCAATCATTGACATCGTTAGTATCACCAGTGATTACACGCCACGATCACTCTATTATTGCTTGTTCGCGCCACATATATGTACGGTGTTGTTCTTCACGCACATCCCGTTCGTGGTGAATCACACAATCAACGCAACACCACCGGAGAGGTTGTAACGCATGTCTCTCTACCAAATTCTGGTATTGAGGAATGTGGGAAATACAGGCATTTGAAATACGTATTAACCAGTGTTTACAAAAAAACACGTTTCGAAAAATTAACTCCATGCAGCATATGTTAATAGCCTTGCAATGCGAAGAAGCATCTACCTAAAGCATTTTAATTTTTTGTGATTTCACTCTTTAGATGCTTCCCTTCCTGTCGCCCCGTTCACCTGCATGCCCTGACTGCTTCGTATTGCTTTAACCGTTACTGTGAGATACTTTTGAAATTCCTGTGCGGCTCTAGCGATATCTTTATCTTATATGACACTTAGGGAAGAAGCTGCAATTTGGATTTAAAGTAAAGTGCTTGAAGTAAGCCTGGCCGATGCAACTGTGACGACGAAAAACTATAAAGCATTAATTCCAGTGGCATAGCAAGGGGAGGCTGGGGACGCCGGCCCTGGGCGCCATCTTCTAGGGGACGGCATTTTTTGATTAAATATTTATCTTTGAAAGTAGTTTATAACTTCTCTTTACTAGTTTCAAAAAATTTTTAAGGTTTGAAAAGCTTTAACTCTTTTGAGTTTTTGTGTTTAGAAGCCTTACACTGGTAGGCTAGCCTAACAATCCAGGAAATGTGGCTGTGGACATTGCAAATTGACTAAATGTTCACTCAAAAGTCTGGGTCAAATCCAGTGTGCTGAAGTACTCCAGTGTTTGTCTTCAAATCAGGATTTTTTAATTAAAGACGGGGATAGCCTACTAATCGAAATATTAACATACATAAAAGTTTACATCTGTAAAGTAGGTATGCCGCCATCACTTAATTTTTTTGTTTGATCAATAAACAAGCACAAGGTCTACGACCCATTGACTGCAGAACTTCTCCATTGCGACAACCGTTGCACATGCACAGAGCAGAAATAAGAACTACTTTGAGTGACACAACGTTCGCTGCAATCAATGCGAAGGCCGGGCCTCGGGGAGGCTGGAACAGGGGTGAATGGCAGGGGCACTGCCCCCTGCCTTTTGAAAGGGGGGGCAACGGGTGCCCAGGTGCCCTTACATAACAGTATCACAAGTAATTTCATGATTTATCAAGATCGACTTGAAATAAATTTATTGCAGCTATTCGCGCACACATAAAATTCAGAATGGTTTTCTATAATTTCTGTTAATATTTTGAGATCAACATTGTTGCTGAACATATGATTGTGAAAAGATGACTATTATAGTACGCTTTTACACCGAACTAAAGCAAACAGTTTTGAACTCGTGGTACATCAAAACCAAGGCCATCCGCAGGGGGGCAAAAAGGGCATTTGATCCCCTGGAAATTGGGACTAAGAACGAAAATTTTTTAGAAAATCTGACATCAGCAGCTTAATACCCACTGATTGACTTCATTCTTGCAATGAATTTATTTGCCGGCATGATGCTCACACTGCACAAGAGCCAGGTTCACTGCTCTGGTGTAATGCAGTGATGAGCTTGCAAATCACCCATGTCCGCTCTTTGCCTGCAGAGGCCGGTAGCCAAATTTGCGAGTGGTTGTTCTGCTGTTGGTCTTAATTGTGTAAAAATAACATGGCAACAAATCTTCTAATGTTCACTACAAGTTACGATAATGCGTTTTTCGCATGTGAATGTTGAATGCAGACTTCTTGGCAGGTAATGTAGCGAGACAGTGACTGCAGGTAGCGGTAAGTAGGGACGCCAGAGAGCGGGTCATTGCCCCCCTGACTTTTCAAATGGGGGCAACGGGGACGGAGGTGTCTTTTTCATAACAGCATCATAGGTCATTTCATGGTATATCAAGATCGAATTGAAACAAATTTTGTTCAGTTTCTCTAATTATTATTTTTGAGGTCAACATTGTTGTTCAGCAGAATCAAGCATAGTTGGTAACGTTTATTTTTATAAGTTTCCATTGCCCTCAACTTTTACTATCCCCCCGCCCTACCGCTGTTCCGGCGTCACTTCCAAACCTGTTTGTTGTTAGTTTTCGTTAAAAGGCTCAACTTGTCAAACGTACTCAATTTCAAATTTACCTGGCCGCGACCCGTCAAAATTCTTCCATTGCCCATAGGTCGAGAAACCCTGGCACGAAACATGATCTTCTTTCATTTTAAATTCTTGTAAGCAAATTTAAGGGGGTGGAAAGGCTTGCATTTTTATAGTCCGCCCCGGGCGGCACTTAGCCTCGCTACGCCTCTGATTAATTCCCTAAAATAGTGGTTCTTGACCTGTGGGTAATTACCCCAAAGGGGTAATTTGACATTGTTTGTGGCTCTCACGCCCGTCGGGATTGTACAACGTGCTTGTTTAAAGCTGGAGCCATGACTAGGACCAGTGGCAAAAATCTACTCTCTTATCATGTCATAAAGTTACGGAACTGGCGACAATTTCGTTCATCCAGCCCTTTTCTTGACTCATGATTATTATACGTACAGAAAAACTTACTACCTAGTACCATTTCGTACAGTTTATCATTGTTTATATGTGTAGCCTAGTGCTTGATGTGTCGCTTGTACTATATATCTGTTAATCTTTATGGTTTGATATCTTACAGGCTATGCAGTGAAATAGCACAATTTATATTGCCGTTGAGCAAAATTTTGAAATGCCTAAAACTAATATGCAGTAGCCAGTAAGCAATGTCACTTTGGGTTTGAAAGACGGAAATATGCGGTGATAGTTCAATTGCGGAGTACCCGTCTCTCAACTGAAAGATTGAGTGTTCGCCTCAGGGACACTGAGCGATTCGTCGTAGCACTCCATGGGCAAGATCGCTCACCTGAACCGCCCCGGCAAGATACAAATTTGTCTAGTCTGGAAGGGTTACAAAGAGTCAGAAGAGTTGTATGAACATGTGGTCCTTGGGCGTCGGAAGGGCGGGTCAGGGGGTGAGGCCCCTAGATTTTGAAATTTGTTATTTTTCTATGGATGTTTTTCTTTTAGTTTCCAGGTCGCCAACCCATGTAAATATCAATCATTGGCCCCTTCAGAACAAATCCTTCCGGCGCGTATGACGTTGTATGCAAAAACTGAAACAGATTTCAAGCATAATTGAGCAACAAGTGGAACAACAAAATTAACCGTTACCTTCAACATGATGGTTTGTCGCAAGTTCATTGAAGGTGGGTGGATGAAATCCCATTTTGAAAATTAAAAAAACAATATTTTTTTCAATTTAGGTTGATGACAAAAACTACACTGAATATGTAACTCTTATTAAGTTGTTTGTGCAATAATAAAGTTACTTTGTACTTTAATTTTATGCTGTTATTGATTAAAAGGAAAGTACAAAAAAATAAAGAAAATTTTATAAATTATTAAACTTATTACTAAAAAAAAATATGCTGGAGCTGAAGAACTCTTCATGTTCCATGCTGGTACCGAGGTGTCTGAAGCAAGCCCTGAGTGAATTATAGCCCTGTAATGCCACTGGAAACTATATGAGAGGCATGCAAAAAATGGCCAAATTTTTATCTGAATAAATGCATGTGTATTGTTTCATATGACTCGGCTGATATTCAGAAGCAAGACAAAAACAACAGTTGGACATCAAATAAACACAATTAGCAAAACAAACAAGCACAGAACACGGTGAAATGAACGCAAAACAGCCTTCCTTTAGACTCACAGCAGCGTAACACAGGTGCGTTGCTATCTGCCAGTGAGCTCCCTGGTGGAAGTGAACGGCCCAGCGATGGCAACTCAAGGCGTAACCAGAGGGGTCAGAGGGGCCATGCCTAGGTGTAACCAGGGGATAGGCGTAACCAGTGGGGGCATAGGCGTAACCAGGGGGGCCAAAGGGGCCATGCCCCCTCCAAACATTTTAGAAAATATAGTCATTTTTTGCTTTAAGAGGCGTTTTTCCAAACAAAATAGTGTTATTCGCCTAAAATCAAACATTTTGGCCCCACCAAAATTTTTGGGCTGGCTACGCCACAGCTGCGTTGTAACACAAAAGAATACGTCGTTTTCAACTGGCAATGCGTCGCTTTCAAACCGTGCCGTCGTCTGATTGAAAACATGTGCTGAACACATGTACTAAACGTGCAACGTCAGAAGAATATCACCTGGTGTATGCTACAAAATCACACACATCTACCACAAAGCGGGGTGGTTTCAACCCGAAAGCATGAACTTTTCCCAACAGCGGAAAAGTACAGCGCGGGGACCCGTAACGTGGGGTTGGCAAACCCCAGTTCAGCGTCGTAGGGTTGATGAAAAGCTCTAGGTCTGCTTTTTGGCGTCCTGGAGATGGCGCTACATGTGAATAAAATGGTCACCGGTAGATGGCGCTCAAAAGCAACAAGTCACTGCGATGAATATCGCAAGCGAAGGATCGAAACTCACTTATCCCTATCAATCAGAGATGATCTCTGTCTGGCTTGCCGGTTGGATATCCAGCAGGATAGTAAGTTTTCAAGCGGATACGGATATCCATAAACTCCTAAGCGGGAACTGGATACGGATAAGGATATCCGATCAAAAATACATTTCACTTTTGATCTCTTGGAGAAAGTTGCACATTACACAATCATTTATTTATTATCTTCGGAAGCATCTTTTCATCTTTTTGCGCCGGTCCCCGGAGTATATCTATACATTAAATTACGGATAGTTTTTGGATACGGACAGTATGATTTCAACAAAATAGGATTCGGATCGCATACAGATACCATTTAAAAAAACGGATACCAAAAAATGCACTATCCGATCATCTCTAATCCCTATATAAGAATAGTGCAACTTCGCATCGGTAGAGTGATCTTCTCAGTGGTTGATCTCGATTGCTGTTGGTTGCTTTCCTGTTAGTTAAATGCCCGGAATTTGCATCTTTCTCTTGTGCTTGCCTCAGTAGTTCAATGCAGATAACTGTAATAAAGAGATAGATCTAACGTTTGAAGGTTCTCAACAGAACGGCGGAGAAGGTTCAAATTCATTGTTCGATCCCCAACTTGGACCTCTTCAAGCCTGCAGCATCTTGCCAGCTACAGACCCTTTTCAAAATATGTTAAAGGCTTACGTTTGATGTTTGTTTTGAGTTGCATTTCAAAGATTCTTGACCTTATGACCTTCGGTATTACTGGATGCTGGAAAGCATCCAGGAATATGGCTATAGTAAAATGATTTTGTGCTTTTGGTGAAACAGTGTCAGAAAAAAGGTATGTTGGTCTGACAATTGGAAATCTGGGTTCATAATTTTATGAGAAAGGTTTGTCCCGCCATATCAAGGTACCGCTGATCTTTTATCGGAGGACAGTGCTGCAATTACTGACCAGTATGGTGAACTCAGGCAAGTGGACGCATATCAACTTCAATCAGGTAAACATCACTGCAACAATAAATAACCGCCCAAAATTACATTCGCATGAAACGTAAGTTGTCGAAACTTTCATATTTTAATGGAAGTAATCACGTTATACCTCTTAGTTCAGACTTGGATTTTCAATTCTAAATACAATAGAACAGTTTATCAAATTACTACTTTTCGATGAATTGGACTCGATTTCCAGATTCATGACTTCTGCCAGTCTCCGACTCGTGCAATAATTAATTATACCGTTAATCACATGACTACAAACAAAACAAGCGCAATTTAACAACAATGCCCATGCCTTTCTTTGTGTTCCGTTCAAGTGCATATTTGAAGTAGAGATTTCAATGAGTTTAACAGTAGAAGTCCAGTCAAATTGCAAGTCAAAAACCTTTCCCTTATCTGACTGTGGCTCGATTCGAATTATCTCAGCATCTTTACCAACGTGAGTCAATTCTATTCACTAAAGCTCGTGACTGAAGTCACGCTGCAATCACTTATTTTTACCGAAACGATATTACGGCAAAGTCACTGCTGACGGTATTGTTTTTCGCTGTCCAACACTTATATAGAGTATGTGGCATTTATCAAGAGCTCTAGCGATAGATACTATTGCTGAAACAATAAAGTAATCTTCAAAATTTATAAGAAATTTGTCAATCATCGCATAAAGAAATAGAAAAAACAACTGAACTAGCGAATACAACAACGTGACTGTTTTGTTAACAATCATCAAAAATATATCAACTGAAAATTAAAAACAACAATTAAAAGCTTTAACTTTCTGTAGGCTTTCCAGGAATCAGCCGACTGGGCTTTGTTTTCATCTCTTTGCGATTGTTCAAACTTGCACATATCTGTATTCAAGTAACTTCACTCCACTTGTGAAACAAGCAAGGAATTTATCGCAAATTTTTAATAGGAAATAGATTTCACGTAACACTACGTCAGTTCCCAAATGTGCAAGCAATGCTAACAGGTGAAACGTTGAAAGGCTAAAACAAGGGTAGAGAATGCAAACAACCTCAAGACTGAAATAAATAAATCACACAACACCAACTGCGACAATAAAAACTAGAAATTACTTCTTACTCAAATAATTGCATTCACTAGATCTTCAAAACTTACTGCAAATGTAACATAAACTTTAACCACAACAAAGCTGCGATGATTAACACTATAAAATAGAAAAACAGGGGTTATCAGTTGTAGAAAGGTCAAAAATTATTTTATTGCCTGAAGAGGGGTTCTCAGTAAGGCAAATATCTGAAAAACTGAAGTTCAGCAAGACTGCAATCCATCAATAATACATTCCTCCACTTTTAAGTGGTCCAATCGAGGTGAGGCTTTGCAAAGGTATTTCTCTTAATCTTCATGGAAGGTGTAAGCCTACGTTTTCTGGCAGGTTTATAGGCTCTGAGCCCAAATTAATCACTGAAACGACGTTTGTGGTAAAGGTACTGACGTCTGCACCCACAGGCGTACGGGAAGGCATTTTACTGGGAGGGCGGAAAAATTTGCCCTGAAAATAACAATTTGCCCTAAAAATAAACAATTTGTCCAGAAACTAACTTTTAGTTCAATCCGAATGGGGTCTGAAACCTCTTGTAAATCTGTTCTATACAGTTGAATTCGTTTATAACTGCTTCCTCTGTAACATCAATTCGCCCATAACGTTACATTTTGTTCGGTCCCGATGGCATCTTTTACATGCATTTCGATTCGCTTATAATGTCAATTCGGCAATAACGTTCTTTATGCAATCCTCTAGAAGTGCCGTTAGAGGCAAATTCTGTAGTTACCTTGCTTGCTAACTCAAGGGGGTGAAGTTCCTTGCGTGTTGTGTTCTCCCAGACAAGAAACTTTACGGTAATTGCCTTTACTGATGCAAATATGTGCGCGACTTCGATGGCGCAACGTAATGGTTAAAAGCGACAGATCAAAGTCTTTATAACCAGTCACGACTTTGGTCCAGATTACACACTAGCCCAAATTACACGGATCACCCCAAGTGAATATACACTGAATACACTGTATTGAAAACTTTTTTACCGTTCAGGTTTTTGAGCAACTTGCGCTTGCCCTGAAAACGGAGTTTGCCCTGAAATTTTTCACTGTATTGAATATATATTTTTTTATCTTTCCGGATTTTTGAGCAACTTGCGCTTGCCCTGAAAACAGAGTTTGCCCTGAAATTTTTCAAGCCGGGGGGCGGCCGCCCCCGCACCCCCCCTCGTACGCCTATGTCTGCACCTGCGAGCAACAAATCTGATTGAACCTTTTTGCTCGAGAAGATGGTGAGTGCATTACCATCTTCTTTATCATGTGATCATCTCTTTGACTGGTAACCTTAGGCCTACCAGCCCTGCTCAAGTCCTGAAAACTACTAAACGTCGTTAATCTGGCGATTGCCTGATGGATTGCAGTCTTGCGAACTTCAGTTTGTCTGATAATGGCCTTTATGAACACCTGTTTTCATGTAATGTAACAATTTTTGATCTCTCTACAACTGATAATCCCCTTTTTTGCCCATGTGTCAGCAGCAAAATTTGCAATAATTTTGATTGCTTTTTGTTTCCAACACAACCAGAACATTAAAAAGCTCATTGTTAAAGGTTGTAACGGAAACATCAGTTATGTAACAATGTTCTTCCAGCATAAAAAGCAATGTGACGAATTAAAATAAGACAATTTTCCTGACTTGTGACAATCCAAATTTTAAGCAGGCGGTCTTCAACTTTTGAGAGCGAATATACGAGGAACTGGAAAGCAAAATGCAGTGTTTTACATTGTGGTAGCAGATGTGAAAGCACTTTATCCAAGCTTGTGCAGAGACACATTTCAACCGGTCTAACATTTTAGCTGATGATGTTAAGATGCCTATTGCAACTACCTTTGAAATGAAAATAAAATCCCTTATAATGAATATCACGGCCAAAGCAAACGATACAAATGACATATTGCAAACGTTTCGATAACTCCTGTTATCATCATCAGTGCATAGCAATAGAACTGCAGTGATCAGCAGTGCATAGCATAGAACTTTGCAGTGCATAGCAATAGAACTGCAAATCATCAGTGCACAGCAATAGAACTGCAAATCCCTTGTAATACATGAAAACTTTTTAAAGCTGCGACCAAACCCTCTTCGAACTTTTTATGACTGTAATGTGCCAAAAGTCGCAAACCTACCACTCATTTTACCATCCCCACTTTTAGCAAATAATTTTGCCTTGCATTTGCATAACCTTAAGTCAGTAGCGAATAGGAAAGTTATCCTAGCTCTGGACAAAGTTAACAAATTTTGCCTGTCAAAACTCCAATGTCAATGCGGGCCCCTAAAAAACTTTCATGTGGCAAAATCGCGCTTAGTTCTATAACTCAAAACCATGGCTGCCAAAAAATAAACGTAAGCGTTAGTATTGCAGCTTAAAGAATGTAAAACAACCATCGAAAGATTAAGTTTAAGAGTTTCCATTTTTTTACTAAATAGCCTTGTCACATTGTGCCTCACCTGCAGTGCCGGATTTACCTATAGGCTATATAGGCTTAAGCTATATAGGCAAAAGCACATTTCGTCGATATCTTATGCCTTAGATTAGTGGTTCTTAGTTTATGCAACCACGCGAAGCCATATTTCTTAGCTTGATGGTCACTTACTGCTCAGGCGAAAGGTCTTTTTCAAGATTCAAAATAACCAAAAATGAATTAAAGTGTCGTCATGTACTAGGAGAGGTTGTCCACACCAAGCATTCGGTGCATTAAAAGTGACAAACTTAGGCAAACAAATTGTAATGGATTCTTAGATAATTTTGTGATGAAGAAGGCAGGACAAAACCTTTCTAACTGTTTACTGTGTTATGTTCAGTCTTACTTGATTCGATGATTGCACTTTGTATTTCTTTATACGTATTTCAATAATGGCAGCATAAGCGAAATTTAAACCTGTCCAGTCGCCACGGTTGGCATTGGTGAGCTCAGCCTTTCCAAATTTGAATATGAAACACTATAAATCAGTAAAGATTTTATGAAATTTTCAGAATCAAGTCCCCTTCCGTAAATTTAAATCCCCTATTCAAGTCTTCCTGGTGACGGTTCTGTTTTTTCAACCTCACATCTTTTCACGCGACAGTTTAGTTGCGTTCGATTCTTATAAGTCTGAAAAAGTAAGAAGCACGCGAATCGTGAGCTTAACAATTACAACCATTCAGGTGTTTTTACGTGACGTGTTTTGTTCGTGTGTGTGAGATTATTACAGTCTTGGTAAGCGAGTTGCAACGCGGCCCTCACGTTGTGCTTTAAAGTCTTTATGCCTCCACACATGTTATATAGGTGCAGTGTGTTTGTTTTTTTGAACGCAGATAAGAAAAAACAGATGTGATTCTTATAAAAAAACCTAGGCCATATGTTTAGTCAAATATTTCAATTGTGGCAATTTCGGTTGTTTTGCCAGGGGTAGTTGATAATCCTGTTCCCGCCAGCCAAGCAGGATTTCTATAATTCCGTGCAATTTAACGCTTTTGCGTCGAAGGCAGCAACAAACGCAGTGATCGTGGGAACTCCAGTAATGATTTGTTTTTTTTTCTGACCGTACTTTCAGAGCGTCATTTTCGAATTTTCTCAAATTGATTAACGCTTTCCATTTATTTCCTCCCAGCAATGGGACTGGGGCCTCACAAGTGGATTAGCCTAGGGCCTCGCATCAATTAAATCCGGCCCTGCTCACCTTGACCTAACGAATTTTCTTTTAAGTTTTAAAGGCGTATTGGCTAATCAAAGAATTTTAAGAAAGTTGTTTGGAAGTTTTATTCTAAGATGAAGCTATTCATAACCGATCTACTTTTTCAACAATACTTGAAGAGATGCAAAATGTTTGGAATCTGCAAAAGAAAAGATATTTTTACACTTTTTGCGCATCAAACTTTGATGTCTAAAGTGACTACAAACAACTCCTATTCCGTAACATTGGGCAATAACAATAAAATGTGAAGCACGGAGACATTCCTGATGTACCTGGCCGTATTTACATTTGCAACTTAACCGCAAGCTGAGAATCATTTATGTCTTTAGGAGGTCAGCTTATAAAACGTAAGAAAAATATTAATTACATGGCGTCTGCACCCCAACAAATTCATGATTGTTGAGTACAAAGTTTGACCAGCTTCATTATGACTTGCTGCATTTTTTTGCTGTACGCAAAGCGTATCACGTTACCTACCTTCGACGTCAGTCACAGGAAGCTGTAACAGCAAGCAGAGCTCCTTCTCTGGCTTTCTTTAGCCTTAACAGAACCCGCTTGCGAACTTCGAGGCTAATACCTTACATGTAAGCTGGACGTATGCAAAGAAAATACAAGAGTCAGGGCTCCGCGCACGCGTTCGTTCCACTACAGTCAGTCAAATGTGAGCGACCCGTAAGCCAATAGTAGCATCCAGGAAACTTGCATTTACAGCTAGAGTCGTTTGCTGTGTTATCTTCTTCGCCTTTTTGAATGCAACGCAGCGGCAGGCGTTGTAGCACAGGCGCGCAGCTGCAGTAGAATGACGGGACAATACACCAGCAATTGGATAGAAGTCGGTTTATGAATTGCAAAAATTGTAGAGGAAGTTAAGGCACAATGGGGTAGACTAGAAATTCATTAATTTAAATCCAAAGGTTTTCTCTAATCTAAGGCCTGTGGAATTCTTTGTTTGGTGTATAAATTACTGGTTATACACTGTACTATAATGCTTTGCTTTTCAATTTGGTGCGCAAGGAAAATATTGTAACGTTTAGCAAACACAAGCGTGTTTGACTGTTTCGGCGAAATCTTCGAATATTGAGTGTTCAGCGTGGTCTTTGCATGAAATTTGTCACCCAACTAAATGACCTGACATTTTCAATTTACACAGCAAGACTGTAAAATAGCTTTCACCACTTGCAGTCCTTCAGCGAATTCTGCAGAAGCTTAAAAGTTTACGTTGCTGTCCCTGTTTATATTTAAATATACAGTGAGCTGATGCTGAGATCAAACTGCGCGTATGTGAGGGTTTGGAGCAAATTTGCGAAGACAGCAAATGAGAATGAACTCGCACTGAACAACTGCATAATACATGAGGATGCATGGGTGAAAGGGAAACGTCATATGCGAAATGACAATGTCCAAGCGAATGTATTGTGTTCTGAGGTCGCGGCATTGACAAACAGACTGGAATATGTATCTCCAAGCACTGAAATAGCTACAGCATAGTTGCGAATTAGCGAAATTGAAAAAACTCTTGTGTGTTCCTACATTATCACAAAAAGTAAAAAACTTGCTGCCGGATTCTAATGAATGTAGTTTTTACTATAGACCTGTATCTGATCCAGAGCCGACCCCGGCGCTCGGTCTCCTCGAGCTTAGCCCGAGTCTTTCGATTACGATTTACATTTTAAAACGCTAGCTTGCTTGCTTTGTATATTTGTGCCACCACCCACTTCACTAATTAAGGTTGTAAACTAGGGCTTTTTGCATAGGGCCTTGTCACTCTTCATATGCCTTCTCTCGAATACGTTCACTCGCGCTTTACTCGGGCTCATCCGTTAGAACCCGAGCTATACCCTGTGCAATTAAGTATTTTTAAAAATATAATTAATATCAGATTGAACGTTTTTTTGAAGCAGTGGATTTGCATATAAAACATTGGATTTGAATTCCAATCTGCGGACAGTTCCCTTTCGGGAATAATTTCAAACGATAAATTGTCCATAGCCCGGGCTTATATGAATGAGCTTTATCGTGCGCAGAGGTGTAACTGGCGTTATCATTGCTCTGTAACTTATGTCACGCAGCAATGAATGAGTTCTTATGAGAACTTTTCATTCATTGCTACGCACATAACGTCTCAAGCAATGACAGTGCCAGCCAGAATGAAAGCAAATGGAAATTTCAGTGACACAAGCCTCGAACGGTTGCAATATTCAGGGTCAGTCAGTATAAATCGCGTGATGAGCCAGGGTGACGCTGTTGACCTGGAGTCGCCCCTGATCAGAACACGCCTAAAATCAAGAAAAACGTGATTTTAGATCAAGAAAAACCAAGTGGAACTGAATTGTGCCAGTGTCATACTTCCAGTGTCATACTGGAAAATTCTACTATTATCATTTTCACACTTCTACAAAATGAATAAGAACTAAGGAAAAGCTTACAGTATACCTTAATTGCAGTTCTGGTTTCAGTTTGCGTTTCACTGGTTTGCGGAGAAGCTGCGGTATACCTTGCTGACATTTCATATGAAATTTTGTATATAAACAACATAACCATTGACTAGTAACACTAAAACTGTATGCGATATATGTTCATTTCTTATATGTAAGTTTTAGAGCACAGACGTCTAACGCTACAAGGGCGAATCTCTCCGGATACCATGCTTTGTCAGGTTACAACCACTTTTTATTTGAAGCCGAAGGAACTCCTGTACAGCGGCACGAAGAACACCCTGTGTTGTTGTAGAGGCAATATCTACTCGTTTTTGCGGAAACTACCTCCCTGCTTGACCAAAATGATGCTTAAGTTACCTTCTGTGCAATTAATTTTAAAATGTGTTGAACAAGAAGAGGACAGTATTCAGTACATCTGTAAATTACTAGATGACGAACGTGTTGTTTGCCTACGTAGTGCGCTTCAAAACAAGCATATCAGACCTTTTTTGAATTTGATAGATGATGGTTCCTGCTAAGCAAAACAAGCAGAGCTTAAAAAATGACAACCAACAACAACACTGTAAGATCCGTTCATGCCTGCTTTGGGACTTGTTTTTGATGGAGAACAGCATAAACCATCTTCTTCTGTGTTCAAGATTATTATCAAAATTTGGCACTTGGAATAAAAGTAAAAATACAACAACTTTGGTTACTTATGCAGTATTTCTATTATGGAAAACCGATGCAAATGAAGTTTTCTGAATATAATAAGTTTTTGGAACAGTTCTTGGTTGTCAGGTTTGAAAAGATGCGTGTCCTCATTAAGTGAACCGAGTTTCTTTCAAGTATGCAATATAGTTAACCGGGCACAAGGAACTGTTTGCAAGGTAGTGCGTTTACAGTAGAGTTTGCAATATGTGTAGACGTTGTTGCGGTAACTACAGTTTGCAATTTGTGTAGGCGTTGTTGATGTAAGTATTATAATTATAGAATCAAATGACACTGGCAGGCTATTATCAACGTATGAGATGCGTTCGAGCTTTACAGGGCCGAGCAAAAGTTTAATTTGTGTAAATCATTACATAGCGATGGCGAAGCCACAGTACAATAACAAAAAACTGCCTCATTGTTATTGTAGTCATAACCGGTGTGGTCGAGCCCCAACCTCCTCAATATTTGATCAAGAATGCCTACTTGACGTTCATAGATGCATGAGGCTGGAAGTCCCTGTGTATCGCAGCCTTTGACAATTACGGCGGGCAAAATAGTTGACGGCGGTGTGAAAAACTTAAAAAATTCTTGAGCTTATAATCTGATCCACCACAATTTTTTTGTTCATACACCGCCCATGGTCATAACAGGAATTTCTTCTGAGCCTTCTACAGTTCACCAATTTTTCAAAATGCTGCTTGCATTCTTAAGCCCCTGTTATTTAGGCTACTCTGCTTGCACTGATGATAATTTAGTGCTTTATCTAGTATTGCGTAAACTGTCATTAGTTGTGTGTGGCAGACGCATGTTTACTTCCGAATACTGAGTATCATTTGTTTAATTAAGGTAACGCGTTTACCAACAGAACGAATGCCGGTCTTGATGGGTGCAACTTTTCTGTTCCTGACCGTATATTTGGCTTCGAGTTCCACAATTCGCTATTAGACTTAACTTTTGGACTGCAATCGTTTCAAATGAGTCGAAACCAGTCTTGAACTCTTATAAAGAGCAACTTCATGCTGCAGTTAGGAATTGTTCTCAGATTGGATTTTCAAGGACAATCATTCAAAACTGTCTTACATCAGGGGTGGCCAACACATCGATCGCGATCGACCAGTCGATCGCCGAGACTCAGGTGATCGATCACGCCTGATTTTGCGTTGAATTGACAAGATACCTAAATATAACATTTTTCATTCAATATTTCAGAAAGTTACATAAAAATGAACAACGTTGCATTTTATTACTTATTGTACTTGTGACTTTATTACCGACCGGTCGATCTCGAGTTATTAAGAAATTTTCTAGTCGATCCCAGTCGAAGACAAGTTGGCCGCCCCTGTCTTACATCAGAGTCGTTGCTGAATTCAGTTTATGGATAACAATTGAAGTAGTAGAGAATGGTGTGTGATGCCGATACCTGACAGACACTTTCGAAGTTTATCGTGAATAGGAAATCAATCAATCAGTGATTTGTGTTTATGTAGCTATGTAACAAAAATGAAAACTCCTTTTCCTTATATGTGCTTGGCTAGTGATATAGCTAGTAACAGTGCTCTAACTCTAAACTGGGCACTATAACTGTCAGTCCGTTTCGACCACTGCGAAACTCATATCATCACCAGCGGTGTCACATCCTGTACTAACTTCCTCATACAAATAGAAGTAAGCTAACTTGCATCGAGATTAATTTAAAAAGATGGATCCGCTTTCAGCTTGCAAAGTCTACTGGTTGGTCAGCTTATGTTTAAAACTGCTTTAACACGCACATCGCGATGTTTGCAGTGCAGGCCTATCGCATTGTTTCATCACAAGCACCTCAAAGAGTGTCATCAGAAATAAGCTCCTTTGTAACTCTGCGACAGCGCACTTTGGGCAAAAACTGAGTTCGGTGTACAGGTTGGTGTACAAGCTCATGAACTTGCATCAGCAGCATATAGGCAGTACCTTTTTTCATGTTTGTCTAAAGGGTTGCAACAAAAATGTTTTGGAGCAGTATAGCTCTTATAGTTCTTATGCTCTTAATCATCTTATGCTCTTAAAAGACTTTTTATTTGATTTTCGTGACGGCAGTTGGTGGTAGGCCGAATCCTGAAATTTGTTTCTTACCAGGGTGGTTGAGGTGAGGTACTCACGTTAAGAAGCGAGCAAATCTAAATTCTCAATAATCGAGAAAACGTTGACAGAACGAAAGGGTCTGCATCGATTTGGGTTCATTGAAAGGGATCCGGTCCGTAGCGACAAAAGGTTTGCGAACCACTGATCTAATACCTTTTTCATCAGTAACACTTCACGCATAGACTGTTTCCATGCCTACAACTTGTCAGCATCACAGCAAAACAAAAGCTGAAGTTTAACCATGATTTACTGCTCAAATTAAGAGAAGGCTTTCTTCAATCACTGATGATTATAGTATTTCCTGTGGTCAATACTATCGTCGATGAAATACCAACCTTGTTCTTGCAACAGAAACACTGCTTCTTAAGTTTAATATTTTGTTTTTCCACTTCTTTGAAAAAAATTGCCAACTGTTAATTGGTTAACTTTTAAAGCTGACGTTTTCAGACAACGTGTCTATTTGCTACAAGTGAACTGGCCTGAAAGTCAAGGAATCTAAAAAGTTAAGATGGGAGAAAAATGTATGAGAGTTCTGTTTATATCATTCAACGTAATATGCATGGTAAGTGCGAAGGTTGAATCTCAAGTTACAATACTTTTCTCAACATACAACTTGGGAAAAAATCTAGATGATGCAGTTTTGGCCTTTTATAAGCATTCTTTACTTTTTAAATATGAGCAACTTAATTTTGGACTTGTTACCACGAACTATTTATTTAATACTTTGTGGGATTCCCAGGAAAATTTACTTGTCTTTGAGCTACTGAAACTCAACCACCATTCTTCACAAAAAATTGCAGCCTTGTATCTAAGCGCGTGTTTCAATTTACAACATTCTTATAAATAGGTGTGTTTCAAAAGTAAGTGAAACATCACTGAAAGACGAGGCTTCTTTCTGAAATTTGCAAGCAAATTAAACATTTTTGACTGCCCCTCAAAAAACAGCAAACGCTTCTTAACTGGGATTGATTTTCAGATGGCTGGAATTGCCATGTTCGTCGGAGGCATGTGTTTGCTATATCTTGAAGTGCCGAAAATGATACTTCTGACAATCAAACCGACCACCACAAATACACAAATGGGAGGCATTGCACTTGGTTTCATTGCTCTCGGAGCGCTGGTGTTTTTCATTTCCATCGTCGGCTGCTGTGGTGCACTTAACGACAGTCGCGGCTGTTTAGCTTTGGTAAGTGCGAGATAATATTTGAGGCAGATTGTACCTAAACGCAATAACTGCTGAAAACGACATATCAGTCCAGAACGATAAAGAACTAACGCGAATGAAAAGTTTTTTTGTCAATCGTTGAGTGACACTAATTGACGGCAGGCCGAAGCCTGAGATTTCAATTTTGCCCAGGCAGTTGAGACTACCGCTCTTGCCAAGGACAACGAGCTCCACGGTGGTTCCCTCTGTGGCCGCGTGAATCAACCAACAGCTTTGCGATTGGAGGGTGGAAACTGTACCACTGAGCTATAGCGTCTATTAGAAACTTACCTGTCGCTGCTTACCATAGGGAACCTTGAAAGTTGGCTTTCTGACTAACTACCGCATCAGACGCAAAAAACTCTCCGAAAAAGGCCTTATTAAACGTATATGATAATCCTAAGTGTTATTCTTTTACAAAACACTTGGTCAATAAAAAGCTCTACGTTTTCTATAGGCTTCAGAGGAATCATCCGACTGGGCTCTGCTTTCATCTTTTTGCGATGATTCAAACTTGCGCATATCTGTATTCAAGTAACTTCACTCCACAAGTGAAAGAAGCAAAAGAAAAGAAGCCTCGCTCTGCGAATAGTTATTTTTATCAGAAAGCGACTTTTTCTTTGGTGGTAATCGTTAGCTGGCGTTGAGTTTTAGTAAGTTTTTGTCATTTATGCAGAAGTTTGAGGCTTCAGCTTTTGCATGTAGTTCAGCAAGACATTTTGGTTTTGTTTTATTTGTCGCGGTTGGGTCTGCGCGTTTTTTCATTGCAGTCTTGAGGTTGTTTACTTTCTCTGACCTTGTGTTGGCCTTTCTACGTTTCACACCTGTTAGCATTGCTTGCAGATGGTAGGACTGACAATGCGTAGCGTTACGTGAAATCGATTTCCTATTAAAAATTTGTGATTGATTCCTTGCTTCTTTCACTTGTGGAGTGAAGTTACTTGAAAACATTTGGTCTTCAAGTTTTTGTACCAGTGCAGATTGGATAGGCACAGAATCTTTACTAGTACCTTTCAACAACACGCACTTAGATTTTTTATTTATTTATTCATTTTAATGTTTAAACCAGGCCCGAAGTCCATAGAGCACAAGTACACACTGCACAATGTAGATTGATAAAAACAGATACAGAACGTATTATGACAGCGTTGGGGTAGAACCACTGGATTACGGACACTTCCTTGTAGGCCATTAACCCTTGGTTTATAAATTTTTGTATTTTATATATTAATGTATTTGACAATCCGTGAGTTTTATAGCTCACCTCCTTTAACGACTTTCTGCCGCTGAGTGCTAGTGCTTATTCAGATAGAAGTATACTGGAAATAAAAATTTATCAATTCTATCACGTTTCAATTCCTCAGTTCATAAGATTGAAGTTGCACCTCCAAAGTAAAAAGAACTCTTCCATGACGAGGTTGAACCCGGCAAACAAAATAGGCTGCACAAGTGTTAGTCCACTGCATACCTTTCAGTGACCCCTGGTCAGGAAACCTTAAAATGCTATACGAGCCAGGAAACGAGGGTATAATGACACCCAGGCGCGGATTTACCATTAGGCTAAAAAGGCTTAAGCCTAGGTCTCCAGATTTGGGGGAGCCCCAAAAGTACGTGAGTAAGGACAATTTCCAGCATTTTTATAAGCAATTATATTTATATTTTTGTTTTGGTTCAACGCACTTTTTTACACTACACACTAATCAAAGATCTCTGCAGAAGGATGAGCGCGAAGGATTGGAGTGATTGACGATGAGCATTCTCTTTTTATGGTGTTGAGAATTGGTTATTTTTGCGTAAAATGTATGGAACAAAACGCCTGGGCCTGAATCCATTTTTCAGATTACACGAGGCCATTGAGGTACTTTAGTTCAGCCCAGGTCTCTCTCTTGTTGCTTTTTATGGGTAAAATGCGGGGAAAGACGAACTACAGTAGCCTGAACTGTAGCCAAGGCTGGAGATATTCAATGGAGCAAAATGTTAACTGTTTGTAACACAGCGCGTGTAAAGCTGGGATGTTCTTAGACTTCAATTGTTTTGTAGCAATCTTGTGCCATTGCTTTCTATAGCTCAATGCATAGAAAAAGATTTCAACTACTGTTGAACTAGACGCATATCTTGATGTATTAGTAAGGCCAATTTATAGCGTGAGCTTATTAGCTTAGTTGGCAAAGTGGGCTTCAGTTGTAAGATCTTTCTTTTTTTCAAAAAAATCAGGATAACGGTGGATCTGCAGTGGGCTTGTATTAACTTGAGAATGTCGAAACGTATATACGAGAGTGGTTCTATCAAGCGAAAGAAAGCCACTACCAAAGCAGATACACCACGAGCTGTTATTGAAAAGACGAAATAACCCAGTTTTTTAGTGTGCCAGAGGGTCTACACTGGAGGTGGCCACGGATCCGGAGTGCCGGTGTCATCTCCTGCAGGATCCTGCGTTTTTCTTTCGGACTCGGAGCTGGAGTCAAAAATTTGTGAAAAAAACGGACTCGGATCCGCAGTCACTTTTCATTTTCAGCAGCAGCGGGAGTCTGCGTGGTTTTCATATACCGTATGGAATTTCTTAATTAAAAACATTGCTGAATTTCGGTTGCATCGATGGTAGCTGGAGTCTGAACAGGAGTCGGATTCACAAATTTGAAAATCTTTCGGACCCGGATCCGGATTCAAAAATTCTGGAACAGTATCGGAGTCGGATTCTGAAAATGTTACTACTGTTGCAACCTCTCCGGTGGTGTTGCGTTGATTGTGTGATTCACCACGAACGGGATGTGCGTGAAGAATAACACCATTATGTATTTGGCATGAACAAGCAATAACAGAGTGATCCCGATGGAGTGATCTTGGTGAGTGACCTCTTATGATGCTTGTGAACCTGGTGAACAGTTGATTGTGCTTGCTAACGGTGACGACCAGAGTGATTTCGTCGGGTGATCTCTATTGTTGCTTGCTGCCACGGTGCGAAGCTCTGCGCACATGCCGCTCGTGATTTCTGATCGCAACACTACGGCCAACTTTGCCTTCCAGAAGGGTCTCCAATTTTAAATAGTCTAGGACCCCGAAAATGAAAATTCGCCTCTAATGACACTCCCAATTTGATTACGTCATCCTGGGACATGTGACATCCGTTATTTCCGGACCAAACTATTTTTGACTTCCCAACGTCCATTTTTAATCATTTTTGCAACAACATCGTATCGACACAGCGAAACATACACAGCATACAAATTCTATCCACTGTACCCCTAAAGGGTATTTTTGGAGGGGAATTTTGTTTGTGCGTAGAAAACGTCATGCGTGATTTAGATGCGTTTTTTCTTCACATCAAGTAATAGTGCAGGAAGACTCTTCACACATAAGGTTTCGGTGGTCACATTTGGCCAAACACGTTTTGTACTTAAAATAACATTGATATATTAAGGTAGTAAAATGCCCGAAATTTATTACACATCAGGGAACCACGGCTAGCACTTTACCCATATTTTCGATATATAGGCTTTCAGAGACATTTTTGTAAAATAACTCTGGCACCATTCCACTCGTCTCTGAAAATCAGGAAAAGTCATGGAAGCACAGGTTTCTAACATTTTTCTAAGTATATAAAATCAACAAAAAAGAAGCCCTTGGGTGGTCCACCACCCTGGATTCCTGTGCAGGTCTTTTAAAGTTATCTACCGGTTTAAACGAAAAACTTCGTTATTGTATGAAATTTCTTCAGTGAATATATCCTTGTTTTATTGCTAATTTTTGGGTGTCTTTAATAAAAATGGATTACGGTTATTAAAGACACAGCTCTCCTAAAACAAAGCTTTTTAATGATTAGAAACTCGATTTTGCAATTACTTTGAAACAGCAGAAGAGTTGTGGCTGGCAGTGAATAGTTTTCAGATTTGTAGAAAAGAATTTTGGTAGTTTGAAAGTAGAATGTTTGCAATTTGAAAATAATGTTTTTTGAAGGGAGTTATTTTCCGCAATTTCGATAAATGTTTCCAAACTGCCGTCTTCGACACTTTACGACTGTTGCAATATAGCTGCCGTCCACAAACGAAGTCTTGAACAACCTTATTCTAACGTCCGCAGTTGCGTAAGCCATCAGAAACACAATGTTTTTATGGGACTTTCTACCAACGTAATCTCCTGAATACCGCAAACAAAAGAGCCCACGTTGATTTCCTGTTTTAAGAATGGCGTTACCTGTTGTTTCTCACTTTGCCATAACCAAGGTGTTGCCAAGCTACAAGGTGGGCAGTTTATGCTTCTGAAATAGTTTCCGTTGTGCCTAAGTCATAGGTGGCCGGAGTGACATTTTCAGACTCCGACTACGCTCCTGTTCCAAAAAGTTTGAATCTGGGTCCGAATTTTTTTTCAAATTTGAAAACCATAGTCTTGTTCAAACTCTGGCAACCATCGATGCAACCGAAATTCAGCATTATTTGTGCTTGAGAAATGATATTTATAAAGGCCATGCCGACTCCTGCTACTGCCGAAAACAAAAGGTGACTCCGGACTGGGTCCGGTTTGTCACAAATTTTTGACTCCGTCTCCGCATCCGAAAAAATCGCAGAATCCTGGCGGAGTCGACTCCGACACTCCGAATCCGTGGACACCTGTGATCTAAGTACGCTATACGTTAAGATCGGAAAACAAGTAAAAGCTGGGAATTTGCTTCAAGGTTCTTCGCCTGTTTGTTTTTCTGACTCACAGCCTTCTCCATTGATGAGCTTGCGCATCAAATTTGAAAAGATTCGAGTGTAAGTCAAAACAGGGACATGTTTGCAAAATTATCTGACATTCCATTGCTTTTGAGCAAATATATCTTAGCGGCAGTCAACGTAAAACGTCAACCGCATTTTGTTATTTGCATTTTTCAGTTCTGTGGAAGGTTTTGGGCTACGTGTTTGCAATTTCATTTCATACGAGACTTTTTCTTCAAAGTGCACGTTAACCAGGTTCTTGGCCCGCGTGAGTGGTAGGACGATGTTAGCTTTAAACCGTTGCAGAAGCCTGAACATGAAAGAAAATAAGCTGTTCCAATATGCTAGCTCCCGGAGAATGTCATAGCACACAAAACGTTCAAGATGCAGAGATTCATGCGTTTTTATTCCAAATATATTTTGTGTTTATCCTCAATTCAAATTCTTTTCTCGTTTTTTTTTCTCAAAAATGTCTACATACATTCAACATATGTAAAAATAACAAAACCAACATTTTACTGAAATAATGACCCTTTCACGCATCATGGTATTAGTTATGTGAGTTTCATTTTATCCTGTCAACAAGGACGTTTTTTGAAAGGAGCGATTTATGAAAAATGTTGTGTATTCGCCAACCTTATCAAAAAGCTTCGCATTTTTATATGCTGAATCCGTTTCTGGAGAGGCGAAATGTTTTACTAAAGAACTTTCCTAGGAATTTTCTGCTGGCCTTTCTGGTCGTTTTCTTCATCTAATTCTTTTCTTTCTTGAACTGCTATATTCCGCTGTTAATCGCATTTTCTTTTGTTTTACAAATATTAATTATTCTAAATTTTCGTTGCTTGTTTTTAGGTTTGGAAATGCCTCAAACATGCTAATATTTAGGCAAAGTTAAAACCAATTTTATTGCCATGGCTTTGGTAAGAAAATACGATACATCTTAACGACAAGAGCAAGTAAAAATAATAAAAGCAAAGTAAAAATCAGTGGCATCCTTCTTGTTTGTCGATTGTTCAAATTTTATGTATATCAGCGAAAATCTGCATTCATCGGAAACAAATTCCACTCTATTGTTAGGTCAAAGAGTATGAATGGAACAAAAATCAATTTACCTTAAGCTCGTACATTGGACTACAATGAAGAAAGACTACCCAATAAAACTTGTTTGTACACTTTTTCCATTTTTATATTTACTACTAACAACTTCACGAGAAAATGAGAAAGTAGCAAAATGTCTTTGAAAAATACTTTTTCTTTGCCTATGGCGCTTTGTGCTTTAGCTTCTGTTTATGCTAAAGCAGTTTTTTTTAAGGAAAATGTTAGGTACCCGGTATGGCCCTGGAGGGACCCGATTTCTCTGATTCTAGAGACCCAATTTTCTCTTATTCTAGGGATCTGATGATAACTTTCTCCGATTCTAGGGACGCGATTTTCAATTCTAGGGACCCAAATCGGGTCCCTAAGACACCTTTAAAAAAACCTGTGCTAAAGTGTAAGATGTTTGAAACAGATCATGTGGAAATCCCCCAATCTTGTTTAAACAGATATATTTTGTTTCAGTACTTTGTTTCCATTCTTTTGCTCTTCCTCGGGCAAGCAGCCGTAGCAATTGCTGCATTGATTTTTGGATTGCAGGTAAGTTATGTTGATAATAATTGAAATTGAAACTAAACTGTTGCCATAAGCGTAGCCAGGGGGGCAGAGGGCCATATCCCCATCAATTTTTAGCATATCTAGTCACTTTGTGCTTTGAGAAACGGTGTCCTAAACAAAAATACTGTTGCGCGCCTAAAATCAAACACTGGCCCCGAATAAATTTTGGGCTGACTGCGGTACTGACTGTTGCTAAATTTAGAGAAAGAGACGAAAAACTAGAAAAATTACGTTCATGGGACACCTTTCTAAAAATAAGCATGTACTGTGACTTAAAAACATATGCATCGAGATGATGATCAAGTTTTAAGGTTTGTGTTCAGTCCTGGCAAAAACTTAAAAGATGTATGGTGAAGGTAAATTTTGAACATTTTCAGCAACTGACTACACATTTGCTCGTCGCTACTTCTGTCTTTCGCAAAGTGCTGGAAGTACTTCCATACTTTCCATTATTAGTGGGCAAAGCAAGTTATATGCTGCATATTTTTCGAAAACTTGTTTGTAAACCAATGGTTTTAATTCATTAATTCAGTTTCACACCTGCTCTTCCTCTGGAGAGGTTCGCGGGGTCAGTAGCCTCAGGAAGGACCAAGCCAGGTCGGAGTAGTCATATCACCTGACCCTTGAGTCACGTCACCTATGGGCCGCTTTCCCGTGGGTATGGCCAGCAGGACTCGCCACGCTGATCTTTACTGATGCAATTTGGTCACGTGGCCGAAGCATTTTAGGTGGAATCTCTCTGGTCGGAGACGTTTCTCGAATTCAGGGATTTACGAGTTTCACAGTTGCCCGCTTTGTTGCGAAATGCCACGCCATGAGTTCTTCGAAATAATCCTTTATCTCATTTTGCCGCTTGTACTTGAGATAACACTTTTTCAGTTTTACCCCAAGAATCATGACTATATGTGAAAATCGTTACAAAAACCTATTTAAAAACTGAAAGCTTTGCGGTGTTTGGAAGCTCCCGTTTCAGAGCGATAAAGCTCACGCAGAACTGCGCTTGCTTTACCAATCCGTGTATCAATCTTTCCGTTCAGCTTTCCGTCACTCGTGAACAGGCCCGTAGCCAGGTAGTAAGGTTTGACGGGGAAAATACATTATAAGGGGGCCACTTGTTTTATTATACAAGGGTGTTTAAAACTAATTTTTCTGGGCACAACAAATTTTGGGGGAAATGCCCCCGCAGCAACGGACCTGCTCGTGAATACCACACAAAGTTACTTGAACTTCTCCACCTGCTGCAGTGCGTTACCGCTTATTTTCAGCTTGTGTTGGCTTGGTTTTCTGGAGAGACATACTGTAATACTGTACTTGACCTTCTGCCTATAGCACGAACGCGGTCCGTGGTTACGCACGCGACGACTGATACGCGATACTTTGATTGTTTTTGCGCATTTCGTGGTAGTAACCACTCGAATCATACCGCTGGACAGACCGGTCGCCCCATTTCAACAGCAACTTTTGCGATATTAGGGTGTACAACGGAGATGTGTTGCTTGCGCACACATTTGTGTAGGAGAGGCTGGCATTGAGTGCACTGTAAGCGCAGTCATGCAGCAATCATTACACCTGAAAAGGAGAAACCTACCTGCTGCGCTATCACATTGCTTAACGTGACAGGGTGGACCATGTTTTTTATCCTTTTCTGCCACAAAACTCTGAATGTTTTTGATACACTTGGCAAAAACTATTTCACTCAATAAATGACCATTGTGAGCATAGGCGTACGGGAAGGCATTTTACTGGGGGAGGAAAAAATTTGCCCTGAAAATAACAATTTGCCCTAAAAATAGACAATTTGTCCAGAAACTAACTTTTTAGTTTAATCCGAATAGGGCCTGAAACCTTATGTAAATTTGTTCTATACAGTAGAATTCCTTCATAACGGCTTCCTCTGTAACGTCAATTCGCCCATAACGTTACATTTTGTTTGGTCGCGATGGCATCTTTTGTATGCATTTCAATTCGCTTATAATGTCAATTCGGCAATAACGTTATTTATGCAATCCCCTAGAGGTGCCGTTATAGGCAAATTCTGTAGTTACCTTGCTTGTTAACTCAAGGGGTTGAAGTTCCTTGCGTATTGTGTTCTCCCAGACAAGAAATTTGACGGTAATTGCTTTTAGTGATGCAAATATGTGCGCGACTTCGATGACGCAACGCAATGTTTTAAAACCGACGGTTCCGGATCGAAGGGTCTGACTCCCTAAACCTGCCTGTGTTATCGCTGTTGTGCGACCGAGCAAGGCACTTAAAGACGAGCACTCAAAGGAGCCAAGCAATCTGCACGTCCGTGCTGCCCGCTTCTAAAACTCCTGTTTATCAAAAAAATCTATCATCTTAACACCTTGCACCTCTACCCAGTGAAAACGAACAAACACTCGAAAACGAACAAAGAAAAAAATACCGAATTCTTATATCAAGCTGTTGAACTATCGACATCAGATTGTTCGAGTTTTACAGAAAACGAGGGCTTGGTCCAGATCAAATTCATTATAACCATTTACGACTTTGGTCCAGATTACACACTACACTAGACCAAATTACACGGATCACCCCCAAGTGAATACACACTGTATTGAAAAATTTTTCACCGTTCACGATTTTTGAGCAACTTGCGCTTGCCCTGAAAATTTTCACTGTATTGAATATGCTTTTTATATTGAGAATTTTTAACAACTTGCGCTTGCCCTGAAAACAGAGTTTGCCCTGAAAATTTTCACTGTATTGAATATATCTTTTACCATTCAGGATTTTTGAGCAACTTGCGCTTGCCCTGAAAACAGAGTTTACCCAGAAATTTTTCAAGCCCGGGGGGAGGCCGACCCCCGAACCACGCCCCGTACGCCCATGATTGTGAGTACTTCTAGTGGGCAGTTGCTAGTACTTTTAGCTATTTTTTCTTCTCTTATCGCATCTTGTTTACAACAGTTGTGTCAACAATTCAAAACTGCGACATTTGCTGCCTCAATGTCAGTCTACCGTGAAAGAACTGCTATTTCCAAGTTTGCTAAAGTTACAATTGTTCCGTTTGCGCAGAGTTTCGTACAACAGATTGAGCTACAGCTTGTAGCAATGGTGAACAGCTGTGGAAGCACTGACCAAGCAATCGTAGACTGGGTGCAAATACACGTACGTATAAGTTTTTTTTTCATTCAACTGAAAGGATGTATTAAAAGCGCAACGATAAAAGTGATGATGGTTTTGACATTTCATGCAACTGTGATTGAACTTCCCATGTTACTGATCTGTGTTGGGGGTTAACCGCTGTGTTGTCTGCGTTGCCGCATGGATGTTTAGACCTGGGTTGGGAAGTGGATACAGGCTTTTTGCGTTCGGCTCGCAATATGAATCTCGGGTTTGATTCGTGCTTTGGAGTAAACGTGTGTTGATATGTGTGATAATGTACATTAGCAAATGTGCTTTAGCCTTGATTTACTTACGTCGGTTTGCAGCTAAGGTTGGTGGAGTTGAAAACCAAGTTCGAGACGCCGAAAAAACGAAACAACCTGCTGACCAGATTGCAAATTGTTTGGGCTAGAAGCTATCCATAGGTCATTCGTTTTCCTATGAATGCCTAACATTTTAGAATCTATCCATAGGTCATTAGTTTTCCTATGAATGCCTAACGTTTTAGAATCTATCCATAGGTCATTAGTTTTCCTATGAATGCCTAACGTTTTAGAATCTATCCATAGGTCATTAGTTTTCCTATGAATGCCTAACGTTTTAGAATCTATCCATAGGTCATTAGTTTTTCTATGAATGGCTAACGTTTTAGAATCTATCCATAGGTCATTAGTATTCCTATGAATGCCTAACGTTTTAGAATCTATCCACAGGTCATTAGTTTTCCTATGAATGCCTAACGTTTTAGAATCTATCCATAGGTCATTAGTTTTTCTATGAATGCCTAACGTTTTAGAATCTATCCATAGGTCATTAGTATTCCTATGAATGCCTAACGTTTTAGAATCTATCCACAGGTCATTAGTTTTCCTATGAATGCCTAACGTTTTAGAATCTATCCATAGGTCATTAGTTTTTCTATGAATGCCTAACGTTTTAGAATCTATCCATAGGTCATTAGTATTCCTATGAATGCCTAACGTTTTAGAATCTATCCATAGGTCATTAGTTTTCCTATGAATGCCTAACGTTTATGGCTAAATTGCAAGTAAATTTGACGTTTCCTTTATGACTAAAACTTCGCAATGATCAGTGCAGAAAAACATTACAAGTAGACAAAATGCCGGAATAAAATTGGTATGGCATGCTACCACTGAAAGATATAACGTTACTGCTTTGAGCCAATCAACAAAATTGATAACAGCAAAAGGTAACTGTATTTAAAGCTGGAATTTTTAACTGTTGTCGTTGCAGTTTGAGTGCTGCGGGTATAACGGAACTTCTGATTATAACCACTGCCCAAGAATACCAGCAACCACTCCGCCTTACAACTACTCTACAACGGTGTCAGGGAAGCAAAATTTAACCACAGATACGGCAACAGCGGAAATGATTACAACTGCAGAACAGGATACAAGCAGCAACTGTAAGCGAAGCTTTTGTTTTTGTTTGTCAATCACAGAGCGCTCAAACACACTATTTTAATGCAACATTGGGCCTATTGACCTTGGCGCTGAAAAGTCTTACGCAAAACGTTTTGCAAAAAAAACAAAGTGAGTTACAACAACCAAACAAACTCCATTTCAACAACCAAATGCTCTAATTTAAAGTGAAATCATATTTTCTTGTTACCAAATATGCGTGTGTACACAAACAGAAATATTATAATCCACTTAGACGCTCTAAGGTTGAACAACTAACCCGCGAAGGTGTTCACAAGCCATAAACATCATCCATAAACGCAGTGACTCTGTCCATTTTTTGATATAAAATAACAAGTTGCAGTACACCTTAACTTCTGCGCTTCACGGTTCTGTTTCAACTGCCTTTGTTGTTATTCACTAACATCGATCTTCCAGTTGCACATTTGTGGTGGCTGTCTATCAACTTTATGATTAGTAAGCATAGGAATTGATGCGTTAAATGCTTGCAGTGGTAGCAGTTTTTTTTTAATTCTGAAATAACAAGGTACAGTTGGTTGAGCATATGCCATCAAAGCTGGTAGATTGGGCTAGATTCCCGGTCGGTCGGTCATACCAAAGACTTGAAACATGGTTCTTGTGGCCTGTCCAGTGTCCAGCTTCGTGCTCGACGGTGTTGGGTGGATGCAAGGAATTGGTTCACCTCACGCGCAGTGCTCTCACGTTTGGAGATTTTGTCCCTAGATTGGAACTTTTGACCCATTTTAGGGATTTTCCGGGATTTAGGGATTTTCGGAAAAGTTTGAAGATGTGTAAAATGAATCATTTCAGATTTTAATGGGAGAAGTTTTCAGCCATTAGCGTCAACTAGTTAGATGTTTCAGTCATTTATTTATTTGAGAAAACGTCTTTCTGATATTATAGTCACTTTGAGTAACCGCTTTTCTTATTTTATTGGTCATAGTTTCTTTTCATCGCAACTGGTATTCTTGATGTCAGTCAGTTTGTTAAGCTGTTATGATTTTTGAGCTTGTGTTATGTTATTTTGGTTGCAGTCTTGAGTTTGTTTTTTTCTCTGCTGTTACTTAGCCTTTCAAATTTTCACACGTAAGCTTTGCTTGCGATTTTCACGACTGACGATGCGTAATTTTAGGTGAAATCGATTTCCTATTAAAAATTTCCTTGCTTACACCCATCGTGGAGAGTACTTACCTGAATCATTTCATTATATTTTGAAAATCATGTTTGGTTCTATTTTTAACACTTATCATGGCGCTCCGATTTTATTCTGCACCACCAAAGATACATATTTTTTTAATGTAAAATAGTTTTTTTTGGTACTGTTCTTGGGATTTTCGGAGTTATATTTGTGAGAGCCCTGCACGTGCACAGGGCGCTGCCACCTACTCGCCACCAGCAGCGTTTACTGCGAAGTGCGAAAGCAGCAGCGTTGCCCACGGGCCACGGCGCAAGCGGAGATGGTCGCCCGCAGACCATCGTGTGATCGATGATAATCAGAAGAGTACAGAAACCGAGTATAAACGAAACTGAACTCAAAACTTTCTCCTGGACTGCTCCAGGGACGTCGGAACAGCGGTTGGGCAGGAGGGGAAGTAAAAGAGTTGAGGGCAATAGAAACTTGTAAAAAACAAAAAAATCGTTACCAATTGTGCTTGTTTTTGCGCAGCAGCAGCACTGACCAAAAAATAATAGCAGAAGTTATAGAAAACCATTCTGAATTTTATGAATGCGCGTATAGCTGCAATAAACTTGTTTCAAGTCGATCTTGATACAGAACAGTCGCCAGAAAGTTTTCAACAGGGGAGCTTTACGGTCGTTCAGGGGGCTTAAAATTCTTAAATTTTATTAAAACTCTACCAATTTATAAGGCTTCATAATTCAATTTGGGGTGGCTTGGAGCTTTGTTTGGGGGCTAAACCCCCAAAATACCCCCATGGCGACGGGAATGTCTTGATAAACCATAAAATTGCCTATGTTTCTTTTATGAAAAGGCACCTTCGCGTCCATTGCCTCGATCCTTTTTGAAAAGGGCAGGAAGCAATACCCCCATTATTTCACCGCTCTCCGGCATTCCTGAAAATACCTATGATGCTGTTATGTAAGGGCACCTGTGCCCCCGTTGCTCCCCATTTCAAAGGTCAAGGGGAGCAATTCCTCCGTCATGCAACCCCGTTCCGGCCTCCCTGGACGGCTAGATAAACGTAGAGCAACCAAAGGAAATTGTGACGTACGAAGAAAAGGTAGCGGAGAAATAAACAAAATGTCTTGGATATGGTAAGTCCACGAACTGAAACGTTTTCGTATAGCAAGATATTGGCACACCGACAGCTAAGTGGCGATCGAGACAAAAGTAACTTTTGTCCAGGTATTTAATTTATTCTGCAGTTTTATAAGGCTCAAAGAAGTAAAAGCTTTACGAGTGCGTAAATATGTCAGAGCAAGCCTTGCGTTTCGGCGCCCGTGGTATACGCACCCCCCAGTGGCGCCTTTGGTAAGCCACTCAATGGCTCCAAAGTGCCTTCCTCTGTTAGATTTGTTTGAAACGTCACACCTAGTAAGAGTGGTTGGATTCAGCCACCACGAACAAATTTGTATTGTGCTAAATTTGGAGATTTCGAGAACATCGCTTTATGCCGGTGGTTCCCAAGGTGGGCGGTACCGCCCTCTTGGCGGTGGTGAGAAACTCTAGGGGGGCGGTGAAAGAGAAATGGGCGGTTGGGGGGTGATAGAAGACCTAGCTAATAATTACATATCTGTTGTCTTACTAATTTTGTGTGACCAAATGTCATAAAAAACAATATGATCAACAAACATGTATGCATGTAATTTGTAAACAAAAGCTTAGCGTTTTACTAAATTAAGTTTTATAGTGAAATGCACTAAAAAATTGTGTTGATATGTGTGCTAGGCATGGTAGGGGGGCGATAGAAATTTGTTTGTCAGAAAAGGGGGCGCTAGCCAAAAAAGATTGGGAAACACTGCTTTATACGCTTTAAATTTATTTGCAGATACCATGGATACGAATGTGACAATGCCATCAACAACTGCTGTTGTGCCGGTTCACTTGCCAGGAAAATGGCCAGACAGCTGCTGCAAAATAGTGAATAACGTTTACCTGAACAAAACTATTTGCCACGAAGCGACGCTAGATCCCACCACTCGTAAAAAATACTTGAATATGAAGGTAACCGTACTACGTTGATATACTTTGGCCAATGTCGTTTCTGCAAAGTTTTAGTAGTTTGTTAAACGTTATGGATAGGTATTGCCATAGGTATTACAAAATCTGTTATCCTGTGATGTGTGAAAAAGAGCTGATGATCCCTGCTCATTACGCGATCGCAAAAGGTTTTCCAAAAATGATTTATAGGTTTTTTGTATGTTACCAAAAATAAATAATTTTAAGTTTTTTATAATGATGTTGAAATAATCAGTGGTTTGTGTGACATGTCGCAATAAGGCCCGACTGCAAGTTCAAGCATCGTTGACAAAAAAGTGTTCAAGTTTGATAAACTTAAATAAGCGTTGGTTACATTCTTGGAAATAAGAAGATATTTACAAAACACACAATCAGCTTGAACTCCCGACACACAAAGTCCAAATTGGAGAAGAGCGTGAGAAGCAGCAGTATAAGTCTAGAAACGTGAAATCAAAACAGTGCTTAAAAACACAAACAGTATGTTTTTCATTTCTCTTTTAAACCTCTTCACAACATAGTACTTCCGAAATCATAAGGAAGAAGATTGTTTTGATGCCGTTTCTAGGTTGCCAAGCCCTGATATTTGAGTTTTTTGCTGTTCTAAATGATCTGGTGTTTTTTTACAGTCATTTGAAGACTCCTTCCAGATCAAACCGTTGCTTTGTTCTATGTATAAAAAAGCTTAAGAACAACAACAACGTAAAAACTAAATTATCTAATCCTGTTAAACGGTTTCGAAACGTGCAAACTGATTTCATTGGAACCACCCATTTTGCATTGTTGATATACGTTGCGACTAGGGTTGCGAGATGCGTTTTGAAAAAATACCCGCCATTTTGTCAACAGTGACAGATCTAGGTTGTCGTGATCCGTAAGCACACATATAATGACACAGGATTCTCCAATAACATTTTTTAAAAAGAACGGTTTTTTGACACTGCATTTATTTTTCATGTTATCTTCTCTCAATTTCATAAAGCTCTCACTTAACAGCCTGTTTGTGTCTTTCAGTTTTAGCATGCTGGTTTAATGCATTTTTCCATCATATCTCACTACAAATGATTTGCGGCAGGACACACAGCAAGCTTCATTAGGGTCCTCATCTTAAGCGAGCCATTCTTTGTATGTATCTATCTCTGGCCAAGACATTAAAAATACAATTTCTCAATCTCTGTTTTTTACGCGGTGGAGTACAAAGTTTGCTTGTCTCTACAATTTCACTCCCTTCCTGTCCATTGCTACGATTTTCCTGCATCCTTCCGGCGATAGCCTGTAATAGTTCAGACAACAACCCTACGTCGATTTTAACGGTTAATTGGCAAAAGAAGTGTTCATGCAGATCACATTTGACGACGGAGGAGTATGACTAAACCAGTGGTTTTCAACCATTTTTACCGCAACCCATCATAGCAGCCCACTATGACCCAAAGACCCGCAGCTAAAACTCGAATAAAACAAATATAATACCGCTGTGTAGATAAAATATTTACTCGCGACCCTATAAAAATGGTTCACAACCCCTCTGGGACCGCAACCCTCGGGTTGAAAACCACTGGACTAAACAAAGGGAACAGGGAAAACGTAGAGACAATCAGTATTGTTAAGCCACATTTAATAACTTGTACTTATTTTGGCTTTAAATGAACTTCGCAGAAGGAATTGTCCTGACAAGGCTCACTACTAGAGTCAGTATAATTTGGGAGGTTCCGGGTTAGTTCTTTCTGCAGTTACTGCAAATTACTTATTTTGAAAATACCGGCTTCAGACACTGATTTTTAAAATACCGGCCTGTGCAAAATTAGCAGCAAAATACCGGCCAGGCCGGTGAAATACCGGTCATCTGGCAACCCTGTAAAATTTTCTATGATTCAAAAAACAAAATTCCCCTGCGTACATCAACGAAACGAACGAATTACGCTGTTAAAGGACTGTGTTCAAAACGGAATCCACCAAATATTCTTTGCCTTAAAAGCTAAACAGTACGCAGTACACTTACCACTTGCGACCGTACCGAAAACTCTGGGTGTTTGATGAGTTGGATGTGCCGTGACACACGTGCGAGTAAAAAAACGGTAATATGACCTGAACATCTACGTACAAACTGTAATTTCCTATTTAGCTAAAATAATCTATACTGCTGTTGCTAATAGTGGTTTCGTGACTTGAAACCTACGCGACGTGTGTCAACTTCAGCACTGACCGCAAACTTGTCAGCAGGGATTGCAAGTTTTAAAAAGCATGTGCAATTAACTAGTTACGAAAAGCCACGTTTTTACAGACGTGTTTTCTGGTTTTTGTGTACGACGTGTAGCAGCGCGGTGGCTGCTACATGCGACGCGCTAACATCCCTAGTAGCACGAAAGCTACTGGGAGCTTCCTTTAGCGTCGTGCGTAAGTGCGCAGGCAAGCCGCTTCTTCAGACGGTATTCCACGACTTTTACCGCCGGTGTTCAGCTTTAGGCAAAGTAGCCACACGTCCTGGTGGTCACTGCGGGCCAACAATTATGAGACGGGGAAGCACTGCTGCGAAAATAACACGTTTTCTTACATCAAGACGGAAAAATGCTGTTGATAATTTTGATTAAAAAAAACTTAACCATCAATAAGTTGGTGCCACATGGGTGAACACGAGGCCACATTCAAAGATTTGGGATATTGATGTTTCCTCACGTTTTCCCCAAATGCAAGGTTTGTGCCGTCCAGATCAGTGACTTGCTTGTTTTGGGAAAATCAAGCTGGTTTCAGAAAATAAGAAAAAGTCAGGATTGCGAAAGGGAAAGAAGCAAATGATCTGTGAAGCTTTTGCGTCCGTAAGCAGGACAAGGGTGACTTCTTTATTTTTCATATGGGTTAATCTTAATTTTTAGTGAAGAGTTCGCATGATATAAAAAGAATTTACACACTTTCTTTAAATTCCAGAATCTTTCGAAATGCTACACTACTCTTCCTTAGAAATTTCACAACTTTAAATGCGTAGCACATTGGTTGATGAAACTAAAAATATGTCCAAGCACATTTGATCCACCAAAGCTCCTCAAAATGCTTCAAAGCCACTATAAAAAATGACAGGAATAGTGTTTAGCCGACAGTCTTGAAATTACAACCAGCAACCGCCGATATCTGTTTTTAAACTTGTTGGCAGGAATGCTGTGATAAAAATTGCCATTGCTTGGCAAGTGGAGTTCACTGTGACATTTTACAACATCAGCTACTTGTGCTTTCAATTACAATTTTGCGTGGTTATGTTACGACGACCAAAAAACATGAAACGTTTATCACATTTTAGAAAAACACACCCCTAAGGCTGCCACTGTGTACAAGTTACCAACCTTGGCTTTGATAACTAATCTCACGTGATCTTCTGCAAAAAAAACAAAAAGCAGCAACAGACGATTTATCACAACTTAACGAAGGTCGGTTTTTTCTTAATTCGAATATAATTGAACGATATGGCCAAGCTCAACCTACAGTTTTTGATTGTTGTTTGTGATGTCAAAGTCAGTTTGCTTTGGGTTAGGGCAAGCCTATTGAGTATTAGTCGGTGAGCAGAAACCGAAACCATACTGCATGCTCTGCCATAGACGGGTGAGAAACGCTGATGTGTGAAACGTCTGTGCGTTATTTTGGACACGTTTCGTCAGCCCCGGCTTGGTGTAAATTGATCCCACAACTCAAGTAACCCGGAAAATCAAAACAGTAAGCTTGCAGCAAACGGCGGAATCGTGTTAACAGTAATTGATTTTTTAACTCTATGGACGACATGGTACAAAAAAACAGAAAAGGTCGCAGAGTTGCCTATATTTCTTAATTAGCTCTAAGTAATTCGCTCTTGTCATCTTGCGAAGGGTTGCACATCTGCTAT
>Ga0210059_1000986_pt1 | contig 40846 bp, 23 predicted proteins | sample Ectturendosymbi2_FD_188042 | JGI IMG/M metagenome (GOLD analysis project Ga0210059, IMG submission 188042) | Ecteinascidia turbinata endosymbiont from Florida, USA - Sample 2 (SPAdes) (version 2) | ecosystem: Host-associated > Tunicates > Ascidians > Unclassified | place: Key West, Florida... | reverse complement strand
CCCTGTCCCCCCTTCCGACGCCCATGCGCAGAAGCTATACACATTTCACACGTTGAGCTCTTCTGGAAAATGATGTTAATTGGAGTATTGCATTTTCAAACGTTTTGACACTGACTTTTTCTTCACCCTGTATTCGCCGCTATTTATGCACAGCACTTCAAAAGACACAGGTTTTCAGAGAGCGAGAGTCTTGTGCGACACATTTGCATTCATACGTCTGTTTCCAAATACACTTTTAGTGACCCAGGTTCTCTTCTGTTTGTTGTTTGCTCCGTAAAGCACTCGATGTCCACTATAGGGGGGTTGTAATCGTCAAGAAAGTAACCGACGCCCGGTATGCTTTCCGGGAAACCTTTCGGCAAATCGGCTCTTCTGCGAGGAGTGAACTTGAAGCCACGATCGTGACACAGGAATCTGCAAAAGAAGTGTTATTCAAGCAAAATATACGCAAGGGCGGAAATGGCTTTCGCACTCTTACAGATCTCAGCAGTGGCTGATATGTCGCAACCTCCGAAAAGGCATGGGATTATATTCACGTAATTTAAACAATTGTGATTGTAAGAAAAGATGCTTCAGGCATGGACGCAGGAACAATGTTTGGGCAAGGGGGAGCAGTAAAACAGTTGAGGGCAAGGGACACATAAAAAACAAAAAATCAGTACCAATTATGCTTGTTTCTGCTCAGCAACAATGTTGACCTAAAAATAATAACAGAAAGTATAGAAAACCATTCTTAAAATTTATTAGTGCGCGAATAGCTGCAATAATTTTGTTTCACGTCGATGATGCCGTTATGAAAAAGCACCTCCTTCCCCCGTTGCCCCTCTTTTGAAAGGGCAGGGGGAAATACCCCCGTTTGTCAGCGTCTCTGGCTTCCGTTGCGCAAATGTCAGCAGTGGTTTATGCACAGCTTACAAATAATCCATTTCGATCTTATCTTTTCTATTAAAATAATTCGATAGTACAGTCTTTACTGAGTTTGGGGCAGTACCACAGTGCCTTGGGATAACTTTTACTGTACAGAGTAGGTCGAATTTGAGATTAGACGTGGGGGGTTTGATTTCAATTGACTAATGGTATTCTGCTTCTGTATATCAGATTACCGCAAATGCCAAGACATCCAACATAGGAAACGAGCAGAAATTCGCATGCGAGACTGACATGGACATTCGATGCCGATCCACACCCGTATGATAAGGTTCAGCATTTCATATCGTCTTTTAAACATTGGTCTTCATACTAAAGCGTACGGTATATCACGAAATCTTTAACACATACGTAGAATTCATATATTGCAAATTTGGAATTTATGAGGTATCGTGGTGTTTATATTAAATTTTGCGGTCTTCATAGTTTAATCAGCAAAAACATTCAAACCAAAAAATAAACATAACAGCAAGCAAATCACGGAATCAGGATGCTTACTTTACAATTCAGATCTAGTTCTGCTTATAACGAAAGTCAACCAAATCCTATTTTGAAACAGACAAAACCTTTTCCTGGTACAATGCTGTATTGTGCTTTTGCAGGAATTGCTATGATAAGGACCGAAAGTTGCGATTGAACCTCTGCATTGTAATACTACGCCATAAGTTTTACTTGCGATGATAGCGCCCACATTTTGCGTATGGAACATTTGTGGTCATTTGCAAAAATTTTCTGCAAACGTGATTGTCTTCAATGTAATGGTAAGGGCGTGAAAAAAAGGTTATTTTACGCACGTGAAACGGTATGATTTTCAACCCTAATTGCATTTTTGTAGTAGAAAAGCCTTATTAAGGAAAATAAAAAAAATCCCACAGAAAGCCGCTTTTTTGCATTTCTGTTGACTGCACCTCTGCCTGAGCCACTGCGACACGATTGACTCCTAAAATCACAACGACGTCTTCGTTTTCCGTGACATATTTTTTCAAAAGTTGAAAATGAGATTGTCAAATACAATATAAAATCCTGGAAATAAAAGAGCTTTGAAAAAATACAAAGCTTTGCACACTTCGCAAGCCTTTAACGAAATTATGTATTTGGAGGACGCCGCGGAAGCTCTAGCCGGGGTTTGGGCCGAGTTGTTACTTCACCCTGAACCCTACCCATACAAAACCCACACACCTCGCATTTACTGTAAATCATGCAATAGCAGCATCAGATGTTTCATGTCGAATAAAGGGCATAATGAAATTGAAGCGCTGCAGTAAGACTCTAGCGTTTGCTTTTCGTGTGCATTTTTATGTTGCTTGCACTTCATGTACCGCGATCAAGCCACTGCAATGGCTTTTGAGGCATTTTTCAGCAATAACGTGTCGACTGATTGAGCTAGAGAGTCAATGAAGACAACGTAAGATGTGAATTTTCATGTATACTTAGTTAAAAAAAGGGTAAATGGACATTTGAAGTTTTGCATAGGTCACAATGACGTCACAGAGCATCCTGGTCACGTCACACTGCAACCCGAAATTTCAAATGTAAAGGCACCAATTTCCTAAACCAGATAGCACATGAAATACGCACCTTATGATGTCTTTCTTGCTCTCTAGAGCAGTGGTTCTTCACCTGGGGGTAAATTTTATCTTTCAAGTGGGTACATTTATTGAACCGTAAATTACAGCCAATGTAAATTTTTCTAAATCATTCTAAACTGTAAGAGGTTGTTAATTTCGCATTTTCAATAAATAAGCACGATTGAGTGTATTGTGGGTAAATCTGGTAACTTTTGCGTGACAAAAAGGATAAGAAAAACGTTAAGAATCACTGATCTAGAGCGATCGGTCGGCGAGTTATGCACGAAATTGCCTCAAAGCCACGACAGTGGCTTTCCCAGCTCTTAAGAAGGATTTGCATTTAATTGAATAGCTGCAATGCCGATGGTGCAACAAGTGCTTTGCTTGTGATGTAACAAGTGCTTTGCTTGTGATGCAACAAGTGCTTTGCTTGTGATCCAGCAAGTGCTTTGCTTGTGATGCAACGAGTTCTTTCCTCAGCGATGAAACAAGCTGAAGTGCCCACTAGGATCTGAAATTAAGCCACACAAGCTATAACGTGACAGGCCCAGTGGCCAGCTACTTCACTGCTTAGTTGGGTATTTTTGGTCAAAAATGAGTGTATTAGAAGGAGTCTAATAGACTCCCACAAAATAAATTTATATAAAATTTATGGAGATGGCCAAGCGTAAGTACTTGAGAGGATGAACTGTTCTGAATGTATTGCAATATACCACCATAAACACTCGATCACGTTGCTCCTGATTTCCACTAGTTATTATTATGAGGTAAGAAATCTTGTTTTTGTGTACGTGTCAGCTAATTATCTGGATTTCTTATGACGTGTGTAAAACTCCATGCTTTTTTACTTTTCGAAAATTGGCGAAGCATTTACCGCAGATAAAATGCGGTCAGCGTTTAACATCATTTCCACAACGAGGTCAGAAAGTTATTGGGGTATATTCATTCACTATCGATGCAATTAGTGCACAACTTTTGCAAGTGTTTACCGATTGCTAACACAGTTGGAACAAGTGAGTCAGCTGTGAATTTGCACTAATGCAAATATTTGAAACTCAAAGCCATTTATCACGAAATTGCTTGGGTTATTCAACAAATGGTGTTTGAAAGATCTGAGGTGTTTGAAAGCTCCTTATTCGTGACCACGGAACGATGAAGTTGGCCTTATGCTGTGTTTTGTGTACTAACCCGTTTGTCAATCTCCTTGTTCTGCCTTCCGTCACTCGTGAATACGAACTTGGACTTCTCGACCTGCTGCAGTGTATTGCCGTTTGTTTGCAGCGTAGACTGACTGGTGTTGATTTTTATTCCGGCTTGATTGCACGCAGCTGAAAACCGATCAATGCATGTGGAAGGCCTTGTTCAGAAGATGCTAGCAGCACCAAACCGTCTGCAGAAATCAACGTTTGATCCTGCACATTCCAACAGTGACATCCTCGACAACTTGACTGTTTTTCGTATAGACACTGAGGAGGAGGATCAAATTACATAACGTTTCTGAGTGCAACTCCTACGGTGAATGGTTGTGATTTAACACCACCGAGACGGACACAACCTTATGAATAAGAATTGGCAAGCAGCAGGCGGCCGAAAGCAGTTGTTGAGGAATTCAGTCATATGCTTTTTAGAGGTGGACAAAGCACGTGTAAACGTCTTTGGCATACTCCAAAGATTTTTCAAAATTTATTGTAGAGCAGTGGTTCACAGCCGTTTTTGCCTATGGACCTTATTTTTATTTAACAGATCTGATGGATCACTTTCTGATGCTGACACCTCATGAACTAGTCGAAACTGCATTGCACACAGGTGGTATTGCCTAATTTATTGTACAGTTCAGGTTACAATTTTTAGTAACGTTATATCAAGGATTTATGGAATTGTCTGTGGACCACCGGTGTTCCACCTGACGTGGATCACGCTGAGAATCACTGTTGCATAGTTACAATTTGGTCTGTAGTGCTGCGGTCTGGACGAAACTGCACTAGGACGCTGGGTAGCATTTGGTTCAAGCATCTAGCAGCATTAATTCTCAAGGCACTTGGCATGCACATTTCCAGCAAAGTTAAGCAGAGAGATATCCCGGTAGTTAATGCATTCCCTCTTGTCTCTCTTCTTTTTTATGGGGTTGATCACTTCAGTTTGCCAATCTTTTGATGCCTTCCGAAACGCCCGGTTAATTGACACATACGAGTAAGCCAATGAACTCCTCTATTGAGGCCTTCAAAGATTTCATGTCAAATTACATGGCAATCTGCTGTCTTCCCAGTCTTCAGTGTTTTTGATCACTGTGAAGACTTCATTCGTAGCGTTTACAATTTCCTCATCCTGTGTGCCTGATGGTATGAAAATGGTTGGTTCAAAGGATCTTTGAAATACTATCTCCATCAGTCAGCTTTGACCCCTCATTGCTGACAAAGACACGCTTCGTTTTGATGGATCTAGCAGTGTTACATCTTTTGCAGCGGAGATGCTGGATGGTTTGCCAGAACATTTTGTTGGCTTGCCAGTACCATATTTTATGTCCGAAATGTCCCAAGATGACATTTTGGACTTTTTCACAGCTTGGTCTTCCACTTTCGCGTCTCAGCGTATCGCAAATACAGAGGTTCGATTTTGTTCAAGTCGTTTCTGTCCATTTCCCGAATTGTAGTGCGGCCATACCAGTGGATTGAAAGAACTCCTTAAAAGATGAAGAATTATAACTGGTTTTCAACAACCTCCATTTCTGTTCTGCGCCTGCTGTGCATTCCTGGAACTCTCGAAACAAGGACCATACTCTTTCCGCAAAGTTCTTTCTTATGACATTGTATACCATGGCTGTAGCCAGTAATTTGGTAAGACTTCCTAGACCTGCACGTTCTTGTAAGCCTGGTTGTTTTTTTTAGATTTCAATTTCAAGCAACCAGGTGGTGATCGGTCGACAGTCCCACATCGCTTTTTCTACGAATGTCCAACAATGATTGGAAAAAGTCAGCTGAAACAATGCAGAAATCAACCTTCTTCTTCGTCGTTTGAGCCAGTTCTTCAATCCACTGCTTGGCCGTACCAGATCTCGGGGCAGGTGTTGAGCAGTCATTCGAATGTCTCCTCATCCAGAGTCGTCAGGCCGTGCAGTCCATGAGGAGGTCGGTGGCTTAGGCATTGGAGGACAACATGGTCGACGGTTTGCTCTTCTGCGCCACACCCACAAGCCGCAGAGGGGCCATACCGCATTTGTGCAAGCAGGAGCGGAAATGTCCGACACCGGTGTGGAGGCGGTTAAGCCGGAACCACGCTTTGCTTGGAAGGGTCATTCCGGGAGGGTGGATGCCGGTGTCGGAGATGAAAGTGCGGAGTCTCGTAATGTTGTCCAACCACTCCGTTTTCCACTGGTGATCCGTCCAGGGCGCCGCACGTATGTTATTGTTGTTGTCAGATGAATTGATGAGTTGTTGTGCGGCGGGTACAAACGGGTGTCTCGATTTGTTTGAGACGTCGTGCATTCGCACCCTGAGAACGAGAACAGGTGAGCACTGAGTGGAGCAGGTGCCCAGGTTACACGGCATGGGTGCTCGAGACAGTGTGGCTCCATTGCGACGAAGTTCAGCAGGTTTGGATGCCTGCGAGGATGGGAAGGTTGTCCGCTGGCGCAGGACGCAGGCATCCAGTCAAAATTCGCAAGGCGTCGTTGATGGCGGGGTCAATGAGGCGGGTATGAGCACTGCGGCACCAGACAGGCGCGCAGTACTCTGTTATTGAATGCACCAGGGCTAAGGTGGCTGTTCGCAACATTGTTGCTCCAGCACTCCAACCGGAGCCAGCAAGCCGACTCAAGAGCGTGACGCGAAATGTCAGCTTCTTGCGAAGTGACGCGAGGTGTCGGTTATACGTGGGCGAACTGTGCAACGCTACCCCGAGGCATGGGCGTCCGCAGAATTTTTTTCAGGGGGGTGCAAAATCAACATTTTGCTTATCTTTTTCAGGTTGGTGACGATGCAACGCAAATGGAGGTATAGAAAAAAGAAAATGTTCAATGTTACGGCAACAGTTGCCTACTTGTAAGAAAACTTTACAGTGAGCATTTCTTTGTTTAAGTGAGCATGGATTTTTTAAGACTGAGTTAGCAGAGTTCGAAATGAATTATAAATTTTGTGAATTTTTAGAATACGTGTATAATCTTATTAAAATACGAACAAACAACACATTTACTTCAAATAGCTTCTCCTTGTTTTCATGCTTCTCCAATGCTTTGGAATTTTGCAAGTGCGCGAGATGAGATTTCACTACACAAATGGTCTGGCGGTAGACTACTGCGCATTTGTTCACCTTTAGAGGGAGCATTGGTTGCAAAAAATGCGTTTTGTTGACAGCAATGCTTCTTTTTCACTCATGTTTCTTTACACATATTAAAAACCAGGGGTGGACAAACTTTTTCAAGTCATTTGCAGAAAACCAGAAAAAAACAGTGTGCCGCAAAGCCATTTGCAGTGTCAATACAAATATTGTAAAGAATGCAAGTTTTGCATTAATTAATGTACGGTAATTGTCAGTATTACGTTTTTGTTTGATTTTCTAGTCCCCGAAATTCTGGACAGTACGTTGTTATAGCTGTGCCAATTAATTCTCCCAAGTGTTCATTTTTCAGGGTTTCACCATGGTTTGATTTTACGAACTTCATTAAAGGGAAAAAAATCACAGCTATATGTTGTGCTATACACATAAATGAGTTATACACTGGTATTTTAAATTTTGGGTATTTACTATCTGGAACCTGTCGCCAGAGTGGCATTGACTAAAGTTATTTTGAGCCAGATATTCTTGCGTTTTGGTCAGTTTTATTTCTACAGCAGAGAAGTTTGTAACAAACGGTTAGGGAATTGAACAGCCATCACCGATACATTAACACTGAATGAATTTACAAGGAAAGCAAAACATGGTTTTAACTCTTGGCAATGTTCAAATCTGGCTTGGACCTCCTCCAGTAGTCTTACAATTTATTTTAGTATTCTTCCACTTTGTGGCCTGCATTTGCCTCTTCGCGAAAAACATTCGTTCTCAATCTGACAGTGGGAAAACGAAGCAATCCTTTCGACGTTTTGTGGCTTTAAAAATTTTTAATTTTCTTCTTGAACTTAAGTAGCCTAACTTGCGACTTAGGATCACTGTCTATCACAGAGGTCGGGAACCTATGTACTGTCACGGGCCGCAAAAATAGTTGATAATCGCTGGCGGGCCGCAAAAACAATTTATTTAGTCCAAAAATTCAACCTTTATCTAACTATTGGTGATAAAGGATTCTCTTGACATAATATCCAAGCATCTGCTTGTCATGGAGTTTCGTTTTGACGTGATTGTGTACTCTAAATTAGGTGACGAAGATTCTAATGCGGGTAATATCAAATGTTCACTCGGGCCGCAGGTTCCCCACCCCTGGTCTATCAAATCGCGCAGACTCCCTGGTGACCAACGTTTCCTTTAAGGTGCGCAACTGCGCAGAACCACCAGAGCATTTTTGCAGTGAAATCTCATTCTTGCGCACCTGCAACATTCCAAATTTGATATCGTATATATGTCTCATAACCCTTTTGAAACGTTTGACTAGTTGTGTGTCTACATGGTTGTTAAATTGCATGCGCACTTAAACAAACATTTGCTAAATGTAAAATTTTCTTGCAGAGTCACTGCTGGTGACTAACTTCACGAACTTGTGTAAACACATTGATAAATGAAACAAACGGTAAATATGAGGCAATAACTCTCTATCAATTTGAAATATTGCTATTCATCTAGAAGAGCCAAACAAAATATGTCGACGTCCCGCAGTTCGCCCACCATTGGTATAAACCTACGTGGCTTACCGCTATTATAAGTCACTGTCTCACAGCATTACCTGACAGGATGTCTGCATTCTATAGTTACAAGTGGCAAAACGCTTGCTACTGTGACTTGAAGTGCATCTTCGAAGATTTGCTGCTATGTTATTGTTACGCAACAAAGGCCAGCAGTAGAACAGTTCGCTCGCGAGTTTCGCAAACTACCTCTGCAGTCAAAGAAGCGGATTTAGTAAACTGCAAGGTCATAACTGCATGTTACCAAAACAGTGAAACTGACTCTTGTGCAGTGTGAATGTCATATCGGCAAATAAACTGTCACTGCAAGAATTAACCCAACTAAAAGGAATTAAACTGCTGATTTCACGTTTTCCAGAAATTTTTCCTTCTTAGTCCCAATTTCCAGGCGGGGGGGCGGGGATTCCCGTTTTCACCCGCTGCGGACGTCCATGCTCCGGGGTATTTAGGCTCGGAGAAAAAGGGCAGGATTTCGTTGTTCTAGTTGACTTTCAGCTCACGTTTAGCTTCCTTGTTGTTGAGGTGGAAGACTTCCGAGTGCCGACACTGTTTTTATAGTGCTGAGCTTTAGCTTCCAAGTCAGCAGGTATTCATTTACGGTTGCCATATTTTTGCTCGCTATCCCTTCCACTACCTGCCAGTCTCCATCAGCATGCGTGATTGTTGGGTCGTCAGCATACGCATACTTTCTGGAGACGGTAGTTGCTGGTCAGAGACGGATACCTGTTGGTCTTCGTTTTTGAGGCGTCGTTTCTGGATCGTTTGCCGTTACCGGTGGTAAGAGTGAAGCTGCGATTGCCAAACATCTCCATGATCATGCGGACCATGTGTCTGTCAGGTAGCAGTTGCAGCATCTTGCTAGTGAAGCCGAGATGTCATGCAGTGTCGTAGGCTGCTGTGAGATCGACAAATACAGCTCCAGCCTTCTTAGCTGAAACGCTATCCTCGATGTCCTATGTCAGCAGGGTGACCTGATCTCCCTTGTCGAAAATCCGCCTACTCCTGCGGGAGGAATGGGTCGACAATGGTTGGTCGCAATGCTTAAATAGAAAATCAACCAATAACCGTTGACCAAACGAATCTCTGCATTGTGTATAATTCTGTGTTGAACGAAAGTGTATTGAACAAATGTGTTTGTTGAAAGAAGGTGTTCATGATATAAATCTGTGTGTTGGGAGAAAGCTCTCACGATAATTTAAGGTGCGTTGGTGCAGCACAGTAACAGTGAAAAATATTTTCCGTTGTCATGTTGCTTAACATCACCACGTTGACCAATCACATCCTTCCATACCCCACAGTTGTTTCCAGTGTGTGCATTGAAGTCACCCTGGCCTAATGGATCGCGGGTGTTGCGGCCCCTTGCTTCGACGGTTTGAATTCAAGACGATAGAACAGGTAGCACGCAGAGTTACCACTGGCTTTGCTGGTCCAAGCTGTGAAAATGACAGCTCATGAATGACTCGTGGTGCTTTTTTAGTAACATACCTGCGCCACTTCGCTTTATTTAATATCTACGCCTGTGTATAGAGACCAAGCTTATCTCAGACTGCGCATTCTCTGAGAAACAAGCTTAGTCGTACTAGTAAGGACGCTTTGTAATAACGCCGTGCTGAACCTGAATCACGACAGGCCGGGCTGGGACAGCCTTCAGAAATCCGGCCCCCATGCATACTTACAATGTGCGTTTCTAACTACGAAACTTCAGCCATGCCGCCGTCGAAAAAGATGCCGAGGCTTCGAATCTACAAAATATAGTCCGAAATCCTTCTGAAACACAGTCGGTGAAAACGCCTTACTTGTGAGTGGTGGGGCTGACGTATATCCGTCCGGGATCGCTGTGCGACTCGAACTTGTTCGCGATCGACACATTATTACCGAACAAACAATATCGAGGCATTCGCGTGCCAACCACTCCTGCAACGACTGAACCAGTGTGAATGCCGATCCGCATCTGCCAATAAAAGGCAACCTGGAGTGAACGTCCTGCAGCGATGCTGGCATTCGTTTGCTTTACTATAAATCTGAGTAGTGGACTGCAAGCAATGCTTAATTGAAAATGTTATGTTGTTTGCACGCAAAAGATCAGGCTTGCACAACTCAGAAAGGTCGAAGGGCGAAACCGACCAACATAAATTGGCCGCAGGCCACAAAATCTATTTCATGTTGTTGTAGTTTGAAAGAAAATCTGGAACGGCAATTGATTACATATCCGAATTCGGGCTGTTGCGACATTTTCTGCAATTGCGAAAGTTCTCGCGGGCCGTAAGTTGTGCAGGCCTGCAAAAGGTGCTTCACAAGTGTGTATTTCTTTCACGAAAAGAAACTGCCCTATTTGAATATTACGTCTTAGGAACCGTTACGTTAGAATAAACTTTTGTTATCTTTCACAACTAAAGGTTTTGAGGTCGTTCAGGCATGGCTGCGTTTTTCAAGGTTCTGAGCAAACGAACGCGTTTTACTGAAACTGTTTACGCAAGCATTTTTACCGTAATCGGTCGACCTTCAGGACTGCAAACCGTTCGCGCGCATTGCATCATGAACAGGGCCATCCAGGCAATTTGCTGGGCGTGGGTGTCTGCCTCACTGTGAAGGCCTCCAGCTACGCAGTAAGCGTCACCAATGGTTTCCACCTGGTTAAAAAAGCATTATGAACTCTGCTGTTGCATTTACAAAGTTGTCAATCGCTTGCTTGGTTTAACTGTTATGCAAAAATAAGCTTGACTGCAAAGACGAATTGCAGTAATTAGAACACTTACAACTTGATGCAACGTTAAAGGGCAGCAAGTGCAATGGCTACTTCTTGCAGCTCCAGGAACTCAGCTCCTTCTTTCAGCAATGCAACTAAAGGCCTCTTTCGCTTAGCAAAGTTGGAAGTGATGGCAGTAGTGTGTTGGTGGAGCTGCCAGTCAACGGCCACACACAATTAATGGTGAAACTAATTTGCATTATAACTGGTTTGCCAAATTCATTCGACCCCAGTTCAGGACAACATTTTTGTTTTTTAAACATAGCACGGAGTGTGTTTTAAGGGTTTACTATTTTGTCATTGTTTCACTGAACATTTGACGACATAAACATAAAGATTTTTGTGAAATATCCAGAAAGCCTGGGTGTTGACTATACGAAAGTCATTTTTTCAAGTAATTGCGGCATCAAAAAATAATTTAGTAAGTTTATTCAGATTCTTGTCAAATTTTTTGTTGACAAAAGTTAATTGGATTGAAAGTCAAGTGTTTTCCAAGGACCTGCAGTTGAAATATTCTAGACTAAAAAATCGCAGCGTCTCCTCAATGTTCCTTGAGAACTGAAACCTCAATAAAGGTTTAGATCTCAACTGTTGCAAATGTATTGATCTGCGTTTTCTTGTAACAGGCTACATTGAAACAAATGTTATGTGTAAATTGGCCAAACAGCTGCACAATTTCTATTACAGTTGCAAAGGTGCGGTTCTGAGCAATCTCTTTAGCCATGGACGAAGTGGGCTTTTAAGTGGTAGGATTAATTGATAAGAAAATTATTTTTTGTTGTCTACACCATGTTTCGTGACTAAAATTGCATTAAAACTGAGTGAAGTACATGTATAAGAAAGGTTTTCTAGAACACTGTCATAATGGTTCTAGAATGGTTAACAATGGTTCTAGAAATGAAAGCACTGAAATCAGTTATACGTTGTGCATTATTGAACAAATAACTTTTTATGCCACATATCCATGAGCATGGGTTTGGCGTTTATACGTTTGGGCAACCTCCAGTTTTTCGTTAAAATTTTTATGCTTTGGGTGTGGTAGCTGGTCAATCTTTGCAAAGGGACTGATGGGTAACATGTAGGCACATTTGTCAGCCTTGCTAATATGATCAGCAGTCGCACTTTGTGCCTATGTGTTGATCACAGTCCAATATTTTCTTCCCAAACACCTCCATGAGACAAGTAAAGTGAAATGAAATAACCTTGTAAACATCATAAACCCCACATTGACGATCAAACTGAACGTAAAGATTACTGAGCATGGCTATGACTTCCATTGGTGTGCAAGTTGAACAGATTGATGTGAAGCCGACGATATCAGAAAAAAGCATTGTGATTTTCTGAAAAACAGATACAACATCTGGAGTGTCATATGGTAAGATGTACAAAAGTAACAAGCTTACGACAAAGAGAGAAAACCAAAATAACCAAATATATTTAGCACTTAAAATGATAAAAAAGCAGTGAGTGGGAAGGAAAGCGTAGAACATCTTTCCAAATCCCAGTTTTTACAACATTTGCCGTTTTAACTTAATCATCGTCTTTCAAACGTCAAAATTATAGAATTACACCTTTTTTCATCAAAATCATAATCTAAAAGAGTCCTGTAATTTCCAAAGTTATGTCAACTCTTCTCCCGAGTTTGCCTCTATTGAATCAACTCAACAGTGAAATGATTTGTACGTTGACGCAATAAAGACTCCCAAATGTTTGTAAACAACTAACGAGTATCAAGCCTTTGGCAAGCAGATTTTTTTGAAACGGCATACCTAGTTAAAGAGATTTGCTTATGAAAAGCAATTGCAACGTGCAACTCAGGGCTAGCCTACTTCTAGTCTCGAGCGCTTTCTCCACAGTATTTAGGAGGCTTATTTAGGAGGCCTTTGTCGAACTCTAATGGCCCAGCCATCGCTTTCATCTGAGTGATTAAATTACGAGCAGTAAAGTTTCAATTCAATAAAAGTGATCGTCATTCCGTTTTTCCAAGCTGTCGTCGTCAGCGCAGCTTGCAATGAGGCTAAAACTATGACAGACCCAAACTTACACAAAAGCCGGCTTTAAACTGCCAGCTGCCGATATTCTATATGGGGAGCAATATTGCATGACTCATGAACCGGAGCCAGAAGCCGATCCGCCACCGATCGCGCCTCGACAACGCCCGTGACAACTTCGACATGCGTTTGACGTCATCAGCAACCATCGCAGCTTTATGGGAGTGTAGTTTATTAACTCAGCTGTAAAACTTCTCGCGGTGGTCGAGCGTTAAAGTCATCGCAGCACAAATCAGCCGAAAAACACGTCAAATCAGGAAAAGGCTTCATTGATCTAGTCACTGTGCGACTGTGCCGACGTCACAATGTGACGTGTTTCATTTATGTCAAGCCGCTGCTTGCTTGTGCACACCAGCGACAGTAACGACAAACAAATTGCTTTGCCAAAGGAACAACACAGGAGAAATTTCCAGAAGGTATTTTCGACGAGGGTGAAACATTTTTGTTAACTTGAATTTGTTCATAGCAACTGCGCAACGATTCTACTTTGCAGCAACTACAATCACGACTTTGCATCAACATTTTGTAGAGAAAACGCGTTCGCTTATTCTTTGTAATCAAAATTTGTAGCATACCTCGAACGACCATATACAGTAACTTTTAAACTGGTTGTGTTGTTAACTGTGCATTCAAAAACTGCTTGGGTTTACTTTACACTGACATCATTCTTTTACTCAACTTAGGTTTTTGCTGGAAATATTGAATTCCAAAGCGTTGATAAGACTGTAAATTAAAATCTGAATTCTAAATTACATTTATTCAACAAGCACCGTAGTTTTTAAATATATTATTTGCTCACTGAGAATCTCAATCGCTCAGAGTTCCAATTTGCTGAAACCTGGTTGTAACAGAGCAACTGCTCAAACGGCTTCTTTCTTTCTTTCTTTCAGTTCAGAGTAATAACTTAGATCAGGGGTCTCCAAACTACGGCCCGTTTCATCCGGTCTGCGAAGACATTTTGTTAAAAATGAAAAAATATATTTTTCGAAAAACTTGTTGATTCCGTAGAATAACATATCCCGAAACAAATCACATTGCGTAAGATGTCCGGCCTTTGAACTGTTGTTTATTAGCTTTTGTGGCCCTCAGATAAAAACGTCTGGAGACCCCTGCGGTTTAGATGGAACCAGTGGAGTGGTCAGGGGGGTTCAGCAAAAGCACGTTTGAATCAGCGGGGCTTTCGGCGAACCCATCGTTAGATGTCACTGCGAATGTAGAATAGCAGCATTTGCTATGAAGGGAATTACTATTTTTTGCTATGAGTTATTTCTTTCAAACGGATTGTGTGCAAGTATACATAAATTGAATAAAATTTTGTGTGTGATTTTGTGTGATGCAAATGAATGTCATGAAATGAAAATATATTTCCAACCGCGACGCTGGTTCAAAAACCTGAACATGTGGTGTTGGTCTCTTGTGCCTTTAGAGTCGGATGGATCAATACTGATGGGTTCTTTGCCACTCGTCAGTTAGGGCCAACTCAATAATTTGAATTTATTTGAATGGTTTCAACGAAATTCGTTAATTGGCGGACATAGATGCCCCGGTGGTTCAAACAGCAGCGGATTTTTATGGTATACAATATATGTAGTAATATGTACAGCAGCGGAATATGCGGTATATAATATAAAACATGCAATACTGCGCTAGCCGCACGAGATCGGGTGATTGCAATAATTCGAGAAAAAACTAAGTCAATTATCGGGATTCCACTTTACATGCATTTAGAGAACAGTTTGGTTTTAGTCACCCAAGAACAAGTTTGTGCTCGAAGGCCCACAGTTACTGAACAAGTTAAAAAAGATCAAACAATGAGCCATGTCAGCATCACGAGAGGGCTCTGCTATTTGGTAGTGAATCGATCTATACATTGTTTCTTGTTGTAGTTGCTAAATTACAAGTAAAGAAATGAGGGGTGGCTTCAGTTTTCATAATAAGCCGTTCGACATCGAGGGAGGGTTTGAAACAATTGGATCATGACAGTTTCGGAAATCAATATTTCAAACAATATTTAAAATATCCTCTCAGCGGTGGATATATCGGTGATCCGTTGTGTGAATGAAAGTAATGTTTGTTTTTTGTTTTATGCAAAAGTTTACCTCCAACGTTTTATTTTGGAAATGCATGAAAGCAGTTGCCGATGCCAATGTGAAATTTTTGAATCCCGCCAGTGACTGGCACCATATGGAATGTGAAGATATTGCTTCGAGGCCAGCACTGATTCGTCTTACACCACGCTCTTGTCCTTTTGGGATCAGTTCATTAAATGCTTCCTTGTTTGGTACAAACACAATATTACTTTTAATGTTCATGACGAACATTATATAAAGACCTGAAAAAGGGCAGGCAACTGGTAAATGTGTGTAAAAACACAAAACACTTAATGCAGAAGCAAATCTGTAAGCGCAAATGGTGCTGTGCTCTTTTGTATTTTATCTTTTGTTCTCTTTTCTATTTAATCTTTGCGGTACACAAGGTATAACGTTATGTTGGAGAAAATCCAATCACCTTCAACTGCTTCGCTTTAACTTGCTTGCCCATCCACAGGTCTTCGGCAATTTCTGCTGGGAATATGGAATATAGGAGCTCGACGTTCAGTCGTCGTTCTTGTTCAAGCGCGCTGTTGTTTTCTTCGAGAGATTTCCTGCCAAGTAACAATGGAAAACGCGAAGGTTTGAGTCATTCCGTTGCAATGATTTTATACGTCGTAAAACCGTAAAATCAATTTTAAAGGCCTGTGTCTGAACATCTGCCCAGCGCTTTCCTGAGCAAAACTACAGTATGAAGTTATCTTTGGGCTCTTTCAGAACACAAAAACTAGCTAAAGTTTTGTGAAAGTTTGCAATGAGAGCAACTATTCCAACGAGAAAAGAACAGAGCACTGTAAAAGATTCAGATTTATTTCTTTATGCTGCTCTGTGATACTCTTATATGCCAGATGTGAGCTTTTCGTTGTCTTGCTTTCAAGATTTGCGGCCCTGTTTTAATAAACCGAAAAAATGATGTTCTTTCTAACTTGCGTGTTAGAGCGTTTTTGAAAAAATTGAACGGAGTTAAGTCTAATGATCTGTACGTTTCTTGCTTAATAATTCTTCCGTTATGTCTCCATGAACGGTACTTAATGAAAAATGTAGTTTGGCATCAATCAATTTGTTCAAAAATCGAAATTTGAAAAGGCATAGCAAAAACGTCCTTTACATCCCAACATGGCATCAGCTCTGTTGCTAGCAAAGTGGGGTAGTGAGAGTGCCAAATCTCAAAGTACATGTTCAAATCCTGTATTTTACAGAAAAGAATAAAATATTTAAGGTTTAATAAGCTGAAACTTCATTTATCACCCCCAACATTACATAACCACTTATTTTTGACTGAAAGAGAAAAGAAATTTCACCTCAATTTATCCAATCTCCTCTTCAAACTTTCTTGCGCTTTTGCTTGCTCCCCCACCAGTATGACGTCTCGCGTAGCGTCATGAATAGGTATGTCAGAAATGTAAATGCCAGTGCATTTAAGTTCGTCTAGTTTTTGCAGGTTAGGTGATCCCATGAAAAGCAAACAATCCCTTTCTTCAACATGGAACATCTGACCTCTGATTTCGGTCCCCTGCAAATGTATCAACCAAAATTGAAGTTTACAAAAGGTCGATCATAATGTTATTGTTAAATTCATAGCTGAAGGGCGATAAAAAATCGCTATACTGTGCAGCAAACAAGCTCTGAGGCACATTCGATCAGTGCTCACCTGCAGTTAAAAACACCTTATTTCGTGCCTACTGCATGCCAATGTGTGCTTGCCAATTGTGGAGCAAATGCACATAGGCTAGTGTAAAGCGCTTACGCGCTGCATATAACAATGCCTGCCGAATTGTGCATACATACCCAGAAATGCAAGTGTTCGTCCACACCAAAGTAACCTTCGTATCAAGACTTTTGATGCCTTATTGAGAAATAATCTGTATCGCTTTATACAATGCTGTGTATCTTTATATAACTTTTTTATCCGATCTCTTGAAATGTCTGATGATTTTTACAAATCTTCGTTTTTCCTCAATTATTTAACGCTCCTGTATGACGGTGAGCAACTGATGTATTTGCTGATGTGTTGTACTAGTGTACGCGTGCCATCAGTATTGTTTTTGCATAACAACGAAAACCTTCCATGAGCTTCATGTCACCGTAGGATTTCTTTATATGCTTGTTCCAGTATTGCAGTCAATGTGTGCGAAACAAGCATACGAAAAGTAAGACATATAATTAGTAAAACGTTAATCGCTAAATCCCGCTTTAAAATTCAAGAAAATTTGTTGGCTGTCGTTCTCATGATAAATGCGTTGAAAAGGATTTGAAAACTAGGTCGGAACAATTTGTATGCCTCTTCACGCCAATGTGCACCTCCTCTGGCTTATCTTTTACTTTTTTTCTCTGTTAGCTGTTTACCTCAAAGTTTGATGTTAGAATGCCTGTATTTCTGTCCCACTACCCCTTCTCTGTAATATGATGGGTGAACGACGCCACAGTTGGGTCGCTGTTAAAGTGTTTTGCTCCTATCAGTGTTGGTCGTGTGCAAACACCTATTCTGTGAATGCACTACGGCTAACCATATTTAGTGCTCTTGTGTTGTGCGACGTGCCTGCGATATGGACCAAGAATTATTATTGTTATCATTATTAAAGGCTGAAGCTACCTTGAATCCTGATTTGGTGGTTTGCAGAAAATTCTTAAAAAGTGGTAGACCTACACGAGCTGCGTTCAAGCTTTATTTAGTCCAAAGTAAAATGCTCCCCTGAGTGGGGAATTTGTCACCTGGCATCAGGTTGTGCTGCAGGAAACTTGTGTTGTTCGTCACCTGCCTGATAGCACACTGCGCTCAAGGACTCATGCCGTAATAGCGTTTATAATTCTATAGCGATGCTCGGAGTGACGTTAAGTGGAGCCAAATACAACCGATCGGAGTACCATTGCTGTTGTGACGTGGTGGCATGTCACAAACTTGGTGAACCACAATAAAAACTATAAAAAGCTGGAAATAATTTAAGTGCTCTGTACTGTCCGAATTATCTGAATCAAGAACGAAAAATCTTGGCGTTGAATGGAACAACGAAGGTCGTTTTGCAGGTGAAGTAAAGTTGCAAGAAAAATAAAAACAACATACGAAGAGCACAAAAAAATAGCTTCTGATTACCGGTGTATTTATTGGACTTTCTCGTTTGAACATTACTCTCAAAGTGCAAAGCTTGTGAAGGATGAGCAATTGTCATTACAGTGCGACTACGCGTTTGACCAACAACACATACATACCAGTGTGCAAATGTTGTTGCTCACTGTTAGAGTTGTGTTTTTCGAACTTTCCTTGTGCACGTTTGGCGCAAATGCCGCGGCGCTGATTGTTTCTGCCGGCAAATGATTTATTCCACGCCGCGCGTTGATTTGTTTTGCGTGCTCTGTACCTCGTGGTCGGTCGCTAAATACCGTCGCCTTTGCTAGTAACTCATTCTATTCGATACGCGCTCTGCAGCTGTACACTACTGTACGAAAGCCGTAAGCGGAACTGTCTGCCTTGTTTGCCGTTGTCTTCTCCGAATAAAGTAAAGTGCATTTTGTACAAGGTACTCTGAGTTTCGAAACTCTGCCAGGGAAAAACATAACAGAGTTTTATTGGCGACGAGGATTCTCACTCTGCTGGAAACTCAAAACCTACGACTCACTCCGCACCCCCATCACATTACATTTCAACCAGGAATAAATACTGGCATGAATCTACATTTTGCGAATATAATGCATAGTGAGAAACTGACGTAAATGAGGACAGTGTATCACAACCTACAAATGCGCAAAATACAGAAAAACCACATTTTAATTGGGTAAAAACTTAACATAAAGGGAAGTGCGGTTGATTATAGGATTATTCCAAATAGAGAATTTTTCTGTAAGACAAAACTACCGTAACCATGTTGAATTGCACTGAGAGTTGCATGTCTTTTGGTACAATTACTTTGTTCTTCCCGTGATATGCAAATAGAAAAGGGAAAACAAAGAAAGATACGGTTGAACTTGAAATATCAGAAAAAGAAATTTAACTTAATCTAATCTGTTTTGCTAAGAACAGATCTGAATCACGAATCCAGTGTTTGACACCTTGTGCAAATGAACTCGTTAGTCTTATAACCAGTACTTTTGGTGTTTTTGTGTTATTGCAACGTCCTTATACAGTGCTATTATTTGTTGCTTTTCATCCAAATATCACAAAGCTTGCCTCAAACTAAATTCTTCCAGAGAGACTAGAAGCTGAAGAGAGGTGAAACCACTAAAGTAACCTAAAAATTTTGTGCAGTCGCCCATTGGTCTTTCTATGAATTGTAAACGAGAATTTACCATTTGGAATGAGGAGGCCGGCTAAACTGGTAAACCAAGAATTTCATCTACATTTAAAGATTTCGAAAACTCGGTGTTCACCTCCATTGCAGTGCCTCGTCTGGATTTCGTTGAAGAAATTTCTCCGCATTTTCCGCGTCCATTGATGACTTGAATGGAAAAGGTTTCATTGACGCGACGGAGAATTCGCTCAAATGTTACGTTTGCGTCGTCGGCGAGCGAACCCGGGCTCGTGATTCGAAAATGTTCGAAGAAAACTGCGTTTTCTTTGCTCGATCGGCGCCCGAAAAAGATCTGGTTCGCTTTCCACGTGTCAATTGCGCGAAAGAACGCCATGCCGACCTGCAGCAACTTCATTTCTCGGTTGAACACGAAGTGGAAAGGGAAGGCTTTGCAAAACGTTGCCATTCCAACCCCGCGTGCTTTTTTTAATCTGCCCACGTAATTTCCAGCACCACTGTCGTCGGTGTTCGAGTCTTGAACATCGTAAGAACGTTTGCGTGTGGTGTCCAACGGACTTAGTTGCTCCATCCGTCTCCGCAACGTCAGTACCTCAGTGGAGCTCACATCCGACGTACATCTGAACTTGTTGCAAAGCCTGGAAGTCTTTTTCTGTGAGTGCTGGCTCTCGCCCGCGATGCGAAAGTCCTGGTCTGCGTCTGAATGTTTCTGATGTCTCGCAGCGTCAGTCACTCCAGTATCGTCTCTTTCCACGTAGCGAAACGCGCTGCCTTCATCGGATGAGCGCTTCACTTCGTCAATTGACTCCTCAAATTCCGAATCCACATCAGTATTCGTCTTCGCAAAGACTTCTGCGTGACCAGCGTAAATATTAATATCTGACATTCGAATAGTTCGAAAAGTAAGTGCATGATCACCGAAAGGAAACGTTTGACATATAGGAAAATCAACACTTTTATTGCCAAAAAAACTTTCCATGAATTACGTATTTTCTGTTCTCGTTTTTCCGGCCTTTTCCGTTTAGACATTCACAATCGAAGGGCAAAATGCTGATTTGCAAAATTCTACTTTTTATGAAGTTCTTGCTCTATGTGTTTCGAAACCTTGACGTAGGCAGGAGCGTCAAAAATATTTTTAGCACTTTTAATTTTAACACAACAACTTTTCATCATCTAGCAGTCGAACAGAAGCATCCAAAATGTGTGCAGATAAGTTCATCAAAAAGTAATGAGAGACGTGGTTTGGGCGAGGGCTGCGTAACGCAGTAGTGGAAGTCGTCTGTCGCTTTAGTTTAAAAGTGCGTTGATTTGCCTGGGTGCAACAAAAATTGGAAGAAAAATTTTAAAGATAACAAAAAACGTATGAAAAAAACAGAAAAAAGCTACCAGAGGGCGGAATAGGAGTGCATTCAGACTAAAGTAAGTTTTAAAGAACACAGGTTTATTTCGCATGTTCTTGCCATTGTTTAAAAAACTACTGCAGTACTTTCTGAAAAGGTTACAATTGCAGCGTCCGCTCAGAAAGTCAAAAATGCTGGTGTAAAAAGCAAGTAAATATGTACGTTTTGATGGAGATTGAAAGCTTCTACGTTGAAATTGCAAAACACTCGAATCAATGTCAGATAATGCGAAGAAGAATTTCTTTTTCAAGAAAAAAGAACATCGAGCAATGCAAACCCTTGTACATGTCGTCTAGTATATCTTCACCAAAATTTTACAAGCGAACTATCAACTACACGGTTGAGATTACGTTACATTGCGATCGGATGTGTGCGAGAACATTGAGAACATTTGCACGACACGAACGAGCAGCTGCATTGCGTGAAAAAGAAAATCTTCGCCAGAAGAAAAAACTGTCAAAGCTTTCGTTCACTTGTGTTAGCTGTCGGTGTGTGGTGTGCACCATTAACGTCTTGAAGGCTTGAAAAATGCGCTAATGCAGCCACTTGCATCAAGTAATGGACCTTCGCTTTCTAGCGAAAACCTTTTGATGCAGTTGCATTGGAGTGGCAAAGCAACGTGACATCTGCCAGTGCTGCTACAACCCGTAACGATTTTTTTAAAAAATGATTTTTGCTTGTTCGTTTCGTTTCCTCTTAAACCTAAGCATGAACTTTACTAAAAATCAGAAATCTTTTAACTTACACCTGCTATCCGATACCTTCAGTGCAAGAGTCAGACTTTATTTTGTTTTAAAGGTCGAGAACCGCTGCTAAGTGATGAGTGACGTATTTCAAATGTACAAAACCTAGCTTAAACATGATTTATGCTACCCGTTTTTGTCAGTTTACTTCAGAACCGAAAGTTAATATGTCTTCATTTTCTTCCTACTGCCGGATTCTTGTTTGATAATGATTGAATGCAGTTATAGCTGGTGCGCTGTTTCAGTGTTTTGCTCCTCTTAGTGTTGACTGTGTTTATCAACTAACACCTACTCTGTTATGCACTATGTCTAACCATTTTTGTGTTCTTGTGACATTCGATTGTCTTTGTGATATGGACCATGAGCCGACTCAAAAAAAAATAATGATTATGATTTGTTGCGAACAACAGTAAAATATCTAACTTTCCAGGGCCATGGCTTCGAGCTTAAAACGCTTGGTGGCGATGCTTGAAACCGAAGTGCTTGTCAGTACTATAGTTCCTGTTAACAATAGCTTTGGTAGTTATTCATGTTTTTTATTTGTTAAAACAGCCAGATGGTGGAAAACTTACACCATTTAATCTTATAACAACGGTGGAGCTGAGTTGCCAACGCAAGTAACCGCTCTAAAATTCACATTTATTCACTGTGACTTAAGTGCATTCAGGCTTATTGGATCTTTCCATATGACTTCTGCGGAGTGTTCAAAGCTACAAGTTATGCAGAATAAGACGGTTCGAATTTATTAAGTAGCGTTAACAGCTTCAGCATAAAATAAATTGCTTTTTCGATTTCTGTTCATCATTTTGTCAAAACAAAATTGAGTATAATTCTCTCTCAAATGCATCGGCACACGAACCTTTTGCATGCAACCGCTGTCTCCGTTTGAGGACTGAAGCGCTTGTAGCTTGAGGTTGTTCCGCAAAATGCCGTCCGGTGCCAACAGGACACATTGAGTTGATCATCGGTTGATGGTGAATTGATTCTTGTGCAGCTGACAACGATACGCTCCGATCAAAGGAACTAAACTCTGACATTTCGCTCATACCGATCTCGATCACTGGATTCAACCCTCCCTTATTTGGTGTGGAATTCAATACAAGGAGATTCCCCTGTTGTGTGCTGTGAAGCACTGTCAACCCAACAGCGCAAGTCCGCTGGCCAGCTTTTGCCCCTGTGTCGATCGTCAAACCATGACAATGATTGGCACTCTGGCACATTCCGGATCCAGCCCCATCAGGCTGAGTGTAATGCTGCTTCACGTTTTGTTGCTGGAAAAGGTTATCTGGTGCCCCTGAAGTACCAACTTGTCCCAGCTCTACTTTCCTGTTTTTCCGACCACTCACGCTCGATTCTACATTTACGTTAGATGCCACCATCTGCAAGGTTCTTAGATACACTGGGTCGGCAAGAGTGTGTTCACTCGAGCATAGGGTCAAATCATCACTCTTTTCGACACTACGCACCTTTTGATCGCTTACGTCACTTCCCGGCATAAACTCTTGTCCTGTGCAGTTTGAAAGCCACCTTGTTTTTTCCATTCTGAAGTTTTTGACACTGGACTGATTTTGCTCGTTCAACAGGCTCGAGTTTTCTTTGACGGCATTTGCTGATGCGTGGAAAATGTCCTCTCGAAAAAAGTATACGAAAACATGTCTTTGTTCTGCAAACTCGCTGTCCGAAAATGAGTGTTGCTGTGCACAAGTTTCTGGAAAGGATTGGGTTGGACGAGCGCTATCCACAGCGTTGGAGCTAATGCCCATCAGACACTGTTCAACCATATCCAACTTATCAGGTTGATGGACATCTGTGGAAGGAATAGTTTGCGCATTGTGGTGTTCTGAGTAACAGTCTTCAAGGTGACAAGGGGCGGAATGAAGCTCACCACTGGAAAAGCTCCCGGATTTTGTCAGGCGCTGCGAGAACATTCGAAAAAGAGACGTAGTTTTTGGGTCGGGTTGAAGGTCTACATCTTCGCCAAAGATACTTTTTGCCAGCTCTTTGATTATACCAGGAACGAACATCGCCATGGGGACAGACGATGATGAATATTCCAGAACTGTTTCCATGACACGCGGGTGACGACCTCTAGCTTGGCAGGGACCATTAGCGTGGCAAGAATTTGCGATGCTCAAACTGTCGTTCCAATCTGAATGCAACGACGACCGACGAAGACAGCGTATTGTGGACTTTTTCATACCACTCCCGCGGTCAACTGAGCCGGTGTAGGATGAACCAGTAGAATGTGGGTTGCGGCGTCGCGTGTGATGTATGTCTAACACGCGTAAAGCAACACCTGCAAGAAAGAAATTGTTGTGAAAGTTGGTAACGGTCTATGGGAGAAAGGTCTTACTGCTCGTTTACGATTTCATAACAAAGGGTTGACCTTTCGTCATCAGCCGAACAGGCAGCTTTTTATGCGTTTGGCACAAGCAATCGTGCTGTAAATTCGCATGTCGTAGATACCTGTTCATGCTGTCCGCAGGAAGGTCTATTTTATTTGTTTTGAAAAACGTTTGACGTTGCATTTGCAGCTTCAGGAAGTTGCTTTCCATGCGACCACCACAGCCCGCTGCACTGAACGAGGCTCTACCGCCCTTTGCCACAAACGTACGTTATTTAATTTGCAGTCAGTGTATAACGCACCGTCAATGGAATTGATCAGGTCTTCTAAGCTCGAACCGATCGATCTCAACGATTGGCCGCCTGTCCTGTACAAGAATGACGCCATTTCCTGGCCGAACCGTTCGGCCACGAGCAGAATATCGGTGTCTGCAGTAACATGAACAAGAAAAAGCTTTTAAAAAGCTGCAAGTGGCCAGACAAGCACTGGTTGCAAGGTAAATTACTTATGATCTCAGCAAGGCATGAAACCATTCTGAGAATCCTTTCTTGATCGAAGAGCTTTCGACGCAGAGCTGGTTCGCGAAGTTCAATCGGTGCCACATGCGATCGGTTTACCCAATGTCTTAAGTTTGGGTGCTGGTCGTTGTAGCGTTCTGGGTCGTCAAGACCTACGTCCACTTGGATTCTGCTTTTGATCAAAGACCTGAGAACAAATAAGGCGAGGCTCAAGCGGGAACATCAGGCAAAAGGTGCTGTTTCGTCTGCGGCCAAATTCCAGTCGAAAACCAACGAAGAAGACAGTGACTACTTTGCGCTGCAAGAGTTTCTTCTAAAAAGTGTCCTATTCGAACATTTGCCACAAAGTGAAATATGAAGCTTATCAGAAATAACGACTGAAGATTTGAATAAATCTCATTTCAATGTGTTTGCTTTCAACAATTTTTTCGAACTGTAAAAATCTGACTTATTGAATTTTTGCTTTTTTAAAATGACAGTTGTAAGGAACCCAAGACAGGTTTTCTGAAAGACTTGCGTAAAAAAATTTGTGGACTTCGACCGTCACCACAAACATTAGCGCCAAGTGCAATGGCAACGTGAGAAACCATGTGTGAAAAAACACCACATAACGTTAACGGTACAGTCAACAACATTTGAGAATCAAAATTCTGTTAATTTTGTCTGTTGTTTCACTGCATTTTGGACGTGAATATAACACCAGTGCATTCGATATGTCATGAAATGTTTAATTCATTGCCTTCTCGTTGCTTCGTAGGCAAGTTAGTGTTTTTACCGACGCGTGCGTGTGTCAGACAAATTTCCACATTTCGCTGATGGATACGTACTTTGTTATAAGTTGATACGCTAGAGTTCACAACGAGCTTTCGCTGTCTGATTAAAAATGCCGTTGAGAGCACACGAGCACCTCCGCAGCACAAATGGAACAGAATGCTTTAAATGGCGCCTTTGTCGGTTCCATTAAAATCAAACCAAATGTTATATAACATTTATAAATACTTTAGGACAACTTTTGCGCCTAGTCACTGTAGTTACACAAACGTTTGGTATTACTGTTAAGTTCGCGTTGCCTTCCATAACCTGTCAAATGTGGAAAGAAGGAACAACTAATTGCTTGTGGTTGCAGTTGAAAATTTTTAGGGTTCCTGGGTGCATACAAGTTTGGTTTTGTGCTTCAATTTGAAGATGCGAATTACCACCTAAAATATCAAATGTAATGCTTTCATAGTTTTCTGAATTATGGTAGCTTTTTGAATAGTTTTGCCATAAAATGATATGAATGGTTTTGCTCCGAAAATTGCAGTCGTTGTTGAACAGCTTTGCTTCAAACATGATTGTTTTTGAACTGGTAGCTTTTTTCTGTAGAAAGATATACATAAAGGTCACTGAAATATAAAAATTATTTTTAAAAGCCTAACAACCCTTACTTGTGATACTTCATGTACTTTTCAAAACGTTTCATTTAAAGAAATACTGTTATAAGCAATCATTGTTTGAATTCTATGAATTCTACACCTTGCGAATATTTTGCGAACAATACTATGCAATTAATGCAATTAGTACTTATAAATTTTTCAGAACATCACTGACCCGTGATGTAGGCAACCATTGCATTTTGCTTTCAATAGCCATAATCAAAAAAATTCTTATGACTCATAAGTAATTAGGGTATTTCAGTAGAAGGTGCACTCAATGCTTAAAAAATACTCAAAAATAAACAAAAGAAGCCAGCTGGCTCAGGAAGATAGTCATTGCTAGCGACTGATATATTTTGCGCAAATAGTTGATTTTCAACATTTCTTCATTTGACAGCAGTCCAAAGGGAGAAACTTTCTGAAGAACACTTACTTCACTCTTTCGTAGACGTCAGCATCGTAGCGTTTAAGTAATCGGAAAAATGTCCTTCGCATGAATAGTTCCTGCAAACACAGAGCTGTTCGTTTGTTACAGTATCTGATTCACCTGCAGTGTAAAAGAAAATCATTCAAATGACCAAAGGTGTTTGTTTGACAATGTCAGACAAGCATCTGCAAGCTCTGATGAATTATTTCTCAACTCCACTGTAGCAAGAATCAATCGTGGTTTCACTACATAATTTATGAAAACTGTTGAAACAAGACTGAGATTGGACTTTGCTACATCAAGTAAAGATTCGCTGCAAGTAAAATAATTATTTCTTATGGGCGAAGTAAGCAGGAAAAAAGTATCCAACATGGATGTTTTATGCAGTGTCGTTTTTTTTTCAGAATTTAAGTTTTAAGTTAACCTGGCTTAATCTATTATTCAAAAAAGGGTAGACTAGACCACCCGGATGCAGCATTTGTGTTGTTGAATTCATTATTGCATGAACTTACTTCATCAAAGCGATAAGCAGACTGTGAAAATTTTTAACGTCTCTTTCTGTGCCATTCGAAACAATTCAATAATGAAAAAAATTCTAAAAACATAAATAAGACAGAAAATTGAATATCAGGACTGCTTCGTTCAGAATTGACTGGAAATGTGGGAGGTATAGTGCTGAAATTTTAGGGTGACTTAGCTGTATAGCTCTACAATTGACAATGTGGTCATTTAATTTTTGGCCTGCACAGAAGATCAAGCATCTTTCTTCCGAACCAGGTTAAGCTGCGTTTTCAGATTTTGTATCAGAGAATGATGTCAAACTCTCAAGCAAAGGATAAAAATTATACGGTGAGAAAGAATTTGCTTAGAAAACACCTTACAGTTTCGCTGATTTCTATGAAACATATTTGGCATTTCTAAGACAACTGCATTCATTGCCAGCAAGGTGTTAGTGAGTGAATAGCAAGCCGATAAACCACAAAAAAATGAAGTCGCTTTGACATGCATAAAAGGTGGCAATAAATCCGTTTAAACTTTGAGTGAAAGGAAATATAAGTAGGTCACTGTTTACTTCGTCACAGTGATCGGAGTGGTTGGCCTTATGTATACGAAGGTGGGGGGAGGTTCATCGAAACGTACAAACAGACGGGTCATGCAATTGAGTCAAAAAAGACCCAAGCAATCACGCATATTCAAATTGCGTGTTGTGTAGTTGAACCAAAGTCTTGCGCTCCATTCGTAACCGATTTTTGCTTACGATGGCAACAGCTGCTTCTGAAGCGTCCATGACGATATTAAGTAAATATTGGTTTTCGCTTTAGCATTTTAATTCGAGTGGGCAAGACTTCCAAGTTCACTTAATCATTCCAATCTTTTTTTGAAAAGGATTAAATCTCGAGGAAATGTTTATTAAATCGTCAAAGCCTATTTGCGTCTGAGTAAATGGCAAGTCTGTATAGTAAAGTATAGCTCAAAACATGTATTGCGTGAAAATGAAACGTTTTTCAAACAATTAACCTGCGTTAAAGCGAGGATTATTAAATCAACAAACAAATGATCAATCTTCGTGGCTGTAAAATAATCTCCGCAGGACTAAATATTACTTACGCAAGTGATTGAACTTTCAGTTGAGAAAGGAACTTTTTGAGAAAGGACCTTTCAACTTTTTATGGCTGTTGTTTGAAGATTAAAAGTCATTTCATATATTTTCAATCATTCTTCGCTGTTTCTGGCTTATGCCAATCCCCAGAGACGTATCATCCGCACTCTATACCCCCCAATTGGGGGGTACGCTGTCACAGGAGCCCAAAATTCAGTCCCGTCGCCACTTCGCCACCCAGAGAAAGCTTCGATCCCCCAAATTGAAATATGAATCACTAGAAATCAGTGAATTTAGGGGGTCCTTTGAAAGAAAAGTGCTTACGCATTACAGTTACTTTGGGCCCCTTTGAAAGCAAGGTACACATTGCAACTGCTGTTGGGGGTCCCTTTGAAAGCAAAGTAGCCCACTAATACATTACAGTTGCTGTTGGGCCCCTTTGAATGCAAGGTACTTTACAGAGTTGCAAAGGGGGGCCCGAGGCAACTGCCTCGTTTGCCTTCCCTTAACACACCACTGTATATAACCCTGACGATGATCTTATATGAGAATATGAAACCGATTGAACACGTTCTGCTTCATCCGATATTTCTACTTTCTCACCTGATGTGCGCATGTAAACACTGTAATGTAAGTTATCTTCATATTATTGAACACATTGAAGTTGGTTATGAGCTTATCACTTAAAAAACACAGATATCATGCGATTTTTAATAATAACCAAGAAACATAGGTCGACTAAAAAAACAGATATGGGTGGAAAAAACGAGCCCTCGTCACATGCGGCAAAACGCCTACTACCGTAACTTGAAGTGAACATTTGAAGATTTATTGCCATGTTATTGTTACGCAATAAAGACCAAGAGTACAACAATCCGCTAGCAAGTTTCGCAACCTGCCTCTGCAGGCAAAGGAGCGAACTGCGCAGTTGCGCTAAGCGTGTCGGGGACCTCGCGGGCGCGACTTTGCCCTGATGGGCCTCGCGTTCATTTATCCGGCCCTGCCTACATGCCTAGTTGTATACGTCCAGAAGTCAGACTTCCACTTGATCAACGTATTTTGTGTAGTCATTGTAAAAAAATGTAGGCCACTGTGTCTAGCCCAGGTAGTCTTCTCTTATTTTGTACTGCATAGCAACAAGATACCGTTGGTGCTTACGACCAAAGTTACACATATGCGCAGCTTCCTGTTCAGACAGCAAGATGGAGTTAATTGTGTAGTTAGAAGAATCTATTTGGGGGGTGTCCCAAAACAGAGTAGTGCTCTTAGTGGATTACGGATGTTAACCGTTGCGTCCACGTCTATATTTGTCCACGCCTTACTCTACATTTGTTAAATATTTATAGGCGATTTTAGATATAAAATGTTATTAATCTAAACATGTGCCATGCACCAGGAGATTAACAGTCCAGTCATGCGTATTTCGGCCGGTTAAAAGCTCAATGCGTTCGCTTTATAAGCATATTTCACATAAGCTCATGGTAAAGCTTATCAATTAGCGCTAATGAAAGAAAACGTTCATCGCAGCGCACATGCTTTGACCGGCCTGATGTTTGCTCCTTCGATAATAATGTTTTGATAACTGAACGATAGGATTGATTCTGCTTTCCTGCAAATTTTTTTACATTGGCATTTCATTACGACATCTCTAAATAATCGCAGTCAATTAAATAACAATGATTCACGACCCAATTGCTTTTGTCAAGCTTGTTCCAAAATTTTAGTTGGAAACTACGAGCCTATTATGCGTATGCGTATTTTCGGGAAAATATGTATAATTAATTTGTACAATCTGCAAATGCTGTTCATGTTGTGAATTAAAAATCAATTTTCAGAATGTCTAGGCCCCCAATGGAAGACTTTCTGGTGACGGTTCTACCCAGGCTCGCAGACACAGTGCGGCATTCGGGGTCAGTTACCCCAAATCTGTTTTTGTGCCCCAAAATTTTGTTGTGCTCAGAAAAAATTGTTTCAAACATATGATAAAAATAAAAATGTTTCTCCCACAAAAATGTATTTTGCCTCCCCAAGCCTTAAAACCTGGCTACGGGCCTGGTTCTACCAAAATTGTGTCTGCAATTAGGATATTTTGTTTTGAAGTCCATTCGGTCTCGAGGTGTAGCATAACGTCGAAAACTTTTTCTTATAAATCACCATTAGGGGGGCCCTCTGTAAGCATTTTGGGAGGGGGGCAGAGTTGGGCTGATACGGCACTGCCAATCCCCAAATCTGGGCTGAACTGAAGCAGTGCGTTTCTTGGGAAGAACATGTCACTTCTGATTACCATACTGCCACCGCTATTGTCGCAGCATTTCATCAAAACAGGTCCAAGATTTGAACAATTTCCTAAACTACCACTTGATGGCTTCGAACTGACAGTAGATCACGACAGCAACAGCCGCGTCTAGATAAAAAGTTCTGTCACGTCATAGCGCAATGAAATTTCACACAAATTTCCCAAATTACGCAACCCCACGCTCGCACCGACGTTTGCACCTGCTCGTGCCTGCGTCATGTTTGATCAGTCATGCGTGACGGAACAAATACGAATAAACGATCCAATTCGCCTCGGCCTCTTGCTGGTTGAAGTGAGATTGGAAGGAACCAAAACTGCAGTTTTGTAAATAGGTTATATTCACCTTTTCCGTTCACGTTTTCATTTGAACCAGCTGCTTTTTTGACAGTTTCGTGATCACTTCTAGTGAAAATAGGGTGTGGGTGGTCCGCTAACGGGTCCGCAGGAGGAATGATTTTTTTCTCTGAGCAGAAACGCTCCACGAACGCTTTGTCGCGAGCGCGGAAATTATGACAAACGACTGTGCCTGTCAGTGTGTATTAAATGCTATAAAAATCTCGGTGAGCTTGTCGCCGTCGAATCTCTGCGGTCCCGGACTGATGTTTTACTCGCTGGTTGGGCAAAGAATAGGTTTTGTTTACTTGCAGTCGCATCGATTCATAGCCTACCACGCGAATTAGCAATCGATCGAAAGTCCTTAGTACGCTGATCAAGTTGGACACGCTCATCGTCTTTTCTGCTCGTTAGTTAGGTAAGCAGCAATGGAAATGATTCGGATCACCTGAGATTAAACGCAGGCTGTGGTTCTCTTTTAGTTCCACTCCAACTGCGTAAACTACGTGCGACAGCAGAGAAGAATAGAAACAGATTTTAGATCCCACTGCCAAAGCTGACATCCTATACATTATAATATTGTGCAGCTGATCCTTTCACTTAATGCACCCACCGATGATAAAGTCAAGACCACCTGACTTGTTATATGCAGGGAATAGTTTTTGCAAAATTTCCTTTGATTCTGCACAAACTTCTTTTACTACCTTTTCTCTTGTCGACTTATGTGCAGGAATTGTTGTGCTATGCCTCTAGTTTGTGGACTATTTCACTGTAATCAACAAACTTGCTGAGTATGCTTTAATCGTGAGAATAAAAACATAAATAAATAGTGTGATGATATATATAGTATATACCAAAAAATGTTCGTTGAAATGGCTGTGCGTTGGCCTCCTGATTCAATAACAGCAACAAAACAACAGCAAATTTTCTGTAGGTTCACCAAGCTGTTCAGCTCAGCATTATTGGTCTAAATTATGATTACGCTTTGACATAGTATTTGTTTATATGTAAAATGTGCGATTTGCAGCTGCTGGTTGAAAACCAAGGTCTGAAAGGTCTTCCTTATTAGGGCATTAGACGTCGAAGGCTCTTGCGCTTGAGTGGAAAGTTGATCAAGTTTCCTGTCTTAAGCTAAAATTGTAGAAACATCACGAAATGGGCTATAACTACCTTTCAAAAGTAATGACACACGAATTCTTCGAAAACTTCCCTTTCCTCTCTTGTGTATACCGCATTGACATATACAACAAGTAACGTTAAATAAACCTACAGCCCCTACGTTTTTTGCCTCCATAGTTTTGGTTTCAGTAAGCAGTGCAAGGTGAGGTATTATCGACGTTCTGAAAATGTGTTTCCTGAATACTGAAAACAGCTGCATGCCATTACTGGTCCTTAGAGTCAAGTGACACAATTTTTGCCAATTTCCTTTGCAATTGGAGTGGAAAAACTCGAAATGTTTTTACAAATTACCCACAATTTTGTAGATCTTGTTATTTCTTGCACTGTTCCATCTTCTGAAACGTTATTTGTTAGCAAATTATCGGCAGGCCCCCTGCCTGCAGCTCCAACAAAACGCATTAAAAATGAGATAATTTGTGAAGCTTAAGCCAATTTAAAAAAACCACGAAAGCGCGTCAAAAAAGATGGTTTAACAAAGGAGTCCCAGCACCTCAGCAGATTATTCATGAAAGTGGCAGCTTTTACAACGCTGAAAACAACGCTTAACACTGAATGCAAAAAGAAATCGAACCAGCAGAAAAACGTTTCAATGCTGTATATATCTGTATTGAATAGCTTTGTTGATTCTTTCGTTGAATCATGATGTCGCTATAGGCCATTAAGTATACTGAGATTTCCCCAGTAGTATTGCTCCACTCTCGTTTCGGAACATTTTTCTAAGTTTATCTGACAACAGGTGAGCATCTATGATGTAAGTATCCACACATGTCAGTTTAAAAACGGTTTGTTTTTGCAATAAACACTCGTACTTAGTGGCCTATGCCGACTTAATAATTCAAAGAAAGAATACAACATACCTATTCAAAATACAGAAATATCCAACATTGAAACTTTTTTCTTCTAGCCTAGTTCATTTTTATATTCAGTGTTAAGCTTTGTTTTCAGGGTTGTTTTCTGGTGCGTTGTTTTTGATGTCATCAGCTATATTTACACCAGGGTCGTTCTTTGGCAAAATCATTGGCAAACCCACAGTGTAAAGCCAGCTATAAGCTGGACCACTATATGTCACCTATTAACATACTCGAAAAGAGATTGGATGCAGGTCGTTGAAAAAAATCTCTTGCTTAACATTTCTCAGCTAATTTCAGATCAATAAACAAAACTAATGCAAATCACTATATGCATTAAAAATCACCGCCAATTAAACTATTCGTGCAAAAATGAGCAAATACGTTATGACACCCAGGATTCAAGAGTCTTGTACCGTATTCGGTAATCTGCTACCTCATTTGGCAAACAATGTATAGTGATGAATCTAATGTGCAGTTGTGTTGCAAAGTTTGTGCTCTGACTTCAACAATCGTGTTACTTAAATCAAGAAATTTCTTTTTATATGAATTACGGGTAAAAATCGGCATCTTATCGATTTATTTTAGGCAATCTTGGCTCAAAGATGGCTGCTTTTAAGCTTGTAAAAGTGAAAATTCATTTTACAACAAACTATGTTGCAACAAAAGAAAATTATATTTCACATCTATAAGGGTGGAAAAACTGTTGTGCCACAGCTAGGATTGACAGATAAGCGACCATTATGCTGACTGTCGATAGGCGATAGCCATCCAACCGGATCACCGTGTAAGCACTGCGGTCGTTTGGATCCTCTTACGAAGTTATGTAATGAAAACTCGATCAAGATCTTGCAGAGAAGAAGTGACCGAGACTAATGGGCATAATTGATTTGCTGCATGAGAGTAAGAAGAATAGAATGTTACTGGTGGTCTCTTGAAAACTAGTCTCGGCTAATGGCTTTGGCATAAACGCTTGCGTGGCGATTCTAAATAGAGATTTCTTTTTCATACTTTCTTGAGTCATTTCGGACGTTTCGATAAGAAATTGTTTTCATTGTTCGCACGATGGAATCATTAGTTTTCCGAAACGCCCAGGATGTTTGGTTTAAATCATTTAGTGCTGCGTTGTTGTAAAAAAGTTTTCATTTTTTGATATATTGCATTGAATTTACGGGAAAATCATACAAAAGATGACTAGGATTCGCTTTTGAAGCCTGTTTCTTTTCATAATCCTAGTTTTTAGTATTTTTCCTTGATATAATCATTTAACTTTTTGCTAGATTTGTAGAATTAGAAAACATAAACAGGTAGATTTGCATAGAAACCTCAAATACCCCAAACAAACTTCGGATTTTGAATAAAAATGTTTTTGAAACGAGTTCTCTATTTGTACTACAGTAGATTGTCACCAAACATTAGTCCATAACAAATAAAAGCTCTAGGTTTGCTGTAAGCTATCATGAAATCAGCCGACTGGGATCTGCTTTCATCGTTTTGCGCTGATTCAAACTTGCTCGTATCTGTATTCACGTAACTTCGCTCCACAGATGAAACCAGCAAAGAAGCACAAATTTTTTTTAATCACAAATTTTTAATAGGAAATCGATTTCACGTAACACTACGCATCGTCAGTCCTTACTGTACATCTGCAAGGAATGGCAACAGGTGAAACTTTTGCAGCAAGTTTTGAAGATTCAGTGAATGCATGCGGTTGAGTAAGAAGTAATTTCTAGTTTTAATTGTCGCAGTTGGCGTTGCGCGATTTTTCACTTCAGTCTTGAGGTTGTTTGCTTTCTCAGACCGCGCTCTAGCCTTTCAACGTTTCACCTTGCAAATGTAAGGACTGATGATGGGTTGTGGTACGTGAAATCGATTTCCTATTAAAACTTGTGATTGATTCCTTGCTTGTTTCACCTGTGAAGTTACGCAAACATTAGTCCGTTATTATATCTCTGAGGTTCAGTTCACGATTAGAGTATCTTGAAAGTGCAGGAGTTAAATATAAAAAGGTCCGTAAAGATTTGTGTCTGCGTTGAAAATCAGGAATTCATTCCCCAAAATGAAAAAATAAATTTATTTTACCAGGTTAACACATTTACAAACGTCGGATGTACTAAAATTAAATTCAAAATGATAGCTTGATTGACAGCAAATCATCTTTTTCCAACATTTTCTTTTACTTCCAACAGATAAGTACTTGATGACATGATCTGACTTCAGAGATTTCATTTATTTGATTGCAAACAAAGGACAGAGTTCAATCTAAGCCGGCGCGAATTTGCCACAAGTCTTCACCCATTGGTCGAAACCCGCTTGCTTGCTTTACGGCTTTGGCTTGCTAACGTTTGCAAGACGGTATACAAATTCACAATTGTTTGCTAGGTATTTTCAGAAAGTTCTTCTCATTATCATCAGGCTAACTTGCTCCTTTCAGACTGATTTTGCTGTTCGCAGATCGTTTTAACAAATTTATAATTTTTTAAACCTTGAGCCAACAACCCAGCTTCAAATCCCTCAAGAAATTAGGCAATAGAACTCTTCTACAGCTGGTTCTAAAAGTAGTGGTTAGCTTTGCACAAGGCATCGATTTACGAATGCTGTTCTACAGTGGTAGAGGAAGCGAAGCCCCAATATGAGATTCTCACCGAGGGTAAAATGAGGTTCAGCAAACACTCTCGCAGGCCATCAACGGTAGCTTTTTCTTCGGCACGTTGATCTCCTTCGCCTTTTCCTTCCAGATGGATTGGTATTGCAGGCGGTGTTACCGTGCTGGGCCTGCCTCCACTGTAGTAGCCATTGTCGAAGCTGGTTTTCTTTCGCCTTTTCTCCAGGTCAGGAATTGCCAACGACGTCACTAAAATAAGGAAAGTGTAAATGACCAGCTATCTTCGATTATAGATATATATATATATAAGAACTGTTTCGTGTCAGGCAAATTTCTTACTTTATCAGGAAATTGACGCGAAACAGAAGCGCACTTCGTAAAATTTGAGGGTGGACCCTTTCGATTAATTATTATGCCAAAGCTAAACTTGTTTCCGACAACTTCTAAGAGTTTTTGTGATTCGAACATCGCTGAAATCTTGAAATCATATCTTGAGAAGGTTGCCATCCATGTTGTTCACGTTCGAGTCAAAAGATGACAGGCCTTTCAAAGGACGCTCCAAGGTGCATTTACCTTGTTTCTGTATTTCATCATTTCTTGTCAAATTAAGTCCATCCCTATCAATCCCCTTCTGCACATCACCCTGATTACACTCAATTTAGAAGATGAAGACTGCCTCTGTCTTTGCGAGAGCTATGTCTGATGGCAACAACCTTGGGATGGCGACTTGAACCTCGCCGGAGCGAGAAGCACCAATGACAACCTATCATAAATTAACCAAATGAAAAAGCTTTTTTCACTTTCTAGGGCAGATTTGTTGCTGCAATGTGTCACATCCGTGTAGACAGAGAATAAGTCAGCCGTTCTAGACACACAACAACAGTTTCCTTTTAAGATTGAGGGCAACAAATGAAGGTGGAAAATGGCGATAATTAGTTTGGATGGACTTAACAATCTGTCACGAAACTGTTTTAGGTTTTTGCTTTACGGAAAAGCAACTTCAGAAATCGTACAAATTTCAATTTCTTTATCATGACATGTTATCCTGACTTAATAATTATTTTCCTTTAGCTTTCTGCTCGGCCATAGCGTTTCCTGAAGAAAAAAACAAAAAATGCAAAATATCAAGTATGTTTATTTTTTGTCTTTGAAAGCACAACAAAATATAAAAATAAAATATTGCAAGTACTTTACTACTTCGTGGCCTATGCTAACCTTATAAGGCAAAGAAACCTAAAATTGATAATTTCGCTAGCGGTATGCAATCTAATGCATGAAACGGTGTAAAGTATGAGAGGCGTACTTTCCCCACGAATTATTCAACTTTTGTATTTACAAAATTCCGAATATCTTGCAGAAGTGTTGCTATATATCAATCTATCATTTTTCACCACTCTCTTCAGGTGCAAGGATGTACTTTTCTTTTCGCAATATACTGTAGGATGGCGATGGTTAGTGCAATCTGCGTAGACTCAATAACATTCGTTAACAACAACAACAACGAAACACGCTTGTTGTCAAGACATTTGCTTCTGCGTCGGAGGCAAAGCATATTCAAATAATTCAGTTTTTGGCTCGTATGCAAAATCGAATACAAAATGAACACCCTATTCAAGCATTGCATTTGCGCAGCTCACCTTCTCCGCTGCTCTTTTGAAAAAACGCGTTGTCTGCAGTTGGTTGCGTAGTAAGGCTTAAAAGCTGGAGGTCATATAGAGAAGCTCTTCTTCTATATTTAGTTTCAGCTGGTTCCGCGAATTGTTCGCCTGATGCCAGTTCCCTCTCCATTTGAAACTCTGATTTGGCTCTTTAGGCGAATAAATTTTACATCAGCGTCTTTCTTACGTCAAATCTCAACATAACACTGCTTGGGAAAATTGTTGCACTGCAACTCCCGCTCCTACCTCACGTTTTCTAGGTAAAGATAGAATTTAAGCTAATGTCACACTACAAGCAAAAAGCTGGCATTTAGGACAAACACAGAGCAGAAAGCGGTTTTAAGGATAACGATGTTCCTATGGAAGTGGTGGTAAGAACTAAGAACTGCACACCGCATTTTGCAAATTGTACTTCAACCAGCGTCTGTCGCCTTGTTTGACAAAACGCTCGTCATTCCGAAGAAAAAGGCAGCTGGGTGCTATCTTTCGTTTTGTGCTGAATCAATCACTTGTGCCTTGGATACGTTACTAATCAAAGAAGTAGTTGATACTCGCAGGAAATGTTACATAGTGAGAAGGTATCTTTACCTTGAAGTGCTAATTCTACAATAACGAAAAATGCTGCCATGCTGAAAAATCTGCAAACTGTCCCGGTAGAAGTTCAAACTTGGTTGCCACAAAGATAAAGCCGGAAAAAATGTTGATTCGAATTTTATGGTCGGAAGCGTTATATTTCACAAGAAGGCGTAATGGGAATTGCGAGCCTTTCTCCGACTATGGGAGTTTGCTAACTTTGTCGGACAACAAACTATCTTTGTTTTACACAGTAGGCCACTAACAATTTGAAATCTTTTGCAGACTGAAAAGAAAGAAAGCTTAAAAAGGCTATATGATTCTAACTTCTGCATTCTGCTATATATACCTGGAATTGTCAAGTGTTTTATTTAACGTCTGACACTTTTTACATAAAATCAATACCACTCAAATGCTGATCCAGGCTACTGTCTTCGGCTGAAAACCCACACCTACCAGTGAAAAATCTGTGTTCCAAAGAGAAACCAACTTAACCCCAATTTAAGTAAGCGTTTGTGAAAGTAATTACAGAAAGTACAGTATAATGTTTTAAATTCAAAGCAGTCCTTGGGAAATAGGGACCGAGTTTATGGGGGGACATGTCCCCCTAACTATTGGACAGGGGGGGACATAATATATTTTGTTCCCCCAAACATTTTGTGATAAAAAGTAATGTAGTTGTTCAAATTTCATGTTACTTTGCTGTTGGAAACGTTTCCCCAGCATAAAACCAGGGAATAAATGATAAAAATGAGCATCATCACTGGATTATCTGTAGACACAGTTAACAGATTTTCAACTGAATTGTCATGATTGTTGAAAATTGTGTGCGTTTGATTTGAATTATTGAATTGATGTGCACATGAACTTCGCCCAATCACGAATTCCTGCGCTGATCTGTAGCCCATTCCTGCGCTGATCTGTAGGGGCAATGCCACCCCAATTCCAAAGTTTGCAGGTTAATAAAATATTTCAAGTATAAGCCAAAGAAATACTTCAGCGCAAATCAACGAAATTGCCTCAAGGAACCCATCCTACTTAGCTTTTAGTCGAATAGAAACTTGTATCTGACCTTTTGTAATCATCATTGACCGCAGGTAAAAACAATTTGAGTTACGCTTCTCGCAGCTGTTTTTGGCGCACCAGCTTGCTGTATCCCACCTAATGCTTGTGTACGTTTCATTTCCAGACCATCGCAAATTCCTCTCTGATAACCGTGGGTGTTACAAGTACAACCTATCCTTGTTTCCAGTGCCAGCGTAGCTTAAAATCAATATCGTAGATTTTTGTTGTTGCACAGTTTTAAAACTACATGCGTCAATATGGCGTTGAGATAATTTTTATATGTCTTGAAGCTCAAACTTTGGCTAAGAAGAGATTCAGTTTAAAAGACTTCTTCATTGCGCCATAGTCACTGTTTAGCAACAATAGCATTCCTTCTAGATATTTATTTGTGATGACATGTATTGTGACGGTTCAATCACAATCATGTGGAGCCTCAACGTTTTCATCAATGATTTAACTTTACCTTGCCTGCAAGTCAAAATCAGTCTTTTCAAGATATTAGACTCCTGTTCATAAGCTCCAACCTGCTGTTCACAAGCTCAGTGTCTCAACCTTCATCTGATGTTAATTGCCACCCTATCCTACAGTAAATTATTTGAAATAATTTAACTGCAACGAGAAGAGTCAGCATCAAAATCTAACGTAAGTAGCAAGATGTTTTTTATTTTGCAAATGCTGAGGGAATTGACACTGCCATTACTCACAGTTACTGAGATATCTTGGACAGGAGTGGATATTAAAATTTAGGGGTAAGCTCTCATAAAGGGGCCCCAAAACATCGCCATTGCGAAAGGTAGATATGGCGTTACGTGCTGGATAAAAGGGTTAAATATATTTCACATTTCAATTTATGAACTAAATTCAAGAGCATAAGACACATACGAAAGGAAGAAATATTTGCACAGTTTTGCAGCTACACAATTGAAAGCTGCCTCCTGTGGCACATTTTACCCTAATTTTTGCTTTATTTTGAAAAACATGACTCACTTCATAGCTTCTTTAAATGTGGCTCTAGAGTGGTACATAACTTTGATAACTAAACAATGGTGCAAAGCTCTCAAGAGGGGGCACGGTATCTCTGAAAAAGAGGGACTCCAGGCGACTGCCTTGTTGTCCTTCCCTAATATACATCCCTGAGCTTGCAATCTCTCTTGTTGGCAAAGGGCGTGTGACTAAAATGAAACTAAATTTGAATTTTTTTCCCATTAGGGCTTCAAATTCCGCAGATAAGTTATTGTATTTTCAAGAATCCCGTGATTTGCACAAACGTATTTACGTGCAGTGCTAAGCTATTTTACATGCAGCTGAGCGTGGTAAATAAGTTTTGTAATACTGGGGTTACGATCGTGTTTACAGTTTCCATCTTATATTTCAATGAAGTCAGTTCAATTTAGCAAAGTCTCAAACAAAAAGATTTGAGGATTATCAAAAATCTACACATTTTTCAAACGCGTTGAAAGACTCTAGCGTTTACGGTTATCAACTACATACGTGAATTAATCGCTCAAAAATTAGATGACAACGGGATCCACTCTATATATGGATTCTATTGGATTAAGAGCTGATGATGCCTACTTCATAGGCGAAATACATACTCTGTAAGATCTTAGTGTCTGATTCTTTGCTGAGAAAGGACTTCTTTTCCATAGACAACGGGATCCACTTCTTATATGCGCGAATGTTTTGTAGAAGGCCTACTTCGGAAGTCAGTGCCTCAGAGCAAAGTCACTGCTCGGCTTCGGTTGAACTTGCTGTGTTGGTGCACATCAGAAGCGGGTAAATACGGTATAACAAGCGCGCAGTCGCAATGGCGGCCGCGATGACTTCTTCCCCAAGCGCAATACGGGGCATTGAGAGGTTTACTAGCGCTTATGCAAGACATGTGTATGAAAAATGATGGCATTGGTCCAAAGTAGAAGCTTGGAACTTCACTATCAAAACTTTTAAAACTCGTCAATTCAATGAAAGCAGACTTTGTATTTTTGGATTAAACCTGAACGCATATGTTCAGGAGAAAACGCCAGAAACGTGCACGTTTCCTGGATGATGCTTTAAAAACAAGGAGCATTAAAATATTAAAAATATTTAAATGTTGAAACTCGGTTGTTGTTTCCCTAGCCCTAATAAAATTCTGGCTGCGCGCCTGGTTGCACTGTTAGTATTACCAAAAGATCTTCTGCTTTGTTTTTGATTTGATCTATATGGTGAGTGTTAGTATCAGTACATTTTATTCACCGGAACTGACCAAATTTGAATTACTTACGACAATTATTGAGCATAATTGTGCCTATTTCAGCCCAACTCTAAGAATTAATGTGTTTTCATATTAAATACACTGCTAAGTGCTAGATATCTAGATATGACACCATTGTACACTTGTATATACTACTA
>Ga0210059_1000985_pt1 | contig 40892 bp, 23 predicted proteins | sample Ectturendosymbi2_FD_188042 | JGI IMG/M metagenome (GOLD analysis project Ga0210059, IMG submission 188042) | Ecteinascidia turbinata endosymbiont from Florida, USA - Sample 2 (SPAdes) (version 2) | ecosystem: Host-associated > Tunicates > Ascidians > Unclassified | place: Key West, Florida... | reverse complement strand
CAGCTTATATATCTCTTATAGAGCAATATATATCTCAAAATTTTTTGGGGGTACTAAGAATGCTCTGACCTGACAAAGGGGTACGAGCAGCAAAAAAGGTTGGGAACCCCTGCCATAAATGGAGTGGATTTAGGCCTCTTTGGCCAAGGTTATTGGGTCCTGGGCCCAACCGCAACAGGGAAGTGTTTCGCTCAAGTTTTTACTAGAAACTAAGCTAAAATCCGAGTCTTTTGAGCCTTTGACTTTCTAAGGTGTTTGGTTCAAAAGTTAAGGTAAAATAACTGAAATTTGGTTATATCAATCCTTTTGCGTAATTTTTATAATTTACAAACACAGCAGAGTTATTCCTACGTTGTGCAACAGTACTGTAATGGTCATATTCACACTTGACACTTCCACTATCACACTTAAACCTTTGTAACGGTCATAATCACACTTAAAACAAAGACTATCATTTTTGCCAGGTGATCCTTTATTTTGCTTACGACACAAAGTGGTTCCATATACGAAATAAAAAATATAAACGTAATTATGAATACTTTTATCAGAAACTCTTGCTACCCTAGAAAAAGGCAAATGACCCCCATGGGGGTCGTGATCCCCAGGTTGAAAACCACTGCTCTAAGCTGTGTCAAGGCTTGTCTTCTTAGGCAGTCTTTGCAGATGCCTGACTTAAGTTTATGTTTGAACACTGCTATTTTCATCAGTCATTGAACAGGACTTTTGTGTTGTCTTATATTCAGATTTTTAATCTCTGTATGTTGGATAAACAAGATCAAAAATTTAATTGGTGGTTGAACAGACTAGCACTGAATGAACAAATATTTAAATAGAAATTGATTTCACATAATACAGTTAAAAGCACTAGGCTTTCTGTATGCTTTTGCAGAATCAGCTGACTGGGCTTTGCTTTCATCTTTTTGTGACGATTCAAACTCACACATATGTACATTCAAGCAAGTAATTTCCATGATGGGGTAAACAAGGAACCAGCCAGTAAATTTTAATAGAAAATTGATTTCATGTAAAGTTATGCATCCTTTGTCCGGAAATTTGCAAGCAAAGTTTGAGGGTGAAAAGTTGAAAGGTTGAAGTAAGAGCAGAGGAAGCAAACAAACAAATGATTAAAATGGAAAAATGAGAACACAAGCTCAGAAATCAAAACATTTTAACTAACTGACGGACACCAAGGACACAAGCAGTGACAATAAAAACTGGAAGATATTTTTTACTCAAATTAATGATTTCACTAGAACATCGCCATTGGTCAAGAGCTTCACCAAACCTATTAAATGTCTGAAACAGCTTCCCATAATGACTAAGAACATAGGTAGCATGCTTGAATAAGTTGCATTCAATATGATGCAAACAAGTCTATAGAGTATGCCTTTAAACACTGCGATGTGGGTAAACAACAAAGCTAGCACACTGGATGGTGGAAAAGATCGGACCACGTCAAAGGACAAAAAAGAGCAAGAATTATTTCACATGGGAAAGGATCTTGTTATAAATGTCAATTTGCACGTCATGTTGGTGATATCATTTATCTACCAGAAATGCAGAGAGTGAAAACTTGAGTGTTCAATTAAAGTAACAATGTATGCTTTGTATGGAGGTGGTTTGCTTTTTGTGCTATGGCTCTTTGAATAGTGCTGTGACAAGGCCATCTGCTCAATTGTTATTTTTGCAATCCTGTTTGTTCCAGTTACTGTGGTGCAATGACCATCTCATTGAAAATTTATTGCTAGTTTGGCCAACATACTGCCCATGGCATTTCACACAAGTCACTATACATACCATAGTTTGTGCAGCAAGTCAAGTTTTGGTTCAGTGGGAAAATTAAATTTTTGTCCTTATTTGTGAAAACACATATTACCATGGATTTGTTATGTTTGTCATGGTAACCACAAAGTTTACAGTGCTTATAAAGCCTTGAAACACCTTTGATTTGCTTTAGTGTCTTTCTTACAGCAAGGTGCTTGTAGTTTGTTAGTTTTTGCCCAATTGTGGTAGTTTTTTTGTAGGTAATCATTGCCTTCGATAATTTTTTTTCTTTTGTGTAAGATTTAGCAGGTGGGGAAGGATCTACGCCCCAACGTGTGGGTTATCCTTGTTGTCAAATTTTGGGGCACAGTCTTCCCGAATTCATGCCGTTGCTATCATGTCATTTGTCATGTCCAAGGGGAAATTTGAATGGTTCGCTTTTTCTTTGAGTCTGTTTAAGCTGCTGAGGCAATCTTCTGTCCTTGGGGTTGGGAAGCTTCAGTCTTATTGCAACTCCAAATAAGATTGACTTGAATGTTGTCTTTGGGATAGTGTGATTTCGCATGAATAAACTGCCTTATGCCCTCTGCTGTGTGTTTTGCGATGTCTTTAGTGGTAAACCCAAAAGCATCGTCAGTAGTTATGCAGTGATTAACATGTAGGAATTCAACTTCTGTAAGTTCAGCTGTGCAAGGGGCACTCTATGGTATCAGCCGAATTTGCTGGACATAAAAGGTGGTGCCATGCATCGTAAAAGGCAGTGGTACAGACATTGCGTCTTTGTTGGTCTATTGCAGCCTCCCTTTAACACTTTGGCGTCCAGCTCCTTTGGGGAATTTTAAAAAAAAAACGCCTAAACGCACGTGGCTTTGCGCAGGAATTTCTCCGGTCCGGTATGCTCTACAGACCTGGTAAAAGTCTCAAAAGACGTGGCAAGTCTTCTAGTGTGCACTCGAAAAAAAAATTTTTGTCCACTTTGCCTGGCCCTGGGCGCCAACCGTTAGGTGGTAGTATTTCGCTGAAGTTTTTACTGGAAACTAGGCTACAATCCGGGTCTTTTGATACTTTGGATGACCTGCTAGGGTTTCGGGTTCAAAAGTTATGACGTAAGTTAGTAAAAATATTTGACTAATTAGCTAATCAGATAATTAATTAATTTGTTTATTTTAAATCATAACTTTTGAACCAGAAACGCTAGAAAGTCGATCAAAGTCTCAAAAGACTCAGACTCGAGCCTAGTTTCCAATGAAAACTTCAGCGAAACACTTTGGCCTAGTGGTTGGGCCCTAGGCCAAGCAACATGAGCCAAAATGACCCCAAAACTACTTCACTTATGATGTCAGTCACAAAAAATCCGCACCCCCAACCAAAAAGTTTTTTCGAGTGCGATCTACTAGACCGGCTGATCTGTTTGAGCCCTTGAACAGCTCTCTAGCGCAATCGGCGGAGGAGCTAGGGCGTTGGTAAAGCAACCGAAAACTGCTGTTTTATAGGCCGAAATCGAAGTAGGACTACATCGTATGCCGGCTCTCAAAGTGTTAAGCTATGCAGCATGCAACCAATAAGATGCTATCATCCTGCTCTGTTTGAGTAAATGTGGATAAATCAAAAGTTGAAAAGTGTTTTATACCTGCAACAACGAAAAGTATTCAAACTCTGTCTGGGTAAGTAGAATATTCAAACCCTGGGATTTGGCCAAGTTCACATTGCTGCCTAGCAAGAAACAAGATTTCACAAGTGTTCGTCAGTAAAATAACATTATTTGTTTATATTGAAATATACAGTAAAAAGTTTGCTCACATACGTGCTCCCAAACAACCTGAACATTTGTTTTGCTTAATCAAGGAAATTTTTGTAGTTTGTATACTGACGAGTCTTTCAGATCAGTAACCTCCAACTTGAGGTTAGTTTAGTGGCAGATAGTCTTCATGTAAAAGAAAAAGTGTTGCACCTTAGAATGTACTTTTAGTCTGGTGCCGTAGATTTCAATCATTTGGAACTGAAACCACTTGTTGACAAACAAGGTACAGTCCTTTCTCTTGCACAACGTTGCGCAAGGCTTTTACATTATAATTCCAAGCAAGTTATCTGCATGCACAGTATATTGTGCGCATGTCCACTCCAGCACCTTTGTTTCACCTTCTGCGTTGCCTTTTCTGCAATTATATCTATCTGCTCAAGTGCATGCATACACAAGCAATCACATTCACATGATGCGAATGTGATCGCTTCTGTATGTTCTTGTGCAAACCACAAAGTGCTCTTCCATGCAACACAGTAACTAACACATGCGTCATGCAAATGTACTCGCACTGTATGTGCTTGCACAAGCCACCAAGCACGCTTCCACAATGCATGTGGAAGTTGCACCCTGACTTTCTAGGTGAACAATTGGCACAAAATTTTGTGACTTATAATGGAATAAATATGGTATTTACATAAGAGCCACATAAAACTGGGCTAAGAGCCGCATTCTTGTTGCCCTGGTGTTTATGCAATTACTGTTTGCTTTTGTGTGTTATAAATTCCCAATTATCACCAGATAAACTCAAAAACTCAACTCACCTGAGTATGATTTCCAGTACACTACCAACAAATTGATTCTTTGCATCAACTAACAGGCCTAGAAAAGACAACTTCTTCCATCTCATTAAAATTTTGTTGTGTTTTTTTGTTTTAGAGCATGAAATTGCGATAGACTTAACAGTTTCATCAACACTAAAAAGCCTTCAAAAAACTATACATGTTTTATTTTGAGACGTTTCAGATTATCCTTAATCCATCTTCAGTCAAAAAATAAAGCAACACTTGGCAATGCTAGCAATTCAAAACCAAAAGACTCTGTGATGCAAGAAATAACAGTGTGATGCAAATGATGTCAAAAGTAAAACTAGGATTGGCGGTCTTGGTTTTGCTTTTGACGTCTTTTGCGTCACAGAGTCTTTTGGATTTGAATTGCTAGCATTGCCAAGTGTTTTATTTTTTGACTGAAGATGGATTAAGAATAATCCGAAACATCTCATAAGAAAACATGTATAGTTTTTTGAAGGATTTTTTAGTGATGATGAAATTTTTTGTTTTAATTTTGAGGTTTACAACCTCTGGCTGATATCCCTTTCAAATATATTCATTAAAACAGCTATGTCTGTTATGATCAGAAAGCCCGAGCGGCAAGTGCGCAAAGCTTCACACTGTGGCAGCAAACAACAACAGAGATGACATGCCATGATCACTCTCTTGTTGCTTGTTCATGCCATGTATATATGGGTGTTGTTCTTCGCACACATCCCGTTCATGATGAGTCGCACATTCAACACAATGCCAACTGAGAGATTGCAACAACATCCTCTCCTTCTTACAACAAACCGCAGTGATCGCACATTCTTTCTGTGAAGGTTGCACCTGGTACGACCTTCACATCCTGGTCACAGCACCATTTTGTTGTGATCAGAAAGCCCAAGCAGCAAGTGCGCAAAGCTTCACATTGTGGCAGCAAGCAACAATAGAGATAACATGCCATGATCACTCTATTATTGCATGTTCACGCCACATATATATGGGTGTTATTCTTCCTGCACATCCTGTTCGTGGTGAATCACACATTCAATGCAACGCCAACTGAGAGGTTGCAACATGTCCAACTGAAATTGTTTACTGATCCAAAAATTATATCACTATCTTAACCAAGGCCACACATTGAATGACATCAATGAGGGCCGCACATTTAAGAGTTACAGTGATCTTAGCCAACGAAATTTAGTTTAAATGAATATACTGAAAACACTTACATCTTAACTGCAATGGTAACAACTGTTTGGCACCTTTAGCCACTACATAAGTTTGATTTCATAGGCGAGTTTAGTGTCAATGGAACAAGGGTAGAAGTCAAAATTAGTAGGCCTAAAACATGTTGCACCAAGGTGTCAGTGGACATTATGTAAATGTTTCAGCATGTAGTATAGATGTCATGAAGTGGCAATGAGGTCCATGACATTAAAAATGTCAATTTTAAGGTCAAAATAAAGAGTTTGTCAGTGTATAGGCTACTCATACTATAGCCAAAAGCAAACTGGGCCGCACAAAACCTTGACATGTGGGCCATGGGTTGGACATAGCTGCATTAAATATTCTTGCCTTTATTATTTATTTGTGAGTTCTGCAGTTTAAATGTAGGTGGTACAAGGACTGTACAAACTGAAGGATTGTATGCAAGTAGATAAAGCTTGGGAACCACTGCTTAAAACAAATGTTGACATATTTCCAGCAGAATAGCCAAAAGCAGATTGATCATTGAAATAGCCAATATGTCTGATTAGCGACTGTAATTATCTGCAGATTAATTGGTGCAAAGCTAAGATGTGTTGCACATTTCACAGTAAATTTCATAAAGATATTTGCTTTTTTCCAATGGAAATATGAAAGTAGCATACTATGGAAAAGTTATTGAAATTTATTATTTAAATTACCTGAATGCATATTGTCTTGGTTAAATATGAATTTTTTAAAGATTTTGGTTGAACAAGTGGTGGAGTGTGTTTTCATGACTTCAGAGAAACATGTTGATTTTCTGCTAAATAAATGCGTTGAATCAAACAACGAATTCTTTTTTGCTAATTGCCACAAACACAGCAATGCAAGGAACTGGCATACATATCCAAATGAAATGTCTTTATAGGAGTACTGGTAGCAAGTTTAAGTTAGTTCACATGAGAAAAAGTACATAGTATTGTGTAGGACCAGTAATAGATTGGTGCACTGTTGCTTTTGTTTCTGACAAGATTTGTATGAAAGTGAAACAGAACATGTTACAGTTAGTGAATTAATCAAAAATAAGGTTTTAATTAAAGCACATCTGGGGAAAAAAACGTTTTAACAGATTGTATATAGTTGCTTGTATTTAATGGGTTTGTTTGAAGCTTATAAATATTACGCATTGCTATTTTCAAATTTAACAGAGTTGAATAAGAAACCTTGAAAATTTTGTTAGCAAACAGTGATTCTAAAAAATTTATTGAAAGCATACCTCAACTTACAAATATTTTCCATGACAATCATATGCAGAACTTAAAAAGATTAGAAAATAGAAAGTAACTTCCACTATTGAAAACATGCCCTTTCAAAGAAGCAATTAATATTTGGGACATGAAGAATATGTATGCCATGTGCAAGTGCAGTAAGAATGGCATTATGACTTTTTTCTTTATCAAGAATATGTTCCAAATTAGCAATTGACTGCAGTTATCTTGCTGCAAGTTCTTATTGTCAGTTGGGAGAAAAGCACTGTAAAAAAGCGAAAAATGTGAAAAGCTTTTATGGAAGTGACATAGTGGCACGGGGCATTGGTAGCCATGTGACTCAGCGGAACATATACCAATGGTGATGGCGCATGACGCCACGCAGGTGTTCCAAATTTTTTTGCAAAACTGCACAACTAATTCACCAGCTAATTATAACATGCTCTTTCTAATGTTTATTAAAACTGTACAAGCAAAATGCAATTTGTCAAAGGATTGGTTTTTCTGATCTTGTTCTATTGACAACCATAGAAGTGTGGAAAATAACATGTTAATTTGATTTTTCTTATCAACAGACTACAAACTGTAGTGATACCAGGAGACAACATTTGTACATTTTAGGAAGCTCTCATGTATATTTAATTAATACTACAGAATTGCATTGAGTTTTTCAATGACAAGATATTATTAAATTAGCTGGTGAACTTCTTTTGGGGCAGGCTGTTTTGGGTATTTAACTATATGTTCCTCATTTTAATGTGTCTAAGAGTGAGAAAATTTATGGTTCCAGGTAGAGGTTCCCGTATGTTTCACCAAGTTGCAATAAGAATGACTGAGTTTGTGACTGGATAAAGATCTACATTATACTTGATGTAGAAAACTATTGGGGACATGTTGCTTGTGCTTAGGTGCATGTTAGAATCAAATGGAAATAAGTGTGTTTTGCTACATAATCAAAATATAGTTATGTTCTTGCACAATGCTTTCCTGCTGTAACGTACTGGGAAATAGGCAGGCTCTGATCATGCTGTTATAAACTTTAAAAAGTTTGGATGATAATGGCACATTAAAATTACAACTTAAAATTTAACAATTGTAATAAGCCAACATGTGAAAATAATGTGAAAGTGGCTTTGGGTTTGTTTACCACATACTGTAGTAGAAGGTTAGCCTGGATTATTAGGCTTTTTGATTTTGTACAAAAAAGAAAGGTAAACATGATAAGGCAGAACTGTTTTGGGTAAACAATACAATTGTCAAAACATAAGATTATAATTTGTTGAAAACCTCTTGAGAGTTGTATAAAATGAGTCAAGTGTTAAGTAATTGACAAATTGTTTTTCAAGGAAGCAAGTCTTTAAGAAAGAGGTAAGTAGTTTCATTTTTGTTTTCAGAACTTGATTTTTTCTTGATTTTATGCAGTTTATCAGACTTGTCAGTTGCAAAAGACTGATAATAAAAACTAGCCTATAAGTAAAAATAAAGTTTTAATGTACTTGGAAATATTTTCACCTTAAGTTAACTGAAATACAATGTTCCAACACTGGAATCTTCTGTTTAGTAAATAAGTTATTAAACAAAATTTCAAAAGAGGGATGACAGATTTCCACTGGTATATATATTAAGAAGTTTTAAGAATGCTGTTCAAACAAAACGCTGAAAGCGAGTCAATCCTGTAGGATACTTGGAAAAACAGAATGATCACGTTCAGTTTCAATTGAACCCGGAGTATTAGAAGTAAAAAACGAATAATTGCTGCTTTAATCCTGTAAAGATGCCTACGCGAAAAATCGATAGCAGTGATTCGTTCAGATGTCTGACTTGTATTGAATTGCAAATATTGTTAATGCAAAATGTTTATTTCAATAACTGTGCTTCATACGAATGAAATGTGAGGATATGAAGACAAAGAATCAAGTGGATTGAAGCTTGTAGGTCAGTAATTTCCAAACCGTGCGCCCCAGCGCGATGATGCAGCGCTTAATGTGATTAGAAGCACCGCGAAGAAACTATAAAATGTGAAGAAAGCGTGCTGTATTTTATAACTAACACTCGGATTCACTGAGGTAGTAGTATTTGAGAATGTGCTGAAGTGCGCCGCATGAGACGCAATCTTAAAGTGGGCGGTATATGGCCCCTAAGTTGAGTCTGCAACAGGTGAAGTCGGAAGCTCCGGCTTACAGCTTCCTCATACATGACAGCACTGGTCAACAATAATATATTTGGTGCCGGTTAAGGTAACGGTTGCACTACTAGAATGGTTTCAATTTGCTTCCCATTATGAAATCAGCATTAACCCATCACTTCGAGTTTGCAAGATTATGGATTTTCTTATAATGAAAATCACGGCCAATGAAAACGATATCAACGACATATTGTAAATGTTTCGATAACTCCTGTTATCATCATCAGTGCATTGCAAATTGCATGGATTTTCTTAAACTGAACAATTAGAAACCTGGAAGTTTGCGACAAAATTTTTATTGTTCTTAGAGATCAACTGGCTAGGCAAATTTGGGAACTCCAGTCTGGTGAGTGGTGGTTTTAATGTATTTTTATTCATCCAACAGACGTTTATGAAATGAGATTTATATGACTATATATTTAGCCTTTTGAGTCAGCTATGGACGCAGTGAAGAGCGTAGTTGCGTTTCCATAGTCTGAAGTTTTAGATGTTTTCTTTTCGTGAATTTATTGTTTGAAACTCAATGTTGGTAACTTAACTTAGATCATGGCTCGGTTGAACATAAGTCAACTAATTCATCCGTGAAGTGAATAAAATTGTACTGACAAGAAACAGGCCAAAGGTTAAACGTCACTGGTAGTTTCACGTAAGACTAAAAAGATTTGCGTAATCGATTTTTTCTAAGAATTCCCCCTGAACTTGATATTTCATTTATGTTATGGATTTTCTGGCCACCATATAAAGCTGTGATAAAATTGCTGTTGAAATTGCGCAAGAAGCCGAATTTTTTTGTTTTTCTGGAGTTCTTAGGGAGTGAAAATGTTTGGAAACCACTGTATGTGGATGCGTTGTGTGTTATATTCATACTCTGAAATACCACATCAGTAACAGAAAGTTGCTCAATTTAGGTAAATGGTTTGCTTTATCAGATTGCTATTACATATCTTGATATTTGAAACCAGTTTTTTACGAGTTGGACGAACTTTACCAACAATACGCGAAACCTCGGGGGTGAAGCCAAAAAGTAGCTTTGTGATATCTCCCACTGCTTTTTGCTTGGCGTGTGCCAGTTCCGCAACATTATTGTAAATGATTTCTATCGATTCCAGAATGTTTCTTTGAAGTCGTTGCTGGCATTTACCAAAAGATGTTTGTATAGGTATCCTGAGCTGGGATCGTTTATTTCCATTGTGTTGATCAAATATGAACGTTATGAACGAAATGCTCGCAGCGTAGTATGCTTTCCTAATATCTTCCGTTTACATTTAAGTCAAGATTGCACAGAATCGTTAAGAGTTCTTTAATTTTCTTGATACAGTGCATCGTTGTTGGCGACGTGTTTCAGCAAATCACCGATTTGCGAAAAAAACATTCGATTTGGAGGAGCTTTATACGAGCGCTGGCGCATTTAACTGCTTCATCGACACTCAGCTTTATAACGGCTTTATTTCGCACTCGCTACGCTACTCCTGCTTTGCGTCTTTTGATTTTGGAAGTGCTACTAGGAATCTAGGACCTTGTGAAGGATGCATGTTCGACGCAAGCAACGCCACCTTCACAAGGTCTTTAATCCTTTAATCTACTGGCAACCATGCAGCTAGATGTAGATGTGAGAACCCATATATGGTGCCAGTTCGCGACTATCGTTTCCGGAAAAATTGTGCTTTTGACGCATTTCTAAGTTGACGCTTAGGTACTTGCAACTCTTCTCATTGTTTAATTTTACTGTTTGGAATAGCTTGAAAAGAACCTCTTATTCACTGTCGCTGCAGTACATTCATCTTTTCAGTAAATTGCTGCGTGCAATGTTCACTTGATCATCTCGGTCATTTTCCGAGACGGTTTTGGTGATTTAGCTGACCTCTACGAAAGGTTGTGGTGTTCAGAGATTGATTGCAGGTGATACGGACAATGTCCCTGCGTCCGCAGGTCAACAGATCGTGCTTTACTGAACCAAGTAGTCTGGTTACTTTCCGTTATTACAGACTGGTTGCTGTTGCTGCTGTATTTTCACTGCTCTTCAGTTGATTTTGCATAAATCTCATGCACGAGCAATCGGTGCTTTTGCATGTGTATGCACAGATACTTGTGCAACTTTTTTTAAAATCGACCCACAGAGTTTGATGTAATCTGCAAAAGGTGCTTGCGATTCGATCACAACACAATCCCTTGCGCCATGGTGCTCCGGATTATCTAGGTATAGGTTTATAGCGAAAAATACTGGATCCTCAGACTTTTTTGGGGGTTTTTCTGTTTCTACCCCGAAAAACTGTTAATTCCAATAGCGTCAAATGCTACCTTGCACATATACTCGCGATGTCAGTTTTCTTAGCTAGATGTTTGTTGTTTTTATTATTGTCATGTTACGAGATATTTATTTCGTTGCTTTTTTGATGAAGGATGCGTTTCGGTAATTCTTAAAAGTTAGTATGTATCAGCTTCGCCTTGTAGGCCTGTCGACTGTTGCGTCCAAGATTGCACTCCCGTGCTGTGACACCGATATAAGGTAGTTGAAAACCTAACATGGAACGATGCTTATTATTGTTGGATATTCGATGTATAACAGTTTGCCAAAAGTCTTCCATATAAGCGACCTTTTCATTTTGAAAATTAGATGCATATGCGTTTCGAAAGTTCAGTGACCGATGTTTCTACAGTTTGATCACGGCATGCACTTTTTTTAACTGATTTACTTGAGAGTCGGTGTAGCGACTCGTAACGCATGCGCTTCATGGAAGAATTTTCTGGATTGCTTGGTGTTGTGGGGACTGAGGTTGTGGCAAAGTAGCACCATCATTTCTTCCTACAATTCGTACTAGAACGCAGGCCTTCGAAGACTCATTAACCTGAAAAGTTCACGGGCAACCACTAAAGACTGTAAGTTTTTGCTGTCGTGCCTTTTATGGGCTTAAGTCAACGACGCGCCTTTGGCCGTAAATTTGATATTTTAAGCACAAAGGAGAAAATGCATCAGCGGCAGCGCTTTTGCTGCTGATAACCTTGACCGTCCCTTTCGCTGATAGACTGTGTGCTCCTTGGCTATTGGTGTTTGTTTCAAGCTTAGCAGGTTATTTCAACATCGGTCTTTACACGTGTGCGTACTTATTTCCAGGTAATTCGATTATTATGTTGCTGTGGCAACGGCAGATTTATTTGGCGTTGAACAAGAACGACTGCACTTTTCTGTGTGGCTCACGTCCAACGTGTCAGACTCGCGGAAGTGAACTTGCTGAATGTACCGATGAAGCGCGGTGCATGTTGCAATAAATTTCCTTCCTATGCCGTCGGTTTACCCTTTGTTTGACATCGCGACTGCTTGCTAAACACCTGGCAATCAGCGGATATCAATTATCTTATTGAAGTCGCAATAGCCTCTTCTCGTGATTGCCTCGTGATGTTTTGCTGCTGACGGTTTGAACTCGTTGAAAGTTAATTGCGGATAAACTATGATCTCATATTTTGCGCGAAGGGGACGGTGACAAAACAAGCGTGTTGAAGAAGCGTGGTAGCGTTTGTGTTTAGCTTTTGATTGAAGCATGGTGGTAAAAGCGATTCGTAAGTTATCTGTGGTGCAATCCAACTGCAGGATTTTGTTGGCAAAGACTTTTTTGTCATGATTTTGTTGCATGTTTCGAAGGATGGCCTTGCCGCTTCTGGAATGCCAACAAACAAAAAAATGAAAACGTGAGTTATCTTCTCTGCTGGTAGAGTCATAGCCTGGCGAAAATAGTCTGGCTAATTTAAGGATTACGATAGCCTTGCAAGCTTGTGGTTTCAGGCTGTCTACACGATGATTTTTCTTGTTTACGTGAACTGAGAGAAGCTCATGTGTTTGCAATTTCTTGGTCGCTAGGCCTGACTTTTAAAAAATATGTTTGGGAAGAGCATCCGAACACATGTAAGACATTCTTTTACGAAAAGGTCGCCAGTGAAAATGCTTCGTTTCGCCTCAGGCATATGCGATGTTGTGATGGTTCAAGCTGAAAATAAACGGCTAGCATAACGTAGAGGATGGTTTGACAAGTAGTTTGTGCTCATGCTTTTCGCACTAAAAGCTAGAAAGTAAAATAGTTTAACTCCATAAAGAGCTATTACCGATTAATTATCAGGTTTTTAACAGGCTTGTGAAGGGTTTACTTTCACGGAATGCGCTGTGCCAAACAGATTAAGCTTTTTGTGTTAGTGTGTGTGTGACAATGTTTCAGCGGCGTCGTTAGCACCGTGCGTGGCTGTTATCGCTGTTGGATAAATTTGCCACAGGTTGGTGTTGCTGAAGTTGCATAGATTTTAATTAGGCCCACTGTTTTAGTCTGTTTTGCAAACAATGAGTAATTTGAGGCTTGTCTTCGATATCGTCGATATGACTCACTAACTAATGCGTTTTTGTGTAAGTGCGATAGTTGGTTTGTAGGTCTATTATCAAATTAATTTGAGTGACTTTTACGCCGCAGGCGATTTAGATGACGGACGCTGATTGGCTTTCACCTCAAAATTAAGAAAAATTTTATGCAATCCGCCTGTCATTTTTCCTTTGCTGTGAAAAGCTTGCTAAATGGTGTTTTTTTTCAAGAAAACATCTCGGTAACTTCGAATAGTATAGTGTGTGCTAAACGTAGGAATCCGGCGCCACTGGTTCACTTATAACTGTGCTGTCTCTGGCATCGCATATTATTCACCTGACGCAGCCTTAGCGTTGACACACGGTAGTTAATTTCAGAAAATGGGTATTTCACGGCTTAAAGAACTGTGCTAGTTGTGTTTCAACAAACGGTTTTCAGAAAACTACCGAAATTTAGTATTAAAATAATCGTGCCGTGGGCAATACATGCGGTATTGTGACAGACGCCACTGAAGTGTATATGCTTGGCAAAAATGGTTTTAAAATGTACAATAACGTGCTTTTTTAGGATTGGATTTTATGAATTTGGAATTCATGTAATAAGTCCTTGAATTTTTATCGTGACTTTCTTGCGTAAAATCGGAAGATAGCGTTTGTCTGATGTCTTTCTGGATATGGCAACCATCGCTTCGTATAATCGAAAACTGGATGGGGTGCGGGATCGCATTGAGATAAGCGTTGCATGTGATTACAGTTCGATGATTGCGTTAATAGTTATTAATCCGAAGGCCACGTAATTTATACACGGTTGCGGTTTTCTTTTAATCTCTTTGAAACATGCCCGTGTCGTGTTTTCAGCAACGTTTTCACCACTAATTGCAAATTGAAAGTTAACTCAATAGGCTGAAATTACAGGGACACCCGTAAAACGAACACGTGATTAATCTTTGGATGGTTTTGTTGAAAGTACACCCAACAATTAAATATCATTGTAGTGTAAGTGAGAGAAGTGTTTGGGTGATCTTTGCAGCAGGTAGAAGGAATGAGCTATATTTTGTGAGAGATATTAATTAAAATGCCAATTAGTCCTTGTAAACTGGCAATGAACTGTGGAGATAACGTGTTAATTGTTTCGTTATCAGCAGTGTTTCAACTGCCCAAATGGCAGGCTCAGACAGTGTGCATGACATTGTCAAGATTGAATCCATTTTTTCAGATTTGCTGAAAATAGACTTTTTTCCATCTATTTTCAGCTAATTTGATGGTTGTTTTAATGCAACCAACTTTTGCTTTAGTGAGAATACGTTTTGCATATTGTCATTTTGTAGCTTAAATGTAAAAGCTATTTGTAGAAATTGTATGCAACGAACAAGGTTTGATGGCGAACGCAGATATGCAAAATACGTTTCTGCGCTTTGAGAAAAAATTAAAGTATATTTTTCCGCTTCAAACACAAATATTGTTAGGCCTAGATTAAGACTTAACAGCGAGGCGTTTTCTATTTGCTGATCATAATATGCTAGCAAACTTAATTGTAAAAGTGTTTTTCCCTATGCAGTCAGTTATTCCTTGGTATTTGTTGGTATAGTGCTATATCTTCGCAAGTTGAAACGCAGTTTTTTATCAAAAAATTGCGTGTATTGGGTTTAGAGCATTTGTTTTCGTACGCTCATAGATCATGAAACTAGTAATTGCTGATTGGCTGGACGTAGCAGAACAAAAGTTGGGGTTATTGGTGATCACTGGAATCAAAAATCACTGGAAATATCACGGCTATTCATCTGTGTTTCTTATACGAAAATAAACGAAGTAATAACAGTCCAAATAAATACGGTTCACATTACTTAACTAAGGTCGAGACTGCAGACCTTCTGTGAGTCGTCAATTCCAACCAGATGTTTTGTTCTATTTGGACGCAATTATGTTTTATTCCGTATTCCCGAGCCTTTTGTTGTTTGCTTTCAAAAAGTGAGACTAAAAATTTAAGATGGTTAACAAATTTCGTACATCTTGATCAAATTATTTGCAACTTCCACTCTTTCAGGAGTAACGCAAAGTACGTTGCTGTTGACCCACGCTACTTCTTACTGCAAACGGCTACTGGGCTTTTTAATGAGAACTCGTCTCTTTTACCCGAGCAAAAGAGTCAATTCTTTCTTATTTGCCTGATTGTGCCGCAAATCTTAGCAGCAGTAGAATGTTGCCTTGCATCCCACTGACATCATTATCGCCTAGGCATTCAGTTGTAGGTTTCCTGCTGATGTCATTCGACTATTTAGCGTAAGATGTCGCCAAGTCACCTCCGACCTTTGCCTTTTCTCCTTATAACTTTGCAGTGTCCAACTGCCGCCACTCCATCACCGCGTTCATTAAAGCATAGACGTTAGGCTAATGGATTAATCTGCCGATGTCGTGTATAACTGCGTTGATTTGTTGAATCGAGAGGTAGCTGACTTCGTTGCATAGTAAAAGCTTTTGTCAGCTATCGCTGCGATCCACTTAAGTTTTATCTCTTTAAGTCGTACTGCCATGGTGTTTGAAATGAAAACGATTGTAGTTGCCATCGCGGCTCGTGATTTCATACGCAACCACGTGATGAGAAATGTGTTTGTTATTGAGTATGAATCAGGAAGCAAGCTGTGTCAATCACTTTGTGATCGGAAAGTTGCAAACGGGAAGTTCGCATTGTGCATGGGGTGGGGCCGAAGTTACTGCTCTCCTCTTGTGACCCCATGGCTGTGCTTTATTTGAACCACAATGCTAAACGTGACGGGATTTTGAACGCATTCAGAACATTACATGGCAAATGAGTTGTTGGGAGTTTGTTATTGCAAATAATATCAGGGTATGTAGCGGCAGTCACAAATGATGGAGTTCCTAATGGAAGATAGCATTGTGCGCAAAGTTGTTTTCAACATGTGAAACATTTCAAGTTTGACAAGTTGCACTAAAAAGTTTCTTGAAAGCAACGATCCGTCAGAGCGCTGCTGTGTTTTTCAGGCTCGTAATGAGTTTGCGCCTTGCCGCTCAGAAAAATTTGAAGATTTGTGAACTCCTCTACAAAAACAGCTCGAACTGTGCAAAGCAATGTCGGTAGTCGTTCAGGTAAACAGTGCTTAAGAGATCTACACTCTTGCTTGCACATTGTTCTCATCAGATTTTAGCCAGTTAAAGAGCTTTCTGTTTACTGGTATGCGCCACGGTACAGATTTTCAATGCCATTCCCGACTGTGACGCCATTCGTCTTGACTTCGCAGTAATACGAGTTGCTTGCTGCAAAAGATGGTGTAGGTTGTGAACAAAAGTGCAGGATTCGCGGTTGCTGAGAAGGGACCAGCTCAAGCGTGAGATTGTTTTGTAGGTTGATCTCTTCGCGTCTTGTTTTCGCTCTTAGCGTCATTTTTCTGCTGCTGCGTGTTAACGAAACCCTAGTTGCGAAAGGTCGAATTGTGGTCGTTGTGGAGGCGACAAAACTAATCTGACGACAGAGTTTCTGCCTCATTTTGAAGTTGTCTCTAGATAGCCTCAAATCTTTGCGGATAGACGACATGTGAAAGACTGTGCAAGTCTGGTGCGTAGTTAGAAGTTTTAGCTCAACTGCAGTCCGTGTATGAAAAATGAGATCAAAGTGCAGTCCGTTATATTTTTGTGTATGGCAAGAAGGCGTTTTGGTTCTGGAAAACAAACCAGTAGAATTCAGTTTGTTGTGCGCAGCACGCATGCAGTTTGCTTTACCTATTGCTATTTGTGAAGTTGACTGTGGTCAGTGGTCAGTCATTGTAACACAACCCGGAACGACCAATCGGCTGTTGCTTTAACCTGATGTTGAAAGCGCACTGAATAAACGTTGATAGAACGGTGACAGTGGATTTACTTGGGTTACCTGGCTTTTATTTCTTAATTTGCAGAGGCATGCTTTTTATCCCATCCAAACTTGCTCTTAAGCAAAACTTGTCCAATTACGTGCCTTTTGCAACATCACCTTCGAAAAACATTGCTACGACAGGAATTTACTGAACCTAATCGTGTAGTGCGTGGTGTGGACCTTGACTTTTCCAATCTTAAGCATATTGGACAGTTTCAAGCATAAATGTATGATCATGCTCATTGGGTAAACTGACTTCTGGCGTGCGCTTTTCCCAACCCCGTTAGGTAGCCAGTGGCATGTTAGCAGCTCGATGAGCAGCTAAGTTGACAGAAGGGCGTTGTGTCCAAGGGTTGCGCTGTCGTCGTCCTATATAATACATTGTCTTGTTTTGCGCCTACATACGTGGTTGGGTCTTAATCCACCGCCGCATTGAGAGCAGTAGTTGCTTTGTTTGCATAGCATGAGCAACGACTGTATTAATCGCTTTGTTGACTTTGTTATCTTCCTGACTGTAAAATTTGCTTTTATAGATAGTGTTTCGCAAGGTTTTCTTTGAACATTGCAAAAGCAGTTCGGAATCTTCGCTTGTTGTCGGAAGACGTTCCAATAACATTTCGCTTCCAAAAATATTTCAATGTTGCTGGTAAGCATGAATACCGCAGTCTCAAATATTAAACCTGCTACTTGTGCGCACGATCTGGTTGTTCAATTAATCAGTGCATGGCCAAAGTGCTCTTTTTCAACCTTGTTATTTCGCGCTTTGTTTTCAAAGTTGTTACTTCCCGTCCTGGTATTTTTCTGCTATTGCGATGCGTGTTTAAAGTCTAGCACCTTGTGTGTGGGAGTGAAGGCGTTACACAATACAATGCTTCTTCTTCTATTGTACTTGAAGTTTATGACACTGAGCGCATCGTGCTTGTGTTCTTCACACCTGTATCCAAACAAAGCTAAAAAGCAGCCAATTTTTAAAAAAACTGTGAGTGTAAGTTTCACAGGTGTCGGAAGTGAAATAGAAATGAAGAGATAGTCAGAGTCTTGGTCATGACGTGGCCCATATCATGATTTTGTCCAAGTTTTTTGAGGTTTCCAAGTTTGTGAGAACTGCGTGGCAACGCACGAATTCGCACCGAGCGGTGTTACCTTGAACCGCTTCAGCGGACCGATCAGTTTTTGCTTGTCATTGTGCGCTGTTCGGTTGACCCGTTCTCCCAATTCGCCGTGTTTTCCCTAGCGCCCAAATTCCTGTCGTCTTTGCGTGTTTCGCCCTTGCCATTGTTTGATCTGCTGCGACTGAAGTGCGTTGGCCCTTCTTTCAAGCGATGTGCGAGTGCGACCCGCCGCACTCCCGTCGTTCACGTCGGCCATATGCTGGAAAACGCACTCGCGCGCGCGACGCCTCTTGCATTTTTGTTTTCGCAGATCGCATTGCCGTTAGATGTAGCGTTTTCGTTGGAACCATCGCGGTTGGTTTATTTTAAGTCAGAACATTCATCGCGAAACTGCTTCTAGATGCTTATTTATGAAAGCACCAAGATGGTGAATCGTCTGTCACCGGAGCGCAACCTTCGACTATCGCGCTGAAGTACTCTGAAGCGCATTTGCTCCTGTACCTCAGCACGGACGGTCTACAATTTTCTGCGGTTGAGTCATTACGACCTGATACGGGGTTTTTATTTTCGGCTGAGAACGACCGAAGATAACTGTGAGAAGGCTCTTGATGGCCGGCGTTGTGGTCAGAGAGCGAGGTTGACTTTATACGAATGCTTTTCTGCAGGTGGATTTGTTGTTAACGCCTACCTTGTTGCGCTTACTATTTTCCATAGCGATAAGGAACGAGACGTTGGGCGTAGACGTCGTCAAATATGTTTGTAAAGTCGCTCAGTTCTTTGCACTGCAGTGACATTTGTGTTCGGTTTGAAGTTGCTTATTGTCGCCGCAAACCACAAACGCAGTTGAAAATTAGATATTAGCACAAATTAGTTGTGTTATGTTACAAATTCTTTCCTCTGTGTATTGCGACGTTTCACGTCGCGTGTGGCGTTTTTGAAGGTGTGTTTAATTAATGCGACACGAACAACTGGTTGCCAAAATGCGGTTTGTGGACATTTCCTTAGGACATCCTCAGAACAATTCGTGTTCAACGGCTGCTGTCGACGAGGCTTATTTGTCTTAGGCGCCTCGATTCATTCGCCGCGTTGAGGTGTTGGTTTTGACTGCTTCGTGGCGACTTATATTGCAACCCCTGTCTGATGCCGTTAGCTGCAAACTAGATAAAACAGCTCTTTGGTCTTTGAAGTCTATGCATTCCTTTTCGGTAACTGAAGCTTTTGAGCTATCCAATACTACAACTAATTGCGGTCTGAACAGCTATTTAAATACAGCGTCAGGCTGGGGTGTTGAAGTGATGTTGTAGCTAACGACAGGATATCGGCGGAAAAATGTTTCATCCGTCAAAGTTAGATGCAGAAGTCAGTCATCAGGTAATTTGCTAGCTTTTAGACCTGTGTAGGAGTTCATGAGCGATCAACCATATTGCGCGACACCTACGAATCTTCCCGCATCTTCATCCGTCGGCGGGAAGTTTTCTATAAGCCGGTTGTTAAAAAATGATGGTAAGGCAGCGAAAAGCGTTGAATTGTTACGACCAAAATTTTCTCGAGTAACCGCCACTTCCTTTGGTTTTTGTTCAAAAGGTATAAGTGATACAACATCTGAACTCTTTGTTGCCTTTACAGTTGTCATTTTTCAACTCGAAAACTTATCGAATTTAACGCGTTCGAAAAGTGCATGCGCTGCCGTCGCCAGTCTTTTCGTCATCGCCTCCGTAAGCCTCAGGCAGAGCAAGACTCGTGGGAAAACTTCACAGCATTTTGTGACCACTGTTGTCGTAACACGATCCCCTGATCGAAATAAACAAGCAAGTTTAACACAAAACCGCACAGAAATCGAAAAACCTTGTTGATGCACTGGCGCAACAAAACTTTTGCTCTTGCGGAAACTTTGCAGAACAGGGTTTGCTCGGTGTGGAGTGGGGTTGGGGCCTTGCAGAACAGGGTTTGCTCGGTGTGGTCTTGCGCGTGAGGAAACCGGCACGCACCGATGTCAGTCGTGACAGCAAATGGCAAAGCAAGCCTTGTTGGGATACCACGTATCCTTCCTAATTAGCCGACGACTCTCACAAGAATTGACACCCGCAGTGCGCGATCTATTTTCTCCTATGGAACAGAACGACCTCTCGTCGAGGCATCAAGTCTTGATAGAGGTTTCAGCTCGTGCCTTCACGCAGTCGCCGCTTTTACAGTTGTCTTCATTAGGCGGTGTCAAGTTCTGTGGCCGCGTTTCGCCAGCGTGTCAGCTATCGCGCACTTACGGTATTGAGCGTCACTCTGTCGTATTCGACTGTTCGTCGTGATCAGTGAAGCGCGAGCTTCCGAAATGATAGCCCCGCTCGACTTTTGACACGATGGTGAGCAGGCGTGGCGAGAGTCTTTCGTAGCTTGTCGTTCTTAGGAAATGCATTTGGAGAAGCCGGCCAGTCACCAAGCATATGAAAGCATCACAGGCGAAAAACATGTGCATCACGTGGTGTAACCTCGCTAGGCCAGATTATACTTCAAACGCGGTTGTTGACCTTACACTGCTCGTTGTTCGGCTGACGTCTAATAACGGAATGCCGAGTCCGAATTAGACTCTTACTAAAGTGGATGCTGGTACTTCTGTTGGTAGTGTACAACAACTAGATGAGATAAGAAAGCGATTTTAAAAAGGTAGTTGAGATATGAAACGCAATTTGTTATACTGTACTGTTGAAGGGTTGTGTTCAGCGCTTTCCGTCTGGCAACAAACCACGAAATCAGTAACGTAGTCACAGCTTAGGTCAAAATGCTGGAGTTCTTCGAATAACATTTTTCCGAATCTGTTGTTTTTTTATCAGTGGTCTTTTAGGTTTGTCCCAAATTCCCAACTCATGGGTATATGCGATTAGTCGGTTCATGGCAACTCTCAGGGAAAACTTGTTGAAATTCTGAAACAATTTGGACATTAACAGGGACAATTATTCACTAAATCAAAATATGTAATATCTAGCAATTTGAGATAACCCTGCCTGCAGGTTGTCTTGCGAGTATGTTGAAACGTCTGGCTGATCTGACCAGATGAGTTGACAGCATGTTAAGAAGTACGTCAAGCTACCTGAGCAAGCTAATACTTATGCTTTGTGGGTGTGTGTGTGAAATGTTTCGTGCTGTTGTAGCCGAACAGACGGTGGGCATCACGGATATTTGGTTTTGCTACTGGATTTTTAACTTTTGTATTTAGTTCACATATGAGAGCGTTAATAGGATCTGGATTTTCAACTTTTGTATCGTGAATGTACCATAGTTGTAATTATCGTTTACAATTGTATAGGTACCAAAACAAGTAGGCCTCGATAGCAGTTAATTGTAGCTAGGCTTGCTTGTATTGAAATAAGCATGCTGCAACAGACTTCGCTGCTTACACTTTGATTTTGCCACCATCAAGGAATCGCAAAAGCCAAACGTCCATTTATATATCAATGGTTAGTTGTTCAGAAGTATTCTAATGCTGAAAATGCACCATTGTTCTTCATTCGTGGAAGCGAGCAAGTCTCGTCCACCCGCTGCTTCAACGGTCTGGCGATCTGGTGAGTAATTGATGTTTCACTGTTTTTGCCTCGGACCACGTTGAAAGCGTGTTGACCAGACGCTATGAAGCTAGCAAATGCATGTTGTTGGAAGTGTTTCTTTCGAAAATTTTTAGTACGCCTTCAAGACAGTCTCCTAGTTGCAACGAATCACTGATAAACTTCCTCTGCGTGTAGAAATAATGTTGTTTGTTGTTGTTGCGAAAAGCGAAGTTGTTACTACTGCATTAAGACTGTTGAACTTACATTCGTGGTAGAAGCAGGCCGTATGATTTGTCAGAAATGACAAAAACTTCGAACGTCCTCGTATGTTACGACAGGCAACAACCAGGGCATACCCGAATGGGCTTTCAAATCAGAGTCAGCTCCCGGCAGTCGACAAGTTCAGTTGTGGCATTTTATTCTTGAACTTCTGCAGGATGATCAGTACCAGGTAAACTGTGAGTGTAGAACTGGTAATTATGTCGGAACGCGACATCAAATGGCATTGCTCAAGGCGCCGTTGTGTCTGCATGTCCGCGCGCATTAACAAAGTAGCAGTCTGAACGCCTATGCATTTCCGCGGCTTTGCTATGATGTTCACGTTTCTGGCAGTTGCAGAAATAGTGAAATGTCTTCTTTAATGTGACGGTCCTAGTGGTGTGTGGTGTGTAAACGTGTCACACAGCTGATGCTCGCTTTATCACGCGTGAACCTAAAGCGGAGCGCATTTGCAATTCGGAGTTCTTACCGCTTTCTCATTTGTGAATAGGATATTATTGCATGGCAAGGAGATTACGGCGAATTCGTCATAAAAGATCCGGATGAAGTTGCTAAACTCTGGGGAATGAGAAAATGCAAGCCTCACATGAATTACGACAAGCTCAGTAGAGCTCTGAGGTATGTTATTTTCGCTTAACCAGTGACAGCGAGCGTCTGCCCTTGTATGAGTTCAGCCTTGAACTTGCCTACCCCAGTTCGTGTTGTGTGTGAGTTCATGGCATAGCGAACGTCACTGCAGCATTTTGCTGGTGGACATGCTTCTCCGGTGTAGCGTAACATTTGTGATTTTATATACTGTTTCTGCATAATCTGGCATTCGTGCTGGATGGTTTCCTTGGATGAAGTTTCTCCCACTTGTTAGTTTTGATTACCGACGGCCTTTAGTTTCGAGTCTTCTGTGCTCTTTTTGTTGACCTGTTTTCAAGTTTATGTTTTTGCAGATATTATTACAACAAACGCATTTTGTACAAGACCAAAGGAAAACGATTCACATACCAGTTCAACTTCAGAGAACTGGCTGCCCCTATAGGCCTAACTCCACCTTTGCCCCATCCCGGTCACCAGGTTAGCGTTGGTTTACTTTCCAGGCGCAATGCTGTATGAGGCAAATGGTCGTGTTTGTGCGCTAAAGAATCTTTCGCTTGTGTTTTCTCGATTGTCAGACCTGTACTTAACCGCAAGCGTACCCCTTGGTCTTCGACAAGTAATGTAGATGTGATATAGAGCAGCGAGACACTTCAAACGCATATTTCAGAGCGTAGTTCCAATTTTGTTTGTTAACTGTGCATGAAGATTCGCTCCTGTGGAGCGTCAAAGCGCACGTGAGTTACCTGCCCGGTTTTGCAGGCAAAGCCTCGCACGCCTTGCGGGGCATGAAACCGCGCCGCCCACACCTTGGCTTGATAGCACTTGTTACATGCAAGTTTTTATTTTCGTGCTGCTCACTGAAAAGAAGCGAAATAGCCATTTTAGTAATTGGCTCTGCCAGAACCAATTAACAGGGTTTCCAACTGTTTTTGTTATTGCAGATGTCGCAGAACTCGGCTGCTGCAGCAGCGGCAGCAATGACTGCCCACATTGCAGATTTGAACAGGCGTGCCCAGCAACAGCAGACCCTTTTGTTGTGTGGACACAATGCTGCCAGTGCAGGGCAGTCAGGTATGTGTTGCAGGACAGGCGAATTGCATGCAGACGCGCCGCCAGACAGGTGAGCTGCGGCCTGATCGCAATTTATTGATTTGATGTTTACCTGCGTCGCATCACGCAGGTTCGAGTGGAAGGTCCGAGGCGAAAGACGATGTCTTTGGTTCTCTGCAAGAGTCTCCGTTGCAATCGCCGGTCGCGGTTCCGACACAGAGAATGGGTGGGTGAGCATTGTTATCGGGCGTGTGATTGATGCGACTCGTTCAGTGCCGTGCGTCAGTTCTGCGTGGCTGCAGCTGTTGTGCTGAACGCTGCAGCATTGTGTTTTAACGCATTATCGGTATTTGTCTTTTCGTGTCTTTTGCAATCGTTCTGAGTTGAAAAATGTTCTTTCGATGTTTTGTGGTTTAGGCAGTAGAGTAGACCCTAAAGGCAGTGCGGCAGAGTCTCACAGATCCTAAAGTAAAACGCATAACCGTAACGTGCTGCCAATGTGCTTAAACTTATCGCAAGCGTCGCGGGCCAAACATTGCGAGCGCGTCCCGATGCTTTAGCGCGATTGCAGTTGTCGGATGTATTCGATTATTCATGTGTGGTTTGACGCTCGATGCACTTGCACAACACTGAGCACATCCTCTCCGCGCTGCTGTCTGCTTTGTGTTCGTGTCTCGTCTTCGGGGAAAGTACTCTGTCGCGTCCAACACGTTGAGCTGTTGTGTTTGTGCCAAGTGTCACGGTCGACGCCAGAACTGGTTCACACCGGACGCTTCGCGGATTTCAAGGCCGCAATGTGCGAGCGTGATGGACATTTGTGCTGACGCTTTATCTTTCGCAGCCGCCGCCCGTCTTCTTCGAGGCTCTGTCAGTGACGGGAGCGAAGAGTCACTCGCGACGTCTGAAGGTGACGACGTGGGTCGATTGGTGTCCGCACCTATCAGCCCGTTAGTTGGTGCGGTGCGGTATCAGTGCCAGCCATCGGTCATTCCTGGGCATTTTCGTCACCGTGTGGTTCCGCCAGGTGTTGCTGCTCTGCTCTCTCAAGTTGCAAGTAGGTTTTCGAAGTTGCATTTTGTCTGTTCCTTGTATCTTGCCGGTAGCGAACAGATTTTCAAGCTGCTGTCTTACGCAGGTCGTATCTGTCTTTTGCTGTGATGCTGGTGTTAGCTATTTCAGCTTCAGTTTATCCTCTAAATTTCTCTCGCAGTTTTTTGGCATGTCCTCTTGATTAAGTGCACTGGGGTTTTGTTTTTTTCGTGCTTTGCTGCTAACCTAAAAATGAGAAATTATATTGAAGATGAAATAGCTAGAGTGAAGAAGTTGTTTGTTCCCATGCTTGTTCCCATAAAAATGAATCTGGTTTATTTCCTTTCATGCAGGGAGTCCAGGACCGCAAATCGGTGCAGCGACTTCTGGAATGGCGCCCACAACCCCCACAGGTTTCCGATTTCCTCTTCCATTTTACCCTGGGTCTTTACCTACAACCCCTACTTACTATGCACCCAGTCCTACTTTCTCGCCGTCTTTCAGCCCCCTGCAAACAGCCAGTCCGGGTCTTCTGAACCCGAACAGAAGACGTCACTTCTTCTCATTTGACGTGGACGACATCAAAGCTTATCACGGGTGAGAAGATGCCTCTCTTGATTTCGCCTAGTTACTTTTAATAGCAGTCCTGGCAAGCCTCAATAGTTGCCTTTTCTCAGTTTAGCTTCTGCCCATCTCAGTTGCATTTCTTTATAACGCATTGTTTGCTAGGCCGGGAGATTCCCGACCAGGTGACTCGTCCAAGCCGACCGGCACTACCACCACTTCGAATGCCACAACCAATGGCTTCTTGACGCCGCGGACCCCGGGTACGCCTCACACCCCATCATTGTTGCTGTCGCCCGGGGCGTCGCGTCATCCCGAAGTAATTCCTCCGGCGGATGTTTTGAAGTTGCAGAAACCACCTTTAAGCAGAAAGCGAGGGTGAGCTTGACAATCGAATGATTTACTTTTTGTGTGGTGAGTTCAAGGACACTTGCGTTGTAAGCGCGTTAGTGTTAACCTACGCGTTGCTGTTTGTTTAGCCGCTGCTAAGTACTTCCCAAACCGGCATTTTATTGTTTTTAGCGCGAGTGAGAGAATCCGTTGGAGTCGGGCGGTGGGCAAACTACCTGAGCTAACTTTCAGCATGCTCTTTATTTCAAACCTGAAGCGGAAAAGTAGATGTCAGTCGATCCGATTGCGACTCGAGTGTTGAAAACAGGCTTGCCTTCGATGTCACTCCCCCGCCTGTTGGCCATGGCCTCCACGGTTGCGGGTTTCAAACAAACTTTTCTTTTTCGTCTTGCACAGGAACTTGTCGAGCGGAGGTTCAAACTCAAAGCAAAGCAGGTCGGACGAGCGCACCGGCAGCAAGAACCAATCAGGACGCAGCGCTTCTGAAGAATCGGAATCGGACCAGAAAGTGCCGAATCTGACGTGCGGCGTTGACGCTGACAGGAGCGACGAGAACGAGCACCCCAAAAACGGGCTGCTGAAGAATACCAAGAACCCGCGAAAATTGTCTCTGGAGCCTGCGCCGAAAAGCAAGTTTAGATATCCGGTTAGTTTGCTTGGTTGCCGTTGTTTCATTGTTGCATGGGAAGCGCGTTCGTAAGCGATTGGCCGTGAGCCTTTTGTGTGTCGTCCAAGCGTAATCGTGTGCGATGACATCTGAGTGAAGAAACGCGTGTTGTTTCTGTCGCACCGCATTTCGCGCTCGACCTTGCTTTCACAAACCCGGTTTTCGAAGATTCGCTCGGCAGTGCAGTGCGCTCGAAAGCGCGTAACGCAACAGTCTCAGTTGAACGCGAGCGCGTCGTTGTTTTATCCTCGCGAAAATCAGAAGTGCACCACTCAAGAACTGCTGACCACTCCGCTCCTGGTCACAGATAATTAGCAAAATGTCTCCTCTGTTGTGTCACGATTCTGACTATTATGGAAATCGTGTTTAGTCTGGCTGTCGGCGTGGCGCTTTTCTTGGGTGTTTAGGGTGTTTTTTATTCCTGATGCTGCTCAAAACGTGCAGTTATTTCGGTGACATCGCAGCTGTATTCCACTTGGCACCATAAATTGTAGCGACTGATTAATATCCATCAGCGTCAGGCGATCCGAGTGTGTCGAGTCCCGGATTGCGACGGCTTAGTTCTCAAGCTGACTTACCGCTAAGACGCTTCGACCAAGCATGCGGGCGTGCAAACGCGGCCATACCTGATTCGCGCGATCCAGACGACATCGATACGATCGTCTTCGTTACGTGCCGTCGCTTTCTTTTTTTGGACAAATGGAAGGAGCGGCGATTGCGCTGATTTTCGATCTTCACGTTAAAGCGGAGTCTTAAGCGGGTTTTCCCGTAAAATTAAAACTCTGAGGCTCTGTTCGGCGATGGCGCTCCGCGATGTTTTCGACGTGCGGCTGAAGCGATCGCTGCGCTGTTTCTGTTCCTGTGTGCTCAAGTCTTTCTTGCGATCAACACAACAAAAGACATGGCTTTCATGGATCAAATGATACCTTGTCCCCTGCGATTATTAGGTCACAGTGGTGCTCGCGCACGGGTTGTAATTTTGTTCTTTCATCGCAGGCGCACAACAGTGAAGAATCAGATGTGAGCGAACGCTTTGGTTACTCGCTCTCTCTCAACTCACCGTCAACGATCGCAAAATCTCCGACTGTTCTGAACTACGCCTCTTCGCCAGGTGCGCCCTTGCGGTCACTGATTCTGTTCGTTAGTTGTGGGTCGTGTAGGATTATGCAAACGAAATATTTCGTTAACATTTACCTTTTTCGGGAAGAATGGTTTGTTGTTTCTGTTTTGATGCCAGGTTTCACGAACTCGTTGCACGTGTAAGTGGAAATTCCAGCCACGCCCCTTTAATGAGTTTGTCAACATATTCACAGCAGTACGCTGGATGTGCAGTTCGTGCACGTTTTTATAATAATTCCTGCCCTTGTCTGGCTGGATCAATTCGCGACATTCAGTAACTAGTTCATTACGAAGTTCGATATGTTGTACTTACACCACTTGCGGTCTAGTTGGTTCACCGAATTGTATGTTGTACGGTTTCTGCTGCTCTGCACGATGTTTGTGACTTAGAAGCGCAAACGCAACTAGATGGCATTGTTGTCCAACCTTACTTGTTTTTTGTTCGCTTTTTTGGGGGTTTATAAATAGGTTTGTTGGTTAAAAGAAATCGTGTAAAATACTACATGATCATAATCTGCTTGAAATTGGTTTGGAATCGATTTCGCTTGCTTGCTAATCAGCAGCTGCCTGTCAGGGGTACCTGTATTGCGCTGTCGTATCGTATGGTTGTTACATTTTAAAGAAATCTTAATTGTTTTGCTCCAGGATTCATGTTGCCGCGTCCTTTTTTTTCATTTCAACCCCCCATGCCTCCACCTTCGTCCCTCCAGCGGCCTCGCAAATCGGGGCACAGCATCCGGGACATTCTGGGTCGCTCCAGTGACGATGAGGCGGACGAGGCGGAGAAGAAAACCAAGCAGCCCGCTTCAAAGAGCGAGTGCCGCGCCTCGCGCGATGCAACAGACTTGTCCGGAAAACCTGATGCGACGAGAGCCGCTGTTAGTTGCGCGGAGCCCGGTCCGTCATCGAAAGACGGCGAAGAAGGCATGAGCGTCGACTGCGCCCCAGCGTTGCCAGAAAACGCGAAGGGGGTCAAGAACGAAGCAAGAAGCCGACCTTCTGACGTGGACTCGGACGAAGAGGTTAACATCGATGTCGAAGACGAAGAGCAGCTGTGGGATTGATGTTCTTGCTGACACGGGCAGGCGTGTCGCACACGCAACTCCGTGCGCTGTTATGGACGTACGCAGAATCGTGTGAGAATGGCATTTTCTTGTTCTCACGATTCTATATCATTAAAAGGCGTTTTTATGGAAGACCACGTTAAGTTTCGCTCATGTTAAGGCACAAAAGTTAAAGCAGCCTGTTGATCAAGGAAAGCATTGGTTTTTGTGGACGAGTTTCTAACATCAGTCCTTTATTTTTATCAAGAGAATCTAAATCATACACGATTTTGATTTCGTAAATTCAGCATTTTTGTACGCTTCCAGTTTTTTCAAGCTTTAACGCCATCCCATGATTGAGATGCTTTTCCGAATTTCTTGCTGCTGTCGCCGCTTTGTGTACAGTACAGCGAGGCCCTACTTTGCGCGAGAAGTTCAGCCCTCTGCGGCCATGTCTACAGACAATCGTTGCCAAACCCTTATTTCAACTTCACGCCTTCCTTTTTAGAGCAATGATTCCGGGCGTTTCAACAACTCGACCTCGAGAGCTCGACGCCGGCTTCGTCGCGCTTCCCTATTTCTTTTTACCTATGTTGCGTGCGACGTTTTAACGACGACGGCGGAGCTCGCCTGCGTGCCAGACAACGTCGGGCACCGCGGGGAGAAAATTCCTTTGTCGTTGCGAAGTTTTCGTGCGGGTCACGTGACACGCCTTGTTGCTTTTCTTCCTCCAGACTGCAGTCGCTTTTATCCGCTGCACTGAAACACTTGCGCAGTTGCTATCGGTTTGCTGGAAAACCGTGGCTTTTCGCTCTCTTCGCCTCTACCTGCGTTTTATTCGTTCCTGCTGCCAACCTGCTCGTTTGTGCCTATCGTCAAACTACCGACTCCTCTCCGCGTTCTGTACTCGTTTTGTTTTGCTTCCTACTCGCTTTCTGTACCCGAGAAAAATCGCCGAACACCGACACGGCGCCTTTGTTCCAGACTCCGGTGGCCTCCGATGATGCTCGCGGTCTGAACGCTCATACACTGATCTCGAACGTAAAAGGGCTTGGCGCAGCAACTGCGCGTCAGGCAATTACTCAAGTAGTGCCATCTCTCTGCCTCGTGCAATCCACATGCTACGTCCCTTAAGCCTTGTTTGTGTCGCGCAGCGTTTTGACCGTGCCGTGTTCGCGCCTTAAATGTGCGTTTTGAAGAACTTGCGCTTGTATTATAAATTTTGTTTCTGTGCTTCATGCAAGTTTTCGCTTCCCTTTTGTTTCGCATTTCGCCACCTCCGTCCCTGGACGAAGTCGCGGCCAAGAGCTTCCGAAGACGCTTGTCCGCGAACTTCTCAGCTGCTTGCACTAATAAGCATTTACTGATCGGGCCCGTTTCAATTCCGCTCCGCTTAGGTTTTGTTCGTTGATGGAAATGCTCACGGTCGTCTCTTTGCAGATCCTCCTGGACGATCCTGTATAACTGTGACGTGCTGTTCTAGCATCTAGAACAAGCGTTCGTTTTCAGCAGCGACCGCCGCTGCTCTCGCACAATCCTCTCTGTGAAGCAGGTTAAGGTCGCCGTCGCGAGTGTTATTGTTATCTGTGTCCGTCCAATCAACTCACGTGCAGTTGGCCATTGACGAGCAGTGGCGGCCGAGCGAGCTCTTGCTTGCAATCAATCGATTGCCTCTGCCGCGATGTCGCCTTCGCGATTTCCGCCGCTGTTGCGTTTGTAAATTTCATATGAGTAATGTGGGCAGTGCAGGCGCTGGTGACGTTGACAGAGCGTTTCGCGATTGCAGTCAAGCTTTCAAATTGTTTTTCGGCTTTTGGAAAAGTCACGTGATCGCGAAATCTTTTCGCGAAGGTGACGTGAGCGAACACTGCTAGTGTCTTCTCCCGAGTCTGGAACGTTTCTTTGTTTTGTAGACCGATGCTATTATGACTTGCTTTGGTTACGTCACACGTGATTATGTTCTAGCTTCAAAACCGCAAACCGCGCTGATCGTGCCGGCTGCTGTTTTTTGCCTCGCTGTACAAACCATGCTTTGCCTATATCGCTGGCGAGGGCATCTTGCGCTCTGCCTCGTGAACTAATTTTCTAATAAAACCTTCCCATGGATACGGACTGCGTTGCAGTTTGCACTTGTGAATGGTACCAAAATTGTTAGAAGTGTAGATGCAAGCGAAAATGCGATGTTGTGGAACAAACGCTGAGATGAAGGTAGCTTCATTCATGTAAAGACGAGGTTCTTGGAGCTTTTTCTGAAGGTTCAAAACGTTTTCAACAGTAATAGGCTGCAATTAAAGTATGATACTGACCACGTACTTCTGTTTCTTCATCAGGTGTTTTTTTTCAATCAGGTTTGATTTGTATTTAAGCATTCACTTTAATTGCACTAGAAACGAAAACATAAAAAAGTGCGGGAATGTGTTCCAACACCACCACACCCCTGTTCACTAAGTTGCGACGAAAGTGACAAACTGGAAAGCCGTCAGTTCAGGAAGGAAATATCGTCAGTCATGGCATATTGCTTGTTTCGCTCTTAACGTCCTGCACGATGTTACATCTGCAAACGTCGCGTATTAAAACTGCAAATGTTGTCCTTGCCTTCTTGACCGTACTGCCAAACAGGAGTCGGATTTTTTTGTCCCACTCTCGAAGTCCACTTGAATCATGTCATACATTGCACTCCTTAAGTTAGGAATCCTAACTCGTGCCTGTTGAAATGGTAGTTTCTTTTGAAATTGTTATGGAAGCAGAATCATTGCTGTGTACCACGATATTCATTGATGCTAGTTGCTACAAAATTGTTGACAGCCAAACATTACGTTATGCTCAGGAATCGGAAATTTTGAAGGTCGGAATCGGACATTGTACCTCCGATTTCGCAACCCTGCTACCAAATGCTTCATACACCCGTGGTTTGAAAGAATTCTTGAAGTATTCAGATATTTTCAAAGTTGCAATAATGATAGCTTCACTTGACACGGTGACCAGTGTCTTTCGTCCCTCTTGCGCACACTTAGCAATGTACAATGGATGGTTCAATTGATACGCTTGCTGTATGACTCCGGATGACTAGTACGTACCTTTTGTGAGGCATGACGGCATAAGAGAAGACGTGTTCGTCCATATCTGCGTTACCACCGGGAGCTTTTGCTGATCCGAGCAGAGAAAGTCTCATCACGTTGCTGAAAGCTGAGTAGCCGTATTTGCAGTCGTTCAACCCCACCACGCGTAGGTCGTGCTGGGACGGATGAGCTCATTTGTGTGCCCAGACCTCAAACTTTGCTGTTTTCCAAGACGTGTTCTGGTGCGTTGGTCGGTCTATGTGTCCCAGCTGTATTTTGTACATTGCTCTGGATGTGCGGACATCCACGGAAACTCAACTTTTAAGTACTTGTGGCTTTCATGCCAGCTCACGGAGGTTTGGAACTTGACCACTGGAGAATCTGCAACTTTCTCTTATCTACAGTACAATACGACTAATTTTATGCAAAGGCGCAGCCAGGGGGGGGCTGAAGGGGCTCAAGCCCCCCCCCCCTTAGCAATGAGAGTATTTGATGTTTATTTTCTTATTTTTCACCAACATTGTAAGTCGAGATCGGATGCATTGCAGAATGTTCTCCGGCAGTACCACAAGGCGTAACAACGCATTTGTTATCAAACCAGGCGGTTATGAATTTTCGAGGTTTGAGAAATATTGAAGCAGCCTTCTTCATTCCTGCGTAGTTTGTACCACCATCTATAACAAGAGCTGAGTGTATACCAACCTCTGCTAGCGTGAAAACAAGCTAGATCAGGGGTGGGCAATTAGCGGCCCGCAGGCCAAATGTGGCCGGCCACAGCGTTTTCAGTGGACCGCGAAAGCATTCAGGAAAAATCATCAAATCTTAAATTTCCTCCAACTTATCACAGTAAATGTTAGTGCTGAGGCTAACTTGAACCAAGAATTACTTCCGTTTCCATCACCGTGCTTCTATCTCAATTAGAAGATATGGCTCTCCGCTAATCGTAGCCTTCTCAAAGGCCCCCCGACCCAAATTAATTGCCTACCCCTCAGCTAGATATTTGAACTACCAACAGTGTCGATTGAAGTTTAGTTACTACGTCACAAAGCTGGGACCTTCCTAATGTGCACTCTTGGAGGATATATATGCAGTACGAGGTGTGAGTGACCACTAGCTGCAGGCTGAACTAATTCTTTATTCCAGCGGTCCCAAAACTTTTTGGATGCTGGACCAAAATCGCGATCTTATCGGCGTCCGCGGGCCGGACTACTTTGTGTATTGAAAAAAATTAACAAAACAAAAATGAATAACAACAACACGCGCACCATCACTCACGTTTGTATACCGTTATTGCTATTTGTTTTATTTGGTCAGAAACTTGTTTGCAATGTGACTTATGAAACTGATTCTTTTGTTGCATCATAGTTGTAGTATTTGGTCCCATGCTTGATGCTGCAATACGGAGAATATGGTGCATATGTGCGGCTGAAATTCTGTTTCGACACTTGGGTTTACAATATTTAATCTTAGAAATGGATTGTTCGCAAAGATAAATGCTTCCAAACATCCAAATCAATTTTGAGCACTTTTCGAAATCTTTGGAAATCTTGTTCTTAGGAGACACTCTTTGTAAAGCTGCAGAAACGTTTTTGATAGAAATTTTGCATTCAGATCCAAGTCATTCTGCAATTCAAGAAATTCCGTTGCAGTGGTTCTTAACCTTTTCTCTACCACGCCCCCCTTAAGTAATAGCCCTACGTTTCAAGCAGGGGCGAATTTTCATTTTCGGGGCCCTAGGCTATTTTAAATTGGGGGCCTTCTTGAAGGTTTGCAACGACTGATGTCATACAAATTAGCACTACACGTGCTCGTTACATTCACTGAACAAGCTGTTACAATTCATAAATATATTCCTTTGTTCTGAATTCCCTCGATATCAGGAACGAGAGCCGTGTCAACCGCTCTCCATAACCCCAATTGGGGCGATACGTTGTCACAGCGGACCCAAAATTCAGAGCTTAACCCCGCAAACAAAATTTCAACCCCACAAATTGAAATATAAAACACTAGAAGTCAGTGAATTTTTGTCAATCCGCATCCTTTTCTGTACTGTATTTTATAGACGGAGCAGTACCTGTTGCTGTTACTTGGAATAACATCACCTGATCAGTGCCAGCGCTCCCTTTAGTCAAACCAGACGGCTGCCTAGGGTGCTAAGGTAAAGGGAGCGCCCAAAAAATAGCCAAGAAACATACAAGTATGTTATTCTGAAAGTGACGAACGTCCACCAGGTACAAGTGAATGACCATGATGAAAGTGAACGGAACACACGTTCACGCAGATTTTCAGGTTTGTTGCATAGCGTCAATACTTTTGCTATTAATTTAAATTTCCTATATTATTCATCTAATAAACCTTTCTAATGTACAGAAACTTCCTTCTTACTTCAGTAATGTACGCACAATGTGATGATATGTGGAGTAAGGATGTTTGTATAGTATGGGTGGGCGCTTGTATGGATTTTTACTAGGGTAGGGTTGCCAAGTCTAAATAGACCTTTCAAGCTAGAAAAACTTTAAAATACAGCTGGAATCCGCTTGAATGAGACCAACTGTCTAAGCCGCTAGACCAATTATCTGCTAGAATATAACGCATTTAGGCCGCCATACCAGTTATTCAGCAGCTATAGGCTTACTACAGGATATGCTAGATCTAGAGAAAAATCCGCTTAATTGGCAACCCTGGCGTTGGGTATTTACAAGTCTATCAATAACGTGCTGTTGTCAGGACCAGCCAGGCATTCCCTCCTTATTTTATCAACTTCACTTCAATAATTTTAAGGTTACCATTTCTGTTATGTGCATTTCTTGATTTTCCTTGCCTGCCGCTTTATCAGAGTACCTTCATGTCGAAGATTCACTAAATCATGTTTGGCCATGACCAACAAATTTTGATTTTAGGACGCATCACCTTTTTTAACCAAACAGATTGTAGATGGCACTGAAAACTCTGGCATCGATTCTGTCAAAGTTGTGTCCGCAAAAGGAACTAAAAAATGGTGAAATACATAAAACAAAAAATTAGGATATTTTGTTGCGAAGGTCGTTTAGCCTCGGGATGTGCCGTAATGTCGAAATATTTTTTTAGACATCAACATTGAGGGGCCCCTGAAAGCATTTTGGGGAGGGCAGAGTTGGGCTGCTACGGCACTGTCAGGAACAAAAACAGTCGCTATGAAAGTAACGAAAAAGGCAGCGGTGAATTCACCTGACCACACTGCCAATACTTATTTATTGAGTACCTCACTGGCCTCGTGTGATCTGAAAAATAGATTCAGGTGTTTTGTTCCACACGTTATACGTAACAACAACCAATTCTCAACGCCATAAAAAGAGAATGCTCATAGTCATTAACTTCAATCCTTCGCGCTCATTCTTCTATAGAGATCTTTTGTTAGCGGCATTACCATTTCAGCAAGCATGAGTTAGGATTCGTAATTTTGGAGTGCGATGTAATAAATGACTCAGTTGGACTTCCGGAGTGGGATGAAAAAATCCGACTTCTAGTGTTATTAAGAATCCGACTCCACTCAACAATCCCCGACTCCTTGCGACACCGACTCCGCAACCCTGCTTGCAACGGCGCATTCAGATAGTTAAATTTTTCTGTTACATCCACCAAGAAAACAATTTGAGAGCCTCTGAGCATTAGAAAACTCATGCTGTTCCCTTCAGAATCCATATAAAATGCAATTTCTTGTCTTAAATCCCACACTTTCATCAATATTTGACCCCTGATAAGCCCGCAATTTTGTTAAAAGTATAAGACATTTTTGTAATTTCCATCGAATTCCTCCATGTGCTGGTTAAATGGTTTTTGGTTTTGGTGTTAATACATCTTGCATTAATTTATTTACTTACACGAAATTGTTAAAATCCAAAACAATTCTAGCAAGCTCGCGGGTCGGACTTTGGGGACCGCTGCTCCATTCTGCTAATCAGTTGCACGCCGCTCTTTACATAGTCAGCGAAAACTTTGAGTGAAAATGGACATGTTTGTGGTGAAATTAAAAAGACATTCATCTTCGTATGAAACAGATCAGGGTGAGCAGCCTCGAAAAGTTTTTATTGACCGGTGTCAGTGTCAGAACTGTAGGCCTACATACCTGTCCACCGGTTGAAGAGCAGCCACAGGCGTCTGGCGCAGATGGTAGCGACGATGTTTCGGCAAATCCCGTAAGCATGCATAAGATTAATGACATAGGGAACTTTGTGGGACGTTTTCTGAGTGAACGCGACCGAAAAACTTTATTGGTAAACAGCTGGACTCCTTCATCTTCATACGATTTTCCTGTGGTACACACCGGCTTGCAGAAGCGACGTTTCCAAATGCAAAATGGTTGGTGGTGTTCAAGTGGTTAGCCCACAGTGAAATCCATGAAGGGGCAGTTTGCAAATGGTGTGTTGCATTTGCACCTGATGTTGTCAGTCGCAGCGCTAAGGCCCTTGGCATGTTGGTAAAAATAACAAAAATGGGAAAAAAGCGAAATAAGATTATAAGTCTCATCAAACACGTCAATACCCGGGTTCGTAGCCAGGGGGGGTCAATGGGGGCAATTGCCCCTCCCCCCAATTCCAAAAGTTCCACCAAAAATTTTCAGAGCAGTCAAGCTTTTAATGTGTATGACACAGAAATACTTCAGAGCAAATCACCGATATCGATACCTACTGTATTGCATAATTTGGTCGAACCTGATCAAAGCACTATGGTTCACCAATTGTCCATGTTTAATCAAATGTAGTGTACATGGGCGTCGGAAAATTTTATTTAGGTGTGGGGCAATAGTAGAATTTCCAGGTGAAGCCATTGGTTTTTGTAGGGTGGGCAAAATGGTGAAATATATTTTTGTCCACTCGAAACTAAGCAAATAATCTTTTTTGCTAAAATTATAATAGGAAAATGTAAAATTTCAAAATGTAGGGAGGGGCCAAGGCCGTCTTCTACTCCTCCCCTTCCGACGCCTATTGTTGCGTATAGTGGAAATGTTGCAGAATTCATGTCATGGCTGACATTTTCCTGAGGTTCAAGCTCCGTGTGGAATTGAAAAATTCGAACTTCTATCTAACCGCTTGTAATCACTAACTGAAAGTAAAACAAGGAGTAACGCTTTTCCGTGGCGTTTCTTGCGCACCAGCTTGCTGTATCCAACCTAATGGTGATGTAAACTTCATTTCAATCCCACCACAAAAATTCCTCTCTGATAACTCTGGCGTGCTACAAATACTGTATTACTTACCCTTATGTGTAGCATCAGCGGTAACCTTAAATAAAAATCGTAAATTTTTGGTTTTGTTCAGCTTTAAAACCAAATAATCGTGATGTACGTTTTGCATGCCTTGAAGCTTAAATTTGGTTGAGAAAAAATATAATTTCAAAGTTTTTATCATTACTCACATAAACCATAGACTAGGGTTCTCAAACTCAAATTGCTCTGAGGGCGAAACGAGGACTTATACAAAAAAACAGGGCCGCATTATGACGCTGACGCAACAAAGTCGGTGCATGAGCCTTTCTAGAAACAGCTTTTAAATCTTTTTTCCTGCCAATGGTATTGTGGGTTATCAGGAATTTATCACTGGCCCTTTCTACGTTCGATTTAATTGAGCTTGTTCACTCGGTGACCTAGCACTTTTAAATACCGATGAATAAACTAATTAACCTAAATGTTAATTATTTCAAAATTCCCAAAAAATATTGCGGGCCGCGCAAAATAACCTCGCGGCCGCGTGTTTGAGACTTCTGCCATAGATAGACACTGTTTAGCAGCATCATTCTTTCTGGATATCTATTTGTTACGATTAAAATTGCATTGTAACGGTTTGATCACAATCATGTGGAGCGTTAACGTTTTCATCAATGATTTCATATTAACTTGCCGGCGAGAAAAAAAACGGTTTGAATTGTAGCGGACTTCCCTTTTCGGCCCGCAGCCTGCCTAGTCAAGGTGTTGATTACTCATCGAACGCAACTTGCGCGGTGGCGCGATAGGACCTCTTAAAAAGGCATTTTCGAGTAATCGCAATCCGGCCTGTGCATAGTGACCAGCCCGTGGTCTAATGGTAAGTGCGACCGCTTCGAGAGATCGAGATCAAGAGTTCGGCCGGGTCTTACCAAACCTTGTAAATTGGTACTGTCTCGGCCGGGTCTTACCAAACCTTGTAAATTGGTACTGTAGCCTTCTTACCAGGCGCACGGTGGACGGAAGAGCCGCAGGGAACGCTACCAGAACACAAAAACCAACCGAGCGAAAATGAACCCAGAAATTGTACATACTCAGTCGTGGCGCTACAAGACCATTGTAGTTATAAAGCGCCAACAACAAACCACCATATCAAACAAAGTGCCACAAGTTTCATTTGATGTCAATTGCCACTCTATCCTACTGTGTCCTAACTTGAAATGATTCCCCTCCAAATGTGAAGACTCAGAAGCAAAGTCTAACGTAAGTAGGAAGATGTTTTTTATTTTGGAAGTGGACATTGAGACTGTGCCATTACTTGTAGATAGCTTGCAATCTGTTTCATCGACAGAGCGCATGTAACTATAACGGAAAAAAATTTTCCCAGTCGAGTGGACATTCATGGATTTAAAAAAATTCAACCGCGTATGCTTGAATGGCTAGATCAGCAGTTCCTAAGTTTTTGAGCGCTACCCAAATCTGAGCTTGGTGAACACGCTTCAAACAACTTATGATAAAAAAAAACATTGTATCGGTGATTTTTGGCAGAATATGTTGCTAACTTCGTTTTTGGTGTCAGCATTCCACTCTTTGCTCAAGTCCCTACGCTACACACAACGCCAAAGAGTGGTAGCGTTGAAAATGCACAACTCCGGTTTGGATTGCCTCGTCACTGCCCATTTTCGACCCTTTGTCGCCCTTGTTTGTGTTTCGACCGATACTTCGGGAACCACTGATCAAGATCAGCTAATCCACCGTTGTGTTATGCAGGGTCGACAAGTATTTCTTAACCTTACCGCAGAGCCGTGCATGGTAAGAATCGATCTTCGCCTCCTTTCTGCAAACACAAAAGTTTTCACCTTTGTGTATACTGCGTGGGTCAAACATGCAAGTTTGACTCGGGCTTGTGTAGCTCTTGCATTTCATAGCATTTAATGACATAAAATCCAAACATTTTTCAAACGCCTTGAAGTATTCTAGACTTTACGTTATCAGCTGCATACGTCAACCATTTGCTCAAGAATTAGATAAGATCCGCGTCTTAGATGCGCGCTAGTTTTGTAGACCAACTTCGGGAGTCAGTTTCTAAAGCAAAGTCGCTACTCGGCTTCGATTGAACGTGTGTTGGTGTACATCAGAAGCATTTAAATTCAAAAAACGCAGTCATAATGGCGGCCACAATGACAACTGCAATATTGGCTGCAAAAGACATACTGCAGATCTTGCACTTAAAACATCAAGATTTTGAAAAGGGCTCTTACATGAAACTTTTACGCGCAAAGGGTGGCTTTCATCCAAAATAGAAGCTTGGAACTTTACTAAAAACAAACTTTCAAAATTTGTCAATTCAACGAAAATGGACTATGCATTTGCCGGCTTAAATCTGAGCACATTATTCAGATAAAAACGCTAGAAAAATGCACCTTTTGTGGATGATGCTTTAACAATAAGGGTCATTAAATAATCAAATATTGAGACTTGGTTGTTTGGTTGTTGTTTGCCCCCCCTATCAAAATTTCTGGCTACGCGCCTGTCAATACCACAATTTTTGCGCAGAGAAAGTTTGATGCCTTTCTTAAACTTTGCAAAAATGAAGGAACCGTGTACGTTAGAAATATGCTTTCCGACAGTAGAAAAAAAAATCATAGATCAAAACAAAACTCGGCTGAAACATGTAATCAAGGTTGTCGAGTTTTGCAGTCATCATGAGAGAATATCGAAGAAACAAGATGGCAGTTTAGTTGGAAGAACCCCCAGTTTTCTTGGTGAGTACAGTCAATTGTTTATCCACAGATTGTGCTTTCCTTGGCTATATATTCTAATCACAAGCAATTTTTCCTTTTCAAGGCTTTTTGCTTCCATAACTTCAGCACCCTCCCCCTTAGAAAAATCTTGGCTGCGTCCCTGATTTTATGTTATTAAATTCACAAAAACACAATCGTACTTCATTTAAAGTTATTATAAGTACCCATAACATTTCCCCCAAAGACAACCTGAAATACCTAGGTGCTCTTGACAATAAGTTAAGCTGGAAACCTCATGTAAAAAAAGTGAAAACTCAAATCTCAAGAGCTTGTGGAGTTTTACCCACAGGGGCGTAACGAGATTAGATGGTGTCAGGGGCAAGAAACAAGTTTGGCGCCTCCATGATCAAACCTGAGATCTTTCGGAAGCAAATGTACTGTATTGAAAAAAGTATGAGTGACATTGTTGGGACGTATTGGCGCCCCCCGCAGTGATTCGGCGCCCGGGGAATTCTACCCCCTTGCCCCCTCGTTACGTCCCTGGATGCAAGGGTTGGTTCCTTGTTTTTCTACAAAGTGAATGAAACTGGGGATGCTGAGGTATTTCCTGTCTATTTAAGGAGTATTGCGATGTTATATTTTGCTGTACGTTGTGTGCAATTGCGTTGTTTGTGTAGTGCAGGGATTTCCAACCTTTTTCTGACCATGTGCCGATTCAGCATATCTACAGATGAGCATGTAGCCCTAACATTTTTATCATGACTAATCATAAATATGTAACAATGAGCTTAAAATGATTCTGAAAATAATATTCACTGATATATGTATAAATATTTGGAAAAAAATAATATACAAATATATTTTCCTCTTCTGTTGCTAACCTTAAATGTACTCCTTCAGATAGGCAAATGTACCCCTAGGGGTACATCGTTGTTACGTAACTAACGTCGCAGGGCAACGATAGTATCAGCCAGAATGAGAGCAAAGTGAAATTTCAGTGACACAAGCCTCGAACGGTTACATTCAGTTAGTATAATGGCCAGTGGTGTAGTGGGGTGGGAACGGCGTTCCCACACCTTTTTCACGTTTTACTTTAAAATGGGTTTGAAGCTGTTTTTAAAATGGCTATTTTTTGGATGCGTTCTCACACCATTTTTGTTAGCAGTATATCCCTCATAAGGCGTCTTGCAAATCAGTTTGCTTTCCAAAGTTTTTCATTGTATGGACGAAACATGTGATAAACGCGAGTGATGCTGTAGACCTGGAGTTGCCCCTGGTCAGGGCCGGATTAAGGGGGGGCAACGGGGGCAATTGCCCCGGGCCCCCCGCTGGAAGGGGGCCCCCGTGATGAAATTTATTTGTTTCAAATAAAATACTCGTTTGAAAAATTCCATGATTCAGAAG
>Ga0210059_1000984_pt1 | contig 40899 bp, 28 predicted proteins | sample Ectturendosymbi2_FD_188042 | JGI IMG/M metagenome (GOLD analysis project Ga0210059, IMG submission 188042) | Ecteinascidia turbinata endosymbiont from Florida, USA - Sample 2 (SPAdes) (version 2) | ecosystem: Host-associated > Tunicates > Ascidians > Unclassified | place: Key West, Florida... | reverse complement strand
TGGGCTTAGTCCCCCCCAAAAAGCTCCAAGCCCGCCAAATTGAAATATGAAATACTATAAACTAGTGAAATTTTTGTCAAATTTGAATGTCAAACCCCCCTGCACGAACGTGACCCCCCCCCCGCACAAACGTGAAGCCCCCATATTGACGACTCTCTGGCGACGGTTCTGTTTAGATTTTTTAAAAATGTAAGTTTTGGGTTTGGGACTTTTTGTGGGCACGTCATACTTGAGGTAGGTTTTCGGATTTCTGGCCGAATTCACCTGGCCCTAGACGCCAAACCTAACGAGTCATTTTTTGTTTTTTTTAAACTAGGCTAGAGCCTAATCCGAGTTCCTAGATTAAGCAGCTGAGTGTTGCCATTGGGATGGCCATAAAGCAAAGTTGCTATCTTTCTTTGGCCGAGAAGTCGAAGTCGACATCTCATGGCGGCCTGCAGCTGCCAAGCCGCATTTAAAAACTTAGTCTCACATTCAATACGAATATGGCCCAAGTGCAGTTGAATCGTCATAAATATACATCGTCGAATCACAGACAAACACAGCTGGAGTACTGCAGAAAATTACTATCATGCAGGTGTACGGCCACATTGCAGAAAGCTCGTCGAATTACAGAAAGCCATAGTGGTATTCCACGCGGCATGGAGCTCTGCAAAGTGTATGCACTCACCTTTATCTGGAATTAGGCGAGCCGCTCTGCGATGCAGCCGGTTACCTTCAAATTCAATGTGCACCATGGTGTTCTCAAATGCGAGAACGGCACAGATGTTATGGTCAAAAGGACTTGGCACGGCATACCGACTAAACAGTCCTCGTAGTTGCGCCTCTGAATGTTTGTATGCAGTCTCGACATTGGCCTGCAAAGTTGCAAGAAACTTAACCCCATCTCTTCCGGAACTAAAACAAATAACATGTAGCAGCGTAAAATTGGCAATGGCGTAATGTTTGGAAGGGACACATTCCCGTTGAAAAAACTTCCATCTTGTAGAGCATGCAAGGGCTCGCGCCACCCTGGGATTTATTTGACGTCTCCCTAGAGGAGTACGCCCTCGGTTTTGAACCACTGCTTTAGAAGGTTTGATCGGCATTCTAGCATTTCTGGATTCAAAATTATGGTTCAAAAATCCAAATTTGGCAAAAATATAAAGTTACAACAAAGGTATGATTTACCCAATCAAGGCAAATTTTGGTCAGCCATAACTCAGCAGCAGATTGAGCTATACAGCTATTCAAACCCTCTAAAGACTCGGAAAGTTGTAGTTTAGAATTAAAAAAAAAATTAAGTCTTGGATTTCAGATTTTCTGTCTATGACGTCATAATTGGAGTATGTATTGCGTTTTTTCGGATGAAGTCATCGGCCGATCCAATGAGCCGATTTCGTGGCTCAAACTTTTATTGGAAAGTCGGCTATAATAGGAGTCTTTAGAGATCGGCTTTCAAGCGTTTCTGATGCCAAAATTATGGCCAGAAAAAAAGCAAATTAAATAATTATTCCCCAGGCGATTAGCAAGGATTTCCTTGATTAATTGTCAGTTTTTTGGCCATAATTTTTGCACCAAAATTGCTAGAAAGTCAATCAAATCCTCTAATGACGCTATTATGTTCTAGAATCCAATAAAAATTTGAGCCACGAAATCGGCTTGTTGCGTCGTCTCCCAAGGAATGATGACGTAATACAAATATACATAAACCTACTCCAATTGCGATGTCATCAACAAAAACTCAAAATCCAACTTTCCAACTTTTTAATCGAGACTTATACAATCGTCCCGCATCATTAGAACTTTGAACAGCTCTCTATCTCAATCGACTGGCGAGGCATGACCTTCAGCCAAAATGGCCAAGGTTACCCTTTGGGAGACTTAATTTTTTACCCAAATTTTGGATTTGGAGTCACAATTTTGGCTCCACAAATGTTAGAAAGCCAATCCAGGGATCTAAAAAGTCTCGGATTATAGCCTGGTTTTCAGAAAAAAATTTGAGCCAAAAAATGGCTCGTTGAGTAGGCGCCCAGGGCCAGGTGACCTCAGTTAAAAATGCGCAAAAAACTTTCCCCATTATGACGTCATCCACAAAAAAACAATAAAAAATAAAAAAATTCAAATATAAACCAGAATACTTCCCGAATCCGTAGTGTTTGAATTTTAAACAGGTCTCTAGTTCTAGCGCATGGTGAGGTTATGGGCAATGAACTTGCAGCCACTACTGTGGCCGCTGCGGGCGTAAGGGCTTTGATACGAAGTTTTGAATATTTATATATCATACTTGAGGCAAACGATAGTTTGCATTGTACGTATTTGAAATCGGAGTTCCAATTCAGCAATTCATCTAACAAAACACCTAAATATTTTGCAGACCTTTTCCGATGTAACACAACCTTTTGAATGTGAGTTTAGAAATTATTTTTATTCTTCAGCTTTACTGAATGATTTTCCTGTAATAACTTCTTTGTGCGTATGGGGTGTCGTGTATCGTGTCTCGCCTTGTGTCACTGTGATCATAAAGACGTTGATTGCCGCCACTGTTCTGCTTCGCCGTGTGATGTCGCGGATGTATTGCGCGGTTGAGCAGGCATACCTTTTCCGACTGGCAGTGTGCTCAAGAGGTTGTACAGTTTCCGCTGCTTTGGCAATTTCCTTTCTGCACATGATAAATTGGTTTTCCTGTTACATAAAACCTAGCGAACCTCTGATGAGGCGATTCTTCTTTCGTTACTTTTTGTAACATTTTTCAAAAAAAATAAGAAAAAGTGTTCTCAGTTTTGCCAAACCAGTTACGTTGAATTCAGTAGCAAAGCTAGCAAGAAACTGTAAAATAAACTGCGTTCCGTTTTTAATCTTTTCAAAATTTTAAAGGAGGATCTGTAATTGTGACTGTTGGCCAAACAGATTCACATGCGTCTTAGAGTAACAGCTGATATTTGAAAACAGGCAAGATGAGTATTTGGCGAACTTTGTGGAGTTACAGATCAACTCTGACGTGTATTTTGACACCAATTCTGCTTCTTCCACTGCCGCTTGTGGTGTCGGGAACGGTAAGTAAAGCTGATGTTGAAACTTGAAACTTACTGAAATAATGATACAGTGAAACTGCAGCACTGTTGATCTTACTTATGCATACTTATGCTTATTCCTCATACATACTTATGCATAAGTATGTGCTGTTAGGAAAACACTTTTCTATAGTTTTTGGTATTAAGAGGTAATTCAGTGGCGTTCCTTTAAGTAAATAAGTAGTTGCCTAGAGTTAAACCACGTATCATCTGCATGTTAACTGCGTACATCCCTTAATTTGAATGCAGTCAGACTTTTGATCTCCGCTTGGAAATATATTTTTAACATCATTTTAAAAGGGATAAACACACTTATTGAAATTTTAAGACACAGAATATACGAGTCAAATAAAATAAATATCCCGACGTTTCTGAATCTGAAAATTTTAGAAGTGTTTCAAGTATACACTATCTTGAAAAAGCCAAGTGAAGTGCACTTCAATGTGCACGCTTAACATTCTATTACAAGAGAGTGTCAGCTTTCAAAACTGAGAACTTCCAACTGTTCCTAAGAGTTGATTTCAAGATGTCATTGTAAAAAGTCTGCCCTAACTTGGAAAATCTGATAGAGGTATGCAGATACCTGTAATTATGGCTATCTAGGGTCTATACATGCTCCAGCTTTAAAATATCATCGTGTGGAAGTTAAATTTGTTTTCTCATCGCAAACGTATGTCCTTCGAAATTTCCAGGAGTCAGCATGTGGCTACATCATCATCGTAATGGCCATCTATTGGATGACCGAAGTTTTACCACTTGCCGTGACGTCATTCTTACCTCTCATTTTGTTCCCGATGATGGGCATCATGAAAGCGAGCACCGTAAGCAAAACATACTTAACAGACAGCAACTGGTTGTTCATCGGAAGCCTGATAATAGCCGCTGCAGTGGAATCGACAAACTTACACCGTCGAATCTCACTGCGTGTTCTCACACTGGTCGGTGCAAACCCTCGTTGGTGAGGATAGCTGTTGGTTTGTTTTGTGTTTTGTTTGAGCAAAACGGGGATAGGTTTGGTGACCTATGTTACTGTGTGGTTTTGTTGATTTCCAATCTAATATGTTGACCTCCAACTTTTAGCAGATATGTAATGTGCTGCAACAGGTTGCAAGCGGAAGTTCTTGTTCCAATCCTGTATCACAGTGCAGTAAATTTATTTCAAATATTTATTGCATTTCGACTTTGATCAACGTTTTTAAATTTAATCGTTGTGTATGCACACAAACAAATTGCAGAAGCTGAATGGTAACACGGGAAACACTTTCCTCCTGGTTTAGGTAACAACCAGCAATTAGAATATTGCCAGCATCATGTGGCTGCCCAACAACTTCCTTTATTGAGTTAAGCACCCATGAATTCAGAGAAAAGCATTCGCTCCAAGCTTGAAACTGTCAGGCGTGAACAATGCAAGTGCTCTTCAGCATCACTTCTTTGCAGCCTGATGTTCGGCTTCATGGCAACTACCTTCTTCTTGTCGATGTGGATCAGCAACACAGCAACGACGGCCATGATGCTTCCCATTGCTGAAGCTGTTTTGAGCGAATTGTTGGGTAATAACGGGTCGGAAATTTCAATTAATGAGAAAACCGGTGATTTGGAAAATGGTGAAAGCGAAGTTAAATGCACGTCATTCTCAAACAATCCATCTTATGAACCTTCAGATGAACCCAGCATTACCCCTAACAGTCCACATGCGACAGACGTCAATGTGCGTTAGTTTATGTTTTATGATTTGTTTTCGTTTTGAAGATTCATGAGATTGTTGCTGCAAGGCAGTGTTTCTTAACCTTTTCTCTATCAAGCCTCCCTTAAGTAATTGTCTTTTGTATCAAGCCCCCTGACTTTAAATAAAATGTAAAAGTTGCAATAACTTGTAAATTTCAGTTGCAAAAACTTTTCATGCTGTAGAGAGCGTAGGAGCTCAGCTCGCGACCCCAAGAAATTTAGTTACTGCTCTAATGTATTGTAGCGGCTGCAATATTATTACTATTGAGTTGACACAAAAAATGAAAACATTTTGGATTGCATGCGTCAGTCAATAACACATGCTGCATAGTGTGTATGTCACCTGTGCTCGCAGTAATTCTGTTGACGCAAACTAATGTATAGGATACGTTCTTGGTCTCTTGGATTTGAGTTTCTATCCTGTGGTTTATAATAACTTGCCCATTTTTACAAATTTCCCCTGCGAAATTGCTTGTGAAATGTTAGTTGATTACCACAGACAGAGGTGCAAAGACTCACATTTTTAAAACGAACGACGCGCAAAGTGTTTGTATTCTTTTCTGTGTTACCAACATGTGCAGACTCACAGAGCTGGGTGTGACGTTCCTTGCTAAGAACAGTCGGTCAGACAAATAGAAAAAAACTCTCACCTGAGAGTTATTTCCTGCTAAAAAAACGAGGCAACTACAGCTCCAGACAGGAGAAATTGTCACGCATGTCTCCCAGGTCTGGTATGATTACTCGTTGCTACAGAAGTGTCTGGGCTATTAGCATGCTTTTGAGCATACAGGATAATTCTATACTTGAGAGATACAGTTCGCACAACCTATATACATAAGAAATACAGCGAAAAACAGAAAAAAGTTATTTTGTTCAGCACACATCCTCTTACCATGCCTGCCGAAAAAACTCTAGTTGAGTTGTGGAAAAATCTGCTCAACGGCTCCCTCCAAAACCGAGTTTTAACACCAAACCCCCAAGGAGCCTGACCCGGATATCAATCACCCTGGAAATACTGGAAATGCCCTAACAAACTACACACGGGAGTTGTCAGAACGCGAAGCACACTTACAAAGCGGGACTCCTTAACGGCCCAACTCAATGCAGGTGTGGTTTTGTAGAAGACCATCTGATTCGATGTTCTCTGCTCACGCAAAAATACAGACTAGCTGACCTCTTAGTTCACATTGAAAGACGCTGCCAAACTGCGTCTAGAGACAAAATTATCATCATTGTTTGCTGACATGTTGCATACGTTTCTGATATAGCAATTGTCACGTTTTTTTCTACTGCACTCAGACTGGGGAGCATACGTCGCCACGAAGCCATTTGACTAGAATATCTTCAGTTTTTCTGCTTTCGAAAAGCAAAGAACAGACAAATAGCGTTCCATTCCGTGAAGTAACTAGTAGTATAAACACAGATATAGCTTTCTCCTCAACTTTTTAAAAATTTCCTAATTTTCATGCAAAGATGGTCTAAGCCAGAAATGCGAGCAAATACATGTTTTGGTCGAACAAGGAAATGAAATAAAATAGTGGCTTAACAAGCCAAACATCAATGAAACCAGCGTCGTTTTTTTACCAAAGGCAAAATTCCCTGCATGCTTTCATCAATATTAAGCATTCATAAATAGATTAACAAAACTTTGGATCCACCTAAGCCATCAAAAATGTCAAGAATCCCAAATTCGTTGTCACCGGTTTGTTTGATTTTTATCTTGTTTCTTTTATACAACAAGAGATCAAAAGTTTCAGCATCTCATCTGCATTTCAGGTGAAAAGTCAGATGAAAAGGGAGAAGCAAATTAAAAAAGAAAAAAATCTCAAAATTGCTCTCAGTTTGTGCATTCCCTATTCTGCCAGTATCGGAGGAACTGCCACTCTAACTGGAACTGGGCCAAACGTCGTCCTTGCTGGACAGTTTGACATGTAAGCGCGATTATGTTAATTTTGCAAGGTGATTTTGCTGTAAGATTATACAAGCAGAGCTTTCAACGTATTGATTTCGATACTTTCAGTTAGTCGCCGGTGCACTTGTAGCTTATTTTGTATTTGCACACGAGCAAGTAATTTGAGAAGCAAGTGAATCAGTCACTTTGGGTGAAACGAGATTCCCACCATACATTTCGAACTTGAAGTTATGCTTTATTAAAGCCTGATCCATATGCAATCGATCATTATCACTGTTCTTGGAAGTTTCAAAAAAACGTAAGACATGTTTAGTTTCTTTGAGCATTCTTCCTTTTTATAATCAACATTTGGTTATATCAGTTGTAATGCCCGCCGTTGTAATATTATGCAGTTTCGTTGACGATCCAGGTCAGTTTCACAGGTTTCACACAGATTTGTCCCATTAGGGTCAATGAGCCTGTTCCAGAAAAGGTTAAAACTGTCTGCTTATTAGAAAGTACACCTTCAAATTGCCATTTACTTTCAAATACTTTCCAAGAATGTGCGAGTGAAGATCGCAGGTTAACAGCTGGTGCGTGGCTATACTTCAAGAGCTGAAAAAACTCAGTTAAACGGTGGAACTCCCGAACTACTGCTCTATCACCTGTTGCAGGGGGTGTCATTGCTCAGGAGTGCCCGAATTGGCAATGAGATAGTAAATTTTAGCGCAATCTACAGGACGGACGTATTTTTTCAGTGACTTGTGGTAATCTTAACAATAACTACACTGAAAAAACAAGCGGAGTTTTGACAGTTCTTCACAAATCAAACAAAAAGCAATTGACGATAGCTCCTCTCGCAAGATTGATCTAATATTAAAAGTCCTTAGAGCGAGCATGCACGAAATCTTTACCAAAGTTACGAGGAATCGCGTGTGATTTAGTTCCCACTGCGAGACGACGTGTTTAGCTAGTCGTGCTCCCTACATTTCATTGCCACTTCCGACCAACCATGGGCAAGTGGAAGGCCGTCTGTGACCACTTGCTTTATTATTGTTGCATGCTAATCTAGCGCATTTTGAATTTCCAACCAATTTGGACACTTTATGTAAACTGAGCTTTCTATTGATACCATCCGGATGCACCAATTGTGTGGACCACGAATTCATGTTTACAAAACATTTCGTCCAAGATACTGTATGTGATTTTGACGAATTGTCATGCAGACAAGCCTTAATGAAAACGTTAACTTGTTTTATTTGTTTTCTACGCCAAGTCTGTTTCTTGTAACGTCTAACAACCTTGTTGTTTTTTAAGTCTTTTCCCAAACGCTACAAATGTAATCTCATTTGCAAGTTGGATCGGATACTGCTTGCCATCAGCAATTCTGTTTTTCCTGTGTGCGTACCTCTGGTTGACGACGTTATTCCTTGGATTTAGGTAAAAACCATACTAGACAGTGTTGTTTGCAAGATGGCCAGTAGGCGTACTGAAAAACTGATGCTATTTCATTTGTTTGCTCTTCTGTGTAGTAGTAACTGGAAAAAGTAAAGAACAAGAGAAGTTTAACGCAAACGCGGTAATAATTGTAGAAAGTACAGGATGTTGTATGACGTTATTGGAAACATCCAGACAATCGTTAAATCAGACTTCTGCGATGTGTTAATCTTCAATACTTTATTCACAGGTGCTTTTGACCGAATACAATTTTCAGCACGATTTTTCAACCAATTTGTGCACAATTTGCAGGATGGCGTTTCCAAATATTAGAGAAGTTGTCTTTGTTGTCACTGACATCAGAACAGAAAGCATATTATAAAATTTTCAGTCAGCACAAATCAAGGTGAACTGCATAAAGTCCCACTGATCAAATAAAGCGAAGAAAAATTTAAAAACTAAAATAGTACCGTTTCTTTCGACAGCTGTAAAGCCCTCAATTCATCTGTGCAGTCCAAAATTGTTTAGCACAAAAATGCAAGTAAAAGGAAGCCAATGCAGTTTTAAGAAAAACAAGAAAAACAGAAAAATAGTTTCTATGAGTGATACGCCACGGCGTGCAGGCAAGAAAACAGTACATCAGCAAGTGAAATGAAAACATTAGAGCCAAATTTAAATTACAAAAAAATTTTAATTATACTCAATGATCTGCTATACCGAGGGTCTTAACGGTTTTGCTAGCTGAAAAGTACCAAAATTCACGAATTTACATTATCACTGGATGTACACTCTGACAGCAAACGATTTTAGGGGCAAAACTGTTAAATGTGGACAGGTGCACTAAAAGCAATGAAATAGGTTTCATCAACTGAAAAGATAATTGGATAAAACAAATTGCACATTGCTGCTTCCTTACATCCACTATCGTGAATTAACACCTAAAGACCTAAAAAAGGTGGATAAAAGATTCCTTCAAACTCCCTGGAATAATCCTTCCATGGCTTTCATCATTACAGCATTGAAAATGTTGCTGAGTAACGTAAGTAGTTCTGCGTCAATAAATTCAGCATTGTGGCCTTACTTTGACAAAGAGATGAAAAATACGTTCATTTTTGGAATTTGAGTACACTGCAAAAGTAAGATGCACTAAAAAGTCTTGACGAGCATTAAATAACGATGGAGCAATGATAGCAGCAAACTGGAAAATTTTAAAAGAATTTCTAACATTTTAAGTTCTCGGTGGGATTTTCTATCAAAATCAAACCGTCGCATTTGTAGTTCAAACCTCTGGGCAGTTGCCCGACTTTGGATAACTCTTTCTAAATAGCAACAACGTTGTACCCAAAAAACTTAGATCACGAATCTTATCATAAGAGATGTAACTAAGAACAAAATCCAAAGTCACATTGTTCCTCTTACTGCACTTAAATAACAACCTCTGCAAGTAGAACAAAACTGCCCTTGTTACACAATGGCCATTAAATCCCATTGTTTTCAATCTTGCTTTTTTCTGCAGTTTTCGGGAAATATTAGTCTGTTTTCGTCGGGGTCCACGGACAAAGCAGGAAGAAAATGCAAAACAAATGCTTCAAAATGAATACAGAAAGCTGGGAAACATGACGTGAGCCACAAACTTACTGCTTCGAGCATTTTGCCTTTACAGCACATCTAGTAATCTACACAGTAACGGTTATGTGACTGCTGTTTCACTGCACCTGCTTGCAAGCATGTAAAAAAATTCCTTTTACTTACAGCTGGTCAGAAAAAACTGTTCTCATTGTTTTCATAATCACAGTTTTGCTGTGGTTCTTTCGGGAACCTGGTTTCATGCCAGGATGGTCTGTGATTTTCAAAGATGATTACATGGACGATGGTACAGTTGCCATTGCTATGGCCACACTTTTGTTTGTTTTGCCTTCAGAACAACCAATGTTTCTTTCGACGGCAGGTGAGTCATTATCAGGGCACTAACAGGAAAACAAAATAAAGCTGTTCTTTTCGCTAATCATGTTGCTGCGTAGTACTGTATTTGGCACCGGGTTAAAAACCGCCAGGTCGGCTAAAAACAAAAATTATCGCCAGAAGAACGAACTTATCTGCTTCAACTTTCAAATTTTTATCATTCATTATTGTGTGTTGTTTGTAGAAGGGAATGTGCCAGCGTCACCTGTTTCACCGATTCTAGGTTGGTCTCAAATGCAAAAGATGTTTCCTTGGAATGTTGTGTTTTTACTGGGTGGAGGATTCGCATTGGCTGAAGGGGCGACAGTGCGTATTTTTATATCGGATGGTATGAAGGTTAACTCACTTTTTCTGCACATATGCTCAAATATGTCTAGTGAATCTTGAAGGCTATTTTTGGGTTTTGTGCCGTTTTACTCCCCCAAAAAAATATTTTTTAAAAATTATTTTTGCAAAGGTATGGTCATGGCTGACATTTTTTGTAGAAACTTTATTTCAACGTGTTTCGTTTCCGCTCCACGTCTTTTTGAATAAAAACCACAAATTGCTTTGGAAAATGGCGTGAAGTAAGAGATTCATCCCAAAGCTTTTCGTCTGATACTCTTCAAGGGACATCGTCAGAATGGAGTGGAGGTACAAATTCGGTTGCGCTTCCACTCCATTCTGACGATGTCCCTTGAAGAGTGTCAGACGAAAAGCCTTGGGATGAATCTCTTACTTCACGCCATCTTCAAGTTCTGTACCACCAGACGCCTATTCAAGTGTTTTGGAAAAATGAAACACAGATTTTATCCCCCAAAAAACGTCACAATAGCGTCACAAGTAAGCGCAACATACCTCAAAACATGCGTTGCTTTCTTCCGAATCTCAAGATGTTTTCACTGACCCTCTAGCCCACGCCGTTCGCGAGCTGTGGTCGATAATAACTTTGAAAGGCACGATCGTGCCCCCTGCGGACCTTATTGTGCTTACCAAACTTTTCAGTTTTCTTTCTTTTAAAAATAATTATCTTTATAAAATAGACCTACTCCCAGCAGTTGCACCCACAGTAAATTTGGCGAAAGATACTGCATGGAAGCAACGTTTGCAACAAAAACAAATTCTAGCAATTGTCAATCCAAACATTGATAGTTTTTATCTGGCAACGGTAGCTGATCTGGGCCATTCCACTAGTTCACATCACGCGCGTCAGTTTTATCGAATTGACAAACAAAGTAACGTAAGCTGTCTTGAACCAAACAAACCAAAATTGAAAAATGGACTGAATTAAAGGACAATCTTGCAATCAACAAATTAATCTTTTTAAACTATTTTGTTGTACGTACGCATCTGGCGTTCTTTCGTACTCTGGAAAGATTGCAAGAGATCCAGCAGCGGCACAGTGAGTACCGTATGTTTAAATAACCTGAACAAGTCCAGAAAAAGACCAATGGCTTGTAATGCAAAGTACATGTCCTCATTGTTTGAAAAGCACATTGTTGTTGAAAGGTTGACAGGAACAAACTTTTCAACAATAAGTTGAAGATATTCCATCAAAACCCATTTTCTTATTAAACCTTCAAATCTTGAGAATGCTTTAAAGCATGATCCACATTTTCAACTTAGTGTCAGCTAAACCGTTTGGCTGGATTCACTCTTTTCAGGTCTGAACATCACTTCTTCACATTTTTCGAAATTAGTTTCTCAGACCAGGTTTCATTCCTATGCAAACACCCAGATCGGTGCGTTAAAAAATACAATGTATACCGCACGTCCGTGACATAGTTGCCTTATAGGTTTCTGTGTATCCTTACAAATCTTTTCTGTCCGATTTTAACGGCTTTGCGGTTGAAGGTTTGGTCTGTCGACACTAAAAAAAGGCATTCACGAGGCATAGAAAAATAAAATTGTTTTCTAAAGAATTTGATGTCAGTTGGCGCACTTTTATCAAAGAGGTTTCATAAAAATGTTTGAAATATACTTTTATTGGTGGGTTTTAATGTCATTTTACTCATTTTTCCTTATCAATTTTTCCTCACCATTTCTTCCAGGTGTCAGGCTTGTCAGACTGGTTAGGAGAGTTGTTGAGCTTCCTCGAAGGAATCGATGACTGGATCATATGCTTGATAATCACCGTTGCACTTTGTCTTTTCACTGAATTCACAAGCAACGTTGCAACCGCTACTTTATTTATTCCAATACTGGCTCGTCTGGTTAGTAGGCTCTTCGTGTTGGTAAAGTTGTGTTCCATCAAAAATGCCATGTTTAAAGTTTATTTTGCGAAATCAGTGTGCTGATCAGATCTTCAGCAAGTTTTCCAAGACATGCTTTTCAGTGGTTGAAAAGTTATAACAAATTTTGTTCTTAGAGATGGATCACCAATAAAGAGCCATTTCAATAATCATTGCAAACAACTTTCGCTGATGAGATACGGATCACGGGCTGCTAAACAATGCTTCACAATCATAATCAGTAATAAATTTAGTAGTAAGAACAACCCTGCATTTTGTGTTAGAGGAAAGCTAGCTGTTTAATTTACCAACATTTTGGCGTTAGTTAATTTCGATGTTTCCGGGAAATCTATTATTTGGGACAGAGTTAATTTCTCGTTCTTAATTTGTCACAGCTTGTATTTTGAATATTCATTTTATTCTTGAATTTGTTTGCTTTCTCTGGTCGTACTTTGGCCTTTCACCTTCACACGCGTAAGCATTGTTTGCACGTTTTAGGACGGAGTATGCGTAGTTTTACGTGAAACCGATTTTCCATTAAAAATGTGCCCTTCGATTCCTTTCTCAACCCCATTGTGGTGAGGACTTACGTTTAACACAGTCCGTGGAATAAGTACTATAAGATCTTGCAGGAATTTAATATAGCAGAACCGGGACAAGAAAAGGTCTTCACTCATTAGGACTGGGTTCTGTTTCCTTTCCAAACAATTAAAAATAAGTTAAAGTTTATTTTCTGTGCAAACACTGTTTGGTCAAAATGTCTAGAGAAAGCAATTTCTGTGTCTTTTTCAAATTAATCATTGAGATAAGTCAGTTCAACATATATTTAACTTAGTATGCAATTTCATCTAGCCTTCCTTTTGTTACTTTCCAGGCGCAAAATATTTCAATTCATCCTCTTTATTTGATAATACCTCCGGTCCTTGCCACGTCTATGGCTTTCATGCTGCCAGTCGCAACTCCACCAAATGCTATTTCATTCTCTTATGGTCATCTTCGAGTTAGCGATCTGGTAAGTCAAGTGATTTCTCTGCAATGCTTTATGTGCGTTTTTAATGCTATATGGATTATTCTATCCATGGTGTTGCTGCATTTATCTCAAAATCCTTCTTCAAAAATGTATTATATCACTCTAAACTCCAAAAGTATACTTGATTGAACAAGATACGATTCTTAATTACTGATTTTTAGCGGTAAAATAAAAATACTTTTTTTATAGCTTTTCTCCAAATGTACATAAGTGTGCAAATTAATTGGCTCACTTCTGTAAAGAGTCTCTACAGAAACCCACGCATCATGCTTTTACCAATTAACATGGGTATGGGTTTAACCATTTTAATTACATGACTATTCAAGTTTTTAGAAATGATAAAGTTCGTATCAATGGGAAAATTTTATGTACACGACGTGACACTTCCGTTGCTCCAAAGATAACAAGCCACCTAACAGTTAAATTTATACAAAAAAACTTGAGATTTTTTTTAGGTGAAAGTTGGATCTTTTCTCAACATTCTTGGAATTGCTATTGTGACTCTTTTCATCAACACCTATGGGATAGCCTACTTTGGCTTGAATGTATTTCCTGATTGGGCGAAGCCGGCAAACATCACGGCATCGTGAACTTTGGAAATGATCTGCATATTTGCATAATAGCTTCTTTTCCGAATTTTCTTGGTCAGCCAAAGATTGTGATACTTGGGCTGTTTCGCCTTTTTGGCTGTTTTGTAAATCCAATGAATGTATTTATTAGATAGAAATTTTAACATGCAGGTTATAGAATTTTTGGCATATCCAAAACAAGAAAATGGTGAACGGAAAACCAATGCATGATGATCATGTTCAGTGTTATTTCTTCAAAGAATGATTTGCTTCCATTTTAACCTCTGCAACTTAAGAAACTGTAATTTACCGCCTTTTGAATTTTTTAGTGGTCATCATTTACTTCCTCCTACAACTAAAGTCATCTCAAGTATTGTGTGTTTTCAACAGCCTTATAATCCCAATAAATTCAAAGTCTTAGCGATTTGTTTGATCGTATCGTAACATTTTGCACCCAAAATTATTACTCCCATTCGACTTTTTCTCAATGGAATTTTGTCTTCTGAGAAGTTTCCTGAAAGCATAGAAAACCGTTACTGTAATGACTCTCCATAAAAATGTTCCCAAGACACTGTTCAGAACTATCAATCCATCGCTTTATTGCCGTCTCTATTGAAATATTTTCAAACCATTTTGTCTAAACATAGTTACAACTGCCTTGAATCACATATCTTTTTGATACCCAACAACCAGGCCCGTAACCAAAGAGGGCAAAGTCCCCCTACAAAATTTTTCGCCCCCCTGGAAAAATGTTTTGGTGTTTTGGGCATAGTTGAAAACTATTGGACATAGTTTAAAAAATTTGCGCCCTCTCAGAAAACTCTTCGCCACCCCTGGTGCCCCAAGCTGGTTACGGGCCTGCCAACAACTCTGGATTTTGAAGAAAAAGCTGTAACATCGGTTCATTGTTACGGACCTGTCATAGTTTATACCAAGCTTACGATATGAATCGTTCTTCCAGAGTAGTTGTCCTTGACACATACACGTTTGGTCTTCAAATTGCAACAGTTTGGAATTGACGGCTCTCTCTCAACTCTTCTAGCCTCCTATCTTCCCAAACGATCTCAAGTCGCCCTCTTGAACAATACTTTCGTAGTCTCAGTTACACCAATTGTGGTATTCCTCAAAGATTTGCTATAGGCTCTTCGTTCTTTGTCATCTATATGAATGACATTGTTGTGGACATTACGATTGTCCTTTTCGAAGATGACCCTACCCTATTTTAATCAACTAAGTGTCCCGCTCACTTGCATATCGTTCTATCCAGGGGTGTAACGAGGGGGCAAGAGGTGCACAATGCCCCCTGGGCGCCGAATCACTGGGGCCACCGAAAAGTCCCAACAATGTCGCAAGTACTTTCTGCGATAAAGTACATTTACTCCCAAAAGACCTTAGGTTCAAACATGGGGGCGCCAAACTTGTTTCTTGCCCTGGGCGCCATTTCACCTCGGTAAGGCCCTGGTTATATCTCAAGATCTTTGCGCTTGGTAGAATTGGTCACAATTTTCGAATGCTCTATTTGACACTGAACAGAACTCTCCTTATGGCTATGTTTAACCATAGAAAATACTATCCACCATTTACGTTTAGTTATATCTGCATTGACGAAACGGATACACACAAACACTTGGGTCGCTTTTCCATTAAAGTCTTTCCTAGCACACCCATATTTCACATTCACATCAGAAGATTGAAGACCAAATTCAACCGACTTCATTCATTCGCAAACACACCTTTCGTGTCATTTACCAAAAAACATCTTACCAATTATTATTATGGTAGCATCATCCGTGATAACTCTTCTGATGGTGACAAACAAACGCTTGAGAAGGCCCAACTCTCCACTGCTAAAGTTATATTAGCATGCTTTAAAAGTAACCCTTCAACTACGTGCTAACTCTCAATCTTATACATTTAACCAAACGAAGAGAAAAAATTATGCTCCACTATTTTTCCTCAGCTGTACCAGATTGAACAAAAAATTCTCGTCGCTTCACACATTGTGCCACCATCTGTCTTAAACGTTCAGCTTCCACAATTAAAAAAATTGTTGGCCTATAACTATTTTTCTGCAAGGCCTCCGACTTGTGGAACTCTCTTCGGCTTGAAACAAAGTGATCAGCAGCCACACTACTTTCAAGAATAGTTAAAATTCTTAATATTACAAATAATGCCTATAAACTGCTTCATAATGGTCACGACTGACTTCTACAAACTGCATGCTGCATTGTGCTCACAGTCCGCTGTTGCTAAACGTATTATCGCGTTTATGTATGTGGCGATGTAGAAACTGATGTACACCTCTTTCTTTGTAACGGTCACAGTACTGCTCGTGCAGCAGATTTTGATAGTGTTGTTAATGTTTTTCCAAATACTACATTTGACTAACGGATCCAGCTGAACTAAGTGGATCAAGCTGATTACCTGCGTTCGTTTTTATTCGATTTGCCAGAATTGTCCGTTCCAGCTTGTATTATTATTTTTGGTGTCGTGGACGTGTGTTCGAGGTCGTGCGTTAGATTTTGGTTGTGCTTGTAAGCTCGTTGCGATGTGATTCGAAAAAATTGAATTTAACCAGATTAGCACTTGTTGCAAAATTGTCGCAAATTAAATAAATGAATAATAAAACAGCAAGTGCTGTACCAGCTGGGGAAAAAAGAAGATCTGAGTTGCGTCAATATTTGTTTAATTGTCGGTCGTCACTTTAGGCCTGTAGTCATACTCAGCCTAAATGCGTGAAAGCATAAGTGTTAATAATTCACAAAACGAAAAATACACTTTTAAGAAATAGAATGCTCAAATTTTCAATAGGTTTGCATAAATTTTGTATAAACCATTTCCAAATGCAAACATTCTTTTCAGAGCTTTCTTTGGGGGCATTGGGTTTTATAATAGAAAAAGCAAATCAAACTGCCAAAGCATGACTTTTTGAAATCCCAGCAGGCAGTTTTAAGGTATACTAGACTATATACTTTCTGCATGTACTCTAATGCTTTTAATGCTCTTTCATTTCAGGCAAGGAGTAATGCAGCTAGCAGTACGTTCGAACTCCTGTCTTTGACCTTTCAGTGATACTGACTGGTTATGAAGCACAGCCCAGACAACCTTCAGAACGCTAGGCTACTTTATTCGCGGTGTCTGTATATTTTATTACGAGGCAAGGATACACAGGATTGAAGAGAAGCGCACATCAAAAATAATTTTTACAAAGAGCACCGAAAATTTTGTAAGTACAAAATAATGAACAACTATAGCAGCATTCGTTTTTTCATGTTTTCTGAATATTTATCGAAGTCTAAAATTGTAAGGAAATTTTGCCAGAATCCATGTACGCGAGAACATAAGCTCTCAATTTAGAGTTGAACAGAGTTTTTTTCCAAAATCAGGCTCAGTGGTTGAAATGCCTCGATAATTCAATTAAAAATTATTTTGCCCAAGTGGAATAATGGCACTTTCTGTCATAACTCTGCTCAGTTTCATCAACCAGGGGCATCGCTGTACGGTTTGTATGCCTGTGATCGAAATAGCAGCCCGAGATACACTCCATGATCACCAAAGTAGCCAGTTTTACGTCAGATCACAACCTTTTCTTTGTAGAGATCCTCTCTTACCAGGGAGTTTTCCCAATATAACATGATGCAAAATAGCCATAATTTTGAAGTACGAAAGAAAGACTAGTGATAATGCGAACACAGGGGTTTAAAGGCGAACAAGGGATCGCTCAAATTTGTTCTAGCGTCTTTTGCATAAGTCATGTTTGGCGTGAGCGTGGAACTTTCTCGAGCAATGCGATTGCAAGACAAGTTCAAATTGGTTTTTCAATTCTGCATGCGCTTGCGCAAGCAGTCGAAATATTGGCGAGGTTTCTCTAAGATGTTTGTAGCGGAGTGCCGCGACATTAAAAGGCTCGTTCGGGCATGCCTCAAAGAATGGTTTTAATATTTGACTAAGAAATTCGTGTGCTTATACACTGCTGTTGGAGATATGAAAGGCATGCAAAACCCAGTAAAGGCGCACATAACGATAATTGCTAAAATACATACAGGACAGCATGATTTATCTTGCCGCATATATCAACAGAGTGCACTCAATCGACTTTGTCAAGTGTGCTAAGAAATTGCAACAAATAAATGCCACACCAATTGCAACTGCTTTCTTGTTTTTGGCTGAGTCGAACATGTTGGACAGCGAAGAGATAAAAGCTGTTTCAACAGCAGGTTGGTCTAACGGTAAGTCGTAGTCAGAAAACATTAACTTCAGTGTATTCAAAAAGTAGGAAGAAGTCTTGATGTACGTCAAATGGTTGTCACAATCTAATTTTGAACGAAGACACAATTAGGTGGTTTTCAACGCTATTTGCTGGAATATTAGTGATCACGCTCCATTTGACATGAAGAGTGTTGTTGTTATAGCGCACTGTATCACCAGACAACTCACTCACTATAACATCGGCCAGCTTACGACAGACAGATGATTAATCTCCGAGGACTTTGCTGCGGCCGTTATAAATGAAGCAAATATTTTTGAAAAGGTAATGAGCACATTGATTTCCCGAGAATGTTCAAACGGTTGCTAAACGACCCTGTTTTGCCAACAAAGTTTCGTTAGAATGATTGCGAAACATTTTCGAATATGATTGTGAACATTTTTTTCGTCTCTCATTTACAGCCGTGGTCTGATGCAACACATGGGCCAACAATATGTTCCTTCTGAAGGACGTAAACAGGAAAAAAATGCGTTGCAAAGGGTATTTCGATTAAAATATGTTTATCAAAATTTTTATCAAATCAAATAGATGGGAGCGCTGTGCAGAAAATTGGGCTTCTTTATAATACATAAGATAAAAGTTGTTGAACCATACCTAAGTGGGGTGGACAAAGTTCTTGAATTGCGCTAATGTGGCGCTATCTAAAGATAAGTTCAAGGTCTTTTTACCTCTCATTGGTTCAATGAGAATAACGCAGTGAAACAATTTGTCGCCTTTTATCCGATGCATCCAAAACCGGGTCACGCAAGCAGCAATCATTCTTTCTTTCAGAAACAGGCATAATGCTTTTGCTTGCTGACTGCATTGCACGTTAAGCATTCGGAGATAAGCGGTCGCCATGGGGTCTGTTTTGTCGTCCATTAAGATAACGTCTCTTGTCGTTCGCTTTATAATCCCAAGTATGCTATAAAGAGGTATTGCACCCTAAAGTTCATGCATCAAAATTTTTTGTCAATTTAAAATTTTCTAAGCATGCTGTTTGAATCTGCAATGGAAAACGCGAAAAAGACAGAAATTTGTGCCAAACGATGCCAACGTTGAAATTCCCTCCTAGTACCACGTGAGCCACTTTTTTTGCTGAAATTTGCACAACCATAGCTCACCAGTCCATTGAGATAGAGAGCTCTTCAAACGTTCCAAAGATGCGGGAAGTCTTGTAGTTTAGATTATAAAAAGATTGGAAAAGTTTTTTTTTGTGGTTGACGTCATTATTGATATGGATGGCGGAACCTTTTTCAAAGTGGGGGTACAAGTGCACCTCAAAAAATATATAACATTTTTGCGATTTAAATTGAAAACATCTGTGACGTCACAAGTATTGAAATATGACGTCATTACCTATACACCATGATGAAGGCCTAATTTACATTATTTTAAACGAAATTACACCACTATGAAAACGTATCAGTGAACCACCTGATATTCAAAAAGGCTGTTACAGGGACGACCCAGGTCAACAGCGTTACTCGGGCTCATCATACAATGTATTCTGTCTGAATAAAACCGTTCGACGCTTGCGTCACTGAAATTTCCATTTGATTTCATTCTGGCTGGCTTATCGTTGCTCTGTGACGTTAATTACGTAACAATAAATGAGAAGTTCTCATGAAAACTTCTCCATTATTGAATAACGTACGTCACAGAGCAATGATAACACCAGCAAGGCCTCTGCTTGTGCTTACTACGCTCATTCAAATTAACCGAGTTATTGGACAATTTATCGTTCGTTTAAATTATTCTCGAAATGGGAACTGCCCATTGGATTTGACTTAAAATCCGATGTTCTATACAAATACATTGATTCAAAAAAAATCCATTACAATATGAAGTATGATTTCAAATATACTTAATTACATACGGCAGCTCGAGCTCTAATGGATGAACCAGAGTAAATCGCGAGCGAATAAAGTCGACAGAACGCCTGCTACGAACGCTTTTGTTTTATTCAGGTCAACTGCAACATGAACGCTAAAGGCCAGACATGGAACGGAAATATATGAACGGTGAAAAGGCCCTTAACAAGCCTGACTTAACAACGCAGTGAAGTAGTACCGTGGGTGTTGGCACCATCATACAAAGGAAGCAAGCTCGCGTTCTCCAATATAAATCGTAATCGAAGAATAGGGCTAAGCCCGAGGAACCCGTGTGCCGGCGTCGCCACTGGGCTGTTAAAAACAACAAGAACACAGCTTGAAATACAGGCAGAAATGACACAGCATTGATACCTGTCTTAAACACATTCCAAATCACGCTTTTCCACATCTTGAACACAAAAACAACATAAACTGAATTCTCATTCTACAACTGTATTAGATACCGGAATGCAAAATAAGACAAAGCATATGTAGCGACTAGTAAGTTAATGTCTGTACTCTGTAAAGGGGCCAATTGTGTTGCCAATGGAGAAATGCAATATAGCTATTTAGTATTGTCAATGAAAAAACACATTTGAAACTGATCTATCAAATAATTTATTTTATGTATGAAAGTCAGCAAAATTTCACTATTTAGAATGGTGGTAAAACGTTTCAAATTATACTAATTTTTAATGGTGTGACACGAACTTTTTCCTATAGGCTACTCAAGCATGGGTGTCGGAAGGAGGACAGGAATTCGAAAATTTCAGCAAAAACGGCTGCTTTCTTAGTTCGAATGGCAGAACACACATTTCACCACTTTTTCCCCTCCCTGTAGAAAGCTTTGGAAAAATTCACTTGTGCCCTCCCTGGAAAAAATCTTTCCGACGCACATGCACACAACCATGCTAAATCACACCATTTTTGGATAAAATTGTGTTGTATTTCACCATCTGGCAACATGTTCAACAACACCAATGCGGTATGCAAGTAATAGCACGGTGACAGACTCTGCGCGGTGTATTCTGTCACACAATTATGAAACCTGTCAAATTCCTGGAAAATTAGAAATAACGTATTAAACATAATACTGACAAAATCTGCCAAAATTCCGCAATATTTTTTTCATTAAACAATTTAATTTAACAATGGACCCAATACTAATTGTGCTAAAAAAACTGAGGGGCAGGCCCCCGCCAGAAACAAAAGAGGGGCCTAGGCTCATGCGCCCCCCCCCAGTTACACCACCTATGATAATGGAGGCAGGTTTGCGCCTATTTTTGGCCGAGGTCATCGGTCCCTGGGTGCCGACCCATCAAGCCAATTTTGATTAAAGTTTTTGTTGGAAACTTGGCTATAATACGAGTTTTTAGAGCCCTTGATTGACGTTTTGCGTTTCTGGTACGAAAAGTGTGGTTCAAAAAACAAAATTTGTGACAAATTTCAGAATAACACCAAAGGTATGATTTGTCCATATCGGGTGCGCTTTGGTCAGCCATCAGTCAGCGGCAGATTGAGCTAGGGAACTATTCAAACCTTCCAAAGATACGGAATGTCTTGTACAGTAGTTTCGATTAAAAATATTGACGACAATATCTTCACCTCAAGTCAGAATTAATAAGAGAAAGATGTGCGGCTCTCGTATCACGTTAAGCAACAAAACATGGGACCTGAACGTTGTGAAACGTACGTGTTAGGGCACAGAAGTTTGCATAGCACTTTTGGCGAGCAAACAAAGTGAAGTAAGTTTCCGAAAAAAACGCTTGCGCTCTGCTAAAAAAACAATTGACTCTTCAGCGCAATGCGTTCGCGAGTTATGGTCGATCATAACTTCAAAAACCACCATAGTGGCAGTTGCGAGCTCCAAAGGGTTTTAAAGCTTTACATCCTACCTCTATTCCACCCATCTGCAGGCTGGAAAATTCCTGCTAGCCAATTTTAATCTCCACCTTGTAGCCAGCGAAACATCTATCGATCAATTGCAAAAAAGATCAAAATAATATAACCAATTTTTCAGAAAGAACATCGTTCGGAGCTGTTGGAACATTTTCGGCGCTATGTGCGATGCGTAAGATAACGATGGCAATGCTTCATCTTTCTCTCGGGTCACTTAACTTGGAATTACATGCCGCCCTCAGGTAAGTTTCCATCAGATCCACGCAGTATGTGTTAACTGGCTTACAATACGAAGAAGCAGTGGCCTAACTGATCGGCGGGCAGAGGGGCAAATCGCCCCACTTTGCAAGCGAAATGTAAAAATCGGGCACCCACTTAGCTCATATTCGGTTTTATTATTCTTTTGGTTTCAAGTAGGTTGTTGTTTTTGGCGTTTTTGGAGTATTTTCAGGTGATTAAGGGTGTTAGTATAGCCACCCACACCCGGATTCCCCATCATTTCACAAGAGTTTTTTCTTAGTGTTAGCTACTGGGTCCCTTTCAGCTACGTTTCTTCCCCTGGCTCAAACCTCTAGTTAACCCATTACGAAGAAACATCTTGTTACAGCATTTTGATAAAATTAAACTTTTGTAATTTCACTCTTTTATGCCACCCTGCCTTGGATGCCTGGGGTGGTGGTCCAGTTCAAACCCCTCCGCATGCCAATGAGATTTGTAGAGTTGATTTTGCAAATCTTTCTATTAACGATGCTGAATGGAAAAAACACGAACTTATTAATAAAGGAGTGCTACTAAAACATACACTTCAGTGGAATCAAGACCGAATATGTTTGGATGACGGCAAATAGGGTATTCCTGGGAATGAGACTGCTGAAAAACCTTTAGAAAGACTTTCCACCATTAACTATTCCCTTCAATCTGAAGCAGTCTACCTAAGATATTTCGAGCCTTGTTTTTAGATATTCACTCATTCCTTGCAGCTGTCGAATGAGCAACATGTAAACGCTAGTAAACCAATCAGCTACAAATATTTTTTTCCAAATGTAGACAAAGATCAACCAAAGTCTTCTCTGTTCGTTGATGTATTCCGATTGCGTATGAGTCATTGCAAACTGCACAGTCATTTATATAGAATAGGCATCCATTCCGATGGTTTGCGCTACAAATGCAATACTCCTGCAACAGTTCAACATTTCCTAATACAATGTCGTAAGTTTGCGGAAGCATTTAACAAATTAAGAGCATCTATCTAAAGTTAAGATAATCTATCTAACATAAATATAAATTTTGATTGGCTAACAATGCCAAAGGGCACAAATGCAGCAACTTGTTCACTAGAATTTATCCATCAAACCGGGAGAAAAATATAATACAGTCAGGGGCGTAACGAGGGTAGATGGCGCCCGGGGCAGGAAACAAGTTTGACGCCCCAATGTTAGAACCTGAGTTTTTGCGGAAGCAAATGCACTGTCTTAAAGAAAGTACTTGTAACATATTTGGGTCATTTCATCGCCCCCGCAGTCATTCGGCGCCCCCTCTATAATTCGGCGACCTGGGTTATTGTGCTCCCCTTGCTGCCCCTCGTTACGCCCCTAGATAGAGTAAAGACGAAAACAAGCAATCAGTCTGGGGGTTACAATACATCGCTACAGTGCTAACAAAACAAGAACAGTAATCATAATAAAATTTGAAAATCTCGGATTCGGTTTTTTAAAATCTCGAAAAAGGAAAGGTTCCAAATGTCGTAAAACTTGTTCTGTTCTGAAGACGGCACACCTAAGTCCAGCCGTTAGTTTTCCAGAGTATTTTCGGGAAAACACTGACACCGTGTAGCCAACGATGTTTGAGAATGTACTGGGGTGTACAAATGTTGTACTACTCTGCATCCTGGCAACCTCCTTGGTAAATATGACAACATTCTTCAATCCAATAAACTTATTGGCCTTGATCTTCTTAGGAATGGTATATAAGTATTTCCATTCCGGTTTAACTTCCATAATACAGCCAGCAAGTACACAAAGATTTATTTACAATGTTGTAATTAATCGTTCTGCCGAGGATATCAAACGTGGCCTTTAATTTCATTATTGCGAACCATACCAGAATAGAACCACAGACAACTTCAACCTTAAGGCTTTTTTTAGTTTATAGTTTCGGAACCAGGAAGGAGAAGCTATGCATTGACCAACGCGAAAAAAATGCAATATCCACTTATTAGAGAAACAAAAAAGAAGCAAAGTGGCAGCATTGACGCTTATGTGCGGAGTAGACTGCTACGACCAATGAAATGGCACGAAAAGTCAAGCCCCCTCGCAGCGATGTAATTGAAATTCCGGAAAACAATTCACCTACGGAGAGAATCGTACACTTGCTGTCGCTCTAACCATAATAGTTAATTTTGAAGATTCTTTTTATTTAAGGACCAGTAAGACAATACGTCAATTTCAACAACTGTGCTCTTAGAGTTAATTTACCCAAAATTTCCTGGATAAGTGTGAGTGCGGTATTTGCAATTGAAAATTAAGCTTACATCCCCACACCGTTGATGAGTATTACATTCAAGTGATTTGGACACGTTGCGAGAAATTGCAAGGGTAAAGAGGATTTCTCCAATTGTGGAGGAGAACACATTTGGAAAAGCTGTAATTCTTCTTGACAAATATCTTCTAATTGAAGAGGAAATCCCTCTGCAGCTGATAAAGTATGTCCGCATTGCAATAAAGAATATAAAATTATTAAAACAGACACTGTCGCTATTCTAACTTATTCATAAATTTGTAAGAGTACATCTCGTCTCTTGCGGAGTTTCCTTTAGTAACGAGCAAATGGGAAGAGACCCTTACAGTCAGACGTCTGTACAAAATAAAATAAAAATAGAGATGTTCGAAGTGTGAAGTGAAAATATACTGTTAGAGTTGTTCCAACCTAGCACAAAGAACTCCAAATTTCACATCAAGAAGGTCAACGATATTTCTAGCATTTCTCGCTGGTGTAATAAACCGGGCAATGCTGACAAAAGAAAATAATTGTTCTGTTGGTATTGTTAAAAATATCCCTGACACAGCGTGGGGGGATTAGGATTCCTGGAATGTAGACGACGTGATTACACTTTCTTTGTAGTGGACGTTCAAACATTGCAATGGAACTGCAAGTGGATTTGTGGAAAGCTTTCTGATTTAAAACAGTTCATATCAATTTGAAGTCTTATCGAAAACACTGATATTATTTTAGTTTGGCTAAAAATCCTCAAGGACACCAATGCAATAGCTTGTGTATTAAAAATTTTCCATCAAGCAGGGAGAAAATATAATAAAGACAAAAAATGAAATAGTCGACGAGGTACAAAACCTCGCATTTGAACAGCGCCAGCCAAACAACAATAATAATAAATTTGTAAAAAATCTCATTTCTGTCAAAGTTGCTTTTAAGCGCTTCATATAGAGAGCTTTGTGCCTTTCTGCATTAAGCTTTTACGTTCAAGTAATTATCGATATCTTAGTAAACCAAAGCCTAAATAAATAGGGTTTTTCTTTGTGCCTATGCTATTATATAAGCCATCCATACAGTTTTCCAAATTTTAAAATGAGGAAACTGTTCTTCGCGGTTTGTGTTTCGCTGACAGGGTTTCCAGTGTTTGTCAAAATGGTTTCATTGTCCAAAGAATTTTCAGATAGTTTTCAACCTGATTTCAGTAATCTTGTACCAAATTATGCCGATTCATTATTTTGTGCTTTAAAATAGGAAACATATTACAGAAAAAAAATTCGTTGCAAGCTTTTAAGTTACAGTGGTTAAGAGTAAATCTCAATATTTTGCAATGACGATTTCTCTGCTGACTTTAACACTAGAACAGCCGAGGTTTTCGGTTGTTGTAAATACCTAACAGCGGTCATTTCGATTGCAAACCTTATGGCTTTTTCAACAAAAGGCATCGAACCGTGATTATATTCACATGAAGCTTGGGTAATGACTGAAAAAGTGCTATCTCACGTACAAGCGGCAGTGATGGGATTTTTGCGAAACGTTTACGGCAAATTCTGCAAACTTAAAATCAGACTTGGATGTGCATGTTCTTTATTGCTTGATGAATATCAGCAAGCAACCAAAACTTCGTTGAAAAATAACCATCGCGACGAGTCCACGCAGTCTTCTCATTTTCCGGGAAAGGGTGACACCGTCGAACTTTTGCTGAAACCTCCGCACAGCGTCGCCATTGACGAGACAGTGCGAGTGGTCGACACGGTTCTTCTTCTCGCACAGGTAACACACCTTGAATCCTGGACGATCGAGCTAAGACCACGTAGAAATCTATGTCGTATGGATACTAATCGAAGGTGGTTCTTGATTCCCAGATCCATGTGTTCCTGGATTCAGAAGCCCAAGTTTCCTTTCCTTGAGAAGTTGTTCAGACGCAGTTGGGATTCGGGCATGATAAAGTCCCACTCCAAGATCTTTTCTGCCATGTCGCCGCGCATCGGGCAGTGCAGCGCGATCTTCTCGTTTCCTTTGATGCTGAACGAAAGCACGGTGCAGCGCTTTTTCACAAAAGACCGGCGTCTGGCCAGTGGTCTGAAAAACTGTTTATTTACCCTCAACTGATAGGCAATTTGAAATATATTGGCGCAACAATCATTCCCATGACTTACAACGAGTCGTACGGTCACGAACTGAGGTACTGAGCAGCAGGAAGCATTACGAGAAAAACGAGTTTTCTAAAATTTTGTCTATTCTACAAGCACCAGTTACTTCGGATACAAATAATAAAGTCAGATGAGACTCGTTCTGTGTCATTCCTGATTCACGCATGTGTCCTATTTCTCACTGTCTGAAGCTGCGAATCAAGGAGAAGCTTATCAGGCATACGTTTAAATCTCTTTCACACTCGTTTGAGCATTTTTAGTCATGAAAAATGACATTTCTCACAGTGTATGTCTAGTAGGGCGTTTGATCTGACAAAACAAAACAAAACCCGTGTTTAGAAATACGTTTGATCTGACTCACATACCTAGTCTTACTGCAAACGTTTCGTTGTTGTTAACGCCATTAATTGGGAACAGACTTTTATATGTCTTCAGAAAGTAAAATATTTCGAAGACGGTTAAATGCCTACAAGAAACCCTTGACTGTTAAAAGTCTGTTTGCATGAACAAATTAGACGGAACCACCGTTCCTCAGCTTGCATCAAAGTGACGATTCTATTTCTACACGGGACGTACAGAGCAAAAAAACATCCAGAAAAATACTTACGCAAGGTTCCACAAAAATCATCTTAGGGAAAATCTGTGGCAATTTTCAAGCACGCGATTTATTTGTATCTATGGACGAACAACGAATAAATCAGACAACTGCAGAACGTTTCACGCAGAAAACGAAAAAACAAACAACAGTGGAATTAAACAAGTTTCATTACTCATAAAACAATATTAGCCAGGTTTATTACTAGCAGGAGCAAACTTTATGAGCTCGTGACCAAATCAAAGTGGAAAATACTTCTGATTTAAAGCTTAATGGCGGTCTGAAACCATAATAAAAGCTTTAAATGCAGTTAACGATGGCGCGGAAAGGATTTCTTCATTCACAAAGAAGTTCAAACAGCTTTATTGAAAATAAACTTAAAAATGACGTTTCTCTTGCAGGTGTTTCATCTCACCACAAACAAAGTGTCGAAACAAACCAATACAATTGATTCCGCTTTGATACATAGCAACAAAATTTTTGAAATTCCAGAATTTTTTCTCAAGTTAATAATTGCAAAAACGCATTTCTACTTCGCAATGAAAGTTATTAGATGTCTATTTTGCAAAATGTTGTAGGAACTTCCTTACAACAAAATGATTTCATTAAAGAAATCCACAAAGACAAAGTATACGAAACCATAGGCAATACATATGAGGACTTAAGCATTGAAATGCCTAAAGCACAAACCTTGTGAAACGACAAGAACGGGCTTTGAACCTGGATGATATGAAAACATTAAAACAATGATGTAATGAAATAGCTGAGAAAGTCATGGACGAAGAAAATAACCAAATATGGACATAAATTAGAACATAACCAATTATGGACACACAAAAGCTGACACAAACTAGAATAAAGAGCGAAGCAAGATTACCACTCTAAGAGCCGCAACTACTCTGACGCACAGAAACCACAGAATTACGTCAAGCAGCAAGCAACAAGCAGCCTGCAGTAAAACACCTGGTAACATAAACAAAGTAAAAAGTGAACTTCCGAAGCGGGTATTACCCCAGGTAAATTACTTTCTAGAAAACAACTTGTGGAAGAAACAAGATAATAAATAAAATAAGAATTTAGTCAGTTTCATGAGCAGAAATAAGAAAGAGATAAGTAACAACGCTATAAAAGGTCACCAAAAACTGCCTTAGGCCAGACCATCACCCACATGGCCTCATGAACACAAGACGAAGAACCAACAAGAAGAAATCTCAAGCAAGGACGAAAACTGCAAGAACAGAACAGTTATCCACACCCATTGCTCATCCGTAGTTTCGCCTGAGAAGAAGGCAAAAGAAAAAGACGTACAACTGCAATGACAACACCGTCACCCCCCACCTGCTGCTCATTTTTAGATCAGTCTGAGAAGAGACACGTTTGTTACAGGTCAGTCGTCACGAACACCTGTGCTATGTCAGTTAGATATACTGTGTTCGGCAATTAACAGAAGTACGAATGTTTGTTGTCAGTTACAACGACGTTTGTTATGTTCCACATTTGTTCAAGAGTACGTTGTGCCAACTTCGATTTAAAAAGAACTATGTAAGTTGGAATTTTATAGACCGCTCATTAATTACGTATGAAATATAATGTTTAATTGAAGTGAAGACTTAAATGCTAGAAACGATTGTATGTTCCGGGTAACATTCGGGTATGTTAAACAAACTTAACTTTTGCAACAACGTACCTTGGTATGCGTATGAACCCATTTGAATAAAATACGGTGCCTAAAGTGTCTTTTGTCTTGTCGTATGCATCCAGACCAAACAGTGTATGGCGACACAAAGAGATATAACAAAAAGAAGGCAGGTCATTGCAGAGGGCATGTGTAAGAAGCAGATAATTTACAAAATGCAATATGTTTTGACTTCAGTGACCTTGAAGTTTCTCAATTAAAGTCGAAGCATCCGGAAGACATTAATATATCAAACGGAAATGGCTGCTGAGAATAATATCTCAGACAATTGCTCCCAGTTGACAGGGATAGTATATAGCAGGCGTTTCCGAGTGTAAAAACATTTTACAAATCGCAGTCATGCTATTTTGTTTCCACAGCAATCTGCCACAAACGTTTCATCAGTAAAACCGATTTTGTTTCAAATATTGCGCGATTTTACTGAATATTGTATAAATTGTAGTACGCCCCTCACCAGCTCATTTTTACTTTTTTCTCAATACCTCATTCCACGGCAATATGTTTGCCCCAAGGTTATAACAATCAATAACTTCATGAGTAAAGTGTCACGTTTACTTTGTGCTGCGCGTAAACAGGAAATTGCGACCGTGGTTTTACAGTATGTCATGATGGGTCATTTTGTGCAAACATTTTACATATGTTCAAACATGCTCAGCGTTTGGAAAAGCAGTTTAAACCAGAGTTGAATGTCGGGCCTGGCTTTTCGTGTTGGTCCGGTTCGGGCCGGGTTTCGGGCCGGCTTCGGGCTTGTATTTCTCAAAATGTTTCGGGCTGATTTCGGGCCTGCGTGCACTAGTTTTTTTATGCAATTCAAAGTAAGTTTTTCTTTAGTGAAGTGCATTTGTTGTGCTCACGGCAGTGACTTCTGTGCGTGAAGTGATTATGATTTTTCTTCAGCTAATTTTGTTTGCAAACTCAGCTGCGTTTTTTTGTTCTCTGCTTGGATTAGTCTCACACTTTTTTATGAAAAGGCGTCAGCGGTGAGGAAATTAGCACGCGATGGTTTTGCACCGAAAAGATCTATCCCTGTGAGTTTCTTGGCTTGTTTTAAGAAACGATGGCCTACAAAAGGGCTTTTCATACCGATGGCGCTACCCTACATAGTTTCTTTTATGCCTATAGTGCCATCGTGCATAATGTCGTGATAGTTTCTTTAGTTTGTCTTGAGAAACATTACATTCCGCTGTATTATCATTGACTTACAAGCTAATTTTGTGCTTGTTCAAGTTAATGTTTTGGTCAAGGTGATTGCAATTTTAGGTGTAATAAAACCGTGTAGCCTACCTGCAGCTACCCGTACGCTACGTTTATTGATACCCGCAGTTGCGCATATCATGACTCACTCGGTAAATTTGGCTTTCGGACTTAAATCGGGCTTCAAAATTATGTGTCGGGCTTGGGCCGGGTTCGGGCTTCAAAATGAGGCCCGTTTACAATTGTGTAAAACACTGATTGGCATTTTATTTTCGATCATGAAAACACTGCAAATCACGCATTGTTTTATAAAAACATCAACCCAGCGAAATTCTAAATTTCATAGTCTTTTGTTGTCGCATTCCAATATCAATAGCCAAAGTATCATCCGCATATTCATATCTACAAAGTAATTTTACACTATACATTTTGCTGGGTTTAATGCATGTTAATGGAAGCCAGAACTTTTGATAACTTTCTTTTTTAATCATTATGAGAAGGTGAAGGAAGCCAAACCCGATCTTCTTTATGATGATGGACCGACCCATCAATTCTTTGAAATATATTCTTGTGAGAAAAACTTTTCGGTTGTTAGGCCTGTAAACGTCTCTGCTGCAAAAGCAGGTGGTTCCGTAAATGGTGATTTGCCATAAAAATACGATCTGCGCTTTAAGCATACCATGGTTTCAATTTGTTTTGAATTAGAAACGTCATAGCATGAAGAAAATCAGACACTCGCTCAAGCAGCATACTTTTGTTGTGATTTCATATTGGGTAGATTTGCATCAAGTATGCCCCTGCCTTTTCGATGGTGATTGACGCTACAAAAAGATAACACAGTCACATTTAGTCATAGCTGCACTTGCAGAAACAGCAGAAAAAGCAGTCTCGTATAATAGACTAATTCACAGGGAAAGAATATTGCCAATGTTTTGCTGTGGAATGACTGAGGTTAATTCTTTACCGTAAACTGTAACTTTTCAAAAAGAGGAACTTTTGCTATTACAGTAGGTACCAACAAAGAGCAGAGATTTACAAGATTATAAAAGGACAGCATATCGAAACAAACTTCAGAGTTTACATGTCATAGTTGCTCTGAAATGACTGTGTAAAAAATGGGGTTAAACGTAAGAGATAACATTGGTTTCATTTCCTAACAGAACTTAACTGCTGACTACAAATTTTAGGTTGAAGGTTGGCGAATTGGTTGGCAGTGTTGCATTCTTCACTCACAACCTACTCCGACAAAGTTTACGATGCTGTTACTTTACAAACAAAAACATGCCACACTTGAAAAACATTGAGGTGTTTGCTTTTTTAAAAATGAGAAATAATTTTATATTCCGAAAATTTTTTTTCATTTTGCAGTGACCAAAGAGTAAAAATTTTAGAAAGGGTTCTAGACGTCAAAACACGTGTTTGGTGCAACCGTCGTTGACGTAGATGGTTGCAGTGTACATGCTTAGCAGCGATGAGTTGTTAAAAAGCAAACATTGAAAAACTAACGCAATATGCTTTCACAAACCTACGTGGCTTAGCAGACACGCGGTTCAAAGGAAACGTTGGTCTTGCCAATAATCAACTCACTTGTAGACCTGATGTTGAGAATATTTAACCTTCACAGTAACACATCATAAAAAACTCACAAACAAAGAGTTTTCAGTAACTTGAAATTTTTAGTTTGTTTTTTTTTTTTTGGAAGAGAAACCTGAGGAAAAAAAGAACTCATGGAAGCTGTTCAAATGTTGGACGTTAACAGTTCAAATAATATGAGAATGTCTCGCCCCATGTTAAAAATGTTGCAAAGATTAAGCTCGTGATTTACTGTTCTGTGCTCTCAATGACTTTGTTTCAGATGATGACTAAAACAATTGTATCCATAAATCTATCATTATCTTATCCTATTCGGTTATTTAGTGATATTGTTTGACACTAAAGAATGATGTCATCTCAAATAATCACATTTAGTGTTTCAAAGCACAGAATAAATTAACGAATTCTCGAAACTAAAAATTTCAATTGTTGCAATGGTAAAATTTTGTTTAGTTTCTGTTTAAGTTTATCAGTTTGTATGAAGCACACATTTAAAAACTTTTCATTAAAATTTGCAGAAGGTTTTGCATAATTTCCCTGAGGGTTTACCAAGGAAGTGATTAATTATTGTTTTTTGGCCATAATCTGCTAAACACTGAAGCTAAATGTCCAATCAAGGGCACTAAAGGTGCAGGTTTTCATCTAATTTATTTTTAAATAAAAACAAGTAAATTCCCACTTGAACTTTTTCTCGGGACCTGATGACGTCATCATCCTCTTATTTGAAAATGCATCATGTGCAGCAATCCCTATTACCGCAGGAATTTCTATTGTTTTAAAGTTATTGTTTTTTGGGAAGAAACGTTTGTGAATCTACTTCGCATTAGTGATCAAAGCCGAATTGTCTCTCTATCTTTGATCTCGGTAGATCAGCATAAGCCACTGCTTTTTACAGTTTCTATTTCAACCAATTTGATAGCCCAGGGTCCTTGCTGGCAAGCAAATCGAAAAGTTTTCTTCCAAAAAACATGCTGAACGAAAAGAGTTCCATCAAATGTGTCAGAGGAGGCTGAAAGTGTTTTAGTAGATGATAAAATTCCTGAATTGCTAAACACCTGTGTGCACATTTTCATTAAGCCAGTGTCGCAAATTTCACAAATAGGGACAAACGCCTGAGCTGTTTCCGAGCAAAAAACAATATTTGCTCAAACGGCTGCGCAACTCACACCTACCCGTGTGTTAGCCAAAGCAGCGTGCTGATAAAAATGTAGGGAACTGCAAAATTCCTGTCGAAGGCAGCTTATTTACTTTGCGTTGGTGTCAGTGACGAGTCACAATAACTTCAAACGACCATTGCATTAACCAGAACAACAGATTTTTGGAGACAGGGTAAAAGTTCCAAGGTTTCATTAAAAGACTGAAAAGCATTGCTATGGGCGATAAGCAATACCTTAAAACTTTATGAAAACAATCCAAATAATAAGTCTTTGGTGAAAGCTTTAATACTTTATGGAAGAGTGACAAAGCTTGTGTTGTTTTATAGTTGCAAAAGTTATCAGTTGTGATTAGAGCTAGTTTTTGAGCTTTATTCCTAAACACAGAGTTATTGACCAATATTAGGCACTTTCGAAGTAGCCCAACAGGCTACTAACCCATATACATTCGGGTACAAGTAGTGTTTAAAAGAAAAAACTAGTTTACTTTATGTTGCTTGCTTTGACACTCCACGTTGCGTTATCATTTTTAAGCAAATTCTTAACCGCCAGTTGAAAATGGGCTGTCTCATAATCAAAGGGTTGTCTTTTCGACTTGTGCGTTTTAAAGCCGTTTTTATTTGTGCAAACTCCAAAAACCATTTTGTAAGTTCGTCAACAAAAGTCAGAAAGTGTCTTTTACGTCCTGTTCAGCCTTTTATCTTAAATTCATTCGCAAAAATAACAACAAAGGTAAATAAATTTCTGCTTTGGATTTTTTAAATATTTCAAGGACGATCTGCAGTTTTGACTGTTGGTAAAATAGATGCTCATGCATGTCAGAGTAATAGTTGACAGGTGAAAACAAGACGAGCAAGATGAGTATTAGCCGAACTTTGTGGAGTTACAGATCAACTCTGACGTGTATTTTAACACCAATTCTGCTTCTTCCACTGCCCCTTGTGGTGCCGGGAACGGTAAGTAAAGCTGTTGTTGAATCATATTGAAATGATGCTGCAACGAATCTGTAGCACTATTGAACATATCGTATGTGGTATTAGGAAACCAGTTTGCTATATCATTCGCTATTTACAGAAAATTCAGTGATCTTGTTTTGAAGTAAAATAAGTGTACAGTAATTTACTAAGAGTGGATGCCAGAGTAAAGCTATGTATTATCTTCATGTTAACCGCTTACATTTTTTTTATTTAAATTCAGTCAGACTTTTGATCTCTATTTAGAAATATATTTCTATGTCGTGTTCAAAGCAAAACACACAATTCTTGAAAAAACAATCCCTTTGTAAAGGAACGAAAATCTGAGTCAACTAAAATTAAACTCCAGATACTTTTGAATCTCAAAATTCCAACCGTGTTTCAAGTAAACATCATCTTCAAACGTTTGAATAAAATCTACTCTGTGAACGTTTGAAATTTCACTACAGAGAGCATCAACATTTAAAACAGAAACTAAACAGCATTAGATCTTCAGTAATCTAGATTAGAATTATCATGGCTGGTTGTGGTCCAAAATCCAGAATTTTTTATGTCTTTTGTATCAAGCAAAGTTTTTTTTCAAAAGAGCTGAAACTGCTAATATGGATGCCTCAAAACCATTGCAGACATACGCCAGTCAATCAAAGACTACCGGTTTTTAGTACTACAGTAGAAGTGACATAGAACTGAAAGCGTGAATACTTTTAACTGCTGTCAAGAACTAATTTCAAGGTGTTGTAAAAGATCTGCCCTTTTTGGCAGATCTGCTGGAGGTATGCAGGTACATGTAATTATGGCTAGCATCTACATGCTTCAGTTTTAATTGTATTATCATGTAGATGTTTAATCTGTATTTTCATTGCAAATGCTTTCCCCTGAGAATTTTTCAGGAGTCAGCATGTGGCTACGTCATCATCGTGATGGCCATCTACTGGATGACCGAAGTTTTGCCGCTTGCCGTGACGTCATTCATACCTCTCATTTTGTTCCCGATGATGGGTGTAATGACAGCGGGCGCTGTAAGCAAAACATACTTATCAGACACGAACTGGTTGTTCATCGGAGGACTGATAATCGCCGTTGCAGTGGAATCGACAAACTTACACCGTCGAATCTCACTGCGCGTTCTCACACTGGTCGGTGCAAACCCACGCTGGTGCGGAGAACAGTTGGTTTGCTTTGTGTTTTGTTTGAACAACACGAAGATAGGTTTGGTGACATGTGGTACCGTGTGGTTTTGTTGATCTCTAATATAATATTTTGACCTTTAACTTTCAGCAAATATGTAATGTGCTGCAACAGGTTGTAAGCGGAACTTCTTTTTGCATCCATCTGTGACTGTGCAGTAAATTGTTTTCTAAGATGATTTGGATTTATCGATAAATTTAGTGGTTTACAGATGACATATACAGCATTTCTATCGTCTTTAATCATGTTTTCAAACTTAGTGGTTGTGGCTGCACAACTACAGAAGGCAGATGTTAAGTGGTAACACCAGAAACATTGTCTTGCTGGATTTTGTAGCAACCCAGTAAATTTAAATTATTCGACATCGTACAATTGCCAAACAACTTTTATTATGCTAACCATACAGCAGTTACAAAAAGCAATCGACAAAATCATGACGCAACCCTAAGCGACGTGATTAAGTCAACTTCTTCGAAACTTAACTTCTTTTGCAGCTTGATGTTCGGCTTTATGTCAACTACCTTCTTCTTATCAATGTGGATCAGCAACACAGCAACAACCGCCATGATGCTTCCAATTGCTGAAGCTGTTTTGAGAGAATTGTTGGGTAACGACGGGACTGAAACTGCAATTAATGAGAAAACCGACGATTTGGAAAATGGTGAAAGTGAAACAAAATGCACGTCTTTCTCAAACAATCCATCTTATGAACCTTCAGATGAACTTGATATCTCTAAGAGTTCGCTGGGGACAGACCTCAAGGTCCGTTGTTAGGCTTACTTTATTGTTCTTTTTTTCTGTTTTGTGTACTTATGAGATTCTTGCTTTGAGGACGAGAGCGATGATATCTTGAACTCGGATAAAAATGTAACACATTTTGTGGATCACGTTGAATGACACAAGTTGAGTGTCATTGTGTTTAAAGTACTTCTGTTGATGCAACTCAAATTTCAGAAGTGATTTGCTGATGGAGAATCCCATAGCATCGTGATGACTTGACCGTAGGAATTGTCTTTACCTGTGAAATTTTAATTGATTGCAGGAGAAAGAGGTTCGGAGGTTCACGTTTTTGAAGCGATGGTCACAAATCCCGTGCATACCCTCTACACCAGAAGCATGCCCAGACATACAGAGCTTGGCTTGACGTCCCTTTCAGTGAAAGGGATGCAGTCAGAGAAACACATGCAATCAGAGAAAGACAGCCGCAGAACTTTCAACTCAGAGTTGTTTATCGGGAAAACTAGGATAGGGCACTATCACAAACACAGAAATGAGCAAATGTAACACTTGTGTGCCTAACCTGGTGTAATTACTCGTTGCTGCGCAACGTTCAATAGGTAACCTAATGTTTCCAGGAGAGTTCTAACTTAAATCTTATTTAGAAACACCTTTGCAGAAGAAAATATAGATTCTATTTTATGATGAAGTAAACAGCCAATAGAAGCAAATTCACCAATCTCAAGGTAGTACTGCACAAAATTAGACTAATTTAGAGTGACTGTGCTATGCAAAACAACAAATTTTCCAGAGTGTACGACAAACGTTTTTCATAAATTTTGATAGGAGAAGTTTCAACAAGAAACAGAATCGGGCCTGTTAATCCAAGATCACTTTAAACTTGCGGTTGGAAAAACTATTGACACATTTTCTTACCTGTTCTGTAGCGACAGGAAAGCCCGAGCAGTAAGTGCGTGAAACTTCACACTGTGGCGGCAAGCAACAATAGAGATCACATGTCGCGATCGCTCTATTATTGCTTGTTCGCGCCTTATTTATGAGTGTTGTTCTTCGCGCACATCCCGTTCGCAGTGAATCGAACATTTAACACAACGCCAACTGAGAGGTTGTTGCAGTTCCACCAGACAGTAAAAAATATGCTGGGATCATCCTAAAAAATTTTGCAACGATTATTGCAAAAGTAATTTCAAGATTTTTTTTGAATAAGATTTCAGGGCAGATGATGCGCACGCTGGTGAACTCGATTTCCTATTTCAAAAACTTGCTAATTTTATTCAGCATCGTCACGATGTGGAAATTAGTTACATAATTTCATGGTCATAAATAACCCTAAAAATAAAAAATTTTATACAGGTATTTGCAATCAACCAATGTGAAACCAATTAACTGAAATTATGTTAACATTATACATGATGAACTTAAATGAAAACCCAAATAGAAATTTGGTAACACAACTGTTTATAATGTCTGAAATTTTATTCAAATTAAAACACTACACCAACATTACAGTGCTCAAATTTGTGTATTTGGATTTTTTCATTCTAATGTGACTTATTCAATATGTAATTGGACAGCGCTAATGCAGCTACTTTGCTTCCGCTAATTATATTCCAGAACAAGGCTGTAATAAAACTAAAACGAGCATTCTTTATTCTGAGTAACGAAATTCAAAAATTCCTAACACATATTTTTGATAACTGTGAACAGCCTGTACACTTCGACAATTACTGTACTTTCGTAAGATTGCCTAACTACACAATTGGCTCACAAAGCATGCTTTCTAAAGCGTGGCTCATATGTGGTAGTTGAAATAATCAGGTTGTCTTGCAAATGAGCGTCAGTGAGTCGGTTTCTATACTTTGACTTGATGCACACCATGCATGAAAATCTTGCTTCACACACATACGTGGACCCAAAATGAACAAGAGCTTTTGTAGCTTCATTTTTCAAACATGCATACTTCTTGGTGCATTTAACCAAAAACTAGCTAAATCGGAATCCTCAAACTGAATTTTTTGGTTTTCATCTGCCTGCAACTCAGCCACCTCTAAAGCCAACAAACCTCAGCATCAACTCGAAATGGCAATTGAACATGTCGATACGACACCTCTTCTAGTTCAGGGAAGCATTCTTTGAAATTTGCTTGCAAATTCGTCAATTATTGAACGAGGTCTTGCTTTGTACTTGGAAATGACATCACACTATCCGTTGTTGTAAGAAATTCCTTGTAATGCGGAAATAAACCAAAATCACCAGTGTTTGCTCGCGTGACAAAAATAGTCAGCTTGTTACCAAAAGCACGAATGGAAATTTGCAGTTCAAACACCCATTTGCCTCGACCTTGCAGTGAAATATTCAGCTCATTCAGTTTTTTAAAAACGTCAGTCAAGAGCACAAGGCGAGCAATGAACAGATCGTCCGAAAAAAAAGTTGCATTTTCATTTTCCGGTTGTGCAGGAAATCTTTTGCTTCATTCCTGAGGATAAAAACTCTCTTCAGTGTATAATCGCGTGAAAGCCACCTCGCAGCCGTGTAAAGTAATAAAGTGCTGTGCTCTGCATTTTCAGTGGAGCAAAAATCCTTGAAGAGTCGGAAGTTCAAATCTCTGGAGTTCACAAAATTAACCGCTTTGATTACTACCTGCATCACTTCATTGAACACAGACGAAAGCTCTATGGAAGCCAAAGCTTCTCGGTGAATGATGCAGTGTTTGATGTGGATGTGAGGAAATTTCTTTGAAGGACACCTCGAAATCCAATATTTCTTCCCATCATCGATGGAGCGCCGTTGATGCAAAACTCTACGACACGACCCCAATCAAACTGATTCTCCGTGAAAAAAGTATCAACAGCGCTAAAAATATCGTGCCCTGTTGCTGTCGAATGCAACGCCAAACAACAAAGAAGTTCCTCTATTATGCGACATCCACACAAAAATTTGCCATACACTAACAACTGTGCCTCTGACGTAATATCAGTGGACTCGTCGATGGCCAATGCTGTGTAAGATGAAGAACGAAAAATCTTCGTAAATCTGTTCTCTCAAATCCTTCTCCGTACTTTCGATTCTGCGAGTTATCGTATTGTTACGAAGAGCAACTCCAGTAACGGCATCTCTGACTGTCTTCTGAAAGACCTCACCTTCAAATATCTCAACGAAACTCTCAAGCACTGGCTTTATGACGACCTCACCCTCCACATATGATCGCTTTTCTCTGGCAACAATATAAGCTGCCTTGTATGAAAATAACTCAAGTCGTTGCTTCTTTGTGAGAGATTGTCTCAAGAACGCTTGGCACTTAGTTAGTTGTTCAAAGCGCTACTTAAAAACACGCTTCCTTCCCTCATCTGTTAGTGAAGCCATGTCTTTGTGAGTATTCATGTGTCTCAACAATTTCTTCGGTGTCAGTGATTCTTCAGCGATTCCTTTTGAGCACACTACACAAATTGCCTTTCCAAATATGTCCGCAACTCCAAATCTCCCCAAAAAGGAGCCATCCACAGATCGTTTCTGCTTCTTATATGACTTATTCTTTGGCCTACAACTCGGTCCCGCTTGAATTGAACTTTCCATAGTGCAAAACAGCAAAGCAACTTTTCTGTAATTGTACGGGCTGTGCACCTGGTAAAAAAAGCTTAAGGCTGAATGCCTTCCAAAAATAAGCGAAGACCACAGGCAAACTTTACAGCAACTCATGCATCTCAAAAAAGTGTGTAACTGCCCTCTTTCATGTCAAAACACGCGGAATTGCCTGCTTTTTAATACCACCCATAGGCCACAGCTGATATACGCAACGTTTTCAAACAACGATTCGATGAAAAAACTTACGTAGGCTACTGTTAAAGATGCTGTATAGACCACTTGTTTGAGTAACAAAGAAACTGTGAATAAAAATAAAATCTAAATTTGATGCACTCTGCTGCTGCACTGAACTACGCTGTCAGATGAGCCATGTGAGGCGACAGAGGATTCCTATCCTCAACCACTGCAACCAGGCTCTACAGCAGGAGCAATGTATTTCCGTGAAACAGATTATGACGATATAACCAGTCTAGATTACAGGAAGAAGAGTGCAGTTCGGACCGTGTCTATGGAAAGAAATCATTTCTTAGCAAAGAATCAGACACTTTAAGATCTTACAGAGTATATATTTCTCCTACGATGTAGGCATCATCAGCTCTGCGAACAGTAGCGAACACAGGATGATTTGGTGGGGGGGATGCGATGTTGATTTGCAATGAACCCAATGCCTCACACGACCATCATGCGTAAATCAATCACTTCCACACACGTACATATACGAGGAAACAAGTCTAAGCTTGGCTTAGAAGAAGCTTGAGTGATAAAACCGGTCAAACTTTATCACTGCACCGCTACGGAACCAACAAGCAAATGGCACAAAACAGCTATCTGACGTAGTCACTGGCGTCGGCGCAGGTACATCGAGGACTCGAGATAGACAGTTCACGTGACGACATAATACTTATTCGCATTGTAGGTTGCGCTTGGTACATCACAATTACCGGTGGCAGTAGCCAGCATAGTGCAGTACCGCTGTTTAACTTGTATATTGCAGCAAGTGAGCGCATAGTCACTTTGATGCGGTTTAGATCGGTGCTCTTGAAATGGGGAACGTTATAGTTTTTAATTGTAGTTTGGAATAGTCTGTAACACCCATAGTAATTTCTGCATAACATTTGTTATTGCAGGTAATTTTAATGAAATAAAAAAAAAAGCGTGTTGATTCTGTTTATTTTGCAACCGAAATTTAGAGAACGGAAAGAAACAAACAATTCGTAATGATTGAAAGCACGAAAAAACGAAATCGAGAAAGCACGATCATTAATGGGCATCTGCAAAAATTCTTCCAGGGGGGAAGGTCGATATTTTGTTTATCATTTTCAAATTGCTGACGATCAGTGTTCCCTCTAAGATAATTTTACACTGAACAAACATTTGTTTTAGTGAGCATGATTAATTTAGGGCTGAGTAAGTGGAGTTTTGAATGAATTACAAACTTTGTTAATTACGTATTAATGATGCAGTCTTATCAAAATACGAACAAAACACACATTTCATTCAAATAGCTCCTTGTTTTCGGTGGAGTTTCCATTGCTTTAGAATGTTGCAAGTGCGCGAGAATGAGATTTCATTGCAAGGGCGTACGCAAGGGGGGTTTTGGGGTTGAAACCCCCCCTTGATCTTGATATTTTGCAAAAACTTTATTATCT